>Ga0163153_10002937_pt1 | contig 23643 bp, 20 predicted proteins | sample OliLakLV19MP6IB1_FD_148629 | JGI IMG/M metagenome (GOLD analysis project Ga0163153, IMG submission 148629) | Freshwater microbial mat bacterial communities from Lake Vanda, McMurdo Dry Valleys, Antarctica - Oligotrophic Lake LV.19.MP6.IB-1 | ecosystem: Environmental > Aquatic > Freshwater >...
GTCTTAAACTAAACAACAATTAGTTTAATTATTATCATTCTTAAAAGAACCCGCCTGTGAGAAATTGCCGATAAAGAAATTCAGAGCAATGGCGACAAGCAGGAATTCCCGAGTCAAGCACCGACTACAAGTCATCACCACTTTACATGTTGGAATTCCTGCCGCCTGTGATCTATATTTCCGGCAATTTCTCACCAGCGGGAAACTTTTCTTTGCCAAGCTTTCTTTTGGTTTTTCAAAAGAAAGCGGAGTTAATCGAAACTAAAATTTTCACTGTGTAAGTCACATTGTTTTGGACGGATGTGAAATTTTTGTCAATTGCGACTAAATTTTCAATTTATTTAAAATTTTATATGTCGTATCTTATCATATCACAAAAAACAAAAATAACTTAAGGAGAAATAATTTGAGTACAGCAACATCGGAAAAGACAACATACCTGCCTTATAAGGTAAAAGACATTTCACTTGCAGAATGGGGTAGAAAGGAAATGCATCTTGCAGAAGCAGAAATGCCCGGCTTGATGGCTATAAGAGAAGAATATAAATCGCAGCAGCCTTTGAAAGGCGCAAGAATTGCCGGTTGCCTTCACATGACAATTCAGACCGCGGTTTTAATTGAAACACTGAAAGCCTTGGGTGCGGAAGTCACCTGGTCATCGTGTAATATTTTTTCGACGCAGGATCACGCGGCAGCGGCAATAGCGGCAGCGGGAATCCCTGTTTATGCTTGGAAAGGAATGAACGAAGAGGAATTTAACTGGTGCATTGAGCAGACATTATTTTTCGGACCTGACAGAAAACCTTTGAATCTGATCCTTGATGACGGCGGTGATCTTACAAACATGGTTTTCGATAATTATCCTGAACTCATTGCTGATATCAAAGGACTATCTGAAGAAACAACTACAGGCGTTCACAGACTTTATGAAAGAATGAAGAACGGAACACTTTCAATTCCGGCGATCAATGTAAACGACTCCGTTACAAAATCGAAATTTGATAATAAGTACGGTTGTAAGGAATCACTTGTTGACGCGATCAGAAGAGCGACAGATATAATGATGGCAGGAAAGGTTGCAGTAGTAGCAGGTTACGGAGATGTGGGTAAAGGTTCAGCGCAATCACTTAGCGGAGCCGGAGCAAGAGTTCTTATCACTGAGATCGATCCGATCTGCGCGTTACAGGCAGCGATGGACGGATATCAGGTAATGCCAATGGATGAGGCAGCGAAGATCGCTGACATTTTAGTTACCGCAACAGGTAATGTAAACATCATCACAGACAGACATTTCAAAAGCATGAAGGACAAAGCGATCGTTTGCAACATTGGTCACTTTGATAATGAAATTGATATGGCATGGCTGAATGAGAATCACGGAAAGTCGAAGAACACAATTAAGCCTCAGGTAGATATTTACACAGTTGACGGAAAAGAAATTATCATCCTTGCAGAAGGAAGACTTGTAAATCTTGGCTGCGCAATGGGACATCCTTCATTTGTTATGTCGAACTCATTTACCAATCAGGTTCTTGCACAGATCGAACTTTGGATAAACACCGATAATTACGAAAATAAAGTTTATGTATTGCCAAAGCATCTTGATGAGAAAGTTGCGAGACTTCATCTTGAGAAGGTCGGAGCAAAATTAGAAACGCTATCAAAGGAGCAGGCGGATTATATTGGTGTTGCAGTCGACGGACCTTATAAGTCGGAAATGTACAGATACTAACTATCAATTATTAATTATCAATTATTAATTATTAATTTAGTTTCTTTTGAAGTAGGTTAAATGTGGTGAAAAATATTTATTTAAATATGGAGTTGATGAATGGAAAAAGAGAATATTATAAAGTCAAAGTCTTATGCGTTTGCATTAAGGATAGTTAACATCTTACTAGTACTAAAAAAGAATTTGTTCTTTCAAAGCAAATATTGAGGAGCGGAACATCAATTGGAGCCAATATTGAAGAATCAGTAGGATGCAGTTCAAGAAAAGACTTCATAAATAAGATGCATATTGCGTATAGAGAAGGAAGGGAAACGTTATATTGGTTGAATTTATTATTTGATTCCAATTATATCACAAACGATGGATTTCAGTCGATAAAAAATGATTGCCAGGATCTTTTAAAAATTTTAGGAAAGATAATTTCAACTTCCAAAATTAATAATTAATAATTGATAATTGATAATTGAATCGCTGGCGTAGCTCAGCTGGTAGAGCAGCTGATTCGTAATCAGCAGGTCGTCTGTTCAAATCAGATCGCCAGCTCGGAATTTAAACCCTTGATAGGATTGGTACTTATCAAGGGTTTGTTGTTTTAATCAAAAGTGTGATAGTTATTTTGTTAGCAGATTTTTATGAAACGGATAATCGAATATAAATTGTAATTTGATAACTCGTTAAAAATGTCATTAATATAACTCTATAGAAATGTCAGTAAAATGTTAGATTGAAGACGCCCCAAGAAAGGAGTCTTCAATGGAAGGAATACTGACAATCAGTCAACGGGAAGTAGATAGGCTAAGTATTATAACCCAAGTACTGAATAAGAAAATAACACCATCTGAGTCAGCCTCACTATTAAAGCTGGGTGAGAGACAGATTTTCAGGCTAGTACAGAGAGTTCGTGAAGAAGGCAGCAAGGGAGTAATTCACAAAAATCGAGGGAAGAAATCAAATCGTGGATATCCGGAGAAGTTAAAGCAAAGAGTTCTTGAGCTATATAAAAAGCAAATAGTGATTACGGACCAACGTTGTTTATCGATGAGCTTTTGTAGAATAGATTCCGTTGCAAGACACTAACTTTCTTTTGCAAGAGCTTCACTTTCCTTTGCAAGACCTTCACATTTCATTTCAAGAGCTTCACTTTCCTTTGCAAGCAGCCAGCAAAGAGAGATTCAGGAAAAGTAAATGTTCACAAGTACATAGAGATCAAGCCCTCCACTTGTTTTTCAAAGGGGAGGGTTGTTGAATCGAAACAAGAACTGCTTCACAATTTCGTTTTGATGAAATGTTTGGGTTTCGTTTCAGGGATTCCCGAACTCGCCTGCACAAAGTCTACTTCTGTCTTAGCAATATTGCTATGCAGGCGGTCGGGAATGACAATGTGTGGGAATCGCCTGCAGGAAGTCTACTTCTGTCTTTGCAATATTGCTATGCAGGCGGTCGGGAATGACAAAGTGTTGGACTCGCCTGCACAAAGTCTACTTCTGTCTTAATTGATAATTGATAATTGATAATTGATGTTAATCTATTCAAATAATTTTGTAATTTAAGATTACTTAAATTTAAAAGACTTTATTTAAAATAAGAATTGAAGTAAACTCATCACCTTACATCATAATTTACACAACAATGCAAATCAAAAAGATCATCTTAGCGCTGTTCATAATTTTCTGTCTGCAATTTTCATTTCAGCCGGTGGGTATTTATTCGAGGGAAAAAGATCTGATCGTTTTCGTCATCGAAAGTAAAAAAGATAATTCTAATGATGAGTTCATAAAAAGAAACGAGACAAGAAAGTTTGCGCTTCTCGTCTCGTTATCCATGATGTGCCTTTGCTACGGCTCAGGAGGCATCACACTAAATAATACTTCTTAAATTATATTCAGCCGGTCGAAATCACTTCCCATTATCAGTCCGCTGTCCGCTTGAAGCCAGTTGCTCAGAACAGTCGAGTACACGCTTCTGAAATCAATTTCATAATTAAGATCACCGTCATTAAGGTTGCTGAGATCGGGCGGAGTGTTATAGATGCCCGGTGTCTTCAGATCTCCCCCAATCAGGAATAAATTATTCGCTGTTCCGTGATCCGTCCCGCCGCTTCCGTTCTCCTTAACTCTTCTTCCGAATTCAGAAAATGTAAGTATCACAACTTCATTCAATCTGTCATTTATTCTCAGATCTTCTGTGATCGAATATAATCCATCCGATAATTCCTTCAACAACTTTTCCTGTCTTCCTCTCTGATTCACGTGCGTATCAAAGCCCGACATTGAAACATAATAAACAGTAGTATCAATATTTGAAATGATCATCTGTGAAATTGTGCGTAGATTTTTTCCAAACTCCGTATTGGGATAATCAATTTTAGATTTGTATATCTTTGAATTTTCATAAACATATTCCGCAGAAGAAGTTGTCTCGATAAGTGTTTTATAAAGATAGCTTATATTGGAATCATCGAGATGATCGTTCTTGTTCTTTTCCGCAAGATCAAGTAAAAATCTTTCAGACGAGTTCATATAAAATTTCTGCGGATCTTCCACTGCGATACCGCTTCTCTTATTTCCTTTCATAGCAAGGTTAAGAGTTGAATCCACTTCGATCGCGCTGTAAGCATTTCCGCAGCTCTGACATTCCGAATCGAGATATCTCCCAAGCCATCCCGTGCTTAGATATTCATTTGAAGCGCTTCCGCTTTGCCAGATATCCATTGACCTGAAATGTGAGCGGTCGGGATTGGGATAACCTACATTATTGATGATGCTTAAATTTCCTTTGTCAAAAACTTCCTTAAGCCCGGACATTACAGGATTTAATGCAAGCTCATCATTTAATTTGAGGACTTTCCCCGTTTCCAAAGAAAGCTTTGGTCTCAGACTGTAATAAAGATCATTGCTGTAAGGAATGACAGTATTAAGTCCGTCATTTCCTCCGGACAATTGTACGACAATTAATTTTTTACCTCCGGAAAGTAATTTGCCAAGCTGAGGATTGCTGTATATTTCCTTCGCTTCAAATCCTTTGAGAAAGCTGGGTACAAGCAGTGATGTAGATGCCAGCGCCGAATATTTAATGAATTTTCTTCGGTCTATTTTGTTCATTTTGTATTTGATTAAATTTGTGGTAGTAATTTAATTTCAACTTTCAACTTTCAACTTTCAACTAACACAACTGATACTCCGGCAAAGAAATAATTCTTAGCGTAACACTTTCGATAAGATTTTCTATTGTTGACCGGTCCGAATATTTGTTTACTAACTTTTTATCCTTTGCATCAAAGTTAACCTGCAGAAGATATTCAGATAACTTTAGGGCGATCTCGTCCTCATCGAATTCCGAAAACTCTTTAATATAGCTCTTCAGATCTGTCTTCGTGTTCATCTGCTTATACTGCTTCTTTTCTTTTTTTGAAAGCTCACGATAAGAGTCGCCCATCTCGGGCATGTCTTCTTTGTAATCAAAATTCAGATTCGACGATTTAAAAATAATTTCCGGAAGCTTCAATCTGTACATCAGTGAAGAGCTGTCTATCCAGCTCTTGCCGCCTGCCCATCCCGCAACATTCGGAGGATTAAATAACATCTGACCGAGTACCTTCTGTAAATTGAGAAGCGGGAGAGGATTAACGAAATCAATATTGAAGCTACGGATCATTCCGACGATGAGTTCAACAGGCGATTTTATTTTCGAGCCGATGTTCTCTTTCCCGTAAAACCATTCCGAAGAAAAAATCTCCTTCATCAGTGATTCGATATTATAACCCGAATCATAAAAGCTCTTCGCAAGTCCGGCTGTAATATTCTTATCGATCTTCTCATTCACAAAATACCTGTATATTTTTTCAGTTATGAATTCGGACGTTCTCCTCTGCTCAAGTATGATCTGAATAATATCCTCGCCTGTAAAGTTACCACTTTTGCCCAGGAAAGTTTTTTCATCTGTATCGTGAACAGCCTTCCTGAACCTGAACTCTCCTGTCCTGCCAAAGCCCCATCCCGTAAACGCGCGCGCAGCTTCCTTGACATCGTTCTCGGTGTAATTGCCTCTGCCTAATGTAAAGAGCTCCATGACTTCACGGGCGAAATTTTCATTGGGACTGGATTTTCTATTCTGTTGGTTGTTAAGGAACTGGAGCATCGCGGGGTCTTTGGAAATTTCCATAAGCAGTTCGCCGAACTTTCCGAGCGCGTGCTTTCGGATGGTGTTGTTCTGATTCTGGCAGAAAAGTCCGATCCTTGTTTTACAAGCGAAGTGACCGTGCCAGAAGAAGGTCATCTTTTCACGAAGCTGTGCTTTGTCAAGAGACATCTTGTCGATCCATGCGATGTTAAGATCGCGGATATCTTCACGTGACTGTTTTTGAAAATTTTTCTTCTCCTGTCTTGTCAACTCATTTTTTTCTTTCTCTTCTTTCTTCTGAGCATAGGAATTCTTTGAACCTAAAATATTCAACTCAGTGAACTTTTGTGAATCATCGAAAATTTTTTTTATAATTGCGGAAGTTGATTCATCTTCATAACGGCGGATAGCTGAGATGCTTTCACCGAATCCTGCCCTGTGAAATAAATGCTGTATCTTTTTTTGCTTTGAAATTGCCATCGTGCTATTCATTTTTATGGGGTTTGAAAACTTAGACAGGCAGGGGAGGAAAAGGTTTAATAAATTGTAACGTAAGAAAATAAAAAAGCCGGAACTTGTCCGGCTGATCATTAAAATTAAAAGATATTAATATTACTTTAGTCGGATAAGTAATCCGACGTTGGTACCGAAAGAATGAACCTATCCGGTGAAGATAAGTATTTAAAAATTATTATCTGAATTCCTTATCAATGACATCGATCTCGCCTGGATATGTTATTCCTCCGAGGAAGGTATCGATAGTGGGTTTGATCTTTAAGGTTAGTCTTGAGCTTGTTCCGGTTTTTCCGCCGATCGCAAGAGCAAGTCTGATGAGATCTTCATATTGTCCGTTGCCGAAGAACTGAAGCAAGTCCACTGAGATCGGAATCGGTATCACTGTTTCCTGTCCTTTGCCGGGAATTGTGATAGGAGTTGTAATTGCTCCACTTAACAGATTTTTATTATCAAGCAACAGTCTCCAGTCAAGCGCTTTTAATAAAGTTGAAGATTCAGTGGAACCTCCGGCTGTGTTAGGATTCTTTGCAATGAGATTTACAGTGAATGTAGAAGGCATTCTTCCATTTGCGAAAGCACCAAGAAGCGATGCTGCATCAAGCACATTAAAATCGCGTATGGAATTTATATTGTTCAGCCGGATACCGGCGAGATTGAACTTGTCGACCTTGCCCAATTTGAACTGAAGCCGTGTTGCATTATCAATTGCTTCAGAGACTCCTGTGCATCTGAAGTGTATTGAAGCAAACAGGATCGATATTACTGTGATCACTAAAAGTTTTTTCATGGTATAATATTTTTTTACAATATAAACCATTTAAAGATTAAAAAAACATTCGAAGTTGAGTAGAGGATTTGTATTATAATATTGCCGTCCAAATTAAGGAAAAAACTTGCCACGAATTTCACGAATGATCACGAATTTAAAATATTATCACTGATTTTAAAAACAGAATTAACATAAATTTATTTGGACAGCATAAGTATATCTTCAAGGTTAAATAAAGGTTGATTTTAAAGATTCTATATTGGTGCAAAAATATTACCAAAACAGATTGAATTTAAAATTATTTAAATTTTTCAAAAACATTTTGGACGGCATTGGTATTATAATGTATTATAATATAATGTATTATAAGCTCTTGTTTCTTCATGAATACAGTAGTGCCTGCTAGTTTCCCGTTAACTATGATCTGATGAAAGGCGTCCAGTATGGACTTTAATCTCAACACCGATTTTGGTAAATTTGTATAAATTTTTACATAAGAAATAATTAAGCTATAATTTGGGAAGTAATTTAAAAGACACTAAGAAAGAAATTGAGAAAACGGTATTGGTCTGCTACTCAAACAAAAGAGATAAGATCAAATCTCATAACGAAGAATCACTTGAAGAGCTGAAATTTCTTGCCGAAACAGCAGGAGCCGATGTTGTTGAAACCTTCTATCAGGAGAAAGATAACTACGACTCACGGTTTATGATCGGCAAAGGCAAAGTGGAAGAGATCGCTGAGTACGTTACTGAACACAATATAAAGCTGGTTATCTTTGAAAATGAGCTTGCATATACACAGTTGAGAAATCTCGAGCAGAAAATTAAATGCAAGATCATCGACAAGTCAAATCTTATCCTTGATATTTTTGCATCGAATGCAAGGTCATCTCAGTCCAAGCTGCAGGTCGAGCTTGCGCAGCTTGAATATACATTGCCGCGGCTTACGCGTGCCTGGACTCACCTTTCAAAACAGTTCGGTGGAATCGGCACAAAAGGTCCCGGTGAAACACAGATCGAAACCGACAGAAGACTTATTAATACAAGAATTACCGTTCTTAAGGAAAAGCTAAAAAAAGTTGCTGAGCAGAGGAAGACGCAATCCGGTGAAAGAAGCAAGTTCTTCCGCATATCACTTGTCGGGTATACCAACGTCGGGAAATCCACTTTGCTAAATGCCATGACAGATGCCGGAGTTTATGTTGAGAATAAATTATTCGCTACGCTTGATACTTCAACTAAGGCGCTTGAGCTGCTGATCTCCGAAGACGGTGAAGTTACCAAATTTCCTAAGAAGATCCTCATCTCTGATACGGTAGGATTCATTAAAAACCTTCCGCATAAATTGATAGAATCATTTAAATCTACTTTAGCCGAAGTTGTGGAATCGGATCTGCTTCTGCATGTGATCGACGCGTCCAATCTTAAGTTTCCCGAGCAGATGGAAGTGGTCAATGAAACATTAAAAGAGATCGGCGCAGAAGGCAAGATGATAATCAATGTTTTCAATAAGGTCGACATGATAGAGGAAAATGAAATGCTTAAGTATCTGAAGAAGGAGCATAAGGATTCTGTATTTATTTCCGCGGCGAAAGGACTTAACATTAATTCGCTGATGGAGAAGATAAAGTCGGAGCTGAACAAAGATAATGTGGAAAGAATAATTAAGCTGAAGCCGGATGAACATAAGAAGGTGAGCATGATCTATAAGCTTGCTGAAGTACGGAGCGTGAAATATCTTAAGAGCGGTATCAAGGTCACATTCAGAACGAACGAAAAGAATTACACAAAGCTAAAGACACTTCAGGAATAGATGTTATCAAAAATAAACATATCAGCTTTTCCAAAGCACATTTTCTGGAATTATAAAGATCATGCGGAATTGAGCGAAGATATTGTTATCAGCAATGTGATTTTATACGGAGAGCTCAGTGATTATAAAACACTGCTTACACTCGTCAGCAGGCAAAGCTTCGAAAATGTAGTAAGGGATATTGAGAAGACGGGAAAATATAAGAAGAGAATAAATTTCATTAAGAAAATAATTTTATAAAACCGTTTGAATCCTGAGTACATAACTGAAAAGACAAGATCAGTTTTTCACGAACTGAGCCGGGAAAAATTTTTAAATGATTATACATTAGTAGGCGGAACATCATTAAGTTTAAGAATAAATCACAGATTATCAGAAGACCTTGATTTTATTTATGACGATGAATTTATAGATTCCAGGGGCATCAGGAAATTTATTGATAAAAGATTTAAGGGCCGGTATAAACTTCTCAAACAAGATGATGATCATCAGCTTGATTTTTTAATTGAAGATGTAAAAGTAACATTCTTTTCAGCGGGTGCAATGTCGATAGGATTCGATCTGAAAAAATATTCTGAAAAATACTGGGAAATAAATGTTGCCACCACTGAAATTATTTCTGTGCTTAAGGTAAATGAAATTACACAAAGGAATACAGTTCGGGATTATTATGATCTTTACTTTATTGCAATACATTATGTCTCTTTGAAAAAGATATTTGAGATGAGTAAAGAGTTACTGCCAAATCTTCCGGACATAATTTATACAGAAACAATACTTTATACTGACGACATTATTGAAGAATCAATAGGAGATCATCTGCAGGCAGCTGAAAAAATAAGCAAGCTTGAAATGTCAGCGTTTTTTGAAAACGAGTTAAAAAAATATTTTACAAAAAAGAATTAAATCTGAAAAGGAAAAAATTAAATGCAAACAGTAGGAACATACAAGGGTGTTGATTATTATGACATCGATGAGCTGCTATCGGATGAGGAAAAATCAATAAGAGACACAGTCAGGGATTTTGTCAATGAGGAAGTGATACCAATCATTGAAGAGTATAATCAGGAGATGCAGTTCCCGACACAGCTTATTCCGAAAATGGCGGAGCTGGGAATATTCGGACCGACTCTTCCTGTTGAATACGGAGGGATGGGTATTAACAATGTCGCTTACGGTCTTATCATGCAGGAGCTTGAAAGAGGCGACAGCGGGGTGAGAAGTTTTGCATCCGTACAATCGGGACTTGTGATGTATCCGATCTATACATTTGGAAGTGAAGAGCACAGGAAAAAATATCTGCCCAAGCTTGCAAAGGGTGAAATGATTGGATGCTTTGGTCTTACAGAGCCTGACTTCGGAAGTAATCCGGGAGGAATGATAACTAAGGCAGTAAAGGTTGACGGAGGATATCTTCTTAATGGAGCGAAGATGTGGATAACAAACGGAACCGTCGCGGACGTCGCTGTAGTATGGGCTAAGCTTGACGGGAAAGTAAGAGGATTTTTAGTTGATAAAGGTACAAAAGGATTTTCAGCGCCTGAGATGAAAGGAAAGCTTTCACTCAGAGCATCGATCACATCGGAGCTTGTATTTGAAGACTGTCTTATACCGGAAGAGAACCTGATGCCGAACAGCGGCGGACTTAAATCGCCTTTGATGTGCCTGACACAGGCAAGATACGGGATCGCGTGGGGAGTTGTCGGACTCGCGATGGAATGTTACAATACGGTTTTAAATTATTCCTTATCGAGAGTCCAGTTTGGAAAACCAATTGCAGGGTTCCAGTTGACACAGGAAAAGTTAGCTTACATGCTTACTGAAATAACCAAGGCGCAATTACTCTGCTTTCGTCTCGGAAAAATGAAAGATGCAGGAACAATGCGTCCGCAGCAGGTCTCGCTTGCAAAGAGAAATAACTGTGAGATTGCAAAAAATATAGCAAGCATGGCGAGGGAAATGCTCGGAGCTAACGGCATTCTCGATGAATACCCGATAATGAGACATCAGAATAATATTGAATCTGTTAAGACCTATGAAGGAACACACGAAATGCATACGCTTATACTCGGAGAAGATGTAACAGGAATTGCGGCATTTGAATAAAAATATCATGAAAGAATACAATTTAGAAAAAAAGATCACTTACAAAGGACCTGTCAAAGATGCTCCAAAAGATTACGACTTTTGGAAAACACAGTCCCATGAAAATAGAATTGCAGCAATAGAATTTTTAAGACAATCAACATATGGAAAAGTTACACCAAGACTACAAAGAATTTATAAAATTATTAAACGACAACAAAGTTGAGTATCTGGTGGTAGGTTCTTTTGCCCTGGCATTTCATGGGCATCCACGCTATACGGGTGACATAGATTTTTGGGTAAAGAATGACGAACAAAACGCAATTAAGGTTTATAAGACCATAATGGATTTTGGTTTTCCTTCAGGGGAATTAAACGTTGAAGATTTTATCAGCAAGGATCTGATATTTCAGATGGGTTATCCTCCGGTAAGAATTGATATTCTCACAACTATCGAAGCTCTGGAATTTGAAAACTGTTATTTAAAAAGAGAAGTTAAGAATATTGATAATATGATGATACCTTTTTTGAATATTGAGGATCTGAAGAAGAATAAGAAAGCAGTGGGAAGAAAAAAAGATCTTGCCGACTTCGAAGCCTTAAGTAAAAACACATGAAGACATTCGACATACCCGTCTTTTACAGAAGCCCGGTAATTTCAAAGATAAAAAATTCACGGAAGATAAATGATCCGCGCAAGAAAGATTATTCACCGACCGAGCTGAATTTTGGTCCGGTAATATTTTACATCGCAAGACACTTTGGTTTTTGCTACGGTGTCGAGAACGCTATTGAGATATCATACAAAGCGATCGAGGAAAATCCTGACAAAAGGATATTTCTGCTCAGTGAGATGATACATAATTCGGATGTTAACAGTGATCTTGTGAACAGGGGTGTGAAGTTCATAATGGACACTTCCGGAAACCGGTTCATCGACTGGAGCGATCTCAATTCGGATGACATTGTGATCATCCCCGCCTTCGGTACTACCATTGAAATAGAGAACAAGCTTTCCGCCGCAGGCATTAATCCCTTAAGATATAACACGACATGTCCTTTCGTTGAGAAGGTATGGAACCGTGCCGATTCACTTGGCAAGGAAAACTTTACGATCATAATTCACGGCAAGTATACTCACGAAGAAACCCGGGCGACATTTTCTCACAGCAAGGAATCAGCTCCCACGCTTATCATACGTGATATGGAAGAGGCAAAATCACTTGTTGAGATAATTCTGAACGGCAACGTTGAAGATTTTCACAAATTGTTTTCAGGAAGGTTTTCAAAAGACTTCGATCCCATTGTTCATCTGCAGAGAGTTGGTGTTGTGAATCAGACAACGATGCTGGCAACAGAGACTCAGGCGATATCGGATTATATTAAGCAGGTAATGATATCGAAATACGGGATTGAAAATGTGAAAGATCACTTCGCTGACACGAGAGATACACTTTGCTACGCGACCCACGATAATCAGAACGCGACTTACGGTCTGCTTGAAAAAGATGCTGACCTTGCGCTTGTTGTCGGAGGATACAATAGCTCCAACACTTCACATATTGTTGAGCTCTGCGAGGAGAAGCTGCCTACTTACTTTATTTCTTCGGCTGATAAAATACTTTCGAGGGAGCTTATAAGTCATTTCAATTTACACGATCACAAGGATGTAGTTACAAATAATTTCATTCCCCAAAAGAACCCTGTAAAGATAATCCTTACCAGCGGAGCCTCGTGCCCTGATTCTATCGTGGATGAAGTACTGCAGAAGATGCTGTCATACTTTGAAAATACGAAGAGCATCGATGAGATTATTTTGGAATTTAGGTAAGGGACAACGCACCCGATGTAGAGACAACGCACCCGCTGTAGAGACAACGCATGCGTTGTCTCTACGGTACCGAATGCGTTTGTCCATACAGATTTCATCAAACCAAAAAATCACCGTATTGGAAATCCTGTTTCTAACCGTCGTAGACAACGCACCGCGTAGAGACAACGCATGCGTTGTCTCTACGGTACCGAATGCGTTTGCCCAAACAAATTCATCAAACCAAAAAATCACCGTTTTGGAAATCCTTTTTCTAACCGTCGTAGACAACGCACCCGTAGTAGAGACAACGCATGCGTTGTCTCTACGGTACCGCATGCGTTTGCCCATACAGAATTCATCAAACCAAAAAATCACCGTTTTGGAAATCCTGTTTCCAACCGTCGTAGACATCGCATGCGTTGTCTCTACGGTACCGCATGCGTTTGCCCATACAGAATTCATCAAACCAAAAAATCACCGTTTTGGAAATCCTGTTTCTAACCGTCGTAGACAACGCATGCGTTTGCCCATACAGAATTCATCAAAACCGAAAATATCCCCGTTTTGGAAATCCTGTTTCCAACCGTCGTAGACAACGCATGCGTTTGTCCTTACAAATTCATCAAACCAAAAAATCCACGGTTTTGGAAATCCTGTTTCTAACCGTTGTAGACAACGCATGCGTTGTCTCTACGGTACCGAATGCGTTTGCCCAAACAAATTCATCAAACCAAAAAATCCACGGTTTTGGAAATCCTGTTTCTAACCGTCGTAGACAACGCATGCGTTTGCCCATACAGATTTCATCAAACCGAAAAATCACCGTTTTGGAAATCCTGTTTCTAACCGTTGTAGACAACGCATGCGTAGAGACAACGCATGCGTTGTCTCTACGGTACCGAATGCGTTTGCCCAAACAAATTCATCAAACCAAAAAATCCACGGTTTCGAAATCCCGGGTAATACACCACAAAATAATTTTTCACAAATTGAATTATTTCATTTTGCAATTTCGGAATATTGTTGATAATTTTTGATTATGGAAAAATTCAGAAATAAATACCGGATACCTTCTGCTCGTTTGAAATCATGGGATTACGGGTGGAATGGTTCATACTTTGTTACGATTTGTACGAAATACCGTCAGCATTTATTTGGTAAAATATTTGATCATGAAATGTATTTTAATTCTAAGGGAAAAATAGCACTCGATTGCTGGTGCGAAATACCTGATCATTTTGATTTTGTTAATTTGGGTGAATACGTTATAATGCCAAATCATGTCCACGGAATAATTAATATTGTAAAACCAATTCAAACCGTCGTAGAGACAACGCATGCGTTGTCTCTACCATTATCGCATTCGTTGTCTCTACCATTATCGCATGCGTTGCCCATACAAAATTCACCAAAACCAAAACATTCACGTTTTCAAAATCCGGGTAAATCCACAATATCGTCTATTGTTGGTTCATATAAATCTGCCGTTACAAAATTAATTAACCGCGAATACGAACAAGGAAAAATTATTTTGAGCAAATTCGAATGGCAAGGACGATTTCACGATCATGTAATTCGATCAGAAAAAGAATATCAGAGGATTTCCGAATACATAAAAAATAACTATAAAAATTGGAAACAGGATAAATTTTATAACGGATAAAACTATTTTTCACATGCGTTTGTGCCCGCCGCATTATTGAGATTCGGTTTAACATGGATCCAGGAAAAGCTGACTGAGTTGAAAATCAAGAATTAATATATACTTCAGATATTTTGAAATAAAAAAAGGCGGTCACAGGAACCGCCTTTCAATTTTATTGATAAAATTATTTCCGCTAAGGTCTTATCACGCTCACAAAGTTAATTGAATTATTATAAGCTATGACAAGATCAGCAACATCAATAAAGTCATCACCGTTGACATCTGTTCTCACATATCCTGAAACAAAATTCAATCCGTCATTATAAATTTCTATGATATCGCCGACATCAATGGTTGCATCCTGATTCACATCTCCGCTGTAAAATGCAAATTTATCGGGTAGTGAATCTACTTTGATTTGGTTACTGCCGTAAGCTTTTGAAAGCGATGTTGTAAAATCATAAGTAGTCGAATCAGCATTGAAAGGACGAGGGGCAGGTGTCCATGTTTCGATCGAGTTTCTGTGCCTGATGACTAAATAACCGTTGTTAAGTTTTGTAAAGTTAAATTTTGAGTTGCCGTTTGAGTCAAAGACCGCCTTTGAAGAATCAAATACTGGATAAGGCGGCAGGGGAATTCGCAGGTAAGCTCTTGCAGTATCACTTGTCAATTTATTTTCGGTACTGTTATAGAATCCCTGAATTAATACAGTTATATCCAGAGTCTTTTTTGGTTTTAAATTTATTCCCCAGCCATGAACATAGCCTCTGTCAGATCCGGCAAGATCGATCAACTTAAGCTTCCACCATCCCGAGCTGCTCTGTCCGTTGAGAGCAGACAATGCCTGATCAGGCTTAACGAGCGGGCTAAACGGGGGAGTAATGCCAGGTCCGTTTAAAATTGAAAAGCCTGAAGCAGAAATTGAATCGGCATCATCAGAAAATATTGTCATCACATCATTTGAATTGCCCCCTTTTCTATACATTAAACTGATAGTCGTACCCGAGGGTGAAGTTAGTGATAAGTCCATATCCGAAGTATAAGTATGAGACATTAAAAGAAATAATTTCAGATTATTAACTAAATGACCGCCCGAAATAAATATAGAATCTTTGATACCTGTCGCATTAGCATCTGGAACAAAAAATTTCTTTGAATTCATTGTAAAAGCAGAGTCGTAAAATTTTGTATCCGGTGATGAAAGCATTGGTGAGCTCAGTAAATTTGAATTTGGATGTGCCGTATTAATGAATGCCCCTCCACGATAAACCAGCCCATAATTGTAGAGTGTTTGATCCAGTCGGAATCCGCTGTGAAGGTAATCGAAGTCAAAATTTATCAGACTATCGTTGTTAGTAAATGAAGCAGGATGCTTGTACATAAAATTTTTAATCTGTTCCCTGCTTCTGGCAGTCCTCCACAATCTGACCTCATCTAATTGTCCCCTGAATTTACTTCCGGAAAAACTTGTAGCACCAATACCTCCAAAAAACAAACTATCACTGTTGTTTATGTCAATAAGCGGGTTACCCGGAAAGTTAGTGCCGACGACAGAATCTCCATTGACATAAAGAACAGCTTTGCCTGTAGACGAATTATATGTTCCCGCTATGTGAGTCCACTGTGCATTAGTAATTAATCCTAAAGATTGTATGTTAAAATTCCCGTTGTTTATTGCAAAGATAACATGACCTGTGTTGTAAATAAATAAAGCATAACTATATCTGGTGGCTCCTCCGCTTTTATTAAAAACATTTTGTACAAATGGGTTTGCATTTGTTGTATCTCGCTTTATCCAGCATTCAAGAGTAACTGCAATACTTGGATTGACAACCTCTCCGATATTGTAATGACTGCAATAATCGGTAGATCCGTTAACCACAAGATTATTATTGTAGTCAATATGGTTTACTGATTTATTTGTATAATCAATGTAAGAAATATTTCTTTCGTATCCGTTATTCGTTACAGGGCCGCTTAAATCTAAGGCAGAGTTGTCTAATTGATAACTCGCTGATAAAAAACTATAGGCGCCGCTTAACTGATAAATATTAAGAGGTATATACATGTTGTTAGAAATTTCCACAGCAGTCCTTGCACTCTTCCAGATTCTTACATTATCCAGTCTGCCGTTGAAAAAAAATGAAGTTGCTCCACTTAATCTGTCTGCTCCGATATAGAGCGAGTCAAAATTTGATCCGACATTCCCGGTAATGCCTGTTCTTGAAGTATCCAAAACCCCGTTGATATACAACCTTGTGGTAGTTCCGTCATAGGTACCCGCAATATGAGTCCATTGATTTACTTTCACTTTTCCGGAAACTCTGCTTCTTAAGAATCCGCCTGCCTGATTCCTTGGAAAAAATATAAATCGACCGGAATTTTCTATGCCGAAATAATAACTGGTCAGATAATTTTTTCCTATTATGCAGGCTGACGTTGAAGGTAGTGCAGTCGGATAGATCCACGCTTCCACAGTAATTGCTGTTGTAGGATTTAAATCCGAATTCGGAGGGACCGCAATATAAGCGTTGGTGCCATTAAAATTCGCAGCAAAGTTTTGTGTGTATTGTGCATTGCCTGATTGAATATTAAATAAATTGATGAATACCAGATTGAAAATAAACACAAGTAATTTATTGCTCATTTTGTAAATTCTCCTTTCTATAATTTAAAAGTTAAAAGTTAAGTGTCTTAAATTGGGTGACTATTTTATTTGTAATACCCGGTCTTTCACGGGCAGCTTTGATTATTAATACATTAAAGGTTTACAAACAGCGTTGACTATGTTATTCATTTCACCGCTTCCTTCTTCAATCTGGTTTTGAGAATCTGCATTGATCGTAAACTCACAATCAGGATCGAAACAGTTTCCCGGAATTCTGAACTGAAGTTCAACAGATTCTCCTGCTTTTACCGGAGGAGTATTGACGCTGATTTTTTGAGTGCCAAACATTACAGAAGTTACTGACACTCCGGCGTCTGTTGTCCCCTGATTTTTTATTGTGACGAGCAGCAAATTTCCGGCAGCATCACGGCGACAAAAGGAATTCACTGCAGATCCGGGAGGAATAATCGGGAGCAGATCAACGGGGCTTAACTTCGTTATGACAGCAGGTATGAGAGGTTTAATTCCGAGTATCGTAACATTGTGACTGCGGTAAGTTGAATTATTGTTATCCTTGTCGGAAAAATCCGAAGATAATTTATAGCTTAATGTCCCCGTACCGTTAACAGGATCTTTAATGTAGCTCCAGCTTTCAATTCTTACACCTGCCTTTCTAATGTGTTCATCATTACAACTGTAACCGAGCTCCCAGCCTGTAAGCATTGGAACAGCATACTGAAACGGAATATTTTTGATAACAACTTCTTGGGGCGGGTATGGACTGTTTACTATTGTTCCTGTGCCAGTACCGCAGTCGTCTTCTTTTGGTAGAATAGAATACGGAGGATCAATTACAGAAACATCAGCTCCGCTTAACCCGGATACTATTTCACCAAAGGCGTAATCTTTTCTTGCATCATTATCTTTAAAGATCGACTGAGTCTCCCAGCTCACAAATCCTGAATCTATTCTTGCAGCGCTATCGGTAAATGACGGGTTGAAATTTCCGGCGGCTTTTTTATAATTTTCGTTTTTAATGAATAACGAGCTGTGACCTAAATTATAAGCGATCTGCAGAAGATGACGATCCTCACTGCATCCGCCTGACCATCCCATACCGAATCCTCTGGGGAGAATGGCAACCTCGGGACTTCCGATAAAGGCAGGATTATTTAAAAATGTTTTGTATGATGAAAGTGCTGTAGTATTATTATCATTTGTGGCGCCAAAGAAATTTGCATTGATGGATCCCGTTTCAGAACACTTTCCATCGTCCTGATCAACACTTAAAGAAACAGTCTTATCAGCCCATGCAACAATAGTATAAGTGTAACACATGCTGTAAGAGTCATCAAAGTTGTCATCTGAAAGAATTCCTGTTGCTTCCCATTTTAAAGCAAGAACTCTTCTGTCAGGAATTTCTTCAAGCCTTATGTTTCTTATAGCTGCACCAAGTCCTCCTATATGATGATCTTTATCGAGATATTCCAAACGCCAACCGTTCAGGAAAACGGTGGCATTCGTTACAAATGAAGGGAGCTCCCTGATTCCTTCGATCTTGATTATATCCTCTGTTCCGTTTTTGCTTGATCTGCCGCATGCCGTTCCGTGATACACTATCATTGTATCCGGTGATAAAATAACAGTCGAACTGCTGCTGTCGGTCAGCTCTGCAAAGGGAGTTTCGCCTAACAATTGACAGAATAATACATTTCCCGGGGGACAATAATTGCAGGAATCAAAAATAAAAAGAGGAAGCGTAGAGCAGATGAGGATTACCGAACTCAGAAAGAGATTTTTGATTTTCATTCTTAAGTTAAAAGTTAAAGTTAAAAATGCCGCGTCGATGAAAGATATCTTTATTTTTCCGCATCGCTCAGGGATTGATTTTTACCAACCAATACAAAATTAATCCTACCTGATAATTTCTCCAAAGAATTTTTTTGGAAATAGCATCTTGACTTTAACATCTGTCTGCTTGTACCTAATTTTAGCTATGTTAAATTACAGCGTAATACAGATATTCAGATCTTTTTCCGATAATGAACTCACACAGTTTAGTGAATTCATAAAGGACCCTTTCTTAAATAAAAATCTTAAGGTCATTGACCTTTTTGATCTGTTAAAACCATTTCATCCGGAATACCGGCTGGAAAATTTAACTAAGGAAAAACTGTTTAAAAGCATGATGGGAAATGTATCTTATAAGGAGTCATATATTCGTAATCTGTTCTCTGATCTGAATGCCGTCGCTGAAAAATTTTTAAAGATAAATCTTACTGATAAAAATCCTAAATTCGAAAAGCTTTTCATAGAAGATCTGAAAGACAGGGACCTGTTTGGTCTTGCAGGAAAGAAGATAAATTCCTTTGAGAAAAAGATTAAATCAAACAAAGCCCGGGATCATAATTATTATGAAGACATTAATTTTGTCTATGAGGTCAAAAGTTTTCTTATAGTGGACAAAGCTTTGACTGATAATTTCAGGGAATTACAACTGGATAATACAATAAAGCTTTTCCTGATTACAATAATGGAAGATGTATTTTACCTGATGGTTGAAGAGCAGCGTGTTAACGTAAAGCACAGGTATGATTTTTTAAAACATATCCTTGAGTATATGAAGGGTCATAAGGCGGAATTTGAAGATTCGCCGCTGCTGATGATCTATTATCATTTATGTATATGCCTTCTTACAGACAGCAGTGATGAATATTTTATCATTGCTAGAAAATATTTCCGGAAATATTTCCATTCGCTGACAAAGATAGACAAGAAAAATATTTATTCCGTAATGCAGGTTTACTATATAAATAAAATCGCTGGTGGAGATAAATCTTATAATAAGGAGTTTTTAAAATTCATGCTCGATATGTTAAAGTTCAATGTGCTTTCACACAGGCAGGGGGATTACATTAATTTAAATTTATACAGAAATATTTTGATCCTCTGCACAATCGAAAAGGAAACGAATATTCTGAAAAAATTTATATCCACTTATATAAACTATGTTGATATCTGCAGCCGTGAGTCTGTTCTTGTATATTCTGATTCACAGCTAAGTTTCCTCCAGGGTAACTTTGAAAGGGCTCTTGAGCTCTGCAGTAAAATTAACCTGAACGATCTTCTTAATTCTACAAGTGATAATCTGTATTTCAAAAACGATATTAAAACTCTCACACTTAAAAGTTTGTATGAGCTAAATGAATTCGAAAGCGCGTTGTCGTTCATTGACACCTATAAACATTTTCTGAGAAATACAAAATTTATAAAAGTTGAAATGAAAAATAATTATCTGTTATTTGCAAATTCTGTGAATCAGTTAATACGTCTCAATCATAAATTTGATGAATATGCTTTTACCGTATTCAAAAATAAGATCAGCAAGGCAACGTTTACAAATACAAACTGGGTTATGGAAAAACTAAATTCATTAAAGCAGGTATAAATTATAGATAATAAAAAAAGGATCCGCAGACCGCCTTTCAGATTAATGTAAATTTATTTGCAGCTTAAGCTGTCACATTCTCTTTCAAAAACATTTTCTGAAACTCTCTCTTCTTACGATTTTTCCAGTTACCTTTATGATATCCGTATCCGGCTATTAGAGGCATCGCGATCGTTGCTTCGCAATAGACCATTTGTTCGTAAGTCATATCTACTTTTCCCCATGAGCTCGCTTCTTTCAATGTTGAACCCGAAAGCGCGCCGTCACGGTCATCTGCAACTGTGATCTGAATTGCATACTTATGCATCGGAACTTCCTTTTCAAGAATTTCTGCAGCGACCACAGTATCCTGCGCAAAGTTTTTCGGAACTCCGCCACCGACCATGAACAGTCCTGTTTCATTTGCTTCGAGCTTTACTTTTGTAAGCTCAAGAAAATCCTTAGCTGAATCAATTGAAACATTTGAAACCGGATTATGAAACTGGTGATGAACAAATCCGAATCCTGCCGAGCAGTCTGAAAATGCCGGAACGAAGATCGGAACATTATGCTCATAAGCTGCTAGCACTACCGAGTCCTTATTCTTTCCGTTCTTCGAAAGATATTCACCCATGTGCCAGATAAATTCACGCGAGGAATAAGGGCGATGCTCAAGCGTATCACAAATTTTTGCAATGGTCATGTCGCAGACTCTCAGATCCTCTTCATCAATGTAAGTATCATAGATCCTGTCGATCATAAGCTCTCTCATTTCATTATCATCTACAAACTGTGATCCTTTGTAATGCTTAAATCCAAGTCCTTCAAAAAAATCCTGATCAACCATTATAGCACCCGTCGATACTATCGCGTCAACCATGTTATTTCTTACCATATCCACTACAACATTCTTTAAGCCGGCGGAAAATAAAGAACCTGCAAGGCAAAGCATTACCGAACAGTTTTTATCGGCGAGCATCATATCAAAATAATTCGCAGCCGTGGCAAGATCTCTTGATGAAAAAGCCATGTTCTGCATATCATCGACCAGCGGAATTACATTATGCTTCTTAATATCAATGTGCTGTATGGTCTCTTTTAGATAATCTTTTTTGGTTTTCATATATTTATGTTTTGAATTTTATAATTTAAATTAATATAAAAATTTTAAGAGAGTTTATAAATGAAGTAATTGCATAAATTAAAACCGGATCAGATCTTTAGATACATGCTTTCAATTTTATCCTTAAATTTTTCTTCGACGAACTTTCTTTTTACTTTCATCGTTGGTGTCAGCTCTCCGGAATCAATACTGAACGGCTCTTCAAGAAGGACAAATTTCCTGACGCTTTCGTGACTGGCAAGATCTTTTTGAAGAGCATCGATATCTTTACTTATCAACTTATATAGCTGTTTGTTACTTATCAACCCGGTGTATGAATCAAAAGGCACATTGTTTTTCTTTGCAAAAGACTGCAGCTCGTTTTTTTCAGGCACCAGCACTGCGGTCACATACATTCTTTCATTACCTATGACCATTACATTCTCAATGTAAGGTAATCTTGAGAGCAGATCTTCGATCTGTGTAGGCGCGACATATTTACCTCCGGAAGTTTTTATAAGCGATTTTTTCCTGTCGGTGATTCTGACATATCCGTCCGGGTCAATTTCACCGACATCACCGGTATGAAGCCAATTATCCCTGATCATATCTTTGGTGGAAGCTTCATCCTTGTAATATCCTTCCATTACAAGTTCGCCTGAAATAAGGATCTCGTTTTCATGTGAAAGCTTTACGCTTACTCCCTCGACAGGTTTGCCAACTGTTCCGTACTTATTTTTATCCGGATGATTGACCGAGATCACCGGCGATGCTTCAGTCATGCCGTAACCTTCAAGGATCATTATTCCGATGTTATCAAAAAACATTCCTACAGTTTTATTAAGAGCTCCGCCGCCGGATGCAAAAAATCTGATTCTGCTGCCTGTCTTCTCACGTATTTTTTTATAGACAAGCTTATCAGCAATTTTCCACTTAACGCTTTTCTTATTAATGTCAGGCTGCTTTGCAAATTCTATCGCCCATAAAAAGATCTTTTTCTTAAATCCATCATCCATGTCATCCCCGCTTTTCATAAGCTTATTGTAGATCTTATCAAGAAGACGCGGCACTGTAATTACAATTGTCGGCTGTGTTTCGGGAAGCTGTCTTGCGATCGTGTCAATGTTCTGCGCGTAATAAATTACTGCTCCGCAAAAAAATGCGAGATAGTATCCGGTGGTTCTTTCATAAGCGTGTGAATAGGGGAGGAACGAGAGGAATACGTCCTTATCATTTATCGTCAGAACTTTCTGACACGACAGAACATTAGAGTGAATGTTTCTATGAGAAAGCATAACGCCTTTTGGAATGCCGGTTGTGCCTGAAGTATAAATTATAGTTACAAGATCTGACGGATTGATCTGTCCGGAAAATTCTTTAAGCTTTTCAATTAATTCCGAATGTGAAAGTTCATGATCAATGATCAGATCTTTAAAGGAGGTAATAAACTCACTACTGAACTTTGTAAAATCTACTTTATTAAAAACATTATTAAAAATTATGATCTTTTTTAAATCAGTAAGCCGGGATTGAACCGATACAACTTTTTCAAGCAGCAGGGTATTGGAAACAAAACAGACTTTCGCATCGGAGTTCTTAAGAATGTATTCTATCTGAGAGACCGCAAGAGAAGTGTAAACAGGAATGGACACAAGTTTCATGAACATACAGGCAAAATCCACCGCTACCCATTCAGTTCTGTTCTCAGAAATAATAGCAACCGAGTCATTTTCTTTCAGACCAATACTTTGAAAAAATTTTATGACAGAATAGATATCACGAACAAGCTCGGAAGATGTATATGGAATATATTGAACGTCCTCTTTCGTAAAAAATATTTTCTTGTCAGGATTTATTTTTTCGATGTAATCGGTGAATAAGCCGGTTAAGGTTTTTTCCATAAGAGATGAAATTATGTGTGATAATTATTGATTGAAATTTGAATCTTCGCAACAGGCTACAATCAGATTACAATATTAAAGACATTGAACATTGATAATTAATAATTGATA
>Ga0163153_10002938_pt1 | contig 23643 bp, 21 predicted proteins | sample OliLakLV19MP6IB1_FD_148629 | JGI IMG/M metagenome (GOLD analysis project Ga0163153, IMG submission 148629) | Freshwater microbial mat bacterial communities from Lake Vanda, McMurdo Dry Valleys, Antarctica - Oligotrophic Lake LV.19.MP6.IB-1 | ecosystem: Environmental > Aquatic > Freshwater >...
GCAGCCCGTGGTGAAAGTCCCTCCGCGTCGAAAGCGGATCTTTTCCGCAGAGCTCCGCGTTGCCAAACCTTGAAATACTCCCGGTATTCCTGCGGTTCGGCGCCTTGATCTGACGAAAAATCTCTCACTTTCGCTCGCAGTCGACTTTCACCACGGACTGCTAGCGCGAAGAGTGCGTTTGGAATCCGCGCGGCGACCGGAGGCCCAAGAACCCGCCTGAAATGGGCCGTTCTGAAGGGCGTTCATCAGCAGCCCCCGTCCGTGGGTACAGGGGCGAAGCAACCCCGTCGAGCCACTCCCAACCTGGCGTTCGAGGGAAGCCGCCCTGCGGCTCACGCCAGCGAATAGAACAGATCGACGTAGGACGTCGTGGCGCCCTCCATGCCCGCCACTTTGGGGTTCGCCGATTCGATCAGCCAGAACTCGTCCGGGGCATGGGCTCCGCCGCCGAGGCCGAGGCCGAACTGTCCGGCTGGAAGCTTCAAAGGCGCTCCGGTGAACGTCACTCCCGGCCACGATCCCGCGAGCCGCGGCCACAGGAGAGGATCGAGGCCTGCCTTGCGATAGGTCGAGAGCAGCGCCTTGATGAGCCTCGAGTCCGAAGGCGTTTCCGTCGGGTCATAGCCGCCGGTCATGTTCACCTCGAGATCGCCGAAGCCGTGCTTCGCGAGATGCTTCTTCACCAGATCGAGGGTCTCCTTCGCGGTCATGTCGGGCACGAGGCGCATGTCGATCTTCGCCACTGCGCGGTTCGGGAGGATGGTCTTGCCGCCGGGGCCGGTGTAACCGCCTACGAGGCCTTCGATGTTGATGGTCGGTTGCGAGACGAGCCGTTCGAGCGACGCGGGCCACGCCTCGTCGCCGATCCAGCGGGAGACGCCCAACGCCTTCTTCGCCGCGGCCTCGCTCCGCCGCGGAATCGCGTCGTTCAGTATCCTGCGCAGCTCAGGACTGAGCGGCTTCACCTTGTCGAAGAAGCCCAGGACGGCTGGAGTGTGGCCGTCCGCCTTCACCAGGGTGTTGAGGCCCTGCACCAGATGCCAGGCCGGGCTGTCGACCTGCGCGGCCAGGCTCGAGTGGATGTCCTTCGCCGGGCCGCGGCCCCACTTCTCGCCCGAAGCCACGATCTCCATCTCGACGATGCCCTTGGCGCCCAGGTTCACCTGCACCCCGCCCTCCGCGTCCTGGCTGCCGAGGGGAATGATGACGCCGACGCATTTTCTGAGCGCCGCCTCGACCTCCGCTTTGAACGCGATGTCGCCGAAGTTTGGAGAACCGATCTCCTCTTCGCCCTCCGCCACCAGCACCAGGTTGATCGGCGGCTTGCGTCCTGCCGCCTTGAACGCGCGCAAGGCGGCAAGACACGCGGTCTGCGGCCCCTTGGTGTTGGTTGCGCCCCGGCCGATCATCACTTTGCCGAGCCCCGGCCGCTCGACGAGACGCCCCTCGAGCGGAGGCGAGGTCCATTCCGCAGGGTCGAACTGCTTCACGTCGTACATGAAATAGAGCCCGAGGGTCGTTTCCGCGCCGACGTCGAGCGTCGCGAAGACACCGGGCTTCCCCTTCGTGGAGATCAGTTCCACGCGCGTGAAGCCGGCCTCGCGCGCGAGCTGCGCCATGTACTCCGCACCTTTGGGATAGCCGACGTTCTCGGCCGCGATCGAGGGCAGGGCGACCCACTCGCGCAGCGACTGCACGGTGGCCTCGCGTTGCGCTTTTATCTGCGCGACTATCGCGGCCCGCTCGTCCTGGGCGAACGCTTCGGGCGAATTCGCGAGCCCGGTCACCACCACCCCCGCCGCCCCGGCGATGGTCGTGTTGATGAAGTCCCGACGCGTGGCGTCCTCGAGGTTGTGGATCGGCATCATCGCTCCTTGTCGAATTGAAGGGACTTCCCTTCGGTTCTGTTGACTATAGAGGCGGTGCGCCGGGCCAGGCGCAGTTTCGATATCGGAATTTCAGGCGTCCCCCCGGCCCGGCCGGGCGACATTCCCGGCGCGGGTCCGCAAGTTCTTCGGTGCCTGAACGTGGCGTCAAAACGTCAGCGAAGTCGCGGCGTCTCCGAACCGCGGATCTGCAGTCGACCCAGGATCACCGCGGCCATGGCGCGGGCACCTGTCTGGATCGACTCCTCGTCGGCGACGTAGTCGGGGCTATGGGGAACCCCGGAAAAGCCGCGTTCAGAGTTCGCGACACCAAGCCAGTACATGACACCCGGGATCTCGTCCGTGAACCAGCCGAAGTCTTCGGAAAACGGAGTGGGCAGAGTCGAACTCACGATCAGGCTCCCCGGGCTCATCGCCCGCTCGATCACCGGGCGAAGCGACGATTCCAGCGCTGGATCGTTGAAGGCCCCCGGGATTTTTCGCTGCCCGTCCACCGTCGGGCTGAAGCCGCCCTGGCGAAGTCCTTCGAGGGAGGCGTCGAGCCGGGTTCGCGCGGCCTCGCGGGCCTCCGGCCCGGAAACCGTCAGGTTGGCACTCACCCGCCACTGCCCGGACCCTGCGAGCCATTCGGTTTGCGGCGATTGGACGATCAGGAAAGGCTCGGTGCTGGACGATCCGATCCCAGGGTTTCCAAGCGCCGCGAGATTCAGGGCAACCTGCTGACCGAGATCATTTCGGCTCGCGGGAGCGCGGAAAGAAACGGCGACCTGGTCGCGCGCCGGCAACATCGCGCCGGGCTTCGTTCCGATCCGCCCGACTTCGAGGGGTGAGGTATGGAAGGCGAAGATCTCTCGAGGTCGGACGTCGTCGAAAACACCGTGCGCGAGCATCAGTTGGGCGCCCGTGGCCGACTCCTCCGCTGGCTGGAACAGGAAGACCACGGTTCCCTGGAGTCGCTCGGTCACGGCGGAGAGGCCGTCTGCGAGGGCGAGGCCGACGGTGGTGTGGATGTCGTGGCCGCAGATATGGCGAAGCCCTGGAACCTGCGAGCGGAAGTCCACCGGGTCGGGTGCGGTTGTAGGGACCGCATCCATGTCGGCCCGGAAGGCAATCACCGGGCCGGGTAGAGACCCGCGCAGGATGCCGACCACGCCGTGGCCTCCTGCGCCCGTTCGCACCTCCAGGCCACGCGCTCGAAGCCTTGCCGCGACGATGGAAGCGGTGCGTGATTCGGCCCCGCTTCGTTCGGGAAAGCTATGGAGATCGCGTCGCACTCCGATCAAATCCATGCGCACGCGCTCGATGGCGAGGGTCACGTCGCGCAGCAGCGTGGTGTCTTCGTTGGCGGAGGACTTCGCGGCTGACCCCGAGGCGCCCATGACCAGAGTCGCGGCGAGGAATCGGAAGATGGGACGCATCGAATGAGCCATGGTCCGTTGCTCGGCAGGATACCCGCATCTCGGTGCGCGGAGGAGGGCGCAGAAACCAGACGTTCATCTCTTTGAATTCAGTACTTCGGCACGGACGGATCGACGTCGTTCGATCTCTCCATCATTTGGAGAGCGCCTGATCAACATCCTCAATGATGTCGTTGACATCCTCGATGCCCACCGAGATTCTGACCAGCCCCTCCGTGATTCCAAGCCGCTTCCGCTGGGCGGGCGACAGCTCGCGATGCGACGAACTCGCCGAATGCGACACACCGGTGAACACATCGCCCAGGCTCGTGAGGCGGACGCACAGCTGAAGCGAGTTCATGAACCGGTACGCCGCCTCCCTGGTGTTCTCCTTCAGTTCGATCGAGACGAGCGCGCCCCCGTGGGGCGGTAAAAGGACCCGACCGACGAGGGCTTCTGCCCCGTCCGCGGAAAGCGTCGGATAGTGGACGCGCACGAGCCGCGAATCGTTCCTGAAGTGCTCCGCGATCTTCCGCGCGTTGTCGCACTGGCGTTCGAGCCGCAGCCCGAGCGTCTTCACTCCGCGGAGGATCTGATGCGCCTCCCACACGCTCATCACTCCGCCCGCGAGTTTCATGATGCTCACGAGGGCGAGACGATCGTGCTCCTGCTTCGCCACCGCCACGCCGCCCATCGCGTCGCCATGGCCGCCCAGATACTTGGTGGCGCTGTGAATCACGAAGTCGGCGCCGAGGGTCAGGGGCTGGCAAAGGAAGGGCGAGGCGAAGGTGTTGTCGACGACCAGACGGGCGCCCGCCTCCTTGCCGATGGCCGCGATGGCCGCGAGGTCGCACACCTTGAGGAGCGGATTCGAAATGGTCTCCGCGAGGAGAACCGTCGGTTTGGCGGCCACGGCCTCCGCGCGGACCGCCTCGAGATCGTTGAAGTCGGCGGTCACGGTCTTGACACCGGCGATGCCGAAGACCTTCTCGAGCAAGGCAAACGTCGCTCCATAAAGATCCCGGGAAGCGAGGACGGTGGATCCGGGCGTAAGCCCACATGCGAAAAGTGAGGCGTGCAGAGCCGCCATCCCGGAGCCGTAGGCGCAGGCGGCGGTTCCGCCTTCGAGAGTCACGAGCGCGTCCTCCAGCGCCGCGATCGTCGGGTTGCCGTAGCGGGTGTAGACGAAATCGCCGCCTTCACCGGAGAAGACCTGGTCGACCTCTTCCATGGAGTCATACGTGAAGGCGGACGTCGCGTAGATCGGCGTGGCTACGGGACGGCCGATTGGAAGCTGCCTCCGCTCGCCCGCGTGCACCAGCTCGGTCCGCAGCCGCTTCTTCTTCATCAAAACAACCTCGCCAGATAAGTTCGCGGCAGAAACAGAAAAGGCTCCCGGGCCAAATGAAGAGGCATGCAGGCCACGTTGCCTGACCCTCGAAATTTGTTCGTCCCCAAAGACGCCGTGCAGCGTACAGAAGATGACCGGACTACGGCAACCACGCCACGCCTGGTCTCGGGCAGAGTCAGCGAGCTACAAGCGCCCCTGATTCGCTTCGCCTGGGCCATCATTCAGAACGAACCGAAGGCGGTTCCGAGCGCCAGCACCAGGCTCAAAGCCAGCAGCGGCCCCACGATCGAGACCAGGAAGATGTCCTGGTACGAATCGCGATGGGTGAGCTGGCAGATCGCGAGGACGGTGATGATGCCACCGCAATGCGGGAGTGAATCGAGCCCGCCCGACGAGAGTGCCGCCACCCGGTGGAGTAGTTCGGGATTCACCCCGGCCTTGAGGCCCGCCTCCATGAAGTTCGAGCCCATGGCCGACAAGGCGATGCTCAAGCCGCCCGACGCGGATCCCGTGATCCCGGCGAGCACGTTCACGGTGAGCGCCTCCGAGATGAGCGGGTTGCCGGGCGCGATGCCGAGAGTGACATTGCGAATGAGGGCGAACCCCGCGAGCGATGCGATCACCGTCCCGTAGCCGACCTCGGACGCGGTGTTGAACACGGGCAGCAGGGAACTCATGGTTCCGTGGTTCAACGACGCCTTGGGGTCGCGCAGGCGGCTCCAATGCAGGGCCAGGGTCGCGAGGATAGCGAGTGAAAGTGAAGCGATGAGCGACCAGAGCCCGCGAACGTCATCGAGCCTGACTCCCCCGAAGCGCGCTTCCGTGAGGTACCCGGTTTCCATCGAGGGAATCACGAGGCGCGTGAACAGGTAGTTGCCGATGATCACGATGAAGAGGGGCAGCAGCGCGCTTCCAGGGGAGGGCAGGTCCTGGGCGCGCGCCACGGTTGCGATCTCCGGCGGCGCCTGACCGTACCCCTCGCCTTCGGTGCGGGCGGCGAGCGAGCGACGATTGAGCCAGAACATCCCGAAGCAAAGCATCACGAGTCCCGCGATGAGGCCAAGTCCGGGCGCCGCATAGAGATCGGTGCCGAAGTACGGCATGGGTATCGCGTTCTGGATCGATGGCGTGCCGGGAAGTGCGGTCATCGTGAAGGTCGCGGCTCCCAGTACGATCGCTCCCGGGATCAGCCGCCTCGGGACGTTGGCGTGACGGAAGAGCGCGCTCGCCACGGGATAGACCGCGAACGCCACCACGAAGAGGGACACTCCGCCGTAGGTCAGGATGGCAGTGGCGAGGACGATCGCGAGAATCGCGTGTCGCGCCCCCAGACGGTCCGCGATGCCGCGGGCGATGACGTCCGCCGACCCTGAGTCGTTCATGAGCCGGCCGAACACCGCGCCGAGCATGAAGAGAGGGAAGTAGCGGATCAGGAAACCACCGAGTCCGGCCATGAACACCTGGGTGTAGATCGCGAGGACGCGCGTCTCGCCATCCAGCAGCACGGCGAGCAAAGCCAGCGGCGGCGCGATGAGGAGAACGTTGATGCCTCGGTAGGCGAGGGCCATGAGGAGGCTCAGCGACAGGAGAATTCCGAGGAGCCCGACCATTTGGAGGCCAGCATAGGCCAGGTGGATTCCCGGTCGTTGCACGCGCGGCAACAGCCGCACGTCCTTCAAGAAATACCTTGACACGCCGGGCCGGATCTGTCCTACACTGCATCCAATTGTTTGAACATCCCGGAAAGCGGGTCGTTCTTTTCCGGGTCAGCGCAGGCGCCCCCGGTTCCCTGCCGACGCCATTCCAACGTTCAAAATCATGAATCCTTCAAGGGAGAATTGCATGAGTATTGTGAAGCGTTTCTCGTTCGGCCTTCTGGTGCTCCTGCTCTGCGCCATGCCCGCGCAGGCCCAGACCACATCCATCGTGGGCACGGTCGTTGACGCGGCCGGCGCCGTGGTTCCTGGAGCCTCCATCGTGGCCAGGAACCCCCGCACCGGCGCGAACTTCGAAACCGTCTCCTCGAGCAACGGCAACTTCACGATTCCCGCAGTGCCCACCGGCGTCTACACGGTCACCGTGTCACTCTCCGGCTTCAAGAACTTCGTGCTGACCGATGTCGTCGCCAACGTGGGCGGACCCGCGTCGGTGCGGGCCAGCCTGTCGGTCGGCGGTCAGGAAGAGACGATCACCGTCGAGGCGAAGTCCGAATTGATCCAGACCCAGTCCTCGGCGATCTCCACCACGATCGACGCGCGCCAGATCACGACTCTCCCCCTCACGACGCGCGCCGCCCTGGGCTTCGTCACCTTCCTCCCGGGGTGAGCACACCCGGAGGCAACCGCGACTCGATGATCAACGGCCTTCCTCAGAGTCAGATCAACATCACCCTCGACGGCATCAACGTTCAGGACAACACTCTAAAGGGCGACCGCGGCGGCGACGGCTTCTTCGCCATCGTCGACCCTCGTATCGACGCCGTCGACGAGGTCACGGTTTCAATGGCGGGAATCGGCGCCGAGAGTTCGGGCCAGGGCGGCGTGCAGATCCAGTTCGTCACCCGCTCCGGAACCAACACCCTCAAGGGAAGCCTCTATCACTACTTGAGAAAGGACTCGTTCAACGAGTCGACCTGGTTCAACGAGCAGAACAATGTGGCCAAGGCGAAACTGAAGCAGAACCAGCTGGGCCTGTCCATCGGCGGACCCATCCGCATCCCCGGTCTCTTCGATGGCCGCAACAAGGCATTCTTCTTCGTTAACTGGGAAGAGTTCCGTCAGCCTTCAGATGTCCCCGCAACCGCACCATCCTGAGCCCGCTCGCTCAACAGGGCATCTTCCAGTACACCGTCGCCGGTCAGGTCCGGCAGGTCAACCTGCTGCAGCTCGCGGCCTCCCAGGGTCAGCTCTCCTCCTCCGACCCCATGATGGCGAAGATCCTGAGTGACATCCGGGCCGCCACCGGGACCACTGGAACCGTCACCGACCTTCCGGATCCGGCGTTCCAGCGTTTCTCCTACAACGTGCCCGTCGAGTCCCGCCGCACCTATCCGACGGTAAGGCTCGATTGGGACATCACCGACAAGCACCGCGCGACCCTGACCACAAACTATCAGGACTTCGCCGACACACCGGACACCCTGAACGGTTTCGAGCCGATGTTCCCGGGCTTCCCGGCCTTCGGCGGACAGGGTTCCGAGCGTGTGGGTGGCAGCGCCTCCCTCCGCTCTAACCTCGGCGCGAATCTCGTCAACGAGTTCCGCATCGGCGGAAGCGGCGCGCCCGTGAAGTTCTTCGCCGAGCAGAACGTGGGCATGTGGAAAGGGACCCCGGTCGCCGACCAGGGCGGCTTCCAGCTCAACTTCGGCGCCGCGCCGCTCAACATCACCAACGCCTCCACCGGTCCCAACCCCCAGTCGCGAAATGCCTCGACGAAGCTGATCGAGAACAAGGTGAGCTGGCTCAAGGGCAACCACAGCCTGAACTTCGGAGGTTCGTTCACCGAGATAAATGTGTGGGGCAAGTTCCAGGGTCTCGTACCCACGGTCAACTTCGGCCTCGTGGCCAGCGACCCGGCGATCGCTCTCTTCAATGCGGCCAACTTCCCGGGCGCTTCGGCCACCAACATCAGCGTGGCTCAGCAGCTTTATTCCATCCTCACCGGCCGCATCACCTCGATCACCGGCAATGGCGGGCTCGACGAGGCGACCGGCACCTACAAATACATGGGAGAGCGGCGCCAGGCCGGCCGCCTGCGCGACGTCGGGTTTTTCCTCCAGGACAACTGGCGCGTCAAGCCGAATCTCACGCTGAACCTCGGCCTGCGTTATGAGATCCAGACCCCCTTCTCCGCCTCCAACAGCAACTTCTCCACGGCCAGCATCGACGCGGCCTTTGGAGTTTCCGGTCTGGGCTCGGGGTGCAACCCGAGCAATGTGACGCCGGGGAGCTGCAACATCTTCAAGCCGGGCACGCTCCAGGGCTCGAAGCCGGTGTTCACGCAGCTCTCAGAGGGCGTCAAGGCCTACAACTCCGACCTCAACAACATCGCTCCGAGCATCGGCTTCAACTGGTCGCCCTCGGCGAGCGACGGCCTCTTGCGGACAATCCTGGGCGAGCCGGGCGATTCGGCCATCCGCGGCGGCATCTCGCGCTCCTACAGCCGGGCCGGCATGACCGACTTCACGACACCCTACGGCGCCAACCCGGGCCTGACGGTCACGGCTGACAAGTCGGCGGCCCTCGGCAACCTCGGCGCGCTCCCGCTGCTTCTTCGCAACACCGCTCTCCTCGGACCGCCCGCCTTCCCTGAGAAGCCGGTCTACCCGATGACGGATGTGGTCACCCAGGATGTCAACACCTTCGATCCAAACATCAAGACGCCCTACTCGGACTCGTGGTCGATCGGCTTCCAGCGCGCGCTTGGCAAGAACCTGGCGTTCGACCTGCGGTACGTCGGCACGCGCAGCCGCGACCTGTGGCGCGTCTACAACTACAACGAGGTCAACATCTCCGAGAACGGTTTCCTCAACGAGTTCCGGCTCGCCCAGGGCAACCTCCGGGCCAATATCGCCGCGGGCCGCGGAGCGAACTTCCGCTACTTTGGTCCGGGCACCGGTACGTCGCCGCTTCCCATCTTCCTCGCGTATCTCTCTGGAGTGCCCGCGTCGCAGGCCGGTGACCCGGCGCGATATGCGTCGGCCACTTTTACCGACAACACTTTCCTGACCCCTATGGCGACGTTCAATCCGCAGCCACGTACCGCCGCGAACGCGCTCGACGCCGACGCCACGCGCCGCGCCAACGCTCTTGCCGCGGGTCTGCCGGCGAACTTTCTGGTGGCGAACCCGGATCTCCTGGGCGGCGCCAACGTCACCGGCAACGGCGGCGGCACCAACTATCACTCGCTCCAGCTGGAAGTCCGGCGGCGTTTCTCGAGCGGTTTCTCGGTGAACGCGAGCTACGTGTTCGCGAAGCAGCGCGAACTGGCGTTTTACGGCTTCTGCGAGGGCTTCAAGTCGAGAGAGGACGCCGGCGCCGAGGGCAGCGTCGTCCATGCCGGCAAGGCTTCCTGGTCGTGGGAGCTGCCCGTGGGCAAAGGCCGGCGCTTCCTCGGGAACGCCAACGGAGTGGTCGATCGCATCCTTGGCGGATGGCAGCTTCATGGCTCGATCCGTATGCAGACCGGTCAGCAGTTCGACCTCGGCAACGTCCGCATGGTGGGCTTCGACGAGAAGGAGCTTAAGAGCATGTTCAAGCTGCGCACTGTCGACAGCGCCGCGGGGACGCTGCCCAGAAAGCGCGTCTGGATGCTTCCCCAGGCCGTCATCGACGAAACCGTCAAGGCGTTCAGCGTGAGTGCCACGAGTGCCACGGGCTACGGCGCCCCGGGCCCGCCCTCCGGCAAGTACTTTGCGCCGGCGAACGGACCCGATTGCATCGAGGTCTCGGCGGACGACGACGCGACCTCGAACGACGGGTCGGGCGCTTGCGGCACTCGCACTCTTGTGGTTGCCGGCCCGATGTTCCGGAATGTCGACTTGAGCCTCACGAAGATAATCCCGGTTGTGGGACGCACTCGTCTCGAGTTCCGGGTCGAGGCGCTCAACGTGTTCAACCGACCCAATTTCGTGCCCGTCGGCGGGATCGGGTCGAACCCCAACAGCTACGAAGTGACGGCCCTGACCGGTGCCAACACCTCGCGCACGGTCCAGCTCGTCTCCCGCTTCAGCTGGTAACGCCAGGGGCCCTCGCGGCAGGAAGGTTGGGCCTGACCCGGCCGGGCCTATTCTCGCGACCTTCGATCCGCTTCGCGGAACCGCTCCGCCAGGACCTTAACGAACGCCCCCGCCCACGTCTGCAGCCCAAGCGTCTGCGACAAGGTCTTGCCCGTCACCACCCTGACCTCGAGCGGCTCGAGGGCTTCGACCGTGGCGCTCCGAGGCTCATCCGAGAACACCGCGGTTTCGCCGAACACGTCGCCTGGACCCAGCTCGCGCAGGACCAAGGGCTTCCCTTCGCTCATGGCCGTCACCACGCACCGCCCGCTCACGATCGCGAACGCCTCGTCGCCCGACTCGCCCTCGCGGACGACGACCGCGCCCGCATCGTACTTTCGCCGGGGTGCCCGTTCCTCTCCGCGCTGGAAGGCCACCGCGTCGCGCTGCAGATCGAGAACACTCTGATACCGGTCCTGCGGCCGCGCCGACATCGCCTTCATCGCGATGGCCGCGAGGGCCGGTGGAATCGCCCGGTGCGGCGCTCGCTCCAGGGGCGGGACGATCGCGCCGCGGATCGCCGAAGTGAGTACCGCGACCACCGTCTTCCCCGAGTGAGGCCGCTGGCCGGTCAGGATCTCGTACATGATCGCGCCCAGAAGGAACACATCGGTCAGTTCGCTGATGTGGGCGTCGATTCGGAGGGCTTGTTCCGGGCTCATGTAGGACGGTGTTCCCGTGGAAGCATCCTTGGGCGAAAGCGACATCAGGAGCCGCGGCTGTTCGGGACCGGGCCGGTACCGGGCGATGCCCCAATCCACCACGTACACCTGCCCGAAGGGCCCGAGCATGATGTTGTCCGGCTTCAGATCCAGATGGATCACGTTCCGGGAGTGCGCGAACGCCACCGCGTCGCACACCTTCACATAGATCGACAGCGCGGCGTCGAGAACGTCGGCCGGCCAGGGCGGGCGGGGGAGCGAGCCCAGATAACTCGTGAGCGTCCGGCCCTCGATGAGCTTCATCACCAGCGAGATCCCGCCGTCCGCGCCCTTCGCCAGGCGGTACACGGGCGCGATGTTCGGATGATCGATGAGGGCGGTGATCCGCGCCTCGTCCACGAACTTGCGGGCCAGAAACTCGTTCTTCGTGAGCGATGGCAGCATCACCTTGATGGCGACGAGGCGCTGCAGGTCGGGGTCGAAGGCCTTGAGGACGGCGCCCATGCCGCCGCGCGCCACCTCGCCCAGATCCGTGTAAGGGGAGGGAAGGATGTGGGCGGGCTGGGGCCGGGCCTGCCCCGGCTCGGCTTCAGTCTCCAGGAAGACTTCGGTGTGCGCCTTCTCGGCCGCTTCGTGGTCGATCGCGAGGGTTCTCGCGATGGCCTCGATATCGTCGTCGGTCTGGAGCGTGATGTCGGCAGGAAGCACGGAGCGGAGTGTATTCGGTCGCCAGGGGGTGTTCCACTGGTGAGACGCGGGGGCCGTGGTTTAGCGAGGCCGTTGTGATCTACTTCCGTCTTCATGCGCGCCACCGACCTTCGCGGCATCCTGAGATACGTCCCCCAGTTCCGGGAGAAGACGTTCGTCGTGGCCATCGACGGGGCCATCGTCGAGGACGAGAACTTCCCGAACCTGCTGATGGATGTGGCCGTCTTGTGGTCGCTCAACGTCCGCGTCGTCCTCGTTCACGGCGCCGCCGCTCAGATCCAGGCCCTCGCGGAGAAGGCCGACGCCGAGCCTTCCGATCTCGAGGGTTCGGGCGTCACCGACGCCGAAACCCTGCAGCTCGCCCTCACTGCGGCCAACCGGCTGACTCACGAGCTGCTCGAAGGCTTGAGCGCCGCCGACCTGCGCGGCGCGTCGAGCAACGCGGTGATCGCGCACCCTCTTGGGATTCTCCGAGGTGTCGATCACCTCTTCACCGGCCGCATCGAGCGCATCGACGTGGAGTTCATCCAGAAGCTCATCTCGAGCGGCATCGTTCCCGTGATCCCGCCCCTGGGCATGGACGGCGATGGCCACAGCTACCGCGTGAACTCCGACTCGGTGGCTCTGGAAGTGGCGAAAGCCCTGGGTGCCGTGAAGCTCGTCTTCGTGACCACCGCCGAGGGGCTCATGGTGAACGGCGCAGTCGCGCGCCAGGTCGCGGTGGACGAGCTCGAGAAGGCGATCCAGGACGGAACGGTCGCCCCGGGGCAGGTGTCGAAGGCGCGGCACGCGGTGGCCGCCTGCCAGGCCGGTGTGCCGCGCGTTCACGTGATCAGCGGCCAGGTCGATGAGGGGCTGCTGGCGGAAGTCTTCTCGAACGAGGGCATCGGCACGCTGGTCTACGCGAACGACTACCGCCAGATCCGGCGCGCCAGGAAACGCGACGTCCGAAGCATCCAGCAGCTCATCAAGGCGTCGGTGGAAAGCGAAGAGCTTCTACCGCGTTCGCGCGCCGCCATCGAGAAGCAGCTCGACGACTACTACATCTTCGAGGTCGACAAGAACCCGGTCGCCTGCGTGGCTTTGCACACGTACCCGGACACCTCGCAGGGCGAGCTCGCCTGCCTGTGTGTTCGCGCCACCCACGAAAATCAGGGCGTGGGCCGCCGCATGGTGCAGTTCGTCGAGGAACGCGCGCGCGAGATGGGGCTCAAGTCCCTGATGGCGCTCTCGACCCAGGCCTTCAACTTCTTTCAGTCGAAGGGTGGCTTCACCGAGGGCACGCCGGACGATCTGCCCCCCGGCCGTCGCGAGCGTTACGAGGAGAGCAAACGCCGGTCGAAGGTTCTGGTGAAGCCCATCGCGCCGGAATCCGCCCCCCAAAACCTTCGCGCCAGCTGATCGCCTGGCCAATGCGGATCAAGTCACAGTCGTCGACGTGGGCTGGGATCTTCACGCTGGTCTCGTTCATTGCGGTCGCCTTCATCGGGACCTATGTCTACTTGATGTGGCGGCAGGGGCGGGCGACGTGGCTGGTCTATCTGATCACCGCTCCCTTCTTCGCCATGGGCGCCCTCCTGGCCTACGGCGGTCTGCGCGGGTTACTCCGGCTCCTGCGTTTCGGTCACTGGAATCTCGAGATCGCGGGCCCGGGCGCCATAGGCCGCCCCCTTCAGGCGCGGCTGCTCCCCAGCCGGGACGTCACGCCGTCGGGCGAGATCCGATGCGACCTGCGTTGCCTGAACGTCACCATTGTGAGCGCGGGAAAGAGCCAGCGCATGGACACGAAGATATTGTGGGAGACCTCCTGGAACCTGACGTCTGGAACCATCCTGAAGGATCTGGGATTGAGCCTCAGCCTGCCTCTGCCCGCGGGCGGTGAGGCCACCACCCAGGGCTCGAACGGGGCCGGCGTCAAATGGCAGCTCACGGTCTTCGTCCCCACGCAGGCTCTGTCCGACGAACCCATCTTTGATGTCCCCGTTTTCGGCTCATTGAGCCGCCCGTGAGCGTGGGTTCCTCCCATCGCCTGCGGCGCCTCGCCCTGACGGGTCAGCGTACGCCAGCGAACAGACCCATCCGCAAGCCCCGACGAGAATCCTCAAAGGGACGAATCCCATGTTCCCGAGGATGAGGAAACGAAAATGGCGAAGTGTGAGACCTGCGGGAACGACTACGACAAATCCTTCGAGGTCGTGGTGCGGGGAGAGACGCACACCTTTGACAGCTTCGAATGTGCCATCCACCAACTGGCGCCCACCTGCGCGCATTGCGGCATCCGCGTGATCGGCCACGGCCTCGAGAAGGCCGGCCGGATCTATTGCTGCGATCACTGCGCCGAGCAGGAAGGCGTCACCGAACTACGAGACCGGGCCTGAACGCGGCCTTTGATCCTCACCACCTGGCGCGCCCCGGTCCGCTGAACGGCTGCTGACTAGGGTCTCACCGGCGCCGTCACCGGCGTCATCTTGTACTCCTTCGGCGGTTCCACTCCGAGCAGGTGTTTCACGAAGTAGTCCCACCGGCGTCGCATGACATAAGGACCGTCCGTTCCGAAGCCGTGCCGCTGGGAGGGGAGGAGAAGGAGGTCGAAGTCCTTGTTGGCCTTGATCAACGCGTCCATCACGAGATACGTGTTCTCCGGCGGGACGTTGTCGTCCTGCATGCCGTGCATGAGAAGGAGTTTGCCCTTGAGGTCCTTCGCCACCGTCTGGTTCGCTTCGATGTCGTAGCTGTCGGGCGCTCCGTTGGCACCCTTGACCAGAAGACCCTGATACCTTTCGCCCCAGTCGTCCTCATAAACGCGCTGATCGTGATTGCCCGATTCGGAGATGCCCACTTTGAAGAAGTCCGGGTACCGGAACATCGCGCCCGCGGTGATGAAGCCGCCGCCGGAGTGGCCCCACATCGCCGCGCGGTCGATGTCTATCCACGGGAAGCGCGTCGCCAGTTCCTTCATTCCCGAGACCTGATCGGGCAGGGTGTTGTCGCGGCCCATGACGCCGTAGTACGCATCGTGGAACGATTTCGAACGCCCGGGCGTGCCCATGCCGTCGATCGACACCACCACGAAGCCCAGTTCGGCGAGCGCCTGTTTGTCGCCCCGCGCGGCCGCGAATGAACGCCCGCCCACGCTGCCCGATTGCGGGCCGGGGTACGCCTGGTTGATGATCGGATACTTCTTCCTAGGATCGAAGCTCGTCGGGCGGAAGAGCTGTCCGTAGATGTCGGTCTTCCCGTCGCGTCCCTTCACGCTGAAGGTCATGGGCGGCTTAAAGCCCGTGGCCACGAGCTTGCTGATGTCCGCGTTCTCGAGAGGCATCACGACCCTGCCGGCCGCGTCGCGGAGCACGACCCTTGGCTCACGTTCCGGAGTTGACGATGTATCGACCAGAAAGCGGCCCGACGTCGAAAGCTGAACGGAGTGATTTCCGTCCTCAGGAGTAAGCGAAGCGTAGCCCTTGCCGTCGAGGCCGATGCGATAGAAATGGCTGAAGTAGGGGTCCTGCCCCGCCTCGCGACCGTTCGCGGTGAAGTAGACGGTGCGGGCCTTTTCGTCCACTCGTACGATCGATGTGACGGGTCCCCCTCCCGAGGTGATCTGATTCTTGAGGGCCCCGGTGTTGAGATCATAAAGATAGAGGTGGCTCCAGTCGTCGCGCTGCGAGTTCCAGATGATCTCGTTCGTGCCCCACAAGACGCGCCAGCCCGCCTGCGCCTCGAAGTGCGTCTTCTCCGACTCCTCGAACAGAGTGCGCACGTCGCCCGTGAGGGTGTTGGCGAGACGCACCGTCGCCTTCTTGTGGTCGCGCGAGGTGGAGACGAAGGCAAGCTGCGCGCCGTCCGGGCTCCAGAGCATGTCGCCCACCGAGAAGTCGTCGCCGAGCATCGCGCGGTGATAGTCCGGTCCCATCTTGAAGCGCACCATCTCGCCGCCCGCGGCATCGATGACCACGCGGTGCAGCATCGCCACGACGTCGTCGCCCGGAAGCGGATACTTCCATGACTTCAGCACCGACCGGCCCGGCTTCGGCTCGATGAGGTGCATCTCGCCCACGTTGCGCTCGTCCTGCTGGAACGTCGCCACCTTCCTCGAGTCCGGCGACCACAACACGACGGGGCGGTCGCTCTTGCGCCAGCCCGCGTTGTCGGTGGCATAGCCGAAATCCTTCACCCCGTCGGTGGAGAGCGGCTTCTCCTCCTTCGTCGCGACATCGCGCACCCAGAGGTTCCAGTCCTTGATGAACACCGCCTTCTTGCCGTCGGGAGAGGTCACCGAGTTGTTCGCGGCTCCCTGCGGCCCGGCTCCACCTCGCCCGAAGGCGGGTCGTTCGCCTTTCGCGGCTCCGGTTGATTGGCAGGCGAGCCCTTTGACGTCGCACGACCAGCGTTTCGTTTCGACATCAAAGGACACCGACTTGCCGTCGGTCGCAAGCTCGATGGTCTGGAAGGGCAGCTTCTTCGGGTCGAAGGTCCCGCCCGCGGCGGCGGCGAGGGTTGTCGCGAGCTTCTCGTGATCGAAGGCGCGCGCCCGCGTCTTCTTCCCCGGATTCACCAGAATGAACTCGGATCCGTCCGCGAGAGTGTTCCGATAGGTGAAACGATCGTCGGGTAGCCAGGTCGCGCTGACGCTGCCGCCCACAACCAGGGGGCTCACGCCCGCGGTCAGGAACTTCTCCGCCCGCGCGTAGTCTGCCGCGGTGACGGGGGCCGAAGCGGGCTGCGCCAGAGTCCGCTCGGAACCCATGAGGGCGATGCCCCAGGTCCACAGCAGGGAAGTGCGAAGAAGATGACGGCGTTCGCGCGAGAGCATCTAGGAACTCCTCAGGTTTCTTGGGGCCCGTGGCGATCCAGCCAGCGGGCCGTCATGTTAGCCGCCTTCGTTCGGGGTTTTGAACGTCGCGAACGCGCGGCCCCTTGGGGTATGGTCGCGCGGTGAAGCGCCTGCTTGCCGCCGCCTTTGCCGTCCTGGCTGGCGCGCCCGGCCTCGCCGCGCCGTCAACCGCGGATCGCCCGATCGTCGTCCTCATCTCCATTGACGGATTCCGGCACGACTACCTCGAGCGCCTGAAGCCAACGGTCCTGACGCGTCTTTCCGAGGCGGGCGTTTGGGCGAAGGGTCTCATCCCCCAGTTCCCTTCGAAGACCTTCCCGAACCACTACACCCTCGTCACCGGCCTTCGGCCGACGAACCACGGCATCATCTCGAACAACATGCGCGCGCCCGATCTGCCCGGCCGTTTCAGCATGTCCAATCGCGACGTCACCCTCGACCCGCGTTGGTGGAAGGGTGAGCCGGTCTGGAACACGCTCGAGCGCCAGGGTGGGGTCGCGGCGGCAATGTTCTGGCCGGGGTCTGAGACCCTGATCGGCGGCCGGCAGCCCACGTTCTGGTCGAAGTTCGACGACGATCTGCCTCACGAGGAACGGGTCGGCCGGATTCTCGAGTGGCTGGCTCTGCCCGAGCCGAAGCGACCCGCGTTTCTCACCCTCTACTTCAGCGATGTCGACACCGCCGGCCACCGATACGGACCCGAGTCAGTCGAGGTCCAAGATGCCGCCCTTCGCGTGGACCGCTCTCTTGGGGACCTTGTGGCTGGCGTCGAACGCCTGGGACTCGCTCGTCGCGTCCACTACATCGTCGTGAGCGACCACGGCATGGCGGCGGTGAGCCGCGAGCGGCTGATTCTGTTGGACGATTACCTCGACCCGGCCACGGTGGATCTGATCGATTACTCCCCGGTCATGGCGCTGTCGCCGCGAGATGGCGATGTCGATCGGGTTTACCGCGCGCTCAAGGACAAACACCCTGCGCTGGACGTCTACTTGAATGCGGAAATCCCCGATGTGTATCGGCTCGCCGGCAATCCGCGAGTGGCCCCGGTCATCGGCGTCATGAAGGAAGGCTGGACCATCGCGACGCGCCAGGAAGTCGAAAGATGGAGCCAGCCGGACAGGTTCACTCCGGGCGGCGCCCATGGCTATGACCCGCGCATCGAGGCCATGCACGGCCTCTTCATCGCCACCGGCTCCCGGTTTCACTCCGGTCGCGTCATCGATTCTTTCGAGAACATCCATGTCTACGAGCTGATGTGCGCGCTGCTCGGAATCGAGCCGGCGAAAAACGATGGGGATATCCGGGTTCTGCGCGGTCTGTTGAAGTGACCGGCGCGAAGGCGTTCGCTATCCGGGCCCGCGTTGGATGAGGCGGACCGCGTCCAGCCGTAGCCGGGTGCCCTTGATGTGCCGATCGAGCGACTCCTTCTGATCGAGCAGCAGATCGATTTCTTCCGGCCATACGCTGGGATTCACCTGACGCAGTTCACGCAGCCGAACGATTTCGTGATCGAGCTGCGCGGCCATGTCGCCTCGCGCCGCCTCGATGAGACCTCGAACCCGGAGCTGCGCGAGATCGAACGACTTTCTGAGCAGGGCGGGGAGCAGGCCTTCGCGCACCTCGGGTTTCCCGAGGGCGTCCAGGAGCTCGGTCTCGCCCAACTCCCGTCCATCACCGGAATAGTGGATGAGTCCGTGACGCTCATCGACCGCGGAGATGACAAGCGGGCGTCCCTCGCGATCCTTGACGCGGTCGCCCTTGTGGAACCGGACGCGCCGGACCGGTGCGTTGTCGCGCGAGTATTCCCGGCTCTCGCCGCTGGCCCTGAAGACGAGGGTCACACTGAGACGACTGACGCGGTGAACCGACCCGAGGCCGAGTTCGCGGTCGCTGATAAAGCGCTGGCCTTCGCAGAATTCATGGGTCATGAGGTCGGCCGGCAACGATATCGGGCCGACGCCTGGTGTGCCACAATCTGAGCGCGCATGCAGACTCCGCGGACACATTTCCTCGACAACCGCCTTCCGCCTCTGCTCGTGGCCCTGGGGGTCGCGGCGATCATGCGCGGCGCGGCGGCGCTGGCTCCCGCGCTTTTCATCCACTGGCCGGGGCGGGAGGTCGTGGCCTCGGTCCTCGCCGTCGTGGGCGCCCTCGTGATCTTTGCGGGCGTGGGATCGTTTACTCGCCACAAGACCACGGTGAATCCCTTTAACCCGGGCCGTGCGTCGAATCTGGTCGACGCCGGGATCTACGGACGGACCCGCAACCCGATGTACCTGGGCGTGGCGGCTGCGCTTTTTGGCTATGCCGCTTTTGTGTCGCACCCGCTGGCTCTGCTCGCCGCCGGGCTCTTCCCCGCCTACATCCAGAGGTTTCAGATCGGCCCCGAAGAACGTGCCCTGGATCGGGTCTTCGGCGAGGCCTATGAGAACTACAAGAAGCGCGTCCCACGATGGTTCTGATGGCCCCGTTTCTACTCATCCACAGCAGCGGAATGCCGTCGCGGCGGGGAATGACGGAGTCCGGACGAGGCTAGTTCCTTCGCGTGGGCCGCAAGGTCTTCTACGAGGTCTGGTCGCTGATGCACGACCGCACGCCCGCCTCCGCGTATGCCACGATTCAAGCGCCGGCCCTCTTCCTGGGCGGGGAAACCTCGCCCGAAGCCGCCCGCCGCGTGGTCGCCCTTCTTGCCGAAGCGCTTCCTCGCGGGCGCGCTCGAATCATTCCAGGGGCGGGGCACATGGGGCCGCTCACCCACGCTCGGAAGGTGAACGAACTCATCGCCGCCCATATCGCCGCGAGCGGTTCCTGAGCCGGATCTGCGGTCTTTGGGAGGATCAGGCAAGGCGCGCCAGCGGCACTCTCGCCCTGACGTGAAATCCTCCCGCCGCCCCGGCCGACCATTCGGCGTCGCCGCCCAGCAGCCGCGCGCGCTCGCGAATTCCGGTGAGGCCGTTTCCGGGCCCGTTGTCCTCGACCGCGGCGCCGTTGTCGAGGCCTTCGAGATGGGCTTCCTCGCCCACCGCCCGCAGGGTCAGTCGCAATTCGGTGGCGCCACCGTGCCGGGCCGCGTTGGTGACGATTTCCTGGCTCATCCGGAAGAGCGATGTCGTGGCCTCGGGGCTGGTGATACGCAGCGAGTCGGCCACCTCGACGACGATCCGCGGCGAGGTCACGCTGCGGCCGAGGCCTTCGAGCAGCGAGCGAAGCTCCGGAGCCTCGTTGTCGCGGATGTCTCGAACCGAACTGCGCAGGTCGTCGATCAGCGCGGAAGCGAGACCCCGGGCCTCCGCCACTTTCGCCTGAACCTCCTCCGCGGACACGTGGCGCGCCGCCTCCAGGGTGAGACCGAGCGCGGTGAGGCGGTGTCCGAGCGAATCGTGGAGATCGCGCGCGATACGGAGACGCTCGGCGTGTCTTGCGGTTTCGACGGCCAGGCCGTGCATCCGTTCAAGACCCTGGTTGGCCGCGGCGAGGGCCTCGCGGGCCCCGCGTTCGCTCTCGGCCAGGGACGCGGCGCCGAGGGCGAAGAGCTGGAAGGCGATGTAGGAACCGAAGAAGAGAACACCGCCCGAAAGCGAGGGCGTATCCCCGCCCGCCACCTGGGCCACGAAGATCGCCGCGGTCTGAACCAGAATCCAGGCCACGGATGCCCCGAGCGAAATGCAGCCGGGAAGCTGGCCCGCCACCATCACCAGAAGGGCGATCTCCATGCCGGTTCCGCCCGCCGAGTTGGCGAGCACGATGGCGCAAGCCGACTGGACCGCGAGCGCGGCGATGCGCGCGCCCATGATGCTCCGCGACTCGCGCCACACGTGAGACAGGAAGGCGGCAAGAAAGACGAGCCAGGCCGTAAGATCGATGAGAGTCGAGGCCGTGGCGCCTCCCTGCCACACCGCGGCCACGACACGAAGCCCGGCGATCGACCAGACCAGCAGTCCGGCCAGCATCAGCATGGCGCTCCCTCTCATGATGGGAGATTGTAGGCCCGTCCTGAAGGCGTCCTCGTGTGCCGGAAGTCATCCGCGATGGCCATGACCGGCGGCACATGTGCGCGTGCGCGTCTCTTGTCAGACTCGGTGCGTTCCATGGAGGACATGACATGAACCCGATTGATTTCCTGATGAAGATCCATATCGCCGCCGGCACCGTGGCCCTCGCCACATTCCTGGTTCCCATGGTTACGGCCAAGGGCGGCCAGACGCACCGCCGGGTGGGCTGGGTGTTCGTGGCCGCGATGGCCGCGCTCTTCTTCACCGGCGCGCCGGCCTCGCTCTACCGGCTCGCCACCGAAACGCGTCCCGGAGCGCGGGCGGCCGCATCGTTCCTTCTCTTCGTGACCCTGCTCTCGGGCGCTTCCACCTGGAAGGGGATCCGGGTGCTCCGCTTCAAGAACGCCGGGCGCAATACCGCGCCCATCGACCTGGGCATCGCGGTCGCTCTAGGCCTGGGCGGTCTCTTCATCCTCTATCAGGGGCTGATCCTCAAGAGCGCCGTGCTGCTGTTCTTCGCCCCTCTCGGCATCGTCAGCGCGGTGGGGGATCTGCGCTACTGGCTGAACCCCGACAAACCGAAGATGCACTGGTTCTTCGAACACATGGGCGGCATGATCGGCTCGTCCATCGCGGCCCTCACCGCCTTCGCCGCCCTCGGCTCACGGAGCCTCGGCTTCGGCTCCTTCGGCGTAGCCGCCTGGATCGGCCCCACTCTGGTGTTCCTCCCGATCTCGATCCTGATGGCTCGTCACTACCGTCGGAAGTTCAAGCTCGATGTTCCGAAGGCGGGCGAGCCGGCGAAGGCGCTTGCTAACGCGCAGGCTGCCCTCGGAGACCTCACCGGCCGCTGCGATCCGTCGAAGCTCCGCGACGAAAGTGGCGACGCTTTTGCTCTCGAACCCAAGCGCCGCGAACACACGCGCCTTGAAGCGGCCGACGGGGTGGGATCGGGAAAGCAGGTACTCCAGGACCTTCCGCTCCTCGATGAGGACGTCGCCACCGGCAGGAAGCTTCATGCCCCAACCTTATCCGCTGCAGGCCCGTAGAACACTGCGTTGAGCCGCGAGGGCCTTCAAGCCGTCTGCGTGGACCTCGTCGGTTCCAACGCATTGTTCTAGGCCCCGTGCGAGGAAGCCCGCCACTCGATGGAGAGTTTCCTTCCCTGCTGAGCGCAGTCTCGAAGGTAGAGATTGATCAGAGTTTGATACGGAATCCCCGAAGATTCCGAGCTCTCTCTGAAAAACTGGATCGTCGGCTGATCAATGCGAAGGGTGATCTGCTTTTTGAGCCTGCTCGCGTGAGGGTTCTTCCGCGCTTGTGAAAAGTCGTATTTCTTTCTCATCTGCTTAGCCTCTGCCAATATTGATTCTGCTCCGCCTTAACCGCCCGCCGGGCCGAGATGATTCGGATCTGCTTTCCTCTTCGGATGCAGTGGCAAACCGCGAGGAGCCGCAAGCGGGCGCTCAGCCCGAGGATCACGAAGCGATCCTCGCCGCTCGCCTGATCGGGGTCAGCCATTTCAAGCGCCTGTTCGTCGTAGAAGACGGTCGATGCTTCTTCAAACGAAACACGGTGCTTTGCGAGATTCTCTTTGGCCTTCTTGGGATCCCAGTCGAAGGGAGCGTCGCGCACACCGACATTGTAGCTACAGCGCCGCTACGCGCGAAATGCACCTGGGTGCGTAGAACACCCAGATCAGCGGCGAAGGCCCCAGTCCGTCCGCGTGGACTTCGTCAGGTTCATTGCATTGTTAGCCCGCCTTGCGAGGGGGCTGGGTCTTGAGCCGCGCAGCAGGATGGCGACCTTGCCTGGGAACGGCCGCGATGACGCTGCGGAGAAACGTATTCACCGACTCCGCGCTCGGAAATACCGCGGCGACATCCGGTGCCAGGACCACGGCGATTGTGTCCTTCAATCGAGCAGCATATGGATTCGGCCTTGCCTTAGACCAGTCGAGCTTGTATTCGGCGGGCATCTCCTCGTCCGAGGCACGACCACGATGGCTAGGAGTGTTCTTCATATTCGAGACGCTCACGGGCCGAGGTTTCTCGGCCGCTGATGATTCGAAGTCGGTCGGTTCTCTCGACGAAGACTACCAGAAGCAGTCGCCCGGCTGCCGAGTGCCCGATGATCAGCAACCGCTCCTCCCACCGGCTATGCCTCGGATCGGGCAGGACCGTCGCCAACGGGTCTCGGAAGAGCGTGGAGCCCTCGTCAAACGAGACGCCATGCTTCTTCAGATTGGGGGCCTCCTTCGTCGGATCCCACGTGAAATGAAGGTCGTTCATTCAGACGGGAGCGTATCACCGCGTCGAGCGGGACCGGGTTCTAGGTCGGGCTGACACTGAATTGAGCCGCGAGGGCCCACGGCCGTCTGCGGGGACCTCGCCGGTTCCAATTCTTTGTTAGACGATCGCCGATTAGGCACAAGGCCTCGCTCTCGCTGAGTGGAAAAGCCGTGCAAGCGGGCGCTCACGGGTAGTCCACTTCCGAAGGTAGTCGAGCCACTACTCTCCGGCCGTGCTGGGAGGAGGTGGAGGTTCGGACAAGGGGCGTCGAATTACCACAACAACCTCGTAGTCTCGGGCGCCGACCGCGAGCGCATATGGCCTGGGGAACAAGCTCACCAGCTCCCAACCCTCATGCTCTCGACGCTCCACCATCCGAAGCCCCTGTTCCAAGTTTGCCTCTGTAAGCTGCCGGTACTCATGCTGGCCCATTTGCCCTCCGTTGTTGAAACAATAGCACCGCGCTCGCAGGCCCCTTCCGGCTCTGTCGGGGCGGGAGTTGCCGTGGGTGCTCGCCCAGATCTGATTCGTCTAACACTGCAATAACCTGCGAAGGCCCCACTCCGTCTGCAAGGACCTCGTCAGGCTCATTGCATTGTTCTGCAGCACGCCACAACTAGCCCGCATTATTCATGAGAGTCGGTGGTTGTGCAGGAGATCGCTGTTTTGGGCCGGATAGTAGAAGTCGGCGATGTTCCCGGGCCGAGACGAGGCGACGGAGCCACCGGAGACGCGGGATGACG
>Ga0163153_10002940_pt1 | contig 23641 bp, 16 predicted proteins | sample OliLakLV19MP6IB1_FD_148629 | JGI IMG/M metagenome (GOLD analysis project Ga0163153, IMG submission 148629) | Freshwater microbial mat bacterial communities from Lake Vanda, McMurdo Dry Valleys, Antarctica - Oligotrophic Lake LV.19.MP6.IB-1 | ecosystem: Environmental > Aquatic > Freshwater >...
GCGGCGCCTGGCGGTGTTCCTGACGCTGCTCGAACCGGTAATGATCCTGGTGATGGGAGGGGTGGTGCTGATGATCGTGCTTGCAATCCTGCTGCCGATCATCGAAATCAACCAACTGGTGCGCTGACGCACGCCGGTAGAACACGGTGAATCGCAGCATGTAGGCAAGCGCCGCAACGATGCCGAGCTGTCCAATCTCCACGCCGAGGTTGAAACCGAACAGCGACAGGGCAAGCGCGTCGGGAGGCAAACCGAGATCCTTCAGCGCGCCGGCGAAGCCGAATCCATGGATCAGGCCGAAGCCGAAAGCGGCCACCCAGCATCCGGCGCCTTCGACAGGCGTTGCAGAATCGCCTGCGCCTCCGCGCCGCGGCCCGTCAGTCCGGCCAGTTCGGCGAGGCAGGCTTCCGCATACAGGGTTGTGCCGGGCTGGCGCAGCTTTTCGCAGCTTCCGCGTAGCGGCCTTGCACCTGCAGGATCGTTGCCTGCGTCAGCCAGGCCTGCGCGTTATCCGGATCCGTGTGCAAGGCCTGTTCGCCAGCGCCGGTTCGAACGCATGCGTGCTCTGCAGGATGGTCGCCTGCATGAGCAGTACCGGAACGGGCGGATCCGGCGTCGACCACCAGGGGATGAGTGCGGCCTCGGCGTAGCCCAAATAGCGCGGATCGCCATCGCGGCGGGCCTTTTCGATGCAAAGCCGGGCGACATGGACGGCCAGCGCCAGATCGCCTGGACCGGCATCCATGGCAAACACGCCAATGGCAACCAAACCAATGGCAAAGTCCAGGCGTCGGATCAAACGTTTTCTGAATTGAGAGTCGCCTGGGGAGTGAGCAAGCGATCGTATTCGCGTTTGACCACCGCATAACATTCGCACACCCGCGCTTCCAGCTTCGCCCGGTCCAGCACGGTGATCTTGCCGCGGCTGTAGTGGATCAGTCCTTCCGCCTGCAGCTTGCCGGCGGCCGCGGTCACGCCTTCCCGGCGCACTCCCAGCATGTTGGCGATCAGTTCCTGGGTCATGGTGAGTTCGCTCGAAGGCAGGCGATCCAGGCTCAGGAGCAGCCAACGGCACAGTTGCTGGTCGACGCTATGGTGGCGGTTGCACACCGCGGTCTGCGACATCTGCGTGATCAGCGCTTGCGTGTAGCGCAGCAGCAGTTTTTGCAGCGGGCCGCCGCGCTCAAACTCTGCCTGCAGAAGACTCCTCTTGAGCCGGTAAGCAAAGCCCGCGCTCTGCACCACCGCGCGTGCCGAGGTGGTTTCGCCGCCCAGGAACAGGGCAAAGCCCACCACGCCTTCGCGGCCCACGACGGCGATCTCCGCCGAGGCGCCGTCCTTCATGACGTAGAGCATGGACACAATGCTGGTGGTGGGGAAATACTCGTAGCTCTGCTCGCTGCCGGATTCGTAGACGGCCCAGCCCAGAGGCAACGGCACGAGTTCCAGATGGGGCTGCAGGCGCGCGTAGTCTTCTGCCGGCAGGGCAGCGAGAACCTGGTTCTGCCTTGGCGTGGGGGCGCTACCTGGCCTGGGAAATATTTTCTCCATGGACAACACGAGTCCTGACACGACGAACCCGAAGCCTAGAACAAATATCCGGGTCTCTATGTGCGGTAACGAACATAAACCGCCGTTTTCCCCGGCTATAAATAGCGCTCGCGACTGCGGCCGATGCTTGATTCAACGGGCATTGCGCCTGTGGTGCGAGATGTAAATCCTGAAGTTCAAGGCCCGGTCATGGTGATGGCGATCTCCTTCCGGGCCTTTTTTTGTTCGCCGGCCGGATTGAAGCATCTGGACTGACGCGAACGCGGGTTTTGAATGCACGTCAGAACCGAACCAACCGGCAATTCAATAAAAGAGCGGGGAAAAGCGTTTCCGCCTTTCCCCGCTCCGGGTAGTTCCGGGCGTCGCAAATTACCGGTCAGGCATCGGTCGCCTCATCGGTGTCGGACGTTGGCGGCGTTACCGCAACATCCAGCGGTTCTCCCGTGTCGTTCGCCGGTGTCGTATTCAGATAGTTGACGAATGCGGCAACACGTTGCCAACGTTGCGCTAATCCGGACTTGCAGCGCAAAAAAAACTCGGAAAGAAATGGGCCGGGTATTCCAGGTGTTTTCATCCAGGGAGGATAGGATGAATGACCTCCCGGGCTCCCGCTCCGGGATTGTCTGCGTGGCAACGCACACAGTGCGCATGCCGTTGCCGATCGTGAAGCGGCTGAGGGCGACGAACGCGCGGTCAGGGAGTTTTTTCATGACCGCCGTTCGTTCTCAGCGGCGGTCCGCTTGCCAGCAAGGCGGCGAACTCCCCGGCGGCCACGGGCTGGCTGAACAACAAGCCCTGTCCCTCGGCGCAGCGGCGGGATTGCAGGAAGGCGAGTTGCTCCGGCGTCTCGATGCCCTCGGCCACGACACTCTGCCTGAGGCTCATCCCCATGGCGATGACGGCACTGACGATGGCCTCGCCGGCCTCGTCGTCGATGCTCTGCACAAACGATTGGTCGATTTTTATGGTGTCTATCGGAAAACGCCGCAGATAGCTAAGGCTGGAATAGCCGGTGCCAAAGTCATCGATGGCAATACGTACACCGAGGTCCTTGAGCGCACCCAGGCTCGCCATGGTCATGGCGGTGTCCTGCATGAGCAGGCTTTCGGTCAGCTCCAGCTCGAGGCGGTGCGGATCCACGCCGGTATCGTCGAGGATGGCGCGGACACCGGCGAGAAAATCCCTGCTGTGGAACTCGGCCGCGGAAACATTGACCGCCATATGCCCGATGTCGAGGCCGGCTTGCAGCCACGTGGCGGTCTGCCGGCAGGCTTCGCGCAGCACCCACTTTCCAATCGGAACAATCAGGCCGCAGTCCTCGGCGATGCTGACAAATTCTGTCGGATACACGAGTGCATCATCCGGTCCCCGCAGGCGGACCAGGGCCTCGATACCGGTAATGGCGCTGGTCTCGAGATTGACCTTGGGCTGGTAATGCAACACCAGCCCATGCTGCTGCAACGCCCGGTGCAGCGCATCCTCGACGGACCTTCGCGCGACCGCGTGGGCATTCATGTCCGCGGTGAACGCCTGGTAGTTGTTGCGCCCGTTTTTCTTGGCGTGATACATCGCGGTGTCGGCGTTCTTGAGGATCGTTTCGACATCCTTGCCGTCGTCCGGATAGAGACTGAAGCCGATGCTCAGGGTGACGTGGAGCAGATGGCCGCCGATGGCATGGGGCGCAGTCATGGCCCCGATCAGTTTTGCGGCGGTAAGGGCGACGTCCTGCTGGCGGTCGACTTCGGCCAGCAGTATCACGAACTCGTCGCCGCCGTAACGGCTGACGGTATCGGAACTGCGCACGCAAGCCGGCAGGCGCTTTGCGGCCGATTGCAGCAACCGATCGCCGACGCCATGCCCAAGCGCATCGTTGACGTGCTTGAAGTGGTCGAGGTCCAGATACAGCAGGGCGACGCGCTTGCCGTGACGCTGCGCCAGCGCGATCGACTGCGCCAGCCTGTCCATCAGCAGAGCCCGGTTCGGCAGGCCGGTGAGAAAATCGTGTTCGGCCATATAGGACATCTGCGCAGTGGCCTGCTCGGCGGCTTCGGTCATTGTCTCGGCGCGAACCGTGGCGATCACCAGGCGCTCATTCGCTTCCCGCAACTGCGCTCCGCTGCGCGCGCCCAGCGCGGCCGCGATCCGCGCCGCCTCTTCCCGCCGGTCGGCGGCCTCTTCCCTGCGGTCTGCGGATTCCTGGCGCCGGTCTGCAGCCGCTTCCCTGCGGTCTGCGGTTTCTGTGCGAACAAGGGCCGCCTCTTCGCTGGCAAGAACCGCCGCCTCACGCTCGACAAGGGGCCTGGCGGCGGGGACGGGTGATCGTACGGACGAGCCGGCCGCGGATGCCTGCCCGGTCACGCGTTTCCGGGGGGAACGGCTTTTCTTTCTCATCCTGCTAGACCGCCTTCGCTTCCGGTGCGGGCTCTTCACCCCGCGGAATGAGACCCGGCGGAATGAGGTCCGCATAGCCTACACGGCGCATTTGAGGACTGACCTGCCTCATGGGGACATCCGCCGGCGCGGATCGCGGCTGCGGGATCGCTTGTTCTCCATAGGGGTCTGTCCTGCCAATAACTTTGAGAGCGGGTATTCGATTGATCCGGGGGCGTGCCATTTGCGCGGTCCGGGCGCCGGGACTCGGATCTCTTCGCCGGGCCAGTATCCGTTTGTTAAGGGTGCGCGTATGTGCGCTAAACCACACAAATCGTCGTGGCGCGCAAATGCCGAATGCGGCGGCAAAGGGCGGCGAAGTGGTGACGTAGAAGTGGGGAAGTGGCGGCGAAAGCTTCTCCGAATTTCGTTCAAAGTTCTTCGAGTATCTGTCAATCATTACCGGCGAGCTCAGACAAGGCTCCTATACCCGTCATGGCCTGGAGGAATACATCTCCGATTGCATCATCCTCCTCGACAACAGAGTCAGGGAGCAAATCTCCACCCGTAGAATCCGTGTCATTAAATATCGCGGATCAAATCATGGAACAAACGAGTATCCCTTCGTCATTGACAAAGAGGGCCTGTCAGTCATCCCCATCACCTCGGCAGGACTCGACCAACCGGGCACTCGCGAGAGAGTTTCGACCGGAATTCCCTCCCTGGATAAATTGTTCCAGGGTGGAGGATATACCCGGGCCAGCACCGTCCTCGCTTCAGGTACCGCGGGAACCGGAAAAACAAGCCTCGCGGTTGCATTCGCGTACAAAGTTGTAAACGTGGGGAGCGGTGTCTGTTGCTGTCTTACGAAGAATCGTCAGGCCAACTCAAAACATGGGTTCCATCGGTTTTGATCTGGCACCATTGGTGAAAAAAGGATTGTTAAAGATTGTATCCACCAGGCCCTCTTTTTTTGGTTTGGAGATGCATTTACTCGATTTATACAAGCTCGTGGCCGATTTCAAACCAAAGGCCGTGGTCATCGATCCCCTGACAAGTCTCCTCGGACAGGGCAACGAACTTGAAGTTCAATCCATGCTGACTCGCATGATTGATGCGCTAAAATCCCGGGGCATCACCGGATTTTTTACCAGTCTTGTTTCCTGAAGCCAGCAAAATGACACAAGCGGCGAGATCGGCGTCTCGTCGTTGATTGACACCTGGATCGTAGTCAGGGAATTGGAAGAAAATGAGGGTAGAAAGCGCGTTCGTGGCATTTACATCGTCAAGTCTCGTGGCATGGGCCATTCCAGTGACGTCCACCAATTGATTATGAGTGATGATGGTTTGGAAGTGGCAGTCATGGATTCTGATGCGACCGCAGGCGACAGTCAGAAAAAGAAGGTCGGCAAGAGTCCTTCTTCGCCACCAGCATCGATCAAAAAAAGGTGACGGGTTCTGATGGCAATCAGACCCTGGCGATCCCCATGGGATCATCACCTCCTAATTTCATTGTCGGCATTGGCGGCTCGGCGGGCGCGCTGAACGCCTACAAGGCACTCTTCGACGCCCTGGCGCCCGATACCGGTATGGCCTTTGTCATTGTTTCTCACATTCACCCCTCCGCCCATAGTTACCTGGCGAAAATTCTGGCGCGTCACACCAGAATGCCAGTCATGCTGGCTGCCAATGGGATGCCGATTCAGGCTAATCATGTCTACGTGATTCCTGCGAATGCGGATCTTACCGTTGAGGGCTATTCGTTCAAGGTCGCCTCCCCGCGCAGCAGGAGGAACAACCAGGTGGATTTGTTCTTGATGTCTTTGGCGGAAGTCGTGGGGGCGCGTGCGATCGGCGTTATTCTCTCCGGGTATGAAAGCGACGGTACCGAGGGATGCCGGCATGGCGGCAAGCAACTCAGGCACCAGATGTTGAAGCTGGCCGAGTGTTGAAGGTGACCGGCCGGCCCCCCGCGCTCAAACCTGCCTGGGTGCATCGACCTTCTCACCCGCCAAAAAAGGCGACGCCAGGAATCTTGCTTCGAAGATTTCGCCCGGCACCGGTTTACTGAACAAATAGCCCTGTATTTCGTCGCAGTCCAGCACCCGGAGCAGGCGCGATTGCTCCTCGGTCTCGACGCCCTCCGCGACAACCTTGAGCGTCAGCGGATGCGCCAGGTTGATGATGGTGGACACCAGCGCCAGCCCTTCCGGCCCGGAGGTCATATCGGCCACGAACGAGCGGTCGATCTTGAGTGTGTCCACGGGCAGCTTCGAGAGGTAACTCAGTGACGAGAATCCGGTGCCGAAGTCGTCGATGGCGACCGTTACGCCCATGGCGCGGATCTCCTGCAGGCTTTCAATACTGTGCCTGACGTCCTCCATGATCAGGCTTTCGGTGATCTCCAGTTCCAGTCCGGACGCCGCCTGCTCGTCGATGCTGATGACCTGTCTGATTTCGGTGATAAAGCCGCGGCTGCGCAACTGTTGCGGCGATACGTTTACCGCGACGCGCACCGCAGCCAGGCCCGCGGTACGCCAGCCCAGATAATCCCCGACGGCCTTGCGCAGTGCCCAGCGTCCGACTTCATGGATCAATCCGGTTTCTTCCAGGATCGGAATGAAGTCTTGCGGCGGCACCAGGCCGTATCCGGGCCGCTGCCAGCGCAGCAAGGCCTCGATGCCGGCAATGCGGCCACTGTTGAGCTGTACCGTGGGCTGGTAGTACAGAACAAATTCGCCATTTTCTACGGCCTCGCGCAAGGCCGTTTCCAGGCCGGAACGGGCCGACGCTTCGGCATTCATCTGCGCCGTAAAAAAACGGCTGGTGTCACGCCCCGCCTGTTTGGCGCGGTACATCGCCGTGTCCGCGCATTTAAGCAAGGTTTCCGGGTCAGATGCATCGTCGGGATGGACCGTGATGCCAATGCTGGCGGTCACGGCTACCTCATGGCCTTGCAGGTCGAAGGGTGCGCGCAACACATCCCGTACTTTATTGGCGACGAGGGCGGCGCCTTGCTGGCCGTCATCCATCACCAGGATCAGGGCAAACTCGTCCCCACCCAGACGCCCGACTGTATCCCGGGTGCGCACGCATTGGGCCAGACGGCTGCTGAACTGACCCAGCAAATCATCGCCAACAGCGTGACCCAGCGTGTCGTTCACGTTCTTGAAGTAATCCAGGTCGATGAACAGGACGGCGACCTGCCAGCCGCGATCCGAGGCCTGGGCCAGGGTCTTCCTGAGGGTCTCATGAAACAGCCTGCGATTGGGCAGGCCCGTGAGGGCATCGTAATGTGCCAATTGATGCAGGCGCTCCAGGCGTTTCTCCGCTTCATTGCGCTCGGTGATGTCGTGCACCACGCTTACGATGATCCAGTCCGCGCCGGAGCGATGGGCGTGTCGACGCACTTCTACCTGCAACTGGGATCCATCCTTGCGCTGTAATCGGGTTTCCTCCAACTCGTTCGTGTGGTGACCGGAGATGATGGCATCGTAAACACTCGCCAGATGTTCGGGCGTCGCCGAGGCCATCTGCGCCGGGCCCAGCTTGAATAGTTCTTCGCGCGTGTAGCCGAGCATCTTGCAGGCTGTCGCATTGAGTTCGACAAAGTCCATGGTGGTGCGGTTCACCAGAAAAATCGCATCGGCAGTTGCGTCCATCGCCGTACGGAAGCGCTGCAAGTCAGCCGTGCGCGCCTGAACCTGGCGTTCCAGGACGGCACCATGATTTTTCAGATAGTCGCTGTATTCCTTCAAGCGCAACAGATTGCGGACCCGAAGCCACAACTCAGCGCGGTCGACCGGTTTCGTCAAAAAATCCTCCGCCCCGGCATTGAGACCAGCCAGGCGGGCGCTGCGGTCGAATTGCGCGGTTAACATGACGATCGGAATACTTGAGGTGGCGGGGTTACTTTTGAGCAGGCCGGCCACCTGGTGTCCGTCCATGTCCGGCATCATGATGTCCAGCAGGATCAAGTCTGGCGCGCGGTGCGCAACAGAAGCCAGCGCCTCTTCGCCACTGGCGGCGGTCAGCGTAAGATATCCTTCGGGCAGCAGCAGAGATTCGAGCAGCTTGCGGTCCAGCAGTTCGTCATCAACGATCAGGATTGTGGCAGCGGAACCGGTCATGGGATCTTCAATTCGTCCCTGATCAGCAGCGCGTCTATCGCTGCAAGTAGTTCCCTGTAGCGCAACGGCTTGGCGATATACGCGTCGCATCCGGCGGCCCGGGTTTTTTCCTGATCTTCTTTCATCGCCATCGCGGTCAGAGCGATGACTGGAATCCCCGCCGTGGCCGGATTCTGTTTCAGGAGAGCGGTCGCCGCCAGGCCATCCATGTCCGGCAACTGGATATCCATCAGGATCAGATCGGGATGCTCCGCGCGCGCAAGGGCCAGACCGGTTTCCGCGTCGACGGCGCAAAGCACGCTATGGCCGACATTCTCCAGCAGGAGAGAGGCCAGTTTCATGTTCGTCGCATTGTCTTCAATGACTAATATTCGGGCCATCCGGTTTCCTTTTCGTACGCTGCAAGGCGCGCCTGACTTCGTTCATAAAGCCGACACGATTGAATCGGGCTTTTTCGACAACATTTATGATCTTGTCCGGAATGCTATTGAGCTCGGCGCGGTCCAGCCTGGTGATGTGCATGGCGGTCACTGCCAGGATCGGGATCGATGCGGTTTCGACATCGAGCTGAAGCGCTTTGACAACCTGGAAGCCGTTGACCCCTGGCATCATCAAGTCGAGCAATATCAGGTCAGGGCGCAGGCGCTGTGCGAGGACAATCGCCTCGCTGCCGTCATACGCGCGCACCACTTCATAGGCGGGAGACGGCAGAAAGGCGGCAATGACCTCGACTGCCTTGGGGTCGTTGTCCACGACCAGGATCGTGCGGGTTTGCTCTCCTGCTGCATGCAGGCCCAGATCGGCCAGAGCGGCTTTCAACTGGGCGCGGCTGATTGGTTTTTGCAGAACGGCGGCGGCGCCACGTGACAGTCCAACATGGGTCGCGTCCAGCCCGGACACGATCACCACTGGAACTTGCGCCAGTGTGCTGTCCGCGCGCAATCTGGCGAGAAGCTCCCAGCCATTCAGACCCGGCAACTGGAGTTCCAGCGTAATCAGGCTCAGGGTTTGCTGTGGCGCCAGCAGAAGGGCCGCTTCCGCGCTGGCCGCGCGCAAGACGGTAAACCCCTCCGCTTCGAGCAGCAGGCGAACCAGATCCGCCGCCTGGTCGTCGTTTTCAACCATCAACGCAATGCGATCCTGCGGCTCGGGAGCCGCCGTTCTCGCGGCATCGGCGCTGTGCGGGTGCGGCGCAATATTCGGATCACTGGTGCGTAGCGGTAACCACACGGCGAAGCACGCCCCCGCGCCGTTCGCACTGGACACCGCCACGGTTCCGCCATGCAGTTCGGCGAGTTGTTTGACCATCGCCAATCCGAGGCCGGTACCCTCGAATCTGCGCGACAGGCTGTTGTCGATCTGGCTGAATGCCTGGAACAGTTTCGCCATATCCGCTTCCGCGACGCCGATGCCGCTGTCGCTCACCGATATTTCGAGGAATTCGGTGTGGTCCTTGTCAGCCAGCGGAAAACTGTGCGACGGCCGGGCCCCCGAAAGCGTACCGACGGTATCGCGCGAAACGCGCCGGGCGTGCAGGGTTATAAGGCCGCCATTGGCACTGAATTTGACGGCGTTGGACAGCAAATTGTAGACAATCTGCTTGGTCTTGCGCACGTCCAGCAGGGGGAATCCAAAATCGTCGTCCGTTTCGAGGTCAATGCGAATACGCTGAGCCGCGGCTTTTTCCTTTACGATCGACAGGCTGTTCGACAACAGCGCTTTCAGGTCGACCGCTTCCAGTTCGAGGGCCATCATGCCTGCTTCGACCTTCGACAAATCCAGAATGTCGTTGATCAGGGATAACAAGTGCTGTCCGCTGGAAAAAATATCGCCGATGTACTCGTTCTGGGTCTCGCTCAACGGGCCGATCAAGCCGTCCCTGAGCGCCTCGGAAAAGCCGATGATGGCATTGAGAGGCGTGCGCAGTTCGTGCGACATGGTGGCCAGAAATTCCGATTTCATGCGGCTGGCGTGCTCCAGCTCGATATTCTTCTCTTCCAGGGTGCGTTCGATGCGCTTGCGCTCGGTGACATCGCGTGCCGCGGCGAATACGCCTTGCAGCTTGCGGTCGCGGTTGTGGAAGGTCGCGGCGTTGTAGGACACCACCGTTTCCTCGCCATTCTGGGCGCGCACGGTCAGTTCATAGTTAGTCACCTTGTTCTCGGTGAGAACGCGCTTGATCGCGGCGTCGGCCCGTATCGGGTCGGTAAAGAAATTCTTGCAGGGCGCGCCGATCAGTTCATCGCGCGTGCGCCCGGTAAGCGCAATCATCTGCTGGTTCACATCCGAGATGATTCCCTGCGGGTCGGTTGTCATGAGCGCGTCGATATTCGATTCGATCAGGGAGCGGGTATAGAACTGCTGGTCGCGCAGCCGTTGATCGAGCAGCGCCTGCGCCGCCTCGACTTCCTTGCGCGCCGTATTGTCGGTGCCGATCAACAGATAGCCGATGATGGCGTCCTGCGCGTCGCGCAGTGCCGTGACGGACACGATTGCGGGGAAGCGGCTGCCGTCCTTGCGGATGTAGGTCAGCTCGTAGATGTCTTCGATCCCGCGCGAGGCCTTGAACACCAATGCCTCAAAGCCCGGCGTAATCGGGGTTCCGAGTTCGACGCTCAGCGCCTTGGCGCGCGCGATCACTTCCTGCGGATCGGAGATGTCGGCCGGCGTGATCTTGTTCATCACTTCGGCGGCCGCGTAGCCCAGCATGCGTTCGGCGCCGACGTTGAAGATCTGGATCACGCCCTTCGCGTCGGTGGCGATACTGGAGAAGTTGGCGCTGTTGAAAATCGCGCTCTGCAGGGCGCCCGCCTTGATCTCGGTGCCGATCAGCAGATAGCCGATGATGGCGTCCTGCGCGTCGCGCAGTGCCGTGACGGACACGATTGCGGGGAAGCGGCTGCCGTCCTTGCGGATGTAGGTCAGCTCGTAGATGTCTTCGATCCCGCGCGAGGCCTTGAACACCAATGCCTCAAAGCCCGGCGTAATCGGGGTTCCGAGTTCGACGCTCAGCGCCTTGGCGCGCGCGATCACTTCCTGCGGATCGGAGATGTCGGCCGGCGTGATCTTGTTCATCACTTCGGCGGCCGTGTAGCCCAGCATGCGTTCGGCGCCGACGTTGAAGATCTGGATCACGCCCTTCGCGTCGGTGGCGATACTGGAGAAGTTGGCGCTGTTGAAAATCGCGCGCTGCAGGGCGTCCGCCTTGAGCAGCGCCTCTTCCGCCTGCTGGCGCGCGGTGTTGTCGGTGCCGATCAACAGATAGCCGATGATCGCATCCTGATCGTCGCGCAGCGCCGTCACCGACACGATCGCCCCAAACCGGCTGCCGTCCTTGCGGATATAGGTCAGTTCATAAATATCCTCGATGCCACGCGACGCCTTGAATACGAGCGCCTCGAATCCCGGTGTGATCGGTGTATCCAGTTCCAGGCTCAGGGCCTTGGCGCGCGCGATGACTTCCTGCGGGTCGGAGATGTCGGCCGGGGTGATCTTGTTCGTCACCTCTGCGGCCGTGTAGCCCAGCATGCGCTCGGCGCCGACGTTGAAAATCTGGATCACGCCTTTCTCGTCCGTGGCGATGCTGGAGAAGTAGGCGCTATTGAAAATGGCGTCCTGCAGGGCGCCCGCCTTGAGCAGGGTTTCCTGGCGCCGGAATTCCACAATGGCGTCGGCGCCTGCGTGCTTTTCACCCGCTCCGCCATCGGCGTCGCGGGCTGGCGCGGAGTCTTCCGGACGATTGGCCGGTGCGTTGCCCGGCAGTTCATGCGTGGGAGGGACGCGGTTCATTCTGGTACCTGCCCGCCATCCGGCGTTATGGCGTAAGCCTTCGGCATTGAATTGCTCGTGGACATGTGCGGTCTTTTGCCAGGTAAGGGCAGGGTCATGGAGGCGGATCGCGCGGGAACTAATCGGGGGGAATCGAGGACCAGGAACTCGATCACATAAGGGATCACGGTGCCCCCATGCTGCGAGTATATCGGACGTTGGTCGTGCCGGTATGTACGGTGGGCCTCATAAGCCCCGGGCAGCCCCGCAGGGAGAAGGAATCCGGTGCCTTCCCCGGCAACGGGTTATGGGGTGGCGGGGGTTCAGGCCCGCTGGATCGGCAAACTCACCGTGACCGTGGTGCCGCCGCTTTGCGCGCTGGCAAGGTCGCAAAATCCCTTGTGGATTCTGGCGCGCGCCTGCATGCCGGCAATGCCGCCCCGGATCGGGCGCGAGGCGTCCGCGCCAAGACCGAAGCTGCCGAGACCGATGCCGTTGTCGCGGATCACCAGGGTGACTTCGCGCCAGGTGATGCTGAGCGCGATCGTGACCCGGCTCGCCCTCGCATGGCGCGCGATGTTGCTCAGGGCCTCGCTGTAGATGTCGAAGATCGTGTCGGCGCAATTCGCGGGCAGCTCGATGCCGGCCATGGCCGTCATGGTCAGCTCGCAGGGAATCCCGGTGCATTTCTGGAACTGGCGTACGTGCCATTCGATGGTCGCCGCCAGGCCCAGCGATTCAAGCAGGATCGATCCGATCTCGGCCGAGACCTGGCGGTCCCATCCGCTGCTCCGCTGCGGGGCGCCGCCCGCCGGCAGGGCTGTCTCGGTCTCACGCGACGGCTTGCCGGCGTCGGCTTCGATCGCCGAGCGCAACTGCAGGGTAATCGAGCTCAAGGTATTTTCGAGCTGGTCGTACGTCGCACGCGCGGGATGGTGGTGCATGGTGCCTCTCGACGGTTCACTCTACGGCATGAATTGTCCGCCCGGAACCCGGCATGTTCCGTACGCTGCCGAACATAGGGCGCGTCCGCCCGGTGAAAACCCGGTGGTCAGGCCTGCAGCACCGTATGCACGGTATCGAGGAGCTGGTCCACGTTGAAGGGTTTGCGCAGCGTCGCGTCGACCCCGATGATCTCCGCGGCGGTAAGATAGTCCAGCTTGCGTCCGGAGCCGCCGCCGGCCGACATGACGATAATCCGGGTTTGCGGAAAGCGGGTCTTGCAGTCACGCAGCGTCTCGATCCCATCCCGTCCCGGCATGAAGATGTCAGTGATGAGCAGGGCGGCCTGGCGCTGCGACAGCAGCTCAAGAGCCTGCTCACCTTCCGCTGCAGTCCGTACCACGTAACCCGCCGGTTCAAGCGCCGCCCGCATGAAGCAGAGGATGTCCTGGTTGTCGTCGACGACCAGGATCTGCTCCGCTGCCTCCGGTCCCGGAGCTTTCGCGCGGTGCAGCGGGTCGTCCTGTTCCGGACCGTGCGCCCGTTCCGCCGGCGTGTGCACCCTGTTATGCATGGGCTTCGGAAACCGTCTTCGCGGAGTGATCGGCATCCGGACGGGGGTGCAGGGCCGCATTCACCGCCGCGACAAGGCTCGCTTCGTCGCAGGGCTTGCTGAGATGGCCATCGAACCCGGCCTCCCGCGTTCTCTCCCGGTCGGCGCTGCTGGCCAGCGCCGTGAGGGCGAGCACGGGCGGCTGCGCCGGCAGGACCTCCCGACGCAATTCGCGGATGAACTCGTATCCATCCATGCGCGGCATCCGCAGGTCGCAGAACACAATGTCGGGGCTGGCCTTGCGAACCACGGCCAGGCCCTCGCTGCCATCCGCCGCGACAGCGACCGTCGCCCCGAGATGCTGGAGCAGCGCCTGCATGGTGTCGCGGGCATCCTCCATGTCGTCCACCAGCAGGATGGAAAGTCCGTCAAGCGCCGCCGGTGCCCGCTGTAAGGTGCGTGTCACCCGTTCCTGGATGCCCGTCTCGCGAACGATTGGAAACCGAACTGTGACTTCCGTTCCGCTGCCGCTGCTCGCCACGGCCACCGTTCCCTTCTGCAGTTCGGTGAGCCTCTTCACCAGGGCAAGGCCGATTCCCAAGCCCTGGTAGCCGCGCTGCGTGCCGCTTTCCTGCTGCCGGAACATATCGAATACGAACGGCAGGAAGGCGGGCGCAATGCCCACGCCCGTATCCGTCACGACGGCCTTGGCATTACCGGCTTCCGTTGTGACCACGACGCGAATTTCGCCGCCGGCGGCGGTGAACTTCACTGCATTCGAAATGATGTTGCTGAAGATCTGCTGCAGCCGGGCGCTGTCGGCGTCGATGAATAACGGCTCGCGGGAGTCGATGAACTCGAGGCGAAGGCCCTTGCGTTCGATGTCCGGGCCGCTGGATTCGAGGACCGCACGCATGCAGGCCCCCAGATCGAGAATCACCGGAGTGAGTTTGATCATGCCGCGCTCGGACAGGTTCATGTCCAGCAGGTCGTCGACCATCCGAGCCTGCAGCAGGACATTGCGCTCGATCGCCTCCGCTGCGCGGTGGACCAGTTCCGGGCTCTGGTCCTTCTTCAGCATGCCGGCCCAGCCGAGGATCGGCGCCAGCGGCGAACGCAATTCGTGGGAAACGACCGCCAGGAATTCGTCCCTGGCCGCCGCCACCGCCTCCAGCTTTACCACCATGTCCTCGTACTGCCGGGTGCGGTAGTTCTCGCGCAGCAGCGCATCACCCAGGACCTGCAGCAACTCGCCGTGCAGGAGCAGGCGCCGTTCCGGAACCGGCGCCTGCCCCCGCAGGATGTTCCAGAGCGGTTCGAACGGGACGGCTGCGGATGTGGCCCAGCGTTGAACTTCGGCAACCTGCGAGAAACCGGCGACCGCGTACCCGGCTATTGCAGCGCCCACCACCGCGCCTTCGAGCACCAGCGACGTGCCGACGACCGTCAGTCCATGCGTTTCGGCGACGGCAACTGCCGGCCGCTCACTGGTTTGGAGCAGGCAGCGGCGCGCGCATTCGGTGAACAGGCCCGGTTCGAATCCGTACTTGCGCAATAACTTCACCAGCGGGGTGGAATAGACCGCCCCTTCCGATTTGCCGTCGGCATCGAACAGCTCTACCGTGAGTCCGGTCACTTCGGCGAATTTGTGCAGGGCCGGCTCCCAGAGGTCCGAATTGAACAGGTTGTCCCCCACGCGGCCTCCTATTATTTCTCTTGCTGCTGCGTTGACGGTTGCGGCAACCGGCGCTCGGGCGAACGCGAGATCAGGCCGTGATAGCTGGAGAAGTCCGTCTTGAGCGCCGCAGAGGGCGGTTGCCGCGGCAGCACGCGCATGCCGGCGCCATTTACCACCTCGCACTCGTGCGTGGCGTGGTTGACCGGATTCGATCGCATTTTGCCGATCGTGATCCCGCGCCGGAAGGTGTCTCCCAGTTCGATGAAGTTCATGAGGATGATGTTGTCGACCAGGGAGCTCATGTGGAATACGCCCATCATCGAGGACATGCCCAGCATCTCCGGGTTCTCCAGGTTGTATACGGCCGCGATCTGGTGCTCTTTCATGAGCGCGACCAGCGCATGGAAGAAATCCCGGAACAGGCGGCCGTGCGAGCCGAGAGCCACTCCGTAAGTGGACAGGCTGTCGATCAGGACCCGCCTGGGCCCGAACTGCTCCACCATTTTTTCGACCCTGTAAAAATGGTGGTCGATGTCGATTTCTTGCGGCGAGTTGTACTCCATGACGATGTCGCCGCTGTCGATCGCCGGCTGCAGGTCGATGCCGATGCTCGCCGCATTGCGCAACAACTGGGGCACCTGCTCGTCCAGCGACAGCAGCACGCTGCGCTCGCCGAGCCGCGCCCCCTCGGCGATGAATTGCAGCCCCATGACGGTTTTGCCGACGCCCGATATCCCGGCCATCACGGTTGTGCTGCCGAGGAAATAGCCGCCGTTGACCAGCACGTCGAGTCCGGGAATCCCGCTCGTGACCCGTGTCGTCGGATCGAATGCAGCGGCCTGCTCGCGGCTCGGCGAGCGCGGCGCCTGGACCCGTCGGTATACCTCGATGCCCTTGCCATCCACGATCCGGAAGGAATGGCGCCCCATCTGGGAGTCATGCCCGCGCGACTTGACGATCTCGACCGAACGGGCCGAGGCGCGCAGCAGGTCCTCCTTCCTGAGCCGGATGACCGTATCGGCGATCGATTCCTCGGCCAGCGAGGGAAAATCCGCGATGTGCAGTTCGGTGGCCTCGAGGGCGAAGATGGCGGTCAGGTTCTCCCGCTGCAGGCCCTGGATCAGGATGAGAAAGATCTCGCGGGCATCGCGCGGCGATGCCTGCGGCAGCATGGCCGCGGCGCCGTCGATGAAAATCCGCCGGGCGCCGATTTTCGCCGCTTCCTCGAGCAGCAGGCTATCCGTCTGTTGCAATTCCTGGCGGAAGACCTCTCGCGTGGTGTAAATGATCTTCAGCTTCCCGCTGCTTTCCAGCGCGGCGAGGTCCCAGCCGAAGCTGAGCGCATCGCGCGTCAGCTTTTCCGGTGACTCCTCGAATGTCACGATGAGGCCGGACTCGCCGAATTCGGTGATGCCGCGATAGACGAATTCCACGCCCATCGTCGTCTTGCCGGTGCCGATCGAGCCTTCGAGGAGGATGACATTGCCGCGCGGAATGCCACCGGAAAGAATCGCGTCGAGCCCCTCGATGCCGGCCTTGATGCGGGGCGATTCACGGGCGTCCATTGTCGGTCTCCCTCCGGTCCTGCGTCTGCCTGGTCCTGCGGCTGCGCTGGCAGGCGTCTGCATGGTAGTGGCGCTGCGCTGTCATGCGGAGGCGCTTTGGCCTGGTGACGCGCGGCGTGCGAGGCTGGCAACGTGCCCACCGCCGGACCTGGATTTGAGCAGGCGCATCATGTTCTGGCGACCTGACGGCGTCGCGGCGATCCGCAGCAGCGACCGCAGCGCAGCGCCTTCAAGGCTGCCTGCCTCCAGGGCGTACAGGCAGACTGCGCCGGTCCGGCCCCGGGATCGCTTGAGGACGCCGGCATCGACAAGCTCTTCGAGCGATGCGGCGGCCTGCTGAAAGTCGTATCCAAGACGGGCAAAGATCTGCTCGGCGGCCAGCAGTGCGCAGGAATGCCGGACAAAGAACAACAGCAGGTCGAGGTCGCAGGCGCGACGGATGCATCGAACCTCATCGAGCAGCGGTCGCAGGTCTTGTGTGTCGATGGGGAGCCTCTGCTCGTAAAAGGGTTAACGGACGATTGCCCCGGTGCCGCGGGCGTTGACGCAAGGCAGGCCTGAACGCGGCCGGCATGAAGAGATCATCGGGGATTCAATCCGATGCCGGCTCAAATTCGATCGGCCCTGCTCATCGACGGGTGAAGTGTGGGCCGACGGGACTAGGGTCTCTGTGCGTTATCGTACATACCGTGCATTCCTTTCCACCTAGCCTTGCGTTCGCTGCGGGGCTTGCAGAGCGGTCGTAGCGCTTCCTTAACCTTCTGGACCTGGATCGTCAATTCATCGTGCTCGAACCACACTCGCTGGATCAAAACTATCTCCTCGCCGCGCTGCCGGCATCGGAGTACGTGCGTCTGCTGCCGCATCTGGAGCGGGTGCCCTCGAATACGACGGCGGATGCCGGAGGAGTTTCATGAACGAACTAATCGACCCGTTGCTGCTCGTGCTGCCTCCCGGGCAGCCGGCGAAGCCATTGGCGCGGGGAAGCGCAGGGTGGATTGCCGCCCGTCCATCCATTGAAAACCAACTGCTCGCCGCCGTTCCCCGCGAGGAGTACAAGAGGCTGCTGGCCGGACTCGAGCCGGTCACGATGACTTTTGGCGAGGTGCTCTATGAACCCGGCGATCCGATTCGCCATGTCTACTTTCCCTGTTTCGGCCTGGTGTCGCTGCTGACCCTGGTGGACCAACACCTTGCGCTGGAAGTGGGCCTGGTCGGCAACGAAGGCATGGTCGGCATCCCCCTCGCCCTGGGAGAAGGTGTGTCGACGATTCGCGCCCTGGTGCAGGGAGAGGGCGCGGCAATGCGGATGAAATCCACGACCTTCATCAAGGAATTGCGGCGCAGCCCACATTTGCAACGCGCGCTGAACCAATATACCAACACGTTGATGGCGCAAGTCGCGCAAACCGCCGCCTGCAACCGTTTTCACGTGGTGGAAGAGCGCCTTGCCCGCTGGTTGCTGATGACCCGGGACCGCGTGCAGTCGAACGACTTCCGCATGACGCAGGAATTCCTTTCGCACATGCTGGGTGTGCGGCGTGTCGGCATCACCAAGGCCGCGGGCGCCCTGCAGCGGCACGACCTGATCCGATACAGCCGCGGAAAGATCAGCATTCTCGACGGGCAAGGCCTCGAAGCAGCCGCCTGCCAGTGCTACCGGGTCGTGAAGAACATGCAGGATCACGCACAGGACTCGTACTCGGAGCGCAAGAAAAGGCCGGCTGCCGCAGTCGCAGCGATTGCTTGAACCGGTTGCTTGCCGGGAAGATCTCGTCGCCATTCAAAAGCACGTCGACGCGATTGCCTTCGAGAAGGCCGGGTCCGAGAAGCGCGCCCATCGTGCGGGAGAATTGTGGGTCATCCGCCCCGTATAGACGGGGAATCGGGTGCTCGACAACTTTCTCGCCGCCCGAAGACGCGCAGGCCGCCACCAGTAATGCAAGCAGCGCCACCAGCGCCACGCCGCAGTACGTCAGGCCATTCGATTGATAAACATCCATTACGTATCCCGGTTGTGCCCTGGTGGCGGCTCAAATTCGCCCGCCGCCACCGGACAGCAGGATCGAAGGCGCGCGTTTCGGATACCGTGAGCATATGGGGCAGGGTGCGGCCGCTCGGTGCGCTGGCGCACACAAAGAAAGGCGGCGCACCGGACCTGTGGGCGTCGCGGATTGCGTCCTGTGTGTGTCAACGTACCGACTGCACCGGCTGCTGCGACTATCTTTTGTGCCTGAGCCCGGTTAGTCGACCGGTTAGTCGATCTGCGCGGTAAGTCGATCAGGCACGGTGCGTCGATCTGCAGCGCTGGCCGGGCTCCCACGCGCGTAACCGCGCGAAACGAAAAGGACATCAGGATGCAATCACTTGTAAACCTCCGGTCCCTGCAGCGGGGGCGAATCCCCGCCATGGCCATGGCCATGGCCGTTGCCTGCGTCGTCGCAGCCGCCACTCTGCCAGCGCGGATTTCGATCCCGGTCGCCGGGGTCCGTGGCAATCCGGTGCCGGTGACGGTAGCGGCGGTACCTGTGAAAGCAGGGGGTGTGCGAGGGGCGCCGTCTGCGGCCAGGGAATCGATCGAACGTCCAGGCAGGCCGACGTGCGCCGGCGCGGCGAAGGTGGCTTCAACACACGAAACCGGGAGGGCGGGCCAGCCGGGCGGATCCGTCGGCTGTGGGCTGCCCCCCAACGTGGCCGCGGTCGAGCCAGCGCGATTCGCGGATTTCGCTCTCCACCGCCAGGACGCTATCCGCCAACAGGCCTGAGTTCCCAATACCGGGAGAACCCGGCACCGGGAAAACCCGGAACCGGGAGAACGCCGCACCGGGAGAATCCGGCGAAATCAGGGCCAACGAATTACTACCCGGTCTGAATGCCGTTGACGTTTCCCCGCGCTTCAACGTACGACTGCGCTGGTGGCGCCGGACTTATGCACGGCAATGGCGTCGGGTAATGGCCGCCCGCGAGCATCGGCCTTCGTGTCTCCCCTAAAAAACTGATAGCCGTTCCGCCCTTTATTCTTCGCATGGTACATCGCGGTGTCCGCGTGCCCGATGAGTGTTTCCGCATCGCGGCCGTCATCGGGGTAGATGCTGATGCCGATACTCGCGGTTATCCGTAACGCCTGCCCCGCGATGCGGTGCGGCGCCGCCAGCGCGAGCAGCATCTTCTGCGCGCTGACAGCGGCATCCCCGGCGTGTTCGATTTCCGAGAGCAGGATCACGAATTCATCGCCGCCCTGGCGGCTCACCGTATCCGAACTTCGCACACAAGCCACCAGGCGTTGCGCAACCGACTGCAGCAGCTTGTCGCCAATCTGATGGCCGAGGGAGTCGTTGATTTGCTTGAAGCCATCCAGGTCCAGAAACAGCACGGCTCGCTGCTTGCCGTGACGGCGGGCGAGGGCAATCGCATTGGCAACCCGATCGCCAAGCAGGATGCGGTTCGGCAGATCGGTGAGAAGGTCGTGCTGGGCCTGGTGAGCCAGTTTTTGCGTAACGGCGTGCGCCGCGCCCACATCGCGGAATACGATCACCGCACCCGTTACCCGCCCGCCGCGGTCGTGGATCGGCGCCGCCGAATCCTCGATGGCGGATTCACTCCCGTCGCGCCGGACAAGGATGCAGTTCGCGGTCAGGGCAACGGTCTTGTTCAATCGAACGGCCCGGATCATCGGATTGGGTGCGATTTCGCGCGTGGCGCCGTCGACGATATGAAAGACTTCGGCAAAGGGACGGCCCATCGCCTGCTTCCATGACCAGCCCGTCATGCGCTCCGCGACCTGGTTGAGATAAGTCACGTTGCCGTCGATGTCGGTACTGAGAACCGCATCGCCAATGGAGTTGAGCGTGACCAGGGCGCGTTCCTTCTCCATGAAGAACGCCTCTTCGCCCGCCTTGCGTTCGATCACACCCCGCAGCATCCGCGGCAGCCAGTAACTGTCGAGACGATCTTTGAGGAGATAATCCTGGGCGCCGCCCCGTGTGGCTTCCCGGCCGATGGCTTCGTTCTCCCGGCTGGTCAGGATCAGGATCGGAACCAGCGGGGCCGCTTTGAATAGCGCCTCGAAGGTCTCGATGCCCTGGCTGTCGGGCAGGAAAAGTTCGAGCAGGATTGCGCCAATGCCTGGCTTCTTCAGGCGGCTGACGCCGTCTGCAAGCCGCCCGACGTGTTCCAGGCGCCACCCGTTTCCGGATTGCCCGGCGAGCGTCTCGCCGACAAGACTGGCATCGGCGGGGTCGTCCGAGATAAGAAGCACGGTTAGCGTGTCATCGTTCATTGCAGCAGGATCCCGGCGCGCCTTCCGAACGAAGGCGCCTTGGCGGGTGGCTCGGATTGCCTCCCCATTCGTGCGATTCTGGCGCGGGCGCGCCGGCCGATCTGTGCGCCAGCCAACATAACCCTTGCACTATGTGCGCTAAGCGACATAAAGTGTGGGCTATCCGGGAGTTGGCGTATTAAAGCCTTTGCTCCGGGTTTGTGAAGCCGGTGTTGTTAAACCCGGTGTTTTTTAAGCCGGTTATCTTGAAGCTGGCGTTAGTGAAGCCAGGGTTAGGGAAGTCAGGCGCTGCCTTTTAATCGACGGCGCCGCCATTGAAATGGCCGTTCCGGCCGCATGAGCTGTCCGCAAAGCCATGCCTCGACCGGTCCGCGGGACCTTCGCATCACGCGAGTGGCATTCCGCACCCACCGTACCCACCCCCTCTTATGTGCGCTACCGCACAGATGGTCGTCTAAAGAACGCCGACCCTTACCCCTATGGGAGGGGGTTTGGCGACGCCGGTTTGGCGACGCCGGTTTGGCGACAACACGGCGGCGAAACCCTCCGTGGCTTACCCTGCAACCGCAGTTCCGCTGGCGAATTGGACCGCTTTTCACGGAGATCGGCGATGCACAATACTGGAAACGTTTCCACCCTTGCCGACGGCGCCCGCAGGTTCGATGTCTATAGCCTGCCGGGCCGCCGGTGCCGGCAGCCGCAAAGTCGCCGTCATTTTCAATAACATCACCCAGCGCATGCAATCCGAGGAAGCACTGCGGCAAAGCCACGCCACACTTCAGTCTCACGCGGAGGAACTGGACCGTTTCAATCGCGTCGCGGTCAGGCGCGAGTTGCGCATGATCGAGCTGAAGAAGGAGATCAATGACCTGCGTCAGCAGCACGGCAATGCGGTGCGGTACCCGCTCGAATTCGAGGCGGATGGAAAGCCCCGGATGCCTGAACTACTCAAGCGCGGGATGACACCGCTCGAAGCCGGGCCTGCGATCGTGCATCCCGGAAAAGGCCTTGTGCCGCTGGAATCCGTGCTGTTTATCGAGGAATTGTATCGGCGTCCGTCCCGGCCGCCGGACTACGATAAGGAGAATCGCGCGCTGGTCGCGCTGGCGCAGGCTCTGGTCAATTCGCCGCGGACCATTCTGCAGACACTGGTCGATACCATCCTGGAGGTCATCGAGGCGGACACGGCCGGGCTCAGCATATTGACGGAGGACGAAACCAGGTTTTACTGGCCGGCCATCTCCGGCGCGTGGAAATCGCACGTAGGCGGCAGCACCCCGCGCAACTTCAGCCTGAGCGGCGACGTGTTCGATCGCAACACCCCGCTGCTGGTCAAGCGGCCCGAACGACGCTATCCGTATTTTCTGCCGATGACCCCTGTCGCCGAAGAGTGCCTGCTCATTCCTTTTTACGTCGAGGGGAAAGCGATCGGCACGATCTGGGCACTGGCCCACGATGACCGGCGCAAGTTCGACGCTGAAGACCTGCGGAAAATTGTCAGCCTGGGCGAATTCACATCCCTGATCTACCAACAGGCGGTGGCGTCCGTCACTTCGTCGGAAGCGCGCCGCGCCGCGCTCAACCTGATGGAAGATGCGGTTGAGTCCCGCAACATGATGGAAAAGCTCAATGCGCAATTGCGCGAGAGCGAAGAACGCTATCGCTCCCTGTTCGCTGCTGCACCGATGGCCGTGTTCGTCTGCGACCGCAATGCGGTGATCCAGCATTGCAACCGCAACGCAGTGGAGCTGTTGGGCAGGGAACCCGCGTGCGGATTCGAGCGACAATTCGAATCGTTTCCACTGCGGCTTCCGGACGGCACGCCCTTGCCGCACGCCCAGCGTCCCATCGTGGGGGTATTGCGCACCGGCGTGCCGACGCACAACCTGGAGGTCCTGATCGAGCGGTCCGACGGCTCGCGCCTTCCGGTGCTGGTAAACGTCGCTGCGCTCAAGAACGCTCAGGGAGAAGTAATCGGCGCGATCACCTCGATCACCGACATCACCGAGCGCAAACGGATCGAGCTGAGTCTGAACCACGCCATTGCCGTCGCGGAAAAAGCCAACCGCGCGAAGTCCGATTTTCTCTCCAGCATGAGCCATGAATTGCGCACCCCGCTCAATGCGATCCTCGGCTTCGCCCAGCTCATGGAATCCGCGTCGCCGGCGCCGACCCTCGCCCAGATGCGAAACCTCGACCAGATTCTCCTGGCTGGCTGGCACCTGCTGAAACTCATCAACGAGATCCTCGATCTTGCGCTGATAGAGTCGGGCAAAATGCTCCTGACGCTGGAGGCGGTCTCGGTCGCCGAAGTCATGATCGAGTGCCGGGCCATGTTCGAGCCGCAGGCACGCAAGAGCGGAATCGGCATGACGTTTCCGTCATTCGACGTTCCCGGCTATGTGCGCGCCGACCGCACCCGGGTCAAACAGGTTCTGATCAATCTCCTTTCCAACGCCATCAAGTACAACAAGCCGGAAGGCGCGGTTGCCGTGGAGTGGACGCTCAGCCCGCCGGATTCGATTCGCCTCAGCGTACGGGATACGGGTGCCGGCCTGGCTCCGGAGCAGCTTGCGCAGTTGTTCCAGCCGTTCAATCGCCTTGGCAAGGAGGCCGGCGCGGAGGAAGGGACGGGGATCGGCCTGGTGATGACCAAGCGGCTGGTCGAATTGATGGGCGGCACCCTTGGCGCGGATAGCGTCGTCGGGGTGGGAAGCGTGTTCTGGTTCGAGCTGAATCTGGCGGCTGCGGCGCAGGCTGCGCTGCACGAAGCCGAAGGTGCGGCGCAGACGCTGCCCCGGCTAC
>Ga0163153_10002944_pt1 | contig 23622 bp, 17 predicted proteins | sample OliLakLV19MP6IB1_FD_148629 | JGI IMG/M metagenome (GOLD analysis project Ga0163153, IMG submission 148629) | Freshwater microbial mat bacterial communities from Lake Vanda, McMurdo Dry Valleys, Antarctica - Oligotrophic Lake LV.19.MP6.IB-1 | ecosystem: Environmental > Aquatic > Freshwater >...
GAGTTCCTCGACGTGTCCTGCAGTGAACGTGCGAGCGTTCGGGTCCTGCAGGACTGTCGCGACTCGGGTCTTCAGCGCTCCGAAAGTGGTGCTCACACGGCTCCTCTGTACTGGCTATCGGGGCCGCCCGGAGGACGGCCCCTGTTGACTAGACGGTGTTGCCGACGTTGCTGCCGAGGCCGAGGCCCTTCTCGTCGAAGACGAAGGCGATGTTGCCAGTTTCGCTCTGGCCCATGTTCGCGACGGTCAGCGAGAGCTTCCCGCCGACGACGATGTCGCGGTTGACGTTCGTCGCGTCCACCGCAGCGGTGACGGCCGAGCCATCGTTGGTCACGATGACCTGCGTCGGGCGGAAGGCGACCGCAGTCCCCTCCGTGCCCGTCGTGAAGGTGACGATGGGGGCTCCGGACTTGGTGTCCGACAGCGTGATGACGGCCGAGGCGTCGCAGCCCCCGTCGTAGAACACGCCGACCAGCCTACCGAACGCCGCTCCGATGACGGCGGCGGGGATGTCGCCCCGTCGGCCGTTGCGGTCGTGGCGAGGGCCACGCTGATGGCGAACGACCCCGCGCTGGCGATGCTTGGTAGGCGCCGCCGCGATGACGGTTCCTGCCATGACTAAGCCGCCTCTTCGATGAAGAGCGTCAGCCGGGCCGAGTCGCCGTTGACGGCGTTCGCGACGGCGACATTCAGCTTGCCCGCGACGAAGATGTCGCGGTTGACGTCCGTTGCCGTGGCGGCAGCGGTGACGGCGACGCCCGCGTTCGTCGCGATGACCTGCGTCGGACGGTACAGGGCCGCAGCGCCGCCGACGCTCAGGTCGGCAACGATGGACGCACCGCTGGCAGCGTCCGTGAGGAGGATGTCGGCGGCGGTGTCCATGGTCGTCCCGGCGCCAGCGACCGGGTCGATGATGACCCCGACGATGCGGCCGAAGAACGAGCCGATGGACGCGGCAGCGATGGTGGTGGACGACGTGACCAGAAGGTCAACGTCAACGCGGATGGTGCCGCGCCCCTTGCGGGATGAGGTGGTGGCTGTGACGGTTCCTGCCATGGTGGCTTCTCCTGTTCAGACCTGATGCTCAGGCCAGTGGCGGGCGGTCGCCCGTATCTCTGATTGTAGCAGGGCCCATACTGTGGACAGCACTGCGGGATGCTGTACAGACTATGCGTACTGTTCGTAGAACCACATGTGGCCGCCCGCCCCAAGTCCAGCCATGCCGTGGAACGTGATGCTGTAAGACGTGTCGCCCGGGTCGATGAGAGGCCATGTCGCGTCGCCGGTGAAGGCGATGCGGGACATCTGCGGGGCCTCGACGCTGGACTCCTCGAAGGTCAGGACCTTGTCGTCCTTGACGCGGATGGTCCGATTGACGGTCGAGGCCGGGACGGTGATGGTGAAGACGCTGTCGCCGACAGTGGCGCTGATGGTACCGGCCCCGGCGCCCACGATGAACAGGCCGTTGAACTTGCCGAGGTACGTTCCCCGATTGCTCCACGTGCCCGCGAACGTGACGCTCTTGACGTAGCTCGCGTCCGTGTAGTTGACGGTTACGTCCACGGCCGAGCCAGCGAGGGTCAGGCTGACGGCGAAGGCGGAGGCGGTCAGCCCGGTGGCGATGACGTAGTAGGCCACACCGAGGGTGAGCCCGGTGCCGCCGGTCAGGGAGCTGAAGGTCACCCGGTCGTTGGCGACGAGGCCGTGGGTCGCCTTGGTGACTAGGTTCGTGGCCGCGTTGATGGTGGCGGAGGTGGCTAGGGCCGGGTACGGCTCGAACTCGACGTCCACTGGTGCCTGCGCGTAGATGCCCGGGTCCTTGCAGATGAAGGTCGCCTGCCATGGGATGGCGAGGGCCTCGTTGTCCTCGCCACCGAGCGAGTCCCGCTGCGTGACGTGCTGGACTCCGCGCGGGATGGCCTTGACCATCAGGTCGATAGCGCCGGACGGATAGTCGTCGGCCCGGTTCGTCGGGACGCTGAAGTAGAGGGGGCGGTAGCCCTTGTCGAGCGGCTCTTCGCGCTGTGCGAGCACGGGGTTGAGCGCGGCCCGGAGCGATAGCAACTCGTCGAACAGGGTCAGACGAGTCGTAGCGTACAGGGTTCCCGCGACGCGGACACGGCGCGGGCCGAGGAAGGCATCGCCAGCGTCGGAGCCGTCGGCCTGAGAGCGCTTCTCCAGCCACTGCACGACGTCCACGTCCGTGAAGTCGAAGGTGTCCACCACGCAGCCGCTGATGCCGCTGCCCGAGGCGCCTCCGCCGACGATGCCGGACTGGATATCGGCGTCGTTCAGTAGGTAGGCGCGGTAGGTGATATCGCGAGTCGTGTCCACTGCAATAGTATAGCCCCCCTGCCGTTCAAGGCAGGGGGGCTTCCGAGGCTAGGAGCTAGATGCTCGAAGCGCCGGACTCGATGCGGATGTACCGGGGACCGGCCTCGTCGATGAGCATGGCGCCGATGCGGCACTTCCACCCAATGGACGCGACCTGCGCCAGCTCGTCGCCGTGCCCACCCGGCGCAACGTAGTGCGTCGTGATGTTGCCCCAGTCGCCGAAGGCGAAGAAGTCCGGTCCGAAGACGATGGTCGAGTAGATGTCGGCCGAGCCAGCCCCACCGGCCGCGAAGGACCGAGCGTTGGCGGACTCTTGGAAGCGAACGCCACCGTACTTGCCCAGCTCACCGGCGAGGATGTTCCCCGGGGACGAGTAGGTCCCGATGGCCTTCCAGCCACCCATGGACTCGTCCTCCTCGAAGTCGAAGACGACTGCGGGGCTGACCAGAGCGTGGTAGGTGCCGTCCCCGAACATGGGGACCGAGTCGAGCTTCAGGCCCTGCGCGACGCGTCGCACGAGCGTGCCCGTGAGGGTGTCCGTGCTCCCGACGTCCGTGCGGACGGTGTTGCCCGAACCGGCGAAGACGGCGTTCGTCCCGCCAGCGAGGATGCGGCCGACGTACTCGTCGATGGTCGCAGCGGCCTGCCGCGCGACGCGGACAGAGGCAGCGGCCATGAGGTCCTGCGGGTTCTCGTCCAGTGCGAGGTCAGACAGCTCGACGCGCTGCCCGGCCTGATAGGCCGTGAACTCCTCGGAGCCGAAGCTGAGTGCCTGCGCAGTGGGCGCGACAGCCTCAGTCAGCCACGGAGCGGTACCGGCCGCGACCGTACCGCTGTTCGTGGTGACGGTGAGATGGGGGATGCGCAGGAAGCGCATGGTGCTATTGGTGCCCTTGACGAAGGTCGCCTTGACGAAGGCGCCCGTGTCCTGCAGGTGCGGAAGCGTCGGGAGAAGCTCCTGCTCCAGCTCCTTGCGGATGAGGACCTGAACGAACTTGTCGAAGTTGGAGGTGCTGGTGAGCGTGACGGTCATGGTGTTCTAAACCTTTCAGATATCGGGCCGGGGCCCGAGTGGTTGACGTTACTGGCGCGGGGCCAGACCGAAGGCTTCTCGCGGGAGCGTTTTGATGTGCGCCTGCAGTTCTGCCGAGGTCATGTCCTCGTAGTTCTTGGTGGCGGTCGTCCGCTGCGGGTTGTTGCCAACCGGCCGGGGCGTCTCCGTCTCCGTTTCGCCTGAGTCCTTGGCCGACGTGAGTCGGGCCTCCAAGGCGGCGAGCTTCTCGCTCGACATGGTCGCGATGTCTTCGCCCAGTTCCGAGTATGCCTCGGGGTACTTGGCGCCCTTCGCGGCGAGCGCCGCTGCCTTCTCGCCGTCAGAGAGCTTGGCTTCGAGTTCGGCGATGCGCTTGTTCAGCACGTCGTCGGTCCCTGCCTTGCCTGCTGCGGCCTGTTCGGCTGCGGTTCGGCCCGTTCGCTCGTCAGCCAACTGCTTCTGCAGTTCGGTGACCTTAGCGTTCAGTCCTGAGTTTCGGCTCTTCAGCGATGCCAGCTCGTCGGGCGTCTGCGGGGCCGCCGCAGCTTCCGCTGCTGGGGCCTCTACGGGCGCTGACGTGGTGTCTTCGGTTTCGTCTGCCATTGGGGTAAGTGTACCACCTTGCTTCAAGGGGCTGCTTCGACGGGCTGCTAACGCAGCGCTTCCTGCAACTCCTGCATCACGCGCTGCATGGTCGGCTTCAACTCACTGGCGCGCACCAGCCTGTTGTGGTCCTGTTCGTCCTTCAGTTCCTGCTTGGGCGTCGGGGTGCCGAATGCCTCCTCGCCAGCCCTACCGGCCCATGGTAGCCCAGTGGACGTCAGGGGCGAGAGCTTCTTCAGGGAGGCCACTGCCGGGTCCAAGAGGCCGATGTTCTTCAGGTTCTCCGGGTCGGTCTTCGCCTTCTTCTCATTCGCGATGCCCTGCTCGGCGAGCTTCCGCAGCGCGGGCGGGGCGCCAGCGGACAGGTCCCACGGCAAGCCGGGGATGAAGTAGCTCAACAGCGACAGGACCTGCGAGCGGCCCATCTCCTCGATGTGCGCGTCGAACTCCGGGTCGAACTCGCGACGGAGCGCGATGGATGCCTGCACGTCGAGGAGGCTGTACAGGAGGCCGCCGGTCCGGTGCCCGAACGGGCGGGCGGCGAGGAACAGGGCCAGCTCCGGAAGGACTTTGCCGAACATGTAGGAGGCCGGGTACATGCCGAACATGGGGTGGTTGATGGAGCGCTCCAAGAAGGTGCGCTCCTGAGCGAAGTATTGCAGGCGGTGGGCATCGTCGAACTTGCGGGCGATGGAGGACATCGCGAGGTTCGCGACCTGCGCCTCGGTGAAGTTGTAGGGCACGGCACCGCCGGTGGGGAGGCCGCCAATCTCCTTCAGGAGCGGGCCGAAGATGCTGTCCTCGCCGCGCAGCAGGCCGTTGTTGACCACGGCCTCGCTCCACTTCCCGAACATCCGAGCGGCGCGGGAGACGTCGGGGTTCGACTCGACGTGCTTGCTGCGGCCGACGAAGCGGTCCACGAACTCGTTAATGTAGGGCTGGGGCAGGAGGCCCGCCTTCTGGGGGGCGTAGACCGTGCCGCGCTTGATGGCGTTGACCTCTCGGATGGTCTTGCCCGCCATCGGGTTCGGGGCGGAGGCGGCCTTCGGGACCCACTCGCCGCTGTCGCGCATGAACTGCTGCCACTCCTCGACAATCTCGCGCAGCTCGTCGCTCGCGATGTCGGCGACCACGAGTTCCGGGTTGCTTGCGAAGGAGCCCAGCTCGGCCGCGAACTCCTGACTGTTCGTCATCCCGTACTCGGACAGGTCGAGGCGCCCGGTGGAGGACTCAAAGCGAACCATCATCTCGTGGTAGGGCTCGTCGGCGGCAGAGCGCGCGACCTGCTCGTTGGAGGCATTGCGCGGGCGTCGCGAGATGTCGTACGCATGGAAGCCCTCATGGCGGCTGACCTGAGCGATGTCGATAGTGCCCGCGTTATGGGGCGTGCCGACGTTCGACCGGCGCGGCATCCCGGTCTGGAGGCCGGTTGCCGGGTCCGTCTGCAGGAAGTGGCTCCACGAGCGCGTGAACTGGTTGCTGGCCTCCTTCGCGGCCCAGTCCGCGCTCTGGTCGTAGTGACGCAAGTTGAACAGGATGACGGACTCGTCGTCGTCCGCGCCCCACGTCAGGGCGATTGCGTCCTTGTGCTTGGTCTGGCCCAATCCGATGATGTCATCGACGCCCTCGTTGGCAAAGTTGAAGGGCGCCTCGAAGTCCACGACGTCAATGTGGTGAACGCGCATGCCCGGGAATTCGTCGAACAGGTCGGCGAGAGGCTGCAGGATGGCGGCCTGCATCTCGACCGGCAGGTCGCGGATGTTCTGTCCGACTCGGCGAGTGTACTCGTACACCATGTACTGCTCGCGGCCGAGGTAGTCCGTGCCCGAGAGCTGGATTTTGCCATTGCCATCGTCGAAGGGGACGTCGGGGTCAGGCGACGCGGACCCGGCGTCGTACGCGGCCTGCTGCCGCTCGGGCATGGCGAACGGGAAGCGGGCCTCGAAGTCGTCGGCCGGGTAGTCGGCGTCCAGCTCCTTGGGGACAAAGGTGTCGGTCGGCTGATAGATGTCGTCGCTGTAGTTGACGTAGGACGTATGGCCGTGCGTCTCGGTGAGCATCGCCGGTCGGCCCTCGTTCGAGAACATCCGGGCGTGCTTGGCGGCGGCGTTCAGCTCGCCGCGCGGCCCGAACTCAAAGCCCTCGGCCGCATGCCCGAAGACGTCATGGACGGCTCGGAACATGACGTTCTGCTCGTTCGTCATCAGGGGGTGGTCAGAGGCGCCGCCGAAGACCTTCAGGCGCCCGGCCTCCAAGTCCTTGACCATGGCGGCCCGGCCCGCTGCGTCGGCCGTGTACGGGTCCGTTCGCGTGACCGTGACCTTGATGCCCATGCCGCCCTTGTCCTTGGCTCTGGTCATGTAGTCGTACTGGTTGCTGGTGTCCACCATGAAGGACTGGTAGGACCGGTAGGTCGCATTGTCCACGCCAGCGGGCTGGGGCTTCAGGTCCGGGCCCGCCTTCTTCAGGCCGCCCGCGTTCGGGATGCGGCCCGTCTTCTCGTACTCGATGTCGGGCAGGTCGCGGAAGTGCGCGGCCCCCTCCTCGTAGTGGGCGTCCATGTCGGCGTCGTGCCTGAAGTGCGGGCGCCCGCCGAGCGGCTCGACGCCCATGTCGCGCATGTAGCGGGTGGAGGCATCGCGAGCGAAGGCCGAGCCGCTGGTGACGTCCAAGTCGTCGAACGGGTGGGACGGCGCCTTGCCGTCCATGTACCCGAGGATGCGGTCGGCGAGGGCCTCATCGCCGACCTCGTTCCACATCCGGTCGAGTTCGCCGAGGTCGAACTTCAGGTCCCCGTCGTTGACGGCCTTGACCAGCTCGGGATGGAACTCCTTCAGCAGGGCTCGCTTGGCGCTCGGGTCGAGGTGCGCGCTGAAGGTGCGGGCTAGCTGGCGAACGAGGTCCTCGCGGGTGCTGGTCCCCTCCTTGCCAGCGAGCTGGGTCCGCGTCTCGGCGAACTTGGCTTCGAGGGGCTTGACTCGGCGGCCAGCGGCGCGGGCCTCGCGGAGCAGGCGGACGGTACCCTCGATGTGTCCGAGGACGCCCTCGGTGCCGTCGATGAGGCTCGGGCTGAATATCTGGGACATGAACTCGACGGGAGTCACGTCTCGCAGCTTGGCGGCCTCGGCCATCATGCGCTGCAGGGCGCGGGACTCTTCGCCGGTGAGGCTGAAGCGCTGGGCCGCCTGCCCCCAGAAGCCGTTCCACGAGAAGTTCAGGGCGTTCCGGGTGCGCCGGATGTAGTCGGGGTTGGCGCCCAGTTGCTTCAGGCTGGCCTCCACCTTGTCCATGACGCCGGGCTCGGTCACGAGCGCCTGACGCAGGTCGGCTAGGTTCTCGACGATGCTGCCGTCCGCCCGAACGATGCGCAGGCTCTCGGCCATATGGTCGAGGTCGAGCGAGCGCAGCTCTCCCATGTCGGTCGGGATGTAGTAGGCAGCGCCCTTTACGGTGTTCGCGAAGTTGACCTTGGGGCCGAACTTCCCGACGTTGTCCATGACCTTGCTGACGAAGATGTCGTTCGCGTACGCATTCTCGGACACCATCTGGAGGGCGAAGTCGTCGTCGTTCAGAAGTCGCCCGAAGCGGGCCTCTGCGGCCTCCTTCATGCGCTGGTAGTCTCCGGGCCTGACCTCGTCCCACGACTTCCTCAGCTCCTGCCCGAGCCCCTTGCGCATGGTGCGCAGCATGTTCAGTCGCTTCATGCCCTGCACGTCACCAAGCGCGTGTCCGACGCGGCGCAGAACATTCAGTTGCGTGCCCGGGGTGCGGGACAGTCGCCTCGTAGTGGAACTCCATAGAGCCGCCGGGCTGTACTCGAACGCCTCGATGGAGTCAGAGTACCGGACGAGGCTGTGGGAGGTCATGGTGTCGAGCAGGCGGGCGGTCAGGCGGTCGCCCTCGTTCATGGTCGTGCTGGTCGCTACATCCACGCCCCGGCCGATGCCGAGGAAGATGGGCTCCAGCTTCTCCTGAAACTGGAAGAGCGGGTTGTACCGGAACTTCATCGTGGGCCATGCGTGCTCGGCGAGCTGGCCCGCGAAGTTGTTCGTCCCGCCAAGGGAGAGCATCGTCTTCAGGCGGCCGGACAGCTTCTGCGTCAGCCCGATGTAGCGAATGTCGCCATCATAGGCGCGCAGCACGGTGTAGAGGATGTCTTCCGGGGACAGCGCGTTGTCCCCGGACAGGGCGGCGCGGGGGATGAGGTCGCCCTTCAGTAGCTCATCGTACAGGTCGCCCTTGCCCATGCCCCTCGGGCCGCTGTAGCCCTGATGCGCTCGGGTGTACTCAGTCAGGCGCTCGAACCACGAGTTCGCCACCACCTCGGTCACGCCACGGTCGCCGAACTCCTCGGTCGCCAGCATGGCGAACCGGGCGCGGGCGGTTTCAGTCACCATTGCGGAGCTGACCTGCAGCTTCATGATGCGGGCGGCCGAGTCCATGTGGTCAACCATCTTGGTCACGGCCCGCACGCCATACAGGTTCGGCAGGGGGTGTCCCATGATATTCGTGCGCAGGTAGTTGGCTGGCCTGTAGGCGCGAGCGCCGTCGGCGACGTGGTCCACCCACGCCGGGCCGGATGGTGAGTACAGGCCGGTCCCGTTGTCGCGCGACAGGCCCCACTTGAAGTGGTCCTCCGGCGCGAAGCCGAGGCTGTACTCACCTGCGACGGAGCGCAGGTCCTCGCCCTCCTTGCCGAGCGCCTTCAGCTCGGAGTTCTTCAACTGCATCGGCAGTCGAGGCAGGTCCTCTTCGAGGGTCATGATGAAGCGGTCAACGGACCTTCCGAGGTCCTTCGGGTCGATGGCGATGTAGCGCAGGCTCTGGTACTTCTCCTGCCATTCGGCAATGAGGCGGGCGCGCTGCTTGGTGCTCTTCATGGCGGTCAGCTTCGTGAGCAGGGACTCGCCGCCGATGCGCGTCAGGGTGCCCTTGGCGACGAGGATGATGCGGCTCGGGTGGACGGAGAACTTCGCCACGGCCTCTGCCGACAGGCCATCCGTCAGCTTGATGAGTTTCTTGTTGGCCTCTCCGTAGACGGCCAGCTTGTAGAATGACTTCTGTTCCTTCGAGAGCTTGGGCAGTAGCTCGACCCACTCCTCCTCGGTGAGCGTGTTGAAGGCGTGCGAGAGCTGACGAGCGAGCGTCGCGTGGTCAACCGCCGACCACTGCTGCTGAAGGACGTGCTTGACCGTGTTCAGTCGCAGCCACTTCTCCAAGTCGCGGTGCTTGGTGGACTGGACGGCGGCATCGAACAGGTCGGGGTCCCCCGGCAGCTTCGCCATCAGCTCCTCCCCTAGCTTCCCGGCGATTTGATTGCGGCGGAACATGTCGATGACGCCGTTCCGGGCATGGTTCGCCACGGCGACGCCGATAGCCTCGGTGAACCGGGTGGTCATACCGCCCGTGGGGTCCTGTCGGAGAGTCTCGTTGAGAATGCCCTTGTAGTGGTGGACGCCGAGCGTGTCGGCCACGTTGCGCATGACGCTGTCGGAGTAGATGTCCGCCATGCGGGCCGAACCCGGCATGCTCAGGTCGAGGGCGTGAAACGGGTCGATGATGGTCCGCGCGACCTTAGAGGCCTTGCCGAGGCTCGTCCCTTCGAGCGCGCCGTACGCCCTGCCGAATGGCTTGAACATGCTGGCAACTGCCTCGCTGCCCTCGGCCGCTCGGGCCACCACGTTGAGGCGCTTGATGCCGGTGCCCGTGGAGTGGTACTGCTTCGCGGCATCGACGGCCCGCTGGGCGGTCAGCACGTCGGCCTCCGCGACCTTCAGGGCCTTGCGGGCGGTGGACAGGTTCTCTGCTCCGACGCCGCCGACGCGGGCGGCCTTGACCGCAATCTCGGCCGCCTCGTACGTCTTGCCGACCCTCACGAGCGTGGCGTTGGTCGTCGCAGCCAGCTTGACGATGCGGGAGCCCGTGCTGCCCAGCTTGGCGGCGACCCCCGCGCCGAGAGTAGCGATGTTGATGGGGTCCAGCAGGACCTCGCCGAGCAGGTTCCCGATGGCCCCGTGGTCGTACGCCTGACCCGTGTTCGCGAGGAAGTCGGCCGCTTGGTCACGGGTCCAGTCGCCACTCTTCATCTTCTCGTAGACGAGCTGCTCCGTCGTATTCAGACCCGTGGTCGGGTCGCCAGCCAGCAGGCCCGTCCCGAGCAGGCCCTTGTCCTCGGCGTAGGCGGCGTCCCCGTCGCCGACCTCCGTGATGTAGTCAATGCGGTCCGTGCCCTTGCCGGGCGAGAGGTCGTCGAGCTGCGCCCAGTGCTTCGAGATGATGCGCGGGCTCGACTCGAAGACGTCGATGAAGAGCTGGACTTGGTCGGACAGCGAGCCCGGGGCCGTGAAGGCCCCCGGGTTCAGGGTCGGGTCGGAGTAGGCCGCCTCCTTCGCCCAAGCGCGGACGAAGAGGTTCTTCATATGGAGGTCGTCGTCGAGGATGCCCGTTCCGAACAGGCCGTGCTCGCGGTCGATTGCGGCCTGCGTGTCAGCCAGAAGGGCCTGTCCGTTCGCCGTCTTGGACGCCTCGGCCACGGCGGCGGCGTATTGCTCCTCCAAGAGCGAGGCCGTTGTTGCGGACGGCAGGCGCTCGACGAGTCCGCCGACGGCGGCTGCTGCTCCGCCGATGACCTCGCCTGCGCCACCGAGTCCATCCGCGATGAGGCCGAGCGGACCCTCCAGAGCGGCGAGCGGGCCCGCCTGCGCGAGCAGGCTTGCGCGGCGGGTGGCCTCTGCGGCCGGACCCTCGTCGCCGCTCCCGATGGTGGCCTGACGCAGGCCGTTCATGATGGTGCTGATGGGGTCCGACTCGACCGTGGCGATGGGGTCCAACAGGCTGATGTTGACCGTTCCGACGGTGGCGTTCGGGTCGGTGGCGGGAGGCGGCGGCTCGGGCGCACCTGACGGGGTCGGAGACCACGTGGCGGGGGAGACACCCCCGGTGGGCACCCCGGAACCCGTGTTCGAGAACTGGCGGCCGTCAGTGGGCCCGGAGAGTGCTGGCGATGCCTTGAAGCGCTCGCTCCATGCGCTCATACGGCCTTCGGACCCATGCCGCCGCTGCCGCTGCCGCCAGTGCTGCCGGTCGGCGAGGTCATGCCGGACTGCGATGAGGTCGGCGCGGTCATGCCGGACTGCGAGTTCGGCAGGGCCGGGGGCTGGTATGTCGTGCCGGTCGGCTGCTGCCCGAGGAGGGCAACTGTCGTCTTCACGTCCGGCATCGCCACCTTGATGCTCTTCACAGGCTTGATTGTAAACCGAGTGTCCTTGGCGTCCGCCAGCGGCCTGATGCTGCTCGTCTTCGGGAAGAAGGCATTGCCCAGCGCCTCGAACGGAGTGCCCTTCACGAGGTCCGTGGCGAGCGGGCGCAGGTCGGGGAAGCTGGTCGTCGAGTCAGACTTCCCTGCGGGCGAGCCCGTGACCGTGCGCTGGAACAGACCGGCCGCCTCCGAGATGAAGCCCATGAGGCTCTTCGCATGGGCCGCGATGTTCTGCTGGCCGAGGTCCTTGTTCAGCTTGGTCTGGTCGGCGTTCGCACCGGGCACCCAAGCGCCGGTCTTGAAGTCGCGGTCGAACCCGGCGCCGCGATAGGCGTCGTCTTCCATGGTCTGGCGGAATGCCGGGTGCTTGTCGAGGTCGTTCAGGATGGCCTGCCCCTCCGAGTCGGCCATCAGGGTGGACAGGGTCAGGCTGCCGAAGTCCGTGATGGGGTCCGGCGCCCCGAGCGCGCCACGTGTGCCGCTCCTCCACGCGAAGTCCTGCGGGTCGAACGAGATGGCCGATGGCTTGTAGGCGTTGGTCTTGGGGTCGATATCGGTGGAGGCCCGGACCTGAATGCCGACCGGCAGGTTGGCGTCAGCGGACAGGTCGGGAACCTTGGTCCACATGCCGGTCACTGGGTCCTTGTCGGCGAAGCCGAGATGGGCGGCGACCTCGTCGCTGTAGTCAACTTCGAGGTGGTTCCCGCCCTTGCTGCTGGCCGTCATCGGCTTGTCTCCGGACAGCGGGTCGGAGGTGAAGATAGGGCCGTCCCTCGTCGTGTAGGCGTACTGCGTCGCCTTGCCGGGGAAGTCGTACGCGTAGCCGATGGGCTGGATATTGCCGTTCGTGGACAGGGGCTTGCCCGTGAGTGGGTCCTTCGCGGTCGCGTAGATGGGGATGGCCGTCACGGACATGGTGATGGGCGAGCCGCCACGCGGGTCGGCCACGGTGACCGTCTGCGCATTCAGGCCACCGGCAGCGATGGTCTCCTGCGTCGCCGCGCCAATCATCTTGCCGCCCGCCTTGGGGACGAACACGCCAGCGTCGTTGAGTTCCCCGAGCGTCCAGAGGGCCGCGCCCGACTTGACGGACTCAATCTGCGCGCGGACGAACTCGATAGCGTTGAAGTTCTCCATCGCGTCGGTAGAAGCGCTCGGATTGAACTGGCTGTTCGCCAGTCCGGTGAAGGACTCGTTGAGGGTCGGGACGCCAGCGGTGCCGAGGACCTCGGCCATGATGCGGACTCTGAAGGCGTCGTCGGTCGCGATGCCCGGGTCCTTGGACAGGGCCATCAGCCCTCCCACATAGTCGGTCCACGCATTCATCAGGGCCTGCGGCGAGGCGGTGCGGTCCCTCTTGACGGCGTCGTAGGTCTCCCGCAGGTCCATGTACGAGTCCTGCACGTCCATGGAGCCCACGGTGCGCTTGATGAGGCTCAGATACGACTTGCTCTTCGTGAGGTTGTTCACGTCCGTCATGTGGCCGGTGGACTTGGCTCGCGCGATGCGCTCGTCCAGCCCACGCCCGGCCGTCTTCAGGTAGTCCACGACTAGGGCGGCGTCGAAGGGCACGCCCGGCTTGAAGTTCGGGTCGAGCTTGCCGAGCTGCTGCAGGATGCTCTTGCCGGTGACCGGCTGGCCGTCGTCCGTGTGATACAGGACAGTGTCGGAGCCCCTGAACTCGCCGTCGCCAGTGATGACGAGGGTGCCGCTGATGGTCTTGCCCTCGGACGTGATGGCCGCGATGAGGTTGTTCATGATGTCCGGGTCTTCGGTCGTGAAGTCGGTGAAGTCGGAGCCCGAGCCGGGCTGGGCGATAGCCATAGGCAGACCGAGTGCGGCAACGCCGGACTGGGCCAGTCGGCGCAGCGTCTCGACGAGGTACTCGGCCGGGGCCTCCATCTGCTTCTGCGTGTCGGCCTGCTGCTGCTGGTAGCGCTCCTCCTTGCGCCGGTTCGCTTCGGCCCGCCCGTTGGAGCGCTGGACGCGCATGTACTGACCGGCATCGCGCTGCAGGACGCGATAGAACTCGCTGTCCTTCGGGACCTTCTTGGCCCAGTTGAGGTAGAAGGCGACCATGCGCTGGTCCTGCGCGCCGCCCTTGGGGGAGGTCGCGTACCACGCGGTCATCTTGGACTCGCTGATGGTGTAGTCGAGCTGGGTGTGCGCGTTCTTGTACGTGTCGTACAGGGGGTCGTCCTTCGAGACGCCCGCCGCCTTGTCCTTCCAGAACTTCAGGACCTTGTCGTCCGTGGCCTTCGAGCCCTCGAACATGCCGCCCTTCTGCCACGCGTCCATGATGTTTTGGGCGCGCTGGTTCTGAAACTCCCTCGCGATGGCGACAAGCGTCGCGGTCAGGCTGGGTGCGCTACGAGGGGAGCGGCCGAACCGCCCGGTCCGGGCCACTACCTGCGCCCGAGCTTCTGTTGCGTCATGATGCGGCCCTTGGCCTCACCACCCTGCACCATTCCCTGCATGACTGGAGCGTTGTCCGGCGCGCTGACGAGCGACTGCTCTCCACCGGCGTTCGGGCTCGCACCCGGGATGGGCGGCGTGATGCCCTCGGCTTCGGGCGCTCCGCCCGGGCCGGGTCCGCCAGCCATACCGTCGGGCGTGGCGGCTCCAAGCGACTGTCGCAGGCCCTCGGTCGCGGAGCCAGCCTGTGCTCCGGCGGCGGCCTGAGCGCCCTGCGGCGCGTCGATGCCGAGGCTCTGCAGCGCTCCGAGGAGCTGGGCCATGACCTGCACGTCGGCCGGGAAGAGTGTCGCGTCCGTCCGCTCGTCGCGGATGAAGTCGAGTTCAGTCTCGGGGTCGTCAACGCCGACCGCGTCCATGGCCCGGCGAACCGACCAGAGCTTGGCGTTCACGAGGTTGATGGCCCGGGTGGCCGTTTCCAGCTCGTCGCGCGGGTTGAGGCTGGGGTCCTGAATGTCGAGGAAGCCGCCGCCACGCCCGATGATGGCCTTCACGTCGGAGTTCTTCTCGGCGAAGATGTCGCGGGCGAGGTTCCACACGTCGCGGCGCCACTTGTACAGGAGCTTCCGGCGGATGGAGAGGCGGGCCTCGTAGTTGCTGATGAGGGCGTTGATGGCCTTCGAGGACGAGAGGACCTGCGCGGGGGCGAGGCCGAGGAGCAGCTCGTTCAGGCCGCTGATGGTAGCCAGCTCGCGGTCGAGGCGGGTCAGGAACTGTTCGAGCTGGAACTGGGCGATGAAGGGCTGGATGACCTCGATGCGGTTACCCGGGCCGGGGGCGACGATGGCGCCCTTGACGGGCTTCAGGCCCTGCGGCACCCGCAGCGGAGCGTCCGGGCCGGTGAGCTGGTAGGCGTCGCCGCCAGTGACGTTCGCAATCATCTGCGAGCCGTTCGTGATGCGCTCCATCTTCTCGCGGATGAGGGGCTCGATGTCGAACAGGTCGGGGCGCCCGCTCGGGACGCCGGGGACGAACGTGTTGAAGAGGGGCACGTAGGGCAGGCGGCCCTTGTACTCCGGGTACTTGGTCGGCTCGCGGACGACGACGTTGCCCGCCACGACCACGTTGTACGTGTCCATGCGGACGAACTTCTGGCCCTTCCAGACGGGCTGGCGGTACCAGTAGTCCCACACTTCGATGCGAGTGTGGCCCAGCGCGGTGGCCGGACGTGCGGGGATGTCGTCCCAGCTCTTCTGCTGGACGAAGGGCAGCGTGTACCCGTCGTCGGTCTTGAAGGGGACGACCTCGACGCCGAACTCCTCGGTCAGGGAGTCGGGGTCGTAGTACATGCGGTAGGCGGCCCATTCGAGCTGGTCGAAGTTGTCCGTCTTCCAGCCGAGGAACAGGTGGCGGGGCTGGTTGATGACCTCGACGACGGGCGCCTTGGCCTCGGCGTCCCAGTAGACGCGGGCGGCGGTTCGGCCGTAGAGCGACTTGGTCACGATGGCCTTGTGCCACTTCAGGTCGAAGTCGCCCTCGTTCTTCCACGCGACGTAGACGCGTTCGAGGGCAGAGGCGGCCTCCACCTCTTCGTCGCTCTGGCCGGTGGCGAGGATGTTCTCAATGGGCTCGACAGCCTGCAGCGCGGAGGGGATGTCCACGTACGGAGTCGGCAGCGATAGCGAGACGTGCTGGCGGCCGTTGACGTTCGCGGACTCGTGCTCGGGCCAAAGGTCGGAGCCGCTTCGGTCGTTGATGGTGGCCGGGTAGTAGAGCTTGTCGGCGCGGTCGCACCACTGGCGGAAGACTTCGTGCTCCTCGCGAACGGACTCGACCTTCCCGTTCAGGCGGATGAGGAGTTCCTTCGTCTCCGGTGAGGCGGCGTGCTTGATGCCGCGACCGAGGGTCATGTTCGCGTATCGAGCGTCGTCGAGGTACTCAGCCACGGAGGGTTCTCGCCTTCAGGCGCTCGTGGGCAAGCTGCTGGGCCATGGTGCGGACGGAGTTGGACTGCTCGAAGACGTGGGTCCCGTCAACGTCGAAGGGGGCTGGCTCGGCGTCGGAAGTGTGGGTGATGCGAAGGAGGTGGACGGCGCATACGAGGGCCATCACTGCGTCCTGTTCGATACCACGGTCCTCCAACTTATACCCGAGAAGCTGACGGCGAACCTTCAGCCAGATGCCTGTGTGGGGGAGGATGAGCCTACCCTCGTCGATGAGTGTGCGTAGGTCGCCAAGGAGCTTCCGCTTGCGCTGGACCGTCCCGCCGAACTCGACGTTGGTGACGTTCGGGACTTCAAGGTCAAGTGCCTCTCGGAACATCTTGCCACCGAAGCCTGTCGCGTCAGTGGCAGTATAGCAGTGCGAGCCGAGCCTCTCCCGCTCGTACCCGTTGAAGCCGTTGACGGCCAGCCCAACCAGCGTCTCCGTGCTCTTCTGGCCCATGGCCTCCTGAGCGTAGACTCCCACGAGGAAGGGACGGGCCGGGTCCGCGTCGTTATCCACGACCTTCAGCACGATGGACCACGCGCTGTCCTGCGTCTTGGCCGGGTCGATGCCCTGCAGGTACGTGCCGCCCCTGACGGCCTTCACCCGGTCCGGCATGCCGGACACGAAGACGTGCTCGACGTTATCGCCGTGGAAGTAGGCCGCCTTCGGGTTCAGGAACTCGCCCTCGACGTTCTGGCGAATGGTCCGGGCGTCCATGTCGCCGGTCAGGCGCTCGAACATGTCCTTGGTGATGCCGTAGCCGACGTTGTCCCGGGTGCTCATGCGCATGGACTGCCACGACTCCTTGCGGTCGCGGCTGCCAGCGTCGCCCAGAGCCCAGTTGTCGGCGAACGCGAAGCCGAGGTCCTCGGATGGCGTGGAGACCATGATGAGCTGGCCGCCCGTGCCGAGCCGCCGCATGCCGAAGACCTCCTTGATGAGGAAGTCGAGGTGCGCGCTGATGCCCGCCTCGTCGAACGAGATGCCGTGCATGTCCTTGCCCAGCGAGCCGAGGGCCTTCTCGCCCGTGGTCCGGAAGTGGACCTCGGCGCCACCGACCTCGGGGCTGAAGCGCATCCAGCGGTAGTCGCCGTACTCCTTCGATGTCCAGTCGGCAATCTCGCGGCCCTCCGCCATCGGGCAGCCGCGCCCTTCCTGCCCCCCGTGGTTGCCGCCGAGGATGCGGACCATGTCGTTGAACACGAGGTCGGCGACCTCTTGGCTGATGCCGAAGTGGTACCAGTGGTACTCCAGCTTCAGCCAGCGCGCGGCCTCCTCCTCGTTGGCCGGGATGGGCCGGTTCAGCTTGCGCAGCACGCAGTAGATGATGAGCATGGCGAGCAGGGACGTCTTGCCTGCCCGGTTGCCGGACGACAGGAAGAGCGTGAGGTACTTGGCCGTGTACGGGGTGACCGGGTGCCGGAGCAGAACGCAGGCGGCGAAGGCCACCTGCCCTACGTGGACGTCGATGCCGAGAGCCGTCCGGCAGAAGGCCCGGAACTGCTGTCCAGCGACTAACTCTTCCGGAGTTAGCCGAAAGCGCTTGACTAGGATGCGGTCCTGCGCCTGCCACGAGAGCTTCATGTTGGCGTTTCGCCAACTTCAGCCGCTTCGCCCTCGATGGTGCGTCCGTCGTCCAGCTCGGGCGGCGGAGCGGACTCGTTGAGTCGGGCCAGCCATATCTGCAGCGAGAGGGCGCCTGCGGCGATGCCGAGCTTCTTGTTGACGGCCTCGCGCTTGTCGAGCATGGCCTGTGCCTTCAGTCCGGCGTTCAGGGAGGGCCCCAGCTCGGCGCCCATGAGCATCAGGCCCTCCCCGGGCATGTCCGTGATGGCCTCGACGACCTTATCGCGGACCATGATGGCGAGGTCCCGCTGTGTGGGTGTCGGCGCGTCGGGATTGACCGGCTTCGACCAGTGCCCGGCCTTGTGGCGCGCCACCACGTCGGGGTCGAGGCTGCCACCCATGGCATCGACGCCCGCAGAGACGGCCCGGTTGCTCAAACCCTTATTCAGGGCGGCGTCAACGTAGTCTCGGAGGGCGGGGACCCCGCAGATGCGGCACCTAACTGCCAAGTGGGGCTCCCTCGTTCAGAATGGTGGTCACGCGCCCCTCGCGTAGGTCGCTGGGCTTGATGATGATGGCATAGTTTCCTGTCGAGTTTAGCAAACGGAGCCAGAGCCACTGCTCGTCGTCTACGACGCCCTCTTCGCGCTTCAGCTCGATGAAGATGAGGCGATGGCCCTCCTTCGCGAGGGTCAGGTCGGGCCATCCGGGGCTCATGGGCGTGATGAACTGGCCCGTACCGGCCTCGCGGTCGCCGACCCACGCCCTACCGGCGTGCGCGACCTTCCAGTTGCGCCTCTTCGCGCGTCCGACGACGCGGTCCTGCAGGGTCTTCTCGCTCATGGTGCGGTCGAGACACTGGTCGGCCGTGATGGTGCGGTGCCGGACGCCGCAATGGGGGCACTGCTCTCGCTCGCTCACGGGTTCTCGTCCTCGTCGGCTTCCTGCTCGGCCAGAGCCATGGCGCCAAGCAGCGCAAAGCCCTCCCAGCGCATGCCGAACTTGGTCTTCTTCTTCAGGAAGCCCTTCTTCTGCAGGGTGGCGGCCCAGCGGACGGTGCTGAGGACCTCACCGGGTGCGCTGGAGGTGGAGTGCCACTCCGCGTAGGACTCGTACGCCACCTGCGACGGGGAACCGGCGCCGGACTCGCGTCGGCAGCGCTCGTTGAGCCAGTTCGCGACCGGGTCGTTGCGCTCCATGAAGTCCTTCGACTGCTCGACGACGCGCTCGGGCAGGATGAGGCCGCCGCTACTGGCCTCCCAGCGCTGGTACCAGATGCTGGCGGCCCAAACGAGGATGGAGAGGATGCCAGAGGCCTCCTTCTGCAGCGCGCCGTACAGGCGCCGGTCCTGCCGGTCGCCCTCGTAGGACTCGCGGAAGTCGGCCACCATGACGCGCTCGCCCATGGACGGGCCGACGTCCTCGACGGCGGGCATGTTGTTGGTCAGGAAGTTGATGCTATGGGTCGGGTCCCAGCTCTGGATGTTGTTCGAGTACAGGGCTCTGGCGCTGATGCGGTCCTGCCCCGTGTGCGCCTTCAGCAGCTCCTCGTTGAACTGCCCGCCCGAGGGCTCCGAGAAGAACGTGATGCGCATTCCCTTCAGCTTGATGAGGTCGGCCCGGGCCTCGTTCGAGCGGGCACCGCCGAACTTGCTCCGCATGTACAGGCTCGCGTCCAGCTCCTCCGAGTAGTCGCCCGTCGCCTTCAGGACGGCGTGCTTCAGCGCGCCCTTCCCGTTCCGGCCGATGCCGGTCATGAGCAGGAAGCGCTGCTCGGGGCTGAAGCCGAACATGCTCGCCCCGAACCAGAACAGGAGCCACGCCACCATGTCCTCGTCGCCCGACATCCACTCCTTCATGGAGGTCATAAAGCGGGGAGCCACGCGCTCGAAGTCGTCAGGTCCGGCGATGGCCTCGAAGGGGCGACCGGTGGTCTTGGTGATGTTCTGCTCGGGAGAGGCCGGGATGAGCCGGTTCTCGCGAAGGTCCACGACCCCGTTCTTCACGCCCAGCAGGAACGGGTCCGAGTCCCACTCGTCGCCGTTCGTCCCGTAGCCCGGGATTGTCGCAAGCGCCTTCAGGACGCGCTCCTGTGTCGGCCACTGCATCAGCGAGAACAGGCGCTTCTGCTCCTCGCCACCGATGCCGTAGGACTTCAGCGTCTGGCTAGCCACCTTGTGGATTTGGAGGTGGACGGCGTTGGTCTGGTCGGGCGCCCACCGGGAGCCGTTGAAGTGCAGCCACTTGCCCGTTGTGTGGTCGAAGCGCCACTTCAGTTGGAGGCGCTGGGCCAGCCACTCGGCCTGCCGGTAGTCCTCGGGCCCGATGCCTGTCGATGACTCTTCCTTCGGCTCTTCGTCGAACTCCTCCTCAGACATTGGACCTCCGTGCCGACCTGATGGTGCGCTTGACCTCGACCTTGTCGAGCCCGGCGGCGAGCGCCACCTCCGCAAGGCGCTCGAACTCCTCGTCGCTGCCGCCCTCTTCATTCAGGGTAGCCGCCGCCCAGTGCAGGTAGTTGTTCCGGTTCCCGCCCTCGGCCTTCGCCATGCCATCGACCAGTGCGTCGTGGTTCGCCTGAGCGAAGAAGGTCTTGTCGCCCTCGACGTACTTGGGACCCCATGCGTGGCGACGGATGTCGCGGGCGTCCAGTTTGCCCTTCAGGTCGAAGACATGGTTTTCGATGCGCTCTCGCAGCGGCTCTGGCACCTCCTTCGGAGGCACCGTCGCGCTCGGCGCAATGAGCCACTTGTACGTGCCGCCGTCCGGGTGGCGGCTCGGCGGGACGGCGACGTAGCCGCCCTGCCCCTTCAGGTCGAGCTTCGGCCCGAGCTTGATGGTACCCGTGGGCTGGGACGAGCCGAACCAGAGGTGCAGTCCTCGCCCGGTCTGGGCGACCCACGTCAGCGTGTCCCCGACCAGCTCCTCGGCCAGCAGCTCCGGACCGAGCAGGTCGCCCCACTGGTCGGCCCCGTCCGGCCCGTCGATGTCAACGACCACGTACGGGTAGGAGATGACGATGGCGATGCCGGTCGTATCCGGGTGCTCGAAGACGTCGCGCAGGACGCCCTCGATATCGGCCGGGTCGGGTGCGCCGGACAGGGCCTGATGGAGCCCGGCCTTGTGGACCCGGACGTTCGGAGTCTTACCGGTAAGCGCGATGACACTCAGGCCGAGGTTGAGATATTCGACTGCGGCCTCAACCAATGGGTTGAGGGCGGTCACCGGACGGTGCCCGGATACAGGAGGCGCTGGTGGCTCTCGCAGCGACGGAAGCCACTGCGGTGCCACCAAGGGAACCAGCGGGGGCTGTCGCAGTTGGGGCGAGAGCAGCTCACCGGTGACGGCCCTCGCTCACGTCGGCCACGCCTCCGCCCGGGTTCCATACGCTGGGCGCCCGCAGGTAGCCCCGGTCGAGCATGGACCGTCGCAGGTGGGAGTGAGCGTGGACGTCGGATAGCACGCGCCGCCGGGTCAGCTCGATGCCGCGCGGGGTCAGGCGGTTGGCCTCTCGCCACGAGGTCTGGCTCATGTGGAACTTCTCCAAGGGGATGCCCAGCTCGCACTTCGGCTTCAGCGTGTCGATGAGGAACTCCTGCGTCGCGGGCAGGTCCGCCTTCTTGAACAGGTCGAGCTTCGTGTCGCACGAGAGCTTGGCCTTCATGAGGGGGAGGTCCAGCTCGTAGAGCATGGCGTTCGTGATGGGCAGGTCGTGGCGCCGGATGTAGTGCCCGGTCACCATGTCGGCCTCGTTGTAGCGCTCGATGAAGCGGCCGAGCATGGCTCGCTCGTCATCCTCGGTGCTGTCCGGCAGGAGCATGTAGTCCACGCGCAGGCTGTCGTGGTCGCCCACCCACATCGAGGCGATGGACGTAATCTGCGCGGTCGGCATGTCGGGCACCCAGTAGGTGAGTGGCCGGTTCTCGATGTCCCAGTCGAGGATGCGCAGGTCGCGGGCGGGGGCGTTGAGGGCGCTCACCGGTCGCCCGACACGAACTCCGCGAGGAGCTGGGAGACCTGCGGGAGCTGGCCGTCCTGCACGGACTTATTGAACGCGTTCTCCACCTGCGGGAGGACCTCGTTCAGCTCGGCGTCGGCCGCGAGGCTGTGGCGCAGGCGGACCATGGAGCGGGCCGCCTTCAGGAGCGCGGCCTTCCGCATGGCGATGTCGTCTTTCATTGGGTTCCTCGCTGGACAGCTTTGTGGCGGACATCGGTCAGGATGCCCCTAGCAGTGCCACGGTACTTGTGGACCGCTCGTAGGTGGGACTCGCGGCGGCACGGGAGGCAGCGGCCGTCCCACGTCATGCCGGTCAGGGCGAGACAATGTCGCCCGGACCGGCAGATGCGGTGTGGTTGCAGGCCGGGAGTTGCACCCTGCTCTCTGGGGTATGAGCCCTGTGTGGTCGCTCCGACCACCTGCCTGCCTTGCACTAGCCTAGCTCATGGGAGGATGGGTCCCGGGCGATGGCGGCGTGTGCCCAGAACGTAGCCTCCTCGAAGGCGGTGAAGGCGAGCGCCTTCTCCCGGCCTTCGGGCAGCTGCTGAAGCCCGTGGATGGCGAAGAGCTTTGACTGAATCCGGAGGTCCGTATGCAGACGCTGTGCCGGGCCTGCTGGGGCGTGATAGTCGAACCGGCGCTCAATCTCGGCGTACTCCATTACTTGCTCGCGGCGGCCCGGGCCTTGCGGGCCGGGATGACGTTCCCGATGCCGGGCCAGCCATTCTCCTTGACGAAGACCTCGACCTGCACCTTGCGGCCGATGAGCGCGTCCTCGTCCACGCCCTCGCCTGCCTCGAACTTGGCGAACTCCGGACCGGTCTGCAGGGCCTTCAGAACGCGGACCTCCTGCGGGACGGTCTTGCTGGCGATGTTGAAGCCCGTGCCCGTGAGCTTCGTCAGCTCGATGGGGTCGCCCTCGTCGAACAGCTCGTTGCCCTCGTCGTCGAGGAGCGTGAACTTCCATTCGAGCTTCAGGTCACCTTTCTCGGTGTCCTTGATGTAGAGCCCGCCCTTGACGCGCTTGCTCTCGGTTCCGTCGAAGCGGGCGTCGTACATGCCCTCTTCGACGTTGGGGGCCTCGGCGGCCTTGCTGGTGGCGGTAAACGTGGTGCCCATGTGGGAACCCTCCGTACTGCGCAGCCCATCTGACTGCGACCCATTCATTGTAGCCCGATGCCCCGACACCCACGTGGTTCGCTGTGGGGCGTAGGTCAATCGGGCTACGTCGAGAACTGTAGCAGACGACCCGTCCCTTGTTCGCGAATGTTACGCAGGCCGTCACATTGACGCGGTCCACAGCTTGCGGACCGGCTCGCCGACCACGAGGTCATGATGTCCTCGTGGTTTCCCCGACGGCTCGCCGACCACGGCCGGGCCGATTGGCGGGGCGAGGTCCTGAGAGCGAGGTGCGCGGTGCACGGTGCAGGGTTGTGAAGGGTTTGCTGGGTACTACGGAAAAGCCCCTATACGAGTTCAATCTAGTAGGTCTTGGTGTAACCCTGCAATCCCTTCACCCTGAGCGTGCTAACCCTGCACCCGATGCTCCAAACGGGAAGGGGACCTTTCGTTTCGGGCTCTGGGCGGCCCCTTTCCCCCCGGTGGTGGTCGTCCGCTGAATGGGGCCCCGGTAGTACCTATCAGAGAGGCTCCGGCATGTCCACAGCCACAGCCCGGAGCACGCAATGACGGGGGTACCGGGGTGCCACCGTGACTGTTCCGAACTGCGCGCGCCCGCGCACAGGGACCGCACGCGCAGCACTGCGCACGCCGTCCCCCTGCCCACCCTCAGGCAGTTAGTTGCATGGTTGCACATAACTAGGCCGACCTGATGGACATGCCATGCTGCGCTGCCCATGGCGCGCAGAACTGCGCCCCATGGGGCACAGTTGGAGGAGGACAGGTCGCCAAGGGGTCGCATCACGCGCCCACAGGCGTCTTTCCAGACGCAGGCACGAGGCTGGAACCGATTGCAGCGCTGCGGCGATGGGTTCCGGAAACGTTTCCTCGCGCCCACAGGCGCCCACAGGCGTGGCAGGATTGACGCGGGCACGAGGTTTGCCCCTTGCAAGGGGTTCGGTCTGGTGGGGTCTGGTGTGGTCGCCGAGCCGAGCCGAGCCTCGCGCGCGCTCCGACTTCGTCGGCAGATTGTGCCGAAAACAGGGCCTGCCGCCAACGGTGCGACCCCGTGTCACGGCGCGCAGTTCTGCGCGTGGTGTCGAGGCGCGCGCGTAACGACGGAGTCGTCGCGAGTGCGCGCGCCGTTGGAGCCAGATTGGTGAAGCCGAACAGCCCCAAACGGGGCAGTCGGCAGACAGCTCGAAGGAGTCAGACGATGACAGCTCGACGCAACAAGGCAGTTCTCCCCGGCCTCTCCCGCAGTATCAAGTGCCAGAGGTCTGCCAAGTGCCAGAGGCTCGACGGC
>Ga0163153_10002946_pt1 | contig 23607 bp, 19 predicted proteins | sample OliLakLV19MP6IB1_FD_148629 | JGI IMG/M metagenome (GOLD analysis project Ga0163153, IMG submission 148629) | Freshwater microbial mat bacterial communities from Lake Vanda, McMurdo Dry Valleys, Antarctica - Oligotrophic Lake LV.19.MP6.IB-1 | ecosystem: Environmental > Aquatic > Freshwater >...
ACTGGTTGGTGTGGAAGTCATAGGGTGGCGAGCAGAAAGAGGCAGTAATAGGGTCGATCACATAGCGGCCCGTCAGGCGCGCCACCAAAAAGGTGGTGGAAGTGACAAACTTATGGGCGCGGGCATAAATCTCCGGCTCATGCTTTTTCAACCACAGAATTTTGGGGCCAATCGATTGGGCGGAAAGCCTGTTGCCGTTGTGCTGGAAGATCACCTCGCGGCCAAAGCGCGCTTCTAACTCGGCGATCTCTTCTACAGCGCGCGTGTCAATGCCATAGAGAATGCCACCCGATCGCAAGGGGCGGCACTCCTCATCCACGGGTAGCACACAAGGCCCAATCGCGCTACAGCCTACGGCCAGAATCTGTTCCGGCGCAATCCCACTTTCTTGTAGTAGCCGACGGGTCAATGTGACAAAGTCGCCCCACCACACGGACTCGACATCATGCTCCGCCCAGCCTTGCTGCGGAATCAACAATTCATGGGCGCAGACTTGCATGCTGATCACATTACCCACCAAGTCGGTGATCACACCCTTGGATTCATAGGTGCCAATGTCGATGCCAAGTAGATAAGCTTGGGTCATAGCGCGCCTCAATTTGTTCTTTGATTTTGTATTTTCTCAATCAAGAGTAATGGACACCCCAAACCTGACAGGTTTCCAAAACCTGTCAGGTCTTTACTCCAATTTACGGAGAAGCTACTGATTTTGTTCAAAAAGCCGGTATACAGTTGAATAATAGGGTGATTGGATGTTTGTTATGCAACTACCGGCACCGTAACACCTAATTCACCCGCCACCTTGACAATTTCGCTCCAGATGCTATCGGGAATCGCGATGCCGTCCACTTCCTTTTTGCGGCGGCTGATCTCTTCCAACTCGCCGGGCAGGTAGATCTGATCGACCCCTGGCATGGTCGGCGAGGATTTCACCCAGTCGATGAGCCGTTGCACCTCTTTTTTGTATTCGTCCACCTCAATAAAGCTTTCGATCTTGATGGCTAGTGCCAGATAGCCGCTGCCGCCGCGCGTCGGCTCATCCGAGCTACAGCCGGCCCAGGAGAGACCACCGGCAATCGCATCGATCATCATCGCCAAGCCATAGCCCTTATGACCCAACGGCCCACCTAAGGGCAACATCGCCGACTCCCCCGTGAGAAAAGTGGCAGGGTCGGTGACAGGGTTGCCATCAATATCGACCAGCCACCCTTCCGGTACGGGTTGATTCTTTGACTGCTGCACCAAGACCTTGCCGCCGGCTACCATACTCGTCGTAATATCAAGCATCATGGCAGGGCCATTGAGGGTAGGTACGCTGATAGCGATGGGGTTGGGCGGCAAGCGGCGTGCTGTGCCGCCAAAGGGCGCAGCAAAACGACCACCGCCATTGAGCATGAGGACGCCAATACAATCTTGCGCGGCGGCCAACGGTGGAAAGGCGCCGAGACGACCAATGTGGCTGGAACGGTGTACTGCTACCGCACCCAGCGTGTGCGTTTTGGCGCGCTCAACCGCCATCTGCATGGCTTGATAAGCGAGTACAATGCCAAAACTTTTGTTAGCGTCGATCACCAAGGAAACCGGCGTCTCGCGTAGAATTTTTTGCCCCCCGACGGGCTTGATCCCACCTCCTAGCAGTCCCCGGACATAGCCGGCCATGTGTAGAACCCCGTGGGAGTCATGACCCATCAGGTTAGATTCCACCAGATGATCGGTGACGACACGCGCTTGATCGGCGGGCACGCCGGCGGCTTCAAAGACGGCATAACCAAAGTCGCGTAGAGCAGTGTGTTGGATAGTTGGCATAGCTGGTATCTTTCCTATTTTACGCAGAACAATAAAATTTGAGAATTCATTTCTATTGTAGCGAAGAATGACGGAAGGTGCAATCTGTTTTTTTGACGCGCAATACGGCTTACTTATGCGTGGCGTGTGGTATGATTACGCGAGAAGATCAAGCGATTGATCACTCTTGTCTACAAGTATAGGAAGATGAAAATGTCCACCCATACCCACTATCAACCGCTTGACGCGATGGTCTACCCCCGCTATTCGGGGATCCGCACCTTTATGCGTCTGCCTCACGTCACCGACCTGACCGGCGTAGACTTTGCCATTGTCGGCGTGCCGTTTGATACGGGTGGCACCTATCGCGTTGGCGCCCGGTTTGGCCCCGCCGGCATCCGTGATCAGTCGGTGCTGCTGCGCCCCTATAACCCAGCGCTTCAGGTCAACATTTTTGCCCACTGTTCCGGTGTTGACTATGGCGATCTCGCCACGGTGCCCGGTTATCTGCCCGAATCGCACAAACTTATTGAAGAAGGGGCGTTGACTCTCTTCCAAAGCGACGCGACACCGATCTTTTTGGGCGGTGATCACTCGGTTTCTCTGCCACTCCTACGCGCAGCAGCGAAGGTACATGGCCCGGTGGCGTTGGTTCACTTTGATTCGCACAGCGATCTCTGGCATGGCTATTTTGGCGGCAAAGATACGCACGGCACCCCGTTTCGTCGCGCGCTGGAAGAAGGGCTGATCGACACCGTGCGCTCCAGCCAGGTCGGGCTGCGTGGTCCGCTCTATGGACCAGAGGATTATAACATGACAGAAGAGGCAGGAATGTTGCTGATCGACGGGCCGGAGTTACATCGGATTGGCATGGATGAGGCAGTACGCCGGGTGCGTGAACGCGTGGGCGACGGGCCGGCCTATCTGACATTTGACATTGACTTTGTCGATCCGACCTTTGCCCCCGGCACCGGTACACCAGAGGTCGGTGGCTTTACTGGCGCCCAGAGTCAACAACTCTTGCGCGGACTGGTTGGGGTAAACTTTGTGGGGTATGATCTGGTTGAGGTGATGCCACCCTATGATGTCGGCGGCGTGACAAGTCTGCTGGCGGCAAATCTAGTCTATGAGTTTTTGTCGTTGCTGGCGCTAAAACGCCGATCGACGTGAAAGCTGGGAGTGACAAAATTACGCCGGTATTGAAACAGTAGATTGTTTAGTTAGTTCACGTTTCGCTTGTAGGAAAGCCCTTTCTTCCAACTCGATGCGCTCCTCAATAATGCGCGTGAGCCAAGCCTCCAGGCTTCTTTCGCGATGTAATCTAGCCAGAAATGCAGCGCGCTCCGCAAGATTGGGTGGGATTGGGAGAGAAGATACTACTTTGTGCGCCTGAATTGATTCTTCCCAAGCCGCGTCTTCATCCGCTTCGGCGATAACCAGATCATCAATTTCGGCTTCAGTTACCATTCTATTTTTAGGTTCATTTTATCGATCTACAGACCAGCCAGTGATAATCTGGATTATACAGATTGTACAAAGGAGTGTCAACTTTGTACGTAAGGGTGTATTTCAGCTTTTACACGAGTTGTGGAGACCAGCAGAGTGCGTGGCACTGGCCAAGACCATTTTCTCGGCAAATTGCTTCCGGCCAGTGCCACGCACTCTCTGCTTACCCTAAACCTGAAATGCATCCGCATCCAACCTCAGCTAATTGATGACAGGATAGGCGCACCGAGTGCGAGATAGGGGTGTAACGCGGTGGCGTAGGATGGCACGTTTTCTGGAAGTGTGCCATCCTACGCCACCGCGTTATGCTTACTTACCGCAGAACCGTGGGCAGGTAGAGCTTATTGCTTACCTCTGTTTCATTGACACCATTGATCTGCACCGAACCATCCTGGGTGACGACGGCAACACTTTGGCCGCTGTCGTTGCCGAGAGAAGCTTGCGTCTCGACAGCAAAGGCAATGGCGGCTGTGCCGGCCGGGCTGTCTGCCATTGTATTGACACGCAAGGTGACAGTGGCCAGGGGGCCATCCGGCAACGTCGTGAAAGGCAGCGATAGATCGGCAAGCACAAATTGCAACTGCTTACGTTCGGCGTCGAACTTGACCGTTGGGGCTAGGCCGGCCGGCAAGGTGAGCGTCACCGCATCGGGAATGCCATCGCCATTGTTGTCGGCTGGATCAAAGCTTAGCAATGGGTCGTCCAGGCGCAGAGCAAAGACCGCTGCCGCGGCGCGCTGCCCATTGCTGGTGAAGACAAGCGGAATGGTAACACTCTCGCCCGGTTTGGCGGCAATCCCCTGGGGAATGCTTAGACTGGCCGCCGGGGCGTCAACGCCAGCGGCACGCACCCCCACCGCACAGTGACCCGGACCCTCAAAGATCGTGATCACGGTGCAGATCAGGTCGGCGGCATTGATCTGAGAATCGGCATTCGAGTCACACCCCTGTGGGCTGCCGGGGAAGGTGCCGCCAGGCGCATCCAACCAGAAATCACCGTCGCCATCCAAGAGTTCCAGCACACAGGAAATGCTGTCGGAGGCGTTTACAACGCCATCTTGGTTGCAATCACCCAGTTGGCCAGGCAGAATGGTGATGGTGCCTTCCACGGTGCGGCCTGCTATCGTCTTGCCATTGGCGTTGCTAAAGGAAGCCACTGGATCGCCAGAGAAACCAACGCGTAGAGGTGCAGCATCGGTGGCACAGGTCACAGTCAGTTTGACGTTGGCAACTACACCATCCGGCAAGGCGGCGAAGGGCGGTGTCATGTCGGCGATGAAGAGATCCACCTCGCCGTCGGTGTCACTGATCGTTGTCCGGGCCACGACTGTAAAGTCCGCCGGTGTGTTGAATGTAATCGCATCGGGGATGCCATCATTGTTGCTGTCGGTGGGGTCAAAGCGGAGACAATTCTCCGCATAGTCCACCGAGAAGGCGGTCGCCGCCACCGCCAGCTCGTTGCTCTTAAACGAAACCGGCACATCCACCGTACGGCCAACATAACTTTGGGTATTGCTGATGGTCAACTCTGGCCCAATGACATGCAAGGTGATCGGGATGGATACAATCGCCTCATCCGGATCGTTGCTGCGCACGTTGAGCGTTGCATAGTAATCACCGGCACGCGTGATGGTAGGTACGCTACTGTCGAAGATGACCGTAATGGTTTGCGCGCCACCACTGGCAACCGTGCCTGTGACGGGCGTCGCGCTTAACCACGGCACACGATCGCGGCCGGTTTGTTCTTGTAACCAGATAATGCTGTTATGCACAATCAGATCAACATCACCTGTCCAGCCATAGCCGTCCGCCAGATAGGTATTCAGGGCCACCACGCTGCCTTTGGTGGCGACAAACTCGTCGTCGGTCCAGTTGGCGACTACTTCCGCGCCGGGCGCAACCTCCATAACCTGGCGGAAGAAATCACTGGCTTGGGTTACGCCTTGCATAATGGGATGGGCGGCGTCGAATTCACCCAGATCGGCGCTGAGGAACCAATCACCCGTGCCGATAAAGGGGCTATAGCCGTCTGTGATAAAACGCCCCTGCAAGCCCCAGCCTGAGCCAAATGGGTCAAAGAAGGTCGGCACCGTCTGGACAACCTTACCACCGGCATCGATATAGTCGGCCAACATATCGCCTACGGCGACAGGGTCGGCAAAGGAATTGCCGGAGATCACCACGACAACATCATATACCTGCAATTCGGCAAGCGTTGGCGTAGCGAACCGGGCATCGAAAATGTCCACCAGGTTTGTATCCGGGTACGCCTGCAATATCGTCTGGATTTGGAACACGTCGGCGGCAGCCAGCAGTAGAATGGTGGCCGAACCATTGCCGGCCAAAGCGCCCGGCTTGGGCTGGTAGGCAGTCAGATTATGTACAACCGGTTGATTATTATACGCGACTGTCGTCTGCCCACTGATCGTGGCGCGAGCCCTCTGCGTTGCCGTCAGGGCGTTGCCGCCATCGGTTTCAGAAAGCGTGAACTCCAATGGCTTTGTACCCAGGTTGCTGATCGTCAGGGTGCGCGTACCCTTGTCGCCGCCTACTACTGTTGCTTCAAGTGCTGCTGGCGCGACAGCAATATCGGGTGCGCGAATTGCCACGGTATGCACAGTCGCGGTTGCAGTGACGCCTTCCTGCGAAGAGACGGTGGCCGTGTTGGTGATCGTCGTCACATCGGGGATGGTTGTATCCACCAGCACCTGGAAGGTGCGCGTGATCGTCTGATCCGGGTCTAAGGTGACGGCAGGCCAACTGACGACACCGCCGGCTTCATTGCCGCCATCACTGGCTGAACCAGGGACGTAGGTGGTGTCGGCGGGAATGGCATCTTCGATCACAACATTCGTCAGGGAAGCGGATAAATAGTTGCCGGCAACCAGCGTGTAGGTGAGCACTTGGCCCGCTTGAATGGAGAATGGGTCGGCGCGGAGGGTCAGCAGCAATTCATCTAAGCAGAGTATGGGCGTGTCAAAGGCAGCTTGGCCATCGGTCGTGCTGAATGAACTGCCCTGGTTGGCGCTGGCACCAAGCCCACGCTTGGCAAAGGCAGCCCAAATGGTGCATTGGTTGGCACCGCTGTTGTTGATCTGGTCGGTCAGCAAAATCGCATCGCGGCCATCGACAAAGCCGGGGCTGCATGGTTGCAGTTTTAAGCCGTCCATGACCAATTGCAGCGCCAGATTGTTGCCGGCCTGGCCGGTGTACAGGTTGGGGTCAAACCCCTGTTGATCAACCAACGCCCAATACATTTCCCAGAGCATGGTCGCCCACACTTCGCCGACATCATGCACTTCGCCGGATTCTTTGATCGTGTCATAGGTTTGGGGATCGATGGTGATGTCGGTGCTATAGAGGACGCGACGAATGCCCGGACCATCTGGTAGTTCGCCAAGCACATACGTGCCACTGCTCCGACCTTTGGCGCCGGTATCGCCGGCTTTTGCCGTCAACGCCAGCATAAACCAATCGCTCCAGCCTTCGCCCATCTGTTCCGCATTGAACAGACAATCAACGTTGGATGGACCGCCAGTCAAGCGCGTGGAGATGCCGTGTCCATATTCATGGATAATAATGCCATTGTCTAGATCCCCATCGCGGTTGGGATTGGTCAGATCAAAATTGAACATCTGCATGCGCGGTGGGAAACCATCGGGTGGTGTGGCAAAGTTGGCATTGTTGAGGCCGGCGCCATCCTGCGCGTCGGCCTGGACTGCGTCTGTGCCCAACCCATCATGGCCATAGTTGTTTTCTTGAAAGTTACCGGCGGCTTCATCAAAGCCATAGTGGTAAAACAGATCGTGGATGATATTGTTCCAATAAAAGAGATTCACAATCGCAACCGACTGATTCAAGCCACCGTTGGGACCCTGTTGGGGATCAAAGGCATAATCAAAGTTGAATTTCGCCGGATTCTTGCCGGTCGGTCGAAAACCGCCGACATCGTCGGCATCGCTATCTTCTTGCGCCGCCACATTGTTACCGCGCGTGTCGGCGAATTCGTGACCAGGTTGGCCGTCGATGTCGTGCCAACCATAGGGGGAAGCAACGGTGTCAGCAGGATTCTTAAGGAGCGTCTGCGACTTGGGTAGCCCTTGACCATCGTTAGGATTTTCTAAAGGCAGGGCAAAGATTCGATAGCTCGGTGGGGCCAAGGGGGAAGCAGGTTGCGCGGGGTTCACAGCGTCGGTAGCCGTCGTTGTATCCTGTGCAATAGGTGTGTCCTGCGTCTGCACACTGGCAACAGTTGGCGCCCACTGCTCATGCTCAACCCAATCATTTTGGGCAAGTACGGCGCCAGTCACCGCGTCCACACGCGCGTGCCACCAATGGGTAGTGCCGGGCGGGCGAATGACTATGCTCCAAGCCAGGCGCACACTGCCATCGGGTTGTGGTTGGTATATCAGTTGCACGGGAATCGCGTCGGCGGAGATGCCATCCCCACTGAGTTGCACTGCTCGCATCGGGCCATTGCGATCTTCGAGCACTTGCAATGGGGCGGTGATAGCCAACTGCAACTTCTGTGCGAAGCGGGCGACGGCATCGCTGGGTGTAAGTTGCGGAATATCTGTGTTGATCGCCTGGGCCAGGGCCGGGACAAACCGGTTGCCCAAGTTGATCACCGCACCGTTGCGGCCAATGTTGATATTGATATCGGCGTTGTAAACCTCGATGCCGTGATAGCGCTGACGCAGATAGAGATGGGTGACGCCATTGTGTTGCGTCGTATATTGATCTTTGACAACCAGATCGGCCAGGTCGGTTTCGGTCAGACCCAGGCGTGCCGCGTTTTGGCGCAGGTAATTCAGCGCAATGTCGAGCGGGGCGCCGGCATTGGGTCCGGTCAAGAAACCAGGGAGTGATGATGCGCCCTGCTGTTGTCCATCCGAGGCAGTCTGTTGTAGATCGTGGGTAGGAAGGTTATTGAGCTGATGAGTGGCGCTGGTAGCCTCATTCATGGGAAATGCATGGGCCAATAGACGTGTGGCAGTGGTTTGCTCTATCATCGCAAGCAAGAATAGCAAGCCGATGAAAAGAAGGATAGTAGGCTTCCGCAAAATTGTTCTCCTTGTAATGTCGCAATACATGGTAGTAGCGCAATGCGTGGTGATACAGCAATGACATGAGAGAGTAGGTACTGATTCGGCGATTGTTGCTCGTTTGGGTTTTAGGTGAAGCTACTCCTTTCTCACCCAGGCGGTGTAGATGAATCGATACAGAAGGCATATACTGCGGCATATAGTGCCCAAATGAATGAGTATGCCACGGATAATAGACGCAAGGATTATACGACAATTGAGTATCTTCTCAATAAAAGGTGGCGGACACGCTAGACCTGACAGGTTTCCGAAAACCTGTCAGGTCTTTACCCCGACTTATTGAGAAGATACACAATTGATGTATAAACGTATCGTAACACAAATTTTCTGTAGATTAACTTACTTTTTATTGACAATTGGCTGTCTATTTGTAAACAATATAATTTTGTCCATGCGACTACCAGGGTGGTTTAGAGGCATAACTTGCCATGTGAGTAACCAGCAAAGTGTACCAAGCACGGCAAATGTGCTGACCAGCGCCGCCGCCCGGATCAACCAGCGGCCTGGCGCGGCCTGGCGCCAGGTGCGGACAAGGCAGATGAGGCCAGTTATGCCAACCGCCAGCAAGCCCGTTTTCCGCCCCGCCCCAATGGCAAAAGAGATGGCATCGACAAGCGACTGCAGCCAACTGTTTTCGGTTTGCAGCGGCCCAACATACCACCAGCTTTCAATCACCAGGGCAAGCCAGAAGAATTGGAAAAATAGCGCCATGCCCAGCAAAGACCAGCCAAGCACCGCGCCAACCAACGGTTGTCCCCACCCTATCTAAACTTCTCGACGTATCGGCGGCAGGGATGCTCGCGGCGACCGGGCGTGTGGTGATCAACCCTGCTTGCGCCGAACCTATTGCCAAGTGATGATCCCATGTGATCGCGGCCCATTGATCCCGTTGCCGGTTGGTGGTGAAGAGCAGCAACTGATCGTCATCAAGCATCGGCAACTCCTGCCCCGTCTGTAAATCAAATTGGCCCATACCAGCGCCGGTACAATTGCGCGTATAGAGCAAGTTGCAAGTTTACGAAACGATGGGGGATCGCCGAACCCAGGAACGGTTGCATAGCGATCTCGCCTCTATTTATATCGACAATCGCCAATTTGAAGCAGTGATTGCGCCTGCGCACAGTGCTTATCAGTTTTTTAAGACCATTCAATCGCCTTACATGACGAGCATCGCCGCTGCAAACCTGGCGGAAGCTTACTTTGAACTGGGCGACTATCAAAAGGCCGAGCACTTTGCGCAAGAGGTCATTGCCCAAGAGGAGCCACATTCCTACCCCTATGGCCTCTTTACCCTTGGCCGCCTGCACGGGGCGCGCAAAAATTGGAATGTGGCGCAAGCTCACTTTGCGGAAGTCGTGCGCATCGCCGACGCCAATGAAGACACGCTGATGGTGGCCCATGCGCAGCGTGAGCTGGGGGAAATCTATTGTATAACGGGCCGTTTTGCCGAAGCGCAGGATGAATTGCAAGCAGCATTTCAGCGATTCGAGCAAATGGGGATTGAAGTGGAAGTGATAAGAACGCAATCAGTGCTACAACAAAGTAATGAAAAAATGCTCCATCCAATTGAGCAATCGTAAAAGTGAATAGGAAAACTATACCTTCATTGATTGTCAGTCTGAAACCTGGAATAGATGTATGCTGCCTGAATCTGCACTACCGTTTTCAACGCCAAGAAATTATGGCTCAACCGGATCTCATGTGGTTGACAGCGTCGAATCAATTCGACGCCTGCTATGCCAAACCTGCTTAAGCAGGTTTTTCGTGGCAGCCGCCGGTTTCAACCGGTGGTATCCTTGTCAACCACATGGATTCCTTGTAGATTTGGCTATTGGCTATTGCACCCTGGGAATAGCCAATACCTGATAGCGCTGACTTTGTTTTTGGACGATAGCTAAGAAGATCCTCTGAGACCAGGGGATCTTCTTTCTTATAACGAGGGCTAGTAGCTCGTCATCTGTTGGATGCTTGGCACGGCGCGTTTTTCGAGCGGCGTTTGCAATTCCAGCAACTGAGCAATTGATTCAACAATTTGAAACGTTGCTTGTGGCTTGCCCAACGCATGGATATGGGTCATCTTTTGGAGCAGTTGCTCGCGTTCACTGGTAAACCAACGATGGACAATCTCGGCTATCTCCTCTGGCGATTGGCCATAACAGCCGAGGTTGTTCTCCAAGACATAAGGAATATTGCCCTCCTCTTGACCAGGAATAAAACCACTTAAGATGATAGGCAAGCCACTGATCATCGCTTCGGCGATTGTTCCTGGCCCAGCTTTGGTGACGATACAATCACACGCCGCCATCCATTCTGGCATGTTCTCGACAAAACCATGAACCACGGTGGGGATCGGCCAACGCTGATTGGTTAGCTTCTGGCGAAGACGTGTGTTTCGCCCACAGACAATGACCATTTGTCCCATTGGTTCGGATGAGCGGCTCAACTGTTCACTAATTTTGTGTGCAATCTCTGCTACGGGGCCAACGCCTTCACCGCCACTCATAATCAAGACAGCGGGTAAATCAGCGTTTAGACCGAGCTTGCTCCGTAACCCTACACCGCGTTGAGGCGGCGCAGCAAAGGCCGGGCGCACAGGCAAGCCATAAAGGTATAACTGTTTTGGCCGCAAACCGACGCGCCGGGCGCGCTCATAGGCTTCTTTGCTGGCGACATAACAGGCATCAACGGCCGGGTGAAACCAGAGCGGGTGCGCCGTTGCCAGGTCAGTGACAACCGTAACAAATGGAATCCGCCGTTTCATTCGCTTTAACGCATAGAGGGTAAATTCCTGGACAAGCGGGTGGACCGAAATGATCAGGTCGGGCTGAAGCGTTGCAAAAGTTTTTGCAACTGAATCTCGGCCTAATCGGGCAACAAGCATGGAGAGGCGGCGAACGGTGATAGGATGACTTTCGGTCATCCACAATAATTTCCATAGCCAAGCGGCTTCATTTACCAAGAAAGAGTAGGTATTCGGCAGCCAATTGAGCGGTCGTGGTAGATGTTCGATCAAAAGATCGATGATCTCAACCTGAAAGCGCTCCCCATATAGTTGGATAAAACCAGCTTTTAGCGCCTCAGCGCTGGCGCGATGCCCACCGCCGGTATTACTCATTAAGATGAGGATTCGTTGTGGCCGCATGAACATCCTATGCTTCTATTGATAAAACCCTTAAAAGTCGCACAAATCACAACTGGGCTTTCCCAAAGAATATAGGCGACTCTTGACTGATTTGTCCATAAATAGGCGCGCTAATAGGCGCCCCGCCCGTTGATTACAGCCGGCAGCGAACGCAACAAAATATGTAGATCGAGCGCTAAACTCCAGTTTTCCACATAGTAGATATCCAGCAACACCATCTCATCAAAAGTGAGATCACTGCGTCCGCTCACCTGCCAGAGACCGGTAATGCCCGGACTAACGCTGAGACGCTTCTTGTGCCACTCTTCATACTTTTCTACTTCGTAAGGCAAATTGGGCCGCGGCCCAATCAGACTCATTTCTCCGCGTAGCACATTATAGAGCTGTGGCAATTCATCCAAGCTATACCGGCGCAAAAAGCGACCGACAGTGGTTTGGCGCGGGTCATTGCGCATTTTGAACAACGGCCCTGTCGCTTCATTTTGGTTCGCCATAGTGTTGCGCAATTCATCGGCATCAGTCACCATTGAGCGAAATTTGTAACAGGTAAAAGGTTTATTGTTTTTGCCGACCCGTGTTTGCGCATAGATAATCGGTCCGACAGAATCCACGCGAATGGCCAAAGCAATGAGCGCGATCAAAGGCAGGCTTACTAGACTTGCCAACGTTGTAATGAATAGGTCGGCAGCCCGCTTTAAAAGCAGATTCCACCCTTGAATGGAGAGATCGCGCAACCCCAGCAGAGGTATCCCATTTAATTCCTCAACTTGGAGTTGATTTTTGGTCAATTGAAAAATATCGGGCACAATTTGCGCGCGAATTTGGTGTTGCTCACAGGTGTGCAACAAGCGTTGGATCATGCGGTGGCTCTGCCAGGGCAAGCAGATGATCACATTATCGATGGCATGTTGCGCCAAAATTTCGTTACATTTTTCCAGTGGGCCAAGCGCTTTAAAGGGACCAATATCACTCTGCCCCTTTGCCACATTGTCGTCCAGAAAGCCAACAACTTGATAGCCAAGCTCCGGTCGTGCGATGACAGTCCGCATAACCATACGACCTACATCGCCGGCGCCAATCAGCAACACCCGTTTGATGCCTATACCATAGTGGCGCAGATGGAGGCGCGCAAAGACGATCAAAAGACGGCTCAGCCCAAGCAAGAGCGTGATTAGGATGGCGGTATAAAGAAAGAGCAGACGGCTATAAGAAAGCGGTTGGTAGACTAGGTTAATACCACTAAGCACAACGACGGCCAACGTCGTTGCTGTCCCAATCAGATACGTTTCTTCGACAACGCTACGCCCCATTTTATAGGGATAGACATGCGAAAAGCGGAAAGAAAAAAGACAGACGACCACCAGAAAAATGGCAAAGGCAAGATACGCCTGGATGCCAACTTGATTCGCCGGATCGACCATGCGGCCAAGTTGCCAGGTGTAGCGCATGGTGTAAGCACCGGCAAAGGCCACCAGAATCAGCAATGTATCCAAAACTATTAACAGGTGGGACCAGCGATCGGGATGAACCAACCGCACCAGGCCTGCTAATTTACTATCCTGCTTGTAGATAGCCGCACGTTTTGCCGGCGCATCGACACGGGGAGTTGACAAATTGATAGGATTAACCGTAGCCATGCAATGACATGTCCCTGTTTACCATTCAAGTCTAACATTCAGTCTGTTCCGCATCCTGTTTACCTTGAGGGTAGTCTACCATATCTACACCATAAAGACGAAGTGCTTTCTATAGTTGATAAGTTATAGCTATCCAGAAAAGTTTTGTCCCATCGTCGCACTGGGAGATGTGGTACAAAACTTTTCTGGGAAACTATATCACGCTTCGCCAGCAACCGTGCGATAAAGATCAAGGGTAGCCAGCGCTGTCTGGCGCCAGGAAAATTGCCGAGCACGGCTCAACCCAGCCCCCCGAAGTTCCTGACGCAGTAGAGTATCATCGACTTGGTGGAGCAAAGCAACCAATGCACTTTCGTCAGCGGCTGGAAAGGTCAAGGCGCTCTCGCCCACCACCTCGACCAAACTGCCGGTGTCACTGCATATCACGGGCGTACCACAGGCCATCGCTTCCAAAACAGGCAGGCCAAAGCCCTCAAAAAGGCTCGGATAGATGAAAACCTCTGCGGCTCGATACCAATCCGGCAACTCTTCTGTTGGTACATACCCGGGAAAAAGAATCACATCTTCCAGGTGTAGTTGCGTGACTACCGCAAAAATTTGTTCATAAAACCAGCCTTTGGCGCCAGCGATCACCAATGGTATCTCACCGTTGGCAGATGTCGTTTCGGCGCGCCAACGGCCATAGGCGCGAATCAACAAAGGCAAGTTCTTACGCGGCTCCAATGTCCCCAGGTAGAGGAAAAAGCGCGCCGGCAACGCACGGCGTTGGCGAAAAGCTTCAACGGCTTCGGTGGTGGTTGGTGTAAACTCGGCACTGACACCATTATGGATCACCCTGATCTTACTTGGGTTGATTCCCCAAAAATGGCAGAGATCATCGGCCGTTTGACGGCTAACTGCAATGATATAGCGCGCCTTATTCACGCTGGCGCGGCAAAGCTGGGTGAGATACCAACGCTTAGCGTGTTGGAATTTGTCCGGCATACGCAGAAAACTGAGATCATGAACCGTGACAATGGCCGGGGTTGGGGTGGCTAGCGGCAAGACATTAACCAAGCCATGCACCAAATCAGCGCGCTGTTGGTGGAGCGCTACTGGCAATATGCTCTGTTCCCAAACGATGCGTACCAATGGCTGATGAACCGGTAGCCGGCTCTGTTGCAGATGAATGCCGGGTAGGGAAAGGGTTGTGCTATTGACAAAAGCAGTAAAGTGCAGCTCTAATGCGTTTGGCTGTGTATATGGCTCACCTGTACTTAGTGTCGGCATTGCCATAGCGCCAAGTTGTTCTAACAAGCGCTGACAATAGATGCTGACACCAGCGCCGCGATAACTAGGACTCGTATTTAAGAGTTGTGCATTTAGCGCAATGTGCATGAAAGAATGGCTACCTGACTACTCTTCTATGCCAACCTTGGTTGCACATTTAACAAGCTCTTGCGCAGCTTTCAAATGCTGCATCAATTTCATTAAATTGCCATCAAGCCGCAGTTGACGGGTCATCATGCCTTGCATAGGGTCGAGTTGACCGGCGAGCACCTTGCGCCAATTTTCCATCGTGGCGGTAAGGGTATACTCGGCCCTTTGGGTGAGATCGGTTGTATAGGTGGCTTCGCGACACGCACCGTGCCACAGATCGAGATAGAGACCCCCAATCCCGTCGATGACCAAAAATAGATCACCCTCCCATTTCTGGGCGGCGCTTTGATAGGCATCGCTATCACTAAGAATTTGTTTGAATTGATCCGCCCAGGCTTGGTTGGGGAACGGTGCTGCCATCAGGCACTCCTTTACACATGTGAATAAAGATCAGAGCAGACACCCTAATACCTAATGGAAAACAATTAATCATTAATTGTTTTCCATTAGGTATTACCTAGAGGTTGTTCGGGTGGCGGAAGCAGTCAAGGGTATGGTCGTTCACCATGCCCACCGCCTGCATAAACGCGTAGCAGATCGTTGGCCCCACAAAGGTGAAACCCCGTTTCTTTAAATCTTTGCTCATCGCCTCTGCTTCGGGGGTCTGCGCTGGAACATCACGTAGACTCTGGCGCTGGTTGAGAATCGGCTGACCACCGACAAACCGCCAGAGATAGGCATCGAAGCTACCGAACTCGGCTTGAAGCGCCAGAAAAGCTTGCGCATTTTTAACCACACCGGCGACTTTGAGCTTATTGCGCACAATGCCTGGGTTGGCGAGCAACTCGGCAATTTTTGCATCATCGTAGCGGGCATTCTTGGCCGCGTCAAACTGGTCAAATGCAATCCGATAATTTTCGCGTTTGCGCAAGATAGTAATCCAACTCAGACCCGCCTGCGCGCCTTCGAGGTTGATCATTTCAAAAAGATGGCGATCATCATGCACCGGTATCCCCCACTCCTCATCATGATAGTGCTGGTAAAGTGGATCCGTGCCCGACCATGCACAACGAATTTTGTCCATAGGTTCAATGCTCCTGGCTACTTATGAATAATTGACCATTGCCAATGGTCAATGGATTAGTTCGTTGGCTGGCGTGCAATATTGGACACCCATTGCGCATCTTCGCCCTCAAACGGAGGAATCGGCGCTTCGCTATAGTTGATAAACAAGTCGTACCCCGCCTGTTCATATAAGCTGTGCAAAATTTGGTTCAAAGGCAATGACGGTTCATTGTCGCCCGGCTGCAGGGGAACAAGTACAGCAGGAATAGGCGTACGCACCGTAAACAGGAGCACTTCAGCTTGCGGACCCTGCTCGGAGCGGCTGACCAGAATGCGATAATGGCTGGCGGGAATTTCGCCGTGCATGGTCATGGGTTTGCCAATGCGCAACAGATCAATTTCGATGAGATGGGTCATGCTGCCTAGAATCTTCCGTCGCTTCTTTTCATAGCGCTGGCGGTCCTCGAGCTTATTGCTGGGTGACAGAATTTCAATCACGGTGATCGCGTCACCGGTCACGACATCGCGCACCTCTAGCCAGCGCTCCGTAATCTCTTCGGGCATGGGCAGCTCCACCACGTAGGTAGCCGGCGCTTCGGCCACAGATCGCGTGCGTGGCGTATTTACGCCATTGGGCCGCTTGCCAGGTATTCCGACCACCAGCACATCTGGTTCACCTGCCAAATTGCTCGTTCCCAACAAGGAAACATAGGTGCGTTGCGCAATGGCAACTTGATATTTAGGCCGTAACATGCGCGTCAGAAACTTCTGAATATCAATAATCAGCCCGGTATGAACTTGCTTCCATACCCCTGGCCGCTCTAAATAAGGATCCATTCCTGGAAATGGTGTTGGCATAGCTTCCTCCTCAGTTGCAACAATGGCTGACTGTTATTGTATGACAAAACTAGGCATAAGACAAGACGGGACGGCAAAGTGTAGGCAGCCGTGTACCATTCATCCTTGGGACGGTGGTACACGGGTAGTACGGATGCAACCTTGAACTCAAGTTCAGGCTAAAAGCAGAAGTCGTCTCAAGACGACTACAGGGACAGTCCACCTCAGTGGACTTGCGTTATTAGCCTGAACTTGAGTTCAAGGCTATACAGCCTTGCAATGAATCTCTACTTACGCGCAGGGTCAACGGCTGGTCGTGGCGTGGTCAAGAGTGTCTGCTCCAGGTGGCGGATGCGTTGCTCTTGATCGAGTTGGTGTTGGAGCAGATGTCCAACCATCTGTTCCGCCGTTACTTCGCCCTGCTTCCACAGGGTGAGCAACTTGGGCAAAGAATAGGTGGAATAGGTGGGTGTAGTAACAGGCTTAGCAACTGAAGTGGGCATAACCGTTCCTTTTGTGAATGAGGAAGAAAAAAAAGGGGCTCAACCGGATCTCATGTGGTTGACAGCGTCGAATCAATTCGACGCCTGCTATGCCAAACCTGCTTAAGCAGGTTTTTCGTGGCAGCCGCCGGTTTCAACCGGTGGTATCCTTGTCAACCACATGGATTCCAAATGAGCCAAAAAAGGCAACAAAAAAGCCGTCGCCAACCCATTGCAAGGTGGTCAGCACGGCTGCTTATTTGATCCTCATCCCGAAAAGAGGGTACAATATCAGTAAGCCGTCCCGCTGGTATTGCAGTGGAAGGTGAGTCGCTCCCGCTAGATGGCTTAAACATCTAGCGGGAGTGCATTTTTTGTTGTTGACATATCTTATCCTGGAAAATAGCGCTTTGTCAAGCGGGAAAATTGACCGCAGTCCTTGCGCAGCAGCCTTGCCGAGGCATTGGTCTTACAGACACAGCCCCCTTGATGCATAATAATAGCAACAATTGTTTACATCCGGTCATTTTGTCATCCGGTCTTGTCATTCTAAGGAGAGCATGCATGACGCAGAATCAAACCCATCAAACTGAAGTCGCCACCTTGGCCGGTGGTTGTTTCTGGTGCTTAGAGGCGGCCTATGTGGAACTCAAAGGTATCCAGAAAGTTGTCTCCGGCTATGCCGGTGGCCAAGTTGCCAACCCCACCTATCAGCAAATCTGTTCCGGGCGCACCGGCCATGCGGAGGTTGTACAGATCACCTATGATCCCACTGTGATCGCTTATCGGGATCTGCTCGACGTTTTCTTTACCATTCACGATCCAACCACCCTGAACCGCCAGGGGGCGGATGTGGGAACCCAGTATCGGTCGGCCATCTTCTATCACAATGAAGAACAGAAGACAATTGCTGAACAGACGATCAAAGAAATCAGCGCTGCCGGCCTCTGGTCCAACCGCATTGTCACCGAAGTAAAGCCGCTACCGACTTTCTATGCCGCCGAGGAGTATCACCAAGATTATTTCGCCCGCAATTCTGGTCAACCCTATTGTCAGGTCGTTGTCGCGCCCAAGGTGGCCAAGGTGCGCAAACAGTTTTTTGAAAGACTGAAACGCGCCGCCTAAATCCCTAGTAAAGACTTTAGGCAAGACCTAAAGTCTTTACTACCCAATGCGTCAATAACGCACTTCCTTTACTGCAATGCCACCAGCAGCCTTCCAGCTTTGACCCCGCCATCATGGATAAAGCCAACCTGTTCGGGTAGTGGTTGAATAGTGACTGGTCGTAGGTACGTGCTTGTAGCCGCACATTTTTCAATTTACGCCGATGTGCGGCTACAAGCACGCACCTCCTTACTCTGTCACCAGTCGCCATTCAACCACTACCAAATTTTTGGCTATTGACACATAGCCACACTCCATGTTAAACTAATGCTGTAATCGATTTTGTTTGTTTTAAGAATTTGAGGTGTATCCGATGAGAAAGATCAACACAGGAATCTTTTCCACCACTGTCGGAATGCGCCTATTGATCAAGCGGTAAGCCTACCTCTTTTTGTCAAGTGCGGCCACGGTGTATTCTGCCTGTGGCCGTTTTTTTTGCAGACGCGCATGTCTACAACGGCCACAGGGATCATCTCTGTGGCCGTTTTGTTTTCTTAGCGTTTGTGGTGCTGTCAAGCGGTCAAATTTTTGGAATAATCTAACCCAGGAAGGTGCTTATCTATGAAGATTCGTGATAATTTTGAAAATCAGTTACACAATCTCCGCATTGAAACGATGGCGTTGGGACAACAGGCAGTTGAACAAGTACGCAATGCCCTGCACGCCTTCGAGACACACGATGTGACCCTGGCCCAGCAAGTACGCAAGGCGGATAAACAGATCAACAGCAAGCGCTTTGCCATCGAAGAGCTGTGTGTCACCATCATTGCCACCCAGCAACCGACGGCCGGTGATCTGCGCCGGATTGTGGCGGTGATGAATGCCATTGTTGATCTGGAGCGGGTGGGCGATCACGCCAAAGGCATTGCCAAAATTGTGGCTTTCTTGCAGACTCACACCAGCGTTGCGACGCCACCCTTGTTGAAGCAGATGAGCAAACAGGCGGTGACGCAAATTCAAGAGGCGATTTCTGCCTATATCGAAGATGATGTCAAACTGGCCAAAAAGGTCTTGCAAGATGACCACGAACTGGATCGCATCTATGCACAGTTTTACACCCAGATGATGCAAGAAGGTTTTCAAACATCGGCGCAGGTTGAGGTGAGCTATCAGTTGTTGCGCGCCGGCCGCGCTCTGGAACGCATCGGCGATATGGCGACCAACATTGCCGAGCGTGTAATTTATATGATCACCGGTGATCTACATGACGAAAGCTCAGACCCGAGTGATGTGGTGGACAGTGTTTTAGGGGTAGTATAGCACAAATTTACACAATTTGGCATACCACCATGTTTTAGGGGTAGTATAGCACAAATTTACACAATTTGGCATACCACCATGTTTTAGGGGTAGTATAGCACAAATTTACACAATTTGGCATACCACCATGTTTTAGGGGTGGTATAGCACAAATTTACACAATTTGGCATACCACCATGTTTTAGGGGTAGTATAGCACAAATTTACACAATTTGGCATACCACCATGTTTTAGGGGTAGTATAGCACAAATTTACACAATTTGGCATACCACCATGTTTTAGGGGTGGTATAGCACAAATTTACACAATTTGGCATACCACCATTTTAGGTGATACGGCAGATGCTATTAACGATTGACAACATTTCTAAAGCCTATGGCGACAACCAGGTGCTCAACCATGTCACCTTTGCCCTGCCCTTTGGCCAGAAGCTTGGCTTGGTGGGGGCAAATGGGGTGGGCAAGAGTACGCTGATCAAAATTATTATTGGCGAGACCGAGCCAGATGGGGGCGCGGTACGCTTGGCAAGCGGCGCTGAAATTGGCTATCTGGCCCAGACGCTTACCACCGCCGAAACGCAGACCATCGACCAACTGATCGACATGACGCTGGGCAAAATCCGCCAGATCGAGGTGCGCGTGCGTCAACTGGAAGCATTGATGGCGCAACCAGATACACAATCGCGTGATAATCTGGATTGTTTGCTGGCGCAATACACTGAACTCACCGAGCAGTTCGAGCGCCGCGGTGGGTATGATCTGGACTATCAACTCGACCAGGTAATGGCTGGTTTGGACGTTGCGCATCTGGCGCGCGACCGGAGGGTAGCGACCCTTTCCGGTGGCGAGAAGTCGCGCGTGGGGCTGGCCGCGTTATTGTTGGCGGCGCCCGATCTGCTTCTGCTGGATGAGCCGACCAACCATCTTGACTTTGCCGCGTTAGACTGGTTGGAAAGATACTTGCAGGAATACAAGGGCGGCGTGCTGGTGGTTTCGCATGATCGCCACTTTCTTAACCAGACCGTGACGACCATTGTCGAGATTCAAGAACATAGCCGCGAGGCGAAGCAATATAGTGGCAACTATGACTTCTATGCTCAGATGAAGGAGCAAGAGCGCACGAAGTGGATCGAAAGCTACTGGGCGCAACAGGAAGAGATTCGGGATCTACGCAAGCTCATGAAGAAGAAGGCGCACACCAATCCCTTTGCCCGCGCCCCACGCGACAACGACAAATTTGCCTATACCTTCAAAACAGAGAAGCTGCAGAGTTCCCTTTCGCGCGACATTCGTTCCGCCGAGGAGAAGTTGCGACGGATCGAGGAAGAGCCAATTCCTAAGCCGCCGTCGGAACTAAAGATCAACCCCGACTTTGATCCACAGGCGCTCACCAGCAAGACGCCGATCACGGTGGATGGGGTGAGCAAGCGCTATGACGATCACTGTGTACTGGATCAGGTCAGTTGCACAGTCGAGTCGCAGAGCCGGATTGTTATCATTGGCCCCAACGGTGCGGGCAAGAGTACCTTGCTCAAGATCATGGCAGGGGTGGCATGGCTCGATAGTGGCAGCATTGATGTTGCGCCTAGTGTAGTAATAGGCCACCTAGATCAAGAGCAAGAGACGCTGGTGACACATGGCACGCTCTTTGATGTCTACCGCGATGGACGGGTCGGTGACTGGGAAGAGTTCAAAGCCGAGTTGTTGGGTTATGGTCTCTTCATCTGGCCCGATCTAATGAAACCGGCGGCAACGCTGAGCGTGGGGCAGAAACGCAAGCTTCAGATCGCCAATCTCATGGCCCAAAAGGCCAACCTACTCCTGCTCGACGAACCGACCAACCATATCAGCCTGGATGTATTGGAGGAATTTGAACAGGCCCTGCTTGACTTTGCCGGCCCGGTCGTTGCCATCTCGCATGATCGCCGTTTTATCGAACGCTTTGCCAATGAGATCTGGGAGATGCGTGATGGCCGATTAACCCGTTTTCTCGGTAGCTGGGAACGCTACGGGGAAGTGATGCGTGTTGCGTGATGCGTGTTGCTTAAACTTTTTGTGAGGAGGACCGATGTTTCAGGATAGTCAGTAACTTTTATCTATATCTGTTGCAACCACATTATATGCTGTAGCCTCTAGTGTGCGTGGCACTGACCAAGAAGGCTTTCCCTAACCAACAATTCGCTGGTCAGTGCCACGCACACAGGGCAAATTAAAGCTATAGTCACCGACTACACCGGCGTTGTCCGTAGCAATCGGCGACGGTGGATCGCCGCCGGCAACGATGCGAAGAACCCAATGTACCAACTCAATCTCTAGTTGGGTTTCCAGCCGCAGCCGGGGGAGTTGTTCTTTGAGTTACAGCTTGAGGACATGAGCAAGTAACCAGCCTTGAACTAAAGTTCAGGCTAAAAATGTAAGTCGCGCCCAAGGGACCCCCGAAGCCCGACTAGCCGTTACCCGTAGTCCACTTTAGTGGACTTCAGCTATTAGCCTGAACTTTAGTTCAAGGCGTCCCCGTATAAGGAGCTTTATGTTTACTATTCGTCCCTTTGATCATAGCGATCAAGATTATACCGCCGCCGTCGCCATTCAGAACGCAGTTTGGCCGGACCAACCGGAAACTGTGGCGTGGTGGCAACACCGCGACCAGGTACGTAACAAGCAATATTTCTACCAATCACTGCTGGTTGAAGCAGCCGGGCAGCCGGTTGCCTCCGGCCATATGATGGAGACGCCCTGGTCCTATCGTCCTGGCAAATATGCGCTTGGCGTGACGGTGCATCCGGCCTATGAACGGCGTGGCATTGGAATCATGCTCTATGACTATATTATCAATGCGCTAACCGAGCGGTCATTGCCGCCAACCATGTTGATCAGCAGCGTCCGCGAAGATAAGAGCGAAGGTATCCACTTTTTGCAACAGCGCGGCTTCCAACAAGTGATGCGTTCCCCCATCTCGCGCCTGGATCTGGCCAGCTTTGATGGCAGCCGCTTTGCCGATGTCCAGACCAAGGTGCTGGCAACAGGGATTGAGATTTATGCCATGAGCGAACTGGCAAAGATCGATCCTGACCACAGACAAAAAATCTATGAATTAGATTGGCAATGTACCCTAGATGAGCCGCTGCCCGACGCGCCCACCAAACCATCCTTTGAGGATTACACCAAGTTTTTCTTTGAAAGTCCGAACTTTATTCCCGAAGCTTGTTTCATTGCTGTGGACAAAGGCGAGTACGTGGGTATGTCCAACCTCTTTCATAATCCCGGGCAGCCCCCCGTAATCCATACCGGCTTTACCGCTGTTCTTGGCAGCCATCGACGGCGCGGTATCGCCACAGCGCTCAAATTATACGCTATCACCTATGCGCAGCAGCACGGGTATCAGGCGATCAAAACGGGCAATGAAGAAAACAACCCAATGTTGGCGATCAATCTCACACTGGGCTTTACGCCACAGCCGGCCTGGCTCGATTTTCAAAAAATCATAGAATAAAAAATAGATGGAGAGAGGTATGCAGCAGAGCAAACAGCCCACGGCACAAGATGACCACACCTTCCAGCAACAACTGCCACCTGGCTACAGCTTGCGCCCACCAACCTTGGACGATGTGTCGGCGACGGTGTCTATGCTCAACGCTAGCTCGCTGGCCACACTGGGTACGCCGGGCATAACGGAGGAGGAGTTTAGGGCCGATTGGCAAGAACCAGGCTTCAACCTAACCACAGATAGCCGTGTCGTCACTTCACCGGATGGGCAGCTTGTTGGCATGATGGATGCCGTTATGCAACCGCCCTATGTACGCAATTTCATCTGGGGTCGCGTCCATCCACAGCACTGTAGGCTTGGCATCGGCACTGTGTTAACCACCTGGAAGGAATTGCGGCTCATTTGGAATCCATGTGGTTGACAAGGATACCACCGGTTGAAACCGGCGGCTGCTACGAAAAACCTGCTTAAGCAGGTTTGGCATAGCAGGCGTCGAATTGATTCGACGCTGTCAACCACATGAGATCCGGTTGAGCCGGAATTCCTTCGAGAAATTCGTGAAATTCGATGCAAAACGCTAGCTGGTTAGAAACGTGCCAAGCCCGATAGATAAAGCGCAGCAAGCAAGAAGGGTTGGTGTACAATATAGATGATCAGGGAATGACGCCCTAACCACTGTAACAGGCGCGCCGGCAGCCACTGCGACCAATCCGGCAGCGCCATCAGACGCCCCTGATCCGTATAGACTGTATTGCCGATAAAGATGCCCAGTAAGACAA
>Ga0163153_10002952_pt1 | contig 23563 bp, 26 predicted proteins | sample OliLakLV19MP6IB1_FD_148629 | JGI IMG/M metagenome (GOLD analysis project Ga0163153, IMG submission 148629) | Freshwater microbial mat bacterial communities from Lake Vanda, McMurdo Dry Valleys, Antarctica - Oligotrophic Lake LV.19.MP6.IB-1 | ecosystem: Environmental > Aquatic > Freshwater >...
GTGCTGGGGGATAACAGGGGAGGGGGTAAGCTGGTAGTGGGATCGCAATCCTCCTTGCTCGCGGAACGCTCATAAATTTACACCCAAAGAACATTATTCTTGTCCCGGCAATCAAATCAGAATCAGACAGAATCGTTTTAGATCCAGACAAAATGGCTGGTTGGAGCACCCACTGTGCGGGGACTGTGATGCTCATCTGCCAAACGCAGCTCCGATCCCATCGTTTCAAATTTTACGCAATCTCTCTTGAGCACGACAACACTCGGGCCTAGAGCTTGCTGGTGCACAGAGGAAAACTTTGACAAGGGGTCCCCATCGTGCGAAGTGCCCCAGCTGAATAAGTGCATTCGTGGGTCCTAAGTGCCTGTCCTTTTTTCTATTCCCATAGAAAATCACAAGTTAACGCGGCCTCAAGATAATCTGAAGAACCATGTAACGGCAGGTGGAGACAATATCGCCATCTAGTTAATATACGTAAGATAAATACTATTGACTTTTCTCTTCATCTTGTCTATTTTGTCGAAACTTTTTGCCAGTTGCCTACGAAGTATAATCATTGACACACGCACCAAAATCCTGCGACCCATCGCGCTACCGCCACGGGTGTGATCCCCCACCTAGCGAACTCACGGCCATCCCTCTCACAGTCACGCCAGTTCACGTTCCATCCCCTCCTCGCAGCCTAAACGATTCGGCAGGCCGGTTCGTTCCGGCCTACCAAGCGACACAACCTGCCTACTGGTCAAAAACTGAGTCATTCGTTACGGGTCATTCGACAATCACTGCTGGGTCTCTCGCAGAGAGGATAACAAATAGCGAGCCGCCAAGAGATCGAAGCTCTAGGTTGTTCGCTCTTCGCTGCTGGCTGGGTGCGATCGGTTGTTCGCTGCTGGTCGGGCTGGCCGGTTGCGGGCCTGGTGGGTCAGACAACGCGCCGAACCTTGAGCCGCGTGCGAGCATGAACGGGCCGTCCATTTCCAAGCAGGGTCCATCACCTGACAGGAGCCCATTGACTCCGGTCTCCCAGGCGGCAAGCCCTGTGCTCCCTGTTTCGGGCAATGAGACAGGTGCTGTGGCTGACAAGGGAACAGTCCAGGAAGGAAACAAGGTCCCTCTCCCCGGCATACCAGAGTCGATAGCCAAGGGCCTCGGCTCGCCGGATGTCCGCGATCGGCTTCGGGCCTTAGATCATTGGGAGAAGAAGGAGACCAAGGTGCCCCTCGATCCGGTGTTCGAGGCACTTGAGGATGAGGACGAGGCCATGCGGGCCAAGGCCACAGAGATCATTGAACAGCAGTGGGCCGTCGAACGGGAGCGGGAACGAGGCTAAAGAGAATAACTAGAAAAGGAGACACCGCATCATATAAGGATTTTTCTACTTAGGTGTGATCTAGTGCGATGAGCGCCAAGACGGGAACAAGTGTGTGTAAAACGCGTGCAATTAATGGGGAGACTATTGTGAAGTATAAATATATTCGTATACTGCCGCTCGTTGCAGGGCTGATGCTAGGCGCAGGAAACCTCGCCATCGCTGATGAAGTCACATTTAGGGTCACTGATACGCCGGGCCATTGGTTTGATACTGGAGTGGATATCGCAGGAACCCGCTCCCTGGCCATTATTAAGCCTGGTGATACAGTCCACTTCATCCAGAAAGATGGCAATCTTCGTGACGTCGAAAGCAAGCACACTGTCACAAGCCTAATCTGGCCATCAAACGCGATACAAACTGGGCCGAATAAAGAACTGATCGACCAGGAGAAAGCAAATAAGGACGACCATCATCTGACCCTGACTACCCCTGGTTTGTATGTTTTTGTATGCAAGCTCCATCCGTACATGCTCGGAGCTGTCATCGTTGACAGCGATAGTACCAAGCCTTTTGACCTCGCTGCCCAACCATTTGACCTCGGCGCAAACCTCACACTATTGGGGCCAACGGTCGATGGAAAGGTGAGCTTCCCCACGGCTTCAGATCTCGGGTATCGGCTGTTGCGCGCCTTCTTTGTAGTCACAAATCCCGGTAATTGGAAAGACTACGCGAAGGTCAACAGCATCTACCAACCAACCTACCCAGATGTGATGGTCAACGCCGGTCCCGGCATTGACGTCAACCTCAAGAGTCACCTCGAGGGACAAGGGTATGATGGCCAGCTGATCACCAAACAGTACAAACCCGGGACAAAGGGAATTGGAGAGGTCTGGATTGATACCGCGTTTGAATTGACTAAAGGGAAGCCCGAGTGGAACCCTGGGACGATGACCGTGGTATCGGCGACTGCTTGGGACGTCAAACGAAAGATTGCGCTGCCAGAGCAGAAAATGAACAATGGTCACAACATGTGGGCCAGCCATGATCAGAAGCAGATCTATCAGACAGAGTGGCATGGGACAAGTTTGTTTGTTCTCAATCGCGCAAACGGAAAGCTCTTACAGGAGATCAATCTGTCTAATCAGGGACAGGGAGATGTGGGAAATGATCCAGCCCACGTCATGACGCGGGTAGATACTGAGCAAGTGCATGTGACGCTCAATGGTGAAGACACCGTAGCGGAGCTGGACCGGGAGCCGTCAGGCTTCCTCAAGTTTAATCGGTATATCAAGATATCAAAAGATGCGAAGGGGAAACAGACACAGCCCCACGCCCATTGGATGGGGTTTGACGGAAAGTCGATGGCCACCCCTAACTCGAATACGAACGATTCGTCCCTGTTCGATTTCAGCGAGAACTTAGTCGTTTCGCAAGAACCGACTGGCGCGCTGCCCATTGCGGCAGGCATGATGCCTGACTCGAGTAAGTATTATGTGTCGAATTACCTTGGACACACGATCTCGGTGATGTGTGGCCCAGTCAATATCATCACAGGTTGCATCCCGGGAAAGAAGCTGTACGATATCCCGCTACTTCTGAATGGCAACTACGATACAGATGACGGAGAAATCAGAGGGCCGGTTGGTGCCCTGCCAATTCAGACTCCCGTGAGTCCGGACGGGAAATTTGTCATCACCGGAAATACACTGACTGGCACGATCACTATCATTAGAACTCTTGACGACGTGCTGGTGGCAATGATCCCCTGTGATCCAGGTTGCCACGGGGTAAACTTTGGCGCGAAAAAAGGTGGCGGGTACTATGCCTATGTCACCAGCAAATTTGCCAACCGTTTGATTGTCTTGGACTACGATCCGGACAATAACGGTAACGTAGATGATGCAGTGATTGCCGGTGCGGTGGTGTTGGCAAAAGATAACGTTCCGAAGGACGATACAATCATTGGAAACAGAGGCCAGGGTGGCCAGGGAGTACTAGCGGTCCCCAACGTGTATAACGGCTGGGTCCAGGAACTTCCAATTGGCTACAAGGCTCAGCTCACAAGGGCGCAGCGGAATCCGATAGGGCCTCTCCCTGGCCATAATCCTCACGATAAGTAGAATCGGCAAGCTCGTATAGCTGCCCAGCCGGGAGCCGGTGACGATGGTTCAACACCATCGCACCGGGTCCTCTGGTGTTGTGATCACTCACTTCAGTCGACCCACAAATGCAGCGGAGCCCGAATCCAGAGAGAGAAACTCCACCCGGTACTCTTTCTCTTGAGCAATCACGACTGTTGCTCGTGTTTTTGATCTGAACCCTCGTTTCAGCTTTGACAGCTCAAAAGCCCCTATGCTAAAGTCCGCGGATCTGTTGAGGTTCTAGGATTTTCTCTCCCGATTCACCAAGAGAATATGGCATGAGTATGATGACATCGCAGGTGATTATTGTGGCTGGGGCTGGACCGGCTGGGATGGCCGTGGCGAGTTCACTCTCGAAAGCGGGGCATGAGGTTATCATTCTGAATCGCGACATCAAGTTCGGCGGGCTGGCTGAGTACGGGATCTTCCCCGCAAAGCTGAAGCTCCGAGGCGGTCTCAAGAAGCAGTACTGGGAGTTGCTCAAGCGACCGAACGTTCACTATTTCGGCAATGTCTCGATCGGCAACGGCAAGGATCTCACCGTCGAAGAAGTCCGAAACCTCGGCGCCGCCGCAGTCGTGTTTTCTATCGGCGCGCAAGGCACCAAAGCCATCGGGGTCGAAGGGGACTCCGCCAGGGGCGTGTTCCACGCGAAGAATGTCGTGTACCACTATAATCGGCTCCCTGAATTCAGCGATCGCCCGCATGAGATGGGCAGGCACGTGGCGGTGATCGGAGCCGGTGACACAATGGTCGACATTTCACACTGGCTAATTCGCTACAAGAAAGTCGAGCGGGTCACCGCGATCGTGCGGCGTGGACCTGTCGAGCGAAAGTACAATCCGAAGGAAATCCGCGCAGTGTGCGCCAACATGGACGTCGACGGGATCACCAACGAGGTGGCTCGCGTTAGGGATCGCCTGGCTGCGGTCGGCCAGAACGCAGACGAGATTCTCACCGGCCTGCTAAACGAGTTTACAAAATGCGAGCCAACAGCCGGCGACATGAAGATGGGTTTCAGGTTTTTAGCCTCTCCGAAGCGCATCCTGGTCGACGAGAACAATCGGGTGCGCGGGCTGGAGATGGAAGACAACAAGCTGGAACTGAAAGGCAACGATACTGTGGCCGTCGGTCTGAAACAGTATTATGAGTTCCCCTGCGACTCCGTCCTCTTTGCGGTTGGCGACAAAGTCGACGAAACCGTAGGACTGCCATACAAGAACGGCACGTTTGTCACGAATCCCAATAAGACCGGCAACGATCCGGACGATGCGCTCTTTCAGGCCTATGACGAAACCTCAGGCCAGATCCTCGACGGTGTGTTTCTCGCTGGATGGGCACGGAAGGCGAGCGAAGGCTTAGTCGGCATCGCCAAACGAGACGGGGATTGGTGCGCAGAAGTCGTGACCCGATATCTGGCAACCAAACTGCCGGGCGACCATTCGAAAGTCGTCCTCGACAACTTGAAGACGATCCTGACTCATCGGAAGAGCCATCCGGTGGATGTGAAAAATCTCCGAATGCTCGAAGCTGCGGAGAAAGCGCGCACGGGCGCGACGGATTGTATCGGCGAATTCAAATACGCCAGCAATCAGGAAATGCTCGCACTGATCGAGCGAGGGAACGCGTAACGAGCCGACCGCTGCTTTTTACCCATCCCCCCATTTCAGTTTTTCTCTCAGCACGTCGTAGTAATTGCTCTCTGGAAACCGGATCAATCTGGTCCGGTGCTCCGAGGTCTGGATCACCACCGTATCTCCCTGCGTGATCGACACCCCCACCTGTCCGTCGAGCGTCGCCATGGCGCCATCATCTTTACTGGTGAGTGTGACATCAATCTCCGCATTGCCCGGCACGATTAATGGCCGATGCGTCAGTGTATGAGGACATATCGGCGTCAGGATCAATGACTGGACAGCCGGATCGATAATGGGACCTCCGGCTGAAAGAGAGTAGGCGGTGGATCCCGTCGGGCTGCTGACGATCAACCCGTCGCCACGCAAGTTGGTCACGAACCGTCCTTGAATCGCAATCTTCAGTTCGATCATGCGAGCGAGCGTGCCCTTGCTGATCACGACATCGTTCAACACCACCCCTTGCGCGACCGTTTCCCCATGCCGATGAATATGCGTCCGTAGCATGAGTCGCTCATCGAGAACAAAGTCATTCGCAAATACTCGTTCGAGCGATGGATACAGGTTATCCAACCGGACCTCGGTCAAAAACCCCAGTCCGCCCATGTTGACGCCCAGGATAGGAATGCTTCGTTCCCCGGCAAGCCGCGCGGCATTGAGCATGGTCCCGTCGCCCCCCAAGACCAGCAGTACGTCCGCTTTGTTCGCCAGCTGAATTTTCTGATACCCCCCCTGTTCACCGAGAAGGATCGCCGACGTCGTATCTAAAATCACGTCAATGCTCCGAGCCCGAAGCCAACTGACTACATCCTGCAGTGTGCGCTTGACCTCAGGAAACTTAGGCTTTGTGAGAATCCCGATACTCTTGTTTTTCATTGAGCAGAACTCGTTGCGAGGGTAATAGAAGATCGCGGAGAAAACGCTCGAGATTGTATCGGGAGGGTTCTTTTGAAGTCAACGAATCAGAACAGGCAGGCCTTCACCACATGGATTCCATCCACTCCGATTTTTGGCTTGTGCGATTGTCTCGTAGCCTTGACACTGAAAACCCTTCTAGTTAGAATTAGGCCAGATTAATCGACAGGTTTGCACAGCTGAAACTGGTTATAATCTCCACCTACCATAGGCTCCACCTAATAAGGAGGCAGGATGTTCGAGCGATTCACGGACAAGGGTCGGAAGATCATCATCCTCGCACGGGAAGAGGCTGAGCGTCATCAAAACGACTACCTCGGAACCGAGCATCTCGTCTTGGCTATTCTCCGTGAATCTGACGGGATTGCCCTGATGATCTTGAAAAAGATGGGGCTCTCAACCGAACAAATCCGTTTGGAGATCGAACGGAATTTACCAGGCGGGGGGACCACCATGACCTTTGGGGAGATCCCCTTCAGCCCTCGGGTCAAGAAGGTCATCGAATACGGGGTCGAAGAAGCCCGTCTCCTTGGACACAATCATATCGGCAGTGAACATCTCTTACTGGGCCTCCTCCGAGAAGAAGAGGGGATCGGCGGAAAGATCCTCCGCAGCTTAGGTGCCAATCTCCTGACCGCCCGACAATTGACCGTGACATTCCTGCGGAAGTCCGCCCCGCGTGAGCGCGACCGGAAAAGTAACACTCCGGCACTCGACGAGTTCGGTCGTGACCTGACCCAGCTTGCCCAGGCCGGACAGCTGGATCCCGTTATCGGCCGGGCCGATGAAATCGAGCGGGTACTTCAGATCCTGAGTCGCCGTTCGAAAAACAATCCCGTCCTCATCGGAGAAGCCGGTGTCGGCAAGACCGCCATTGTGGAAGGTCTCGCCCAACGAATCATCCAGTCCGAAGTGCCGGACAACCTTCTTTCGCGACGCGTCATTGCACTCGACCTCGGTTCACTGGTTGCAGGAACGAAATATCGCGGCCAATTCGAGGAACGGCTGAAGGTCGTGATGAAGGAAATCGTCCAGGCCGGAAACATCATCATTTTCATCGATGAACTCCATACCTTGGTGGGAGCAGGGGCGGCAGAAGGATCGATCGATGCCTCCAACATGCTCAAGCCCGCACTGTCGCGTGGAGAGATTCAATGTATCGGCGCCACGACGCTCGATGAATACCGAAAGCATATTGAGAAGGACGGAGCCCTCAAGCGACGGTTCCAACCGATTCACGTCCAGCCGCCGAGCATCGATGAAACGGTGCTGATCATCCAAGGGCTTCGTGATCGGTACGAAGAACATCACGGTGTCGAGATTTCCGAGGAGGCCATCCTCGAAGCGGTCAAGCTGTCCGATCGCTACATTAGTGACCGCTTCCTGCCGGACAAGGCTATCGATTTGATCGACGAGACAGGATCACGGGCAAAATTGCAGGCCTATGCGCTCCCGTCGGAGCTGAAGGCGATGGAGCAAGAGCTGAAGAAGGTCTCCCGTGAAAAGGAACTGGCCATCTCGATGCAGAACTTCGAGGAGGCCGTTCGCCATCGCGAGGAAGAAGAACGGTTGCGCAAGCTCCTCGATGAATCCAAGCGCGAGTGGAAGAAGAACCAGGAAAAAAACAAGCCGACAATCGGGAAAGAAGAGGTGGCCTATGTCGTCTCCAAGATGACGGGCATTCCGCTCTTCAAGCTCGAAGAAGAAGAATCGAACAAACTGTTGCGCATGGAGGAATTTCTCCATAAACGTGTGATCGGGCAGAACGAAGCGATCTCTGCCGTGGCCCGGGCCATTCGGCGGTCACGCGCGGGCTTGAAGGAATCGCGGAAGCCAATCGGGTCCTTTATCTTCCTGGGACCCACCGGGGTAGGGAAAACCGAGCTGGCGAGAACCTTAGCCGAGTTCCTCTTCAATAGCGAAGATTCACTCATTCGGATCGACATGTCAGAATATCAGGAAAAGTTCACCAGCTCCCGACTCTTCGGAGCCCCTCCAGGGTACGTGGGATACGAGGAAGGCGGCCAATTGACTGAACGGGTCCGGCGTCGGCCCTACTCAGTAGTCCTGTTCGACGAAATCGAAAAGGCCCATCCTGATGTGTTCAATATCCTGCTACAGGTATTGGACGACGGGGTACTGACCGACAGCCTCGGACGCAAAATCGACTTCAAGAATTGCGTCATCATCATGACCTCCAATATCGGGACCAAGATGATCCAGAAGGGGGTCTCGCTCGGATTCCAGAGCACGGAAGGCGACCAGGAGCGCCATAAGAAGGAAGAAGTGTTGGGAGAATTGCGCCGTTCGTTCAGCCCGGAGTTTCTGAACCGGATCGACGAGATCGTGGTCTTCCATCAATTAGACAAAACGCATCTCTACAATATCCTCGACATCCTCTTGGGCGAACTCAACCTCCGTCTTCTCGACAAGGGTGTGGAGCTCGAGGTTGAGGACGACGTCAAGCAGTGGTTGATTAAAGAAGGCTACGAACCGCTCTACGGAGCCAGACCGATGCGCCGGACCATTCAGCGCGCGATCGGCGATCCACTTTCCGAAGAGATGATCAGAGGACGATTTAAAGAATGCCGAAAAATCCGCGTGGTCCTTCGCGACGGCGCTCCGGCATTCATCGAGCAGGAGGCGATGGCTGGCGTCTAATGTCCCAGCCCTGTACCTGCGCGACGCCATCGCATACAGTACGACACGGCCCTTGTGGCGCCAACGGCCACAAGGGCCGTGTTATTTGGCATCTCTCGGAATAATGCATGTTTCGTCGGTCCAATTAGCCTGATCGGCAAAGATTTCATGACTACGACCGTTGAACAGCCCCTTTCAGCCTGGATACCGGGACCTATTCTTGGTATCGAGACGTCATGTGATGAAACGGCCGCCTCAGTGCTTGCAGAAGACGGCGCCGTCCTCTCGAACATTATTACGTCACAGCATGCCGTTCATCAGCGATTTGGTGGCGTCGTTCCCGAACTTGCCTCCCGTGCCCACATTGAATCGATTGAAAATGTCTCCTCTGAGGCATTGCACCAAGCCGGTCTCGCATGGACGAATCTCACGGGAATCGCCGTCACCCAAGGACCCGGCCTGGCCGGCGCGCTACTTGTCGGGGTCAACTATGCAAAAGCACTTGCCTATGCCTTGAATATTCCGGTGGTCGGCGTGAGCCATCTTGAAGGCCACATCGCCTCCGCCTGGTTGCAGGATCCAGCGTTTCCGTTACCCTGTGTAGTTCTGGTTGTCTCGGGTGGACATACCCATCTCTATTACAAGGAACCCAGCGGTCACTGCCAGCTCCTTGGCTCTACCAGAGACGATGCGGCAGGGGAGGCCTTTGACAAAGGCGCTCAGCTGCTTGGATTGGAATACCCGGGGGGGCCAGCCATCGATCGTTTGGCTCGACAGGGAAACCCAGATAGCATTACATTTCCCCGTTCCTATCTTAAAAAGGGGAGTCTTGATTTTAGTTTTAGTGGTATAAAAACAGCTTTGCTCTACACACTTCAAGGAATACCTGAGAAACTTCGCACGGCGCGAGCAGCTGACTTCGCGGCCAGCTATCAGGAGGCCATCGTGGCCGTCTTGGTTGACAAAGCCTTTGCCGCAGTCCGGTCATCCGGCGCACATGCATTGGCTGTCGTCGGAGGGGTGTCCGCCAATTCTCGGTTGCGCGCGCTGCTCCAGCAACGAGCCGCATCCGAAGACCTGCGTTTGAGCCTTCCCCCGCTGGCCTACTGTACGGATAATGCCGCGATGATCGCGGCAGCGGGGAGGCAGGCGCTGCGCGCCGGACTCCGTGCATCCCTGGACATCGATGGCCAAGCGACGATGGCTTCACCCTTCGCACAGGCGATCTAACCGGATGCTGAAAAAGTCCGCCAGCCTGTCTTGTTCATTTGGTCTGTTCGGTCTGTCTGGTTTGTGTGGTTGCATGGGACTACCCAGATGGACCAGAGAGACCAGCCAGACCGGATGTGTACCACTGGTGCAAGCCATCCAAGTTTTCGTGTGCCGACATAGTTTTTCCCTAACCTGCTAACCGACGACGATAAGGAAACGACGCCCATTCCAGAAATTCACGGACAGGTCCTCGGTCTCCGTGCCAGCCAGCTCGCCATGCTTGAGCGGCTGTATCGCCGACGTATGCCCGTGGATGATGTCCTCTCATCTGAAGCGGCAAAAACCCTCGCACAGTTTACACACGAGATTCGGCGCCCCATCGGCCTCGTCATCACCAGGCGCGGAGCCGTACAAGACGTCCTGGTCGGCGCCGGGACCGAGCCCTCGCCAACGACTCTGGCCACGTTTCGTGCAAGCCCACGATCGCTACGGGGCCTTCGGCTGATTCGCTCACAGCTGAAGGAACAACCCCTTGGTCAAGAAGACCTCACCATGCTGGGCCTGCTCCGACTCGACATGATCGGAACGTTGGCCGTCTCACCCAAGGGAGAACCAGGGTTACTCTCTCTGGCCCATCTGAATCCACCCAGTCCGCAGGGGCAATTGTATACCCTGCTACCACCCACACTGGTACATCAATGCCCGGTGAGTTTCGAGACATTCATTCACGAACTGGAGTCAGACCTCCAGCGTCAGAGCGGGTCCCACACGACGGCTCAGGGGCAGACCGCCATCCTCGTGAGTGCGTCGCCCAAGAGTAAGGCCGAGCAAGAAGAGCGTCTCATTGAATTGGCAGAACTGGCCTCCTCGGCAAATCTCACCGTGATCGACCGTTTAGTACAACGCACCCAGAGCGGCCATCATCGGTTCCAATTGGGAAGTGGCAAGCTCAAAGACGTGCTGATGCAAGCCATGCAAAAAGGCACGGACCTGCTCATCTTCGATCAAGATTTAGCTCCTGCACAGCTGCGTGCCATTGAGGAGATCACCGACCTCACGGTGATCGATCGGACCCAACTGATTCTGGACATCTTTGCGCAACGGGCGCATAGCCGAGAAGGCAAGGTGCAGGTCGAATTGGCGCAACTTCGTTATCTGCTCCCTCGTCTCTCCGGTCAAGGAACGAGCCTCTCGCGCTTGGGCGGTGGTATCGGCAGCAGAGGTCCCGGTGAAACGAAACTCGAAACGGACCGCCGGCGCATCAGAGAGCGCATCGACCATCTGGAGCGGGAGATCGAGGGCTTTGCCCGTCACCAAGACCAACGGCGATCGCGCCGCGTACGTCAGGCCTTTCCAGTTCTGTCCATCGTGGGCTACACGAACGCCGGCAAATCGACATTGCTCAACGTCTTAACGAACAGTCAGGTGAGCGCGGCCCCACGTGTCTTTGAAACGCTCGACACCACCAGCCGCCGACTGCGTTTCCCGCAGGGCAGGGAAGTCATCATCACCGACACGGTGGGATTTATTCGCGACCTTCCTAAAGACCTCCTCGCAGCCTTCAGAACGACATTGGACGAATTACGCGATGCCGACATCCTCCTGCATGTGGTCGATGCAGGGGCGAAAGATCTGGACGCCCATATCGCAGCGGTCGACACTGTGCTTCAAAGCCTCACCCTCGATCAGCTTCCACGGGTCCTGGTATTCAACAAGTGCGATCAGCTTCCGACCGGACAAGCGGAGCTCCTGTGTCGGCGTTACGGCGCGATCGGGATTTCGGCTCTGCATCAGGAGACCCTGCCCCCACTGATCCAGCACCTCGAAGAACGGTTGGCCACGCTCGTCCCGGTGGACGGCTCTTCCGCGAAATCGACAGCCCCGATACTCACGCTTGCATCTCGGCCTTAACCCGTTGCACACTTGGCCTGCGCTGGTACCAGCCATGACTACGAAATCTTTACTATCGGTGGGTCGTCGCAAGCGTCTCCGAGATATTGCCAAAACGCTCCAGCGCACGACGCCAAGCCCAAAGATGGAACTCGACCATCGTTCCCCTTGGGAATTGCTCATGGCCACAATCCTCTCCGCCCAATGTACCGACCAGCGAGTCAACCAAGTCACTCCCTCACTCTTTCGGAGGTATCGGAGACCGGCAGAGCTAGCAGCAGCCGATCTCCTTGAAGTCGAACAGCTCATTCGCTCCACCGGTTTCTTTAAGAACAAAGCGAAACATCTCATCGCCTCCAGCAAGGCCGTGACCGAGCGTTTCGGCGAACAGGTCCCGCGCACGATGGATGAGTTGATCACGTTACCGGGCGTCGGTAGAAAAACCGCGAATGTCATACTCGGAAACGCCTTCGGCCAACCTAGTATCGTCGTCGACACCCACGTAATGCGCGTGGCGAAGCGACTCGGCCTGACCAGCTCCGACAATCCTGCGCGTGTCGAACAAGACCTACAGCAGCTCATGCCGACATCCCAATGGACAGCCTTCTCACAACGTGTGCTGTTACATGGCCGCTATGTCTGCCAAGCCAGAAAACCCCGGTGCCGCACCTGTCCGGTCTACCGGCACTGTCCATGGAATGAGAAAGGTCCCCAATGATTCGAAGCATGACCGGTTTCGGCCGACGACAAGCCCCCTGGCAGGATGGCTCAGTAACGGTGGAAATGCGCTCCGTCAACCATCGCTTTCTTGAAATCGCCTGCCGTCTGCCCAGGCCATTAAGCCACTTGGAAGACTCGTTCAAAAAAGCCATCCAGCAACGCTGCACCCGTGGGCGTATCGACATCACGGTGACCGTCCAAGGGGGCAAAGGCCGCGCCGGAAGCGTCAATCTTGACCAACCTCTCGCAAAGCAGTACCATCAGGCCCTCCGTACCCTCAAGAAGACCCAGAAACTGAGCGGCTCCATCGATCTTGCACTTATGGCCGGGCTCCGTGATGTGCTCTCGGTGTCAGATCAACCAGCGGAAGACCCGAAACTGGCGAAGCTGGTCCAACAGGTGACCGTCCAGGCCCTGGCAGATCTTGATGCCATGCGAACGCGCGAAGGAAAGGCCCTGGCAGAGGATATGCGCGCGCGGGTCCAGACCATCCGAGGGCACCAAACGCTCATCGCCGGACGAGCCCCTTTGCTGGCCCAGGAGGCCTTCGACAAAATGAAGATCCGCGTGGGAAAGCTGCTGGGATCGGAAATCCCCGACCCCCCACGGCTCTATCAGGAATTGGCGGTCTACGCGGATCGTGCTGACATTACGGAAGAAATAGTCAGATTGGACTCGCATATGATACAGTTTGAGCAGTCCATCGACCGTGCAGAATCTGTGGGCAAAACACTCGATTTCCTGCTCCAGGAAATCGGGCGGGAAGTCAACACGATCGGCTCAAAAGCCAACGACGCAGAAATCGCCGGGCATGTGGTCCAGATGAAGGCCGAACTCGAACGCATTCGCGAACAGGTCCAAAACGTCGAATGAACTCAGTCACCACGACAAGCCCCACGACGCCGGCGCCCAGCCAACCGCGGTCCTCGATGGATCGACGGGGAATTCTGTTCATTATCTCCGCGCCATCCGGGACGGGAAAAACCACGCTCTGCAAACAACTCACGACGAACCTTCCCGGACTGTGGCATTCAATTTCCTATACCACAAGGAAGCCGCGGTCAGGCGAAGCGCATGGACGCGAATATTACTTCGTCGAAGAACAGGCATTCCAAGAGATGATCGCGCGAAATGAGTTCGTCGAGTGGGCCCACGTATATGGGCATCTCTACGGGACGCCGTGGAAATCGCTGACCGAAAAGATCGATCAAGGGGTCGATGTGTTGCTGGAGATCGATGTCCAGGGGGCCATGCAGGTCAAGAAACGATTCGAGGATTCGGTGTCGGTCTTCATCCTGCCTCCCTCGATGACCGTACTCCGGTCTCGGCTCCAAACCAGAGCCTCCGATTCACCGGAAGAGATTCAACGGCGACTGCATAAGGTGAAAGAAGAGGTGTGGAGCTACCGGGAATACGCCTATATCGTCAGAAACGAAGATCTCGGCCGATCGCTTCGCGATCTCGAAAGCATCTTCTGGTCAGAACGTCTGAAGACGAAACGATTGAGTATGACGTGGCTCGAGAATAATTTCATTCTTGACGAAGAACAGAAAACGGGAGATCGCAAAGATCTTCCCTAACCCAAAGGAGTACCGCACCCATGATCGACATGTTGAGACTCTTACCCCAATACGCCCCGGGCGAATTTGACTCACGCCACCGGTTGGCGATCATCGCAGGCCAGCGGGCAAAGCACATTTTGCAGGGATCACGTCATGGCGCCTCGCGCTTCACCAAAGAAACAACCATCGCCCTTGATGAAGTCCTCCGTGGGCAGATCAAATATCTCGTCGGCCAAGAAGCGCGGGATGCCACAAAGGAAGCGAAGCGCGGCAAGGAAGGCGAAATGGAGCGCATCGCCTTGATGACCGGCGATGATGCGAAGGAGATTAAGAAAGAGCTGAGCGTCTATGTCGACGATACCCCAAAGCCTGTGGTGGGTGAGAGCGAGGAATAATTGGTGAAGATCTCCGGCTCCATTGGGCCGACGTTGACCGGGAAGCAGATTGTGCTCGGCGTGACCGGCAGCATCGCGGCCTATAAGGCTGTCGCGTTGCTCCGGACCTTGCTCCGTGAAGGAGCGAAGGTGCACGTGGTGATGACACAATCGGCCACGAAATTTGTTACCCCGCTGACATTTGAAGTGCTCTCCGGCCATCCCGTTTCGACGGATGTGTTTGAGTCACATCAGGAGATGAAACACTTGTCATTGCCCGCACAGGCAGATGCCATCGTCATTGCGCCGGCCACGGCCAATTGTCTTGCACGGGCAGCGCTGGGGCTGGGCGACGATTTGCTCTCGACCATGCTCCTCACGACACAGTGCCCGCTGATTATGGCCCCCGCCATGGACGGAGGGATGTGGACCCATCCATCTGTCAGAGAACACGTAGGGACGTTACGTGCGAGGGGAGCGATCGTGGTGAATCCTGAAATCGGCCTGCTCGCTTCCGGACGGATCGGCCAAGGCCGTTTGGCAGAGGAAGGCGCCATTCTGGAGGCGATTCAGGTGGCACTGGCGCCACGGCGCGATTGGCAAGGGCACCGCATTCTGGTTTCGGCAGGGCCGACACAAGAGCCGATCGATCCGGTGCGCTTCATTGCAAACCGCTCCTCCGGTAAGATGGGCTATGCCATCGCTGAAGCCGCCCAGGCGAGGGGAGCCCAGGTGGTCCTCGTCACCGGTCCCACGGCCTTAGCAACTCCGCGAGGGGTCGAGGTCGTTCCGGTAGCCACGGCTGAAGAAATGACGAAGGCCCTATCTGCTCACTTTGCATGGTCCACAACTGTGATCATGGCCGCTGCCGTGGCGGACTTTCGTCCCACGCACCCTGCCTCGCACAAAATACAAAAACAAGGGCGAGCTGACCAGACGCTTGATCTCGAACGAACCACGGACATCCTGGCCTCCTTATCTGCCCAACGGACCACACAGCTTATGGTTGGCTTCGCCGCGGAGACCCACGATCTGATCACCCATGCGAAAGACAAGCTGGCAGCAAAAGGGCTCGACCTGATCGTTGCGAACGATGTCACGACAGAGGGAGCGGGATTTGGCAGCGATCAGAACGCCGCTACTTTGATCGACCGGCAGGGGGCCATGACAGAACTGCCGCTGATGCCAAAACGTGCACTCGCCGACGCGATCCTAAGCCGGGCGCTAGAACTGCTCCGCACCAGACAAGCCAAGCAGACGCCCACGCCAGTTGTGGGAGGACGCTAGCAGACCATGGCTCAAAATCAGAACGCCACCGAGAGCGCACTGGAAATCGATCGACTGGCCACCCAGTTAGCCAAAGATCCACATTCCAAAGTTTTCCTGCCACTGGCCGAAGAGTACGGAAAAGTCGGCATGTGGCAGGAGGCCGCTGGCGTCCTCGAAGATGGCCTGAGATTGTATCCCGGCTTCATTACCGCCATGGTCGCGCTCGGGCGTGCCTACGACCACATGGGTCAGGCCACGAAGGCCCAGGCGATTCTGGAAGAATCTGTAAAGGTGAGCCCGGAAAACCTGCGCGCGCATCGCACCTTGATCAAGATCTACACGAACCAGGGGCTGAACGAATCGGCGCTGCAATCCTGTGCCGTCATCCTGACGGTCAACCCGCGTGATGAAGAAGCGCTCTCAGTCCAATCTACTCTGGGCGGACCGCTCAAACAAAAAAATGAATTGGGACGGCCAAAGTCGGCGGCTCCGGTCACGCGTAATCTCCACGCCCAGGAGGCGAGTACTGCACCAGGCCAGCCGATCTCAACGCCACCCGAACCAGAGGTCGCCTCTACCGACCCACTTGTTGGAGCACCGGTACTGATGGAGACAACCCTCCCTACACAGGATCAAACAGGGGAGCGGCTCGCGGTGCCGGAGTCGGATTCCCACGCCGCCGACACGAAAGCGATGCCTCCTCCATCGCCTCACGCTGAAGTCGTGGCCCAAATGGAAGTCTGGCTTCGCTCCATTAAATCGCGTCGTCGCGATCGTGACACAGCGAACGGATCACACCCCAAAACTTCCTAAATCTTTTCGTGTGTTTGACCGCTCTCAGGCAGACTGCTACAATGCCGACCTGCTGGACCCTGCCACGAGGAATCGTCCGCACACATCCAGCCGGTGAACACAAAGACATGCTACGAATACGAGTCTTACACGGTCCAAATCTCAATCTCCTCGGGACCAGGGAGCAGTCGATATACGGCACGCTATCCCTCGACGCCCTGGATTCAGCCATCACGAAGCTGGCAAAGGAGTTGGCAGTGAAGGTGGACCTGCGCCAGTCGAATAGCGAGGGAGAATTGGTCACCTGGATTCAAGAGGCTCGGACAAAATACGACGGGATCATCATTAACCCGGCCGCCTATACCCACACCAGTATCGCAATCCGGGACGCCATCGCGGCGGTCGGCTTGCCGACGGTCGAGGTGCATCTGTCCAATATCCATCAGCGGGAAGAGTTTCGCCATCGGTCCCATATCGCGGGAGTCGCGATCGGACAAATTTCAGGCTTGGGTCCGACCGGCTATCTCCTCGCACTCCGTGGGCTGCACGACCATCTGATCGCATCCCAACGCCAAAAGAAGACGACCGCGCCGGCGCCATCTAGACGGACAGCAAAAGGAATGAAGTAATTGCAGAGCTGGTCGAACGACCGCTTACAGTCTGAAGGGAGTATCGAGTGATTTCCACGACCGATTTTCGCGGTGGCGTGCGTCTCATGGTTGATAACCAGCCATTTTATATCGTTGAGTTTCAACATGTAAAACCAGGCAAGGGTGGAGCCTTCGTACGCACCAAGCTCAAGAGTTATCTTTCAGGCAATGTCCTAGATCGTACCTTCCGATCCGGAGAACGGTTCGAGGAGCCGAATCTCGAAGAACGGACCATGCAATTCCTCTATGCGACCGACGACGCCTATACCTTTATGGATACGGAGAACTTTGAGCAACTGACGTTCGAAAAGGGCACGCTCGGCGTCAATGCGGACCTCTTGAAAGAAAACATGACGGTGAAAATTCTCGTGTACGAACATCGCCCGATCGATGTCGAGCTGCCCAACTTTATCGAGCTGCGAGTTAGCGATACCGAACCGGGTTTCCGTGGCGACACCGCCACGGGTGGCACCAAGCTCGCTACCGTGGAAACCGGTGCTACCATTAAGGTCCCGCTCTATTTGGAAACAGGGACCGTGATTAAAATCGATACCCGTACGAGAGCCTACGTGGAGCGTGTTCGGTGAGCAAACAGAAGCCGAGTAGATCGAAGAAGGGTGGCACTCCGATCATCCTGCCGCAGGCCTTTGCTGCGACCCAGAGCGGGCAGAGCACTCGCTCGCTGTCAGGACAACAGGCCGGCCATATCCAAGAACTGATCGATCTGCTCAAGAAGAACAACCTGACCGAGTTGGAACTGGAGCGCGACGGCCTCAGAATCCGCGTACGAAACGAAATCGGGGCCAAAACTGTCACCACCACCATCGCTGACCAGGGGACATCCGGCTCGGCATCCGCCTCTCAACCAACTGGTGCGGCAGCCGTACAGACTGAAGACACGACGGGCATGATCACCATCGCATCTCCGATCGTCGGGACATTCTATCGGTCTCCCTCCCCGGATGCCGACCCCTATGTTGAAGAAGGCGATTATGTGAAAAAGGGACAGGTCCTATGCATCGTCGAAGCGATGAAGTTGATGAACGAAATCGAGTCGGAGGTAAATGGGCGGGTCATGAAAATTCTGGCCGAAAGCACCAAGCCGGTGGAGTATGGCCAGGCGCTCTTCCTCGTCGATCCAACAGCCACCCCTTAACCCTCTTCTCTCGACCCACATCGGAGTACTCGCGTGTTCAAAAAAGTGTTGATAGCCAATCGTGGTGAGATCGCGCTCCGGATCATTCGGGCCTGTAAGGAGCTCGGCATTAAGACCGTGGCGATCTATTCCGAGGCCGATGCGACGAGCCTCCATGTCCGCGCAGCCGATGAGAAGGTCTGCGTCGGGCCTCCTGACGCCGCCCTCAGTTACCGAAATATTCCCAACGTTCTGAGCGCGGCCGAGATCACCGGAGCAGATGCCATCCATCCAGGCTATGGATTCCTAGCCGAGAATGCCCACTTCGCTGAAGTCTGCGACTCCATTGGCGTCAAATTCATCGGCCCTACATCCGAACACATTGCTCTCCTGGGCGACAAAGCCAAAGCGCGAGAAATCGTCTCCCGCCGAGGCTTACCCGTCACACCAGGCAGTCCCGGCGAGCTCAAGAGCGAACAGGGAGCCCTCGAAGCCGCCACCAAGATCGGCTATCCCGTCATTATCAAAGCCTCAGCCGGTGGGGGAGGACGCGGTATGCGCGTCGTCAATAAAGCCGAGGACCTCGCGCGCGCATTTCAAGCCGCGCAGGCCGAAGCAAAGACCACGTTCGGCAACGACGCCGTCTACCTTGAACGATATTTTCTCGAGCCACGCCATATCGAGGTGCAGATTGCCGCCGACCATCGTGGGCATGTCGTGCATCTCGGCGAGCGCGACTGCTCGATCCAACGCCGACATCAGAAGCTGCTTGAAGAAACCCCCTCGCCAGCCGTCGACGAGAAGCTCCGGCGGGAGATCTGCCGCGTCGCCATCGAAGTCGTCAAAGCCGTGCACTACCGGAATGTCGGCACCGTCGAGTTCCTGCTCGACAAGGACCACAACTTCTTCTTCATGGAAGTGAACACCCGCATCCAGGTAGAACATGCGATCACCGAAATGGTGACCGGCATCGATCTCATCAAGGAGCAGATCAGGCTCGCCGACGGGCAATCCCTCTCCTTCAAGCAACAAGACATCAAGCTTAACGGGCACAGCCTCGAATGTCGCATCAACGCCGAAGACCCTGAAAAGTTTACGCCCTGCCCTGGAATCATCACGAAGTATCGCGCGCCAGGCGGATTCGGCGTACGCGTCGACTCTATAATGGAATCGAACATGACGGTCGTCCCGTTCTACGATTCGATGATCGCAAAAGTCATCACCCATGGACGAGACCGGCAGGAATCCATCGCCCGCATGCGACGAGCTCTCGACGAATTCGTGATCGAGGGCATCAAGACGACCATCCCGCTGCACAAACGCATCCTCAATGACCCCGACTTCCAAAAGGGCCACGTCTCGACGACGTTCCTCGAGCGATTTTTAGCAAGTTAAAACGTTAAGGATATGAAGGGGCAGAACCTGCCCCTGTTTCTTGCAATCCGCCGATCGCGATGATCCGCATCCTCTTTCGACTAAACAGGCAGGCTAAAAAGCGATCAATGCTCGCAGGCCGAGCATGAATAGATTGAGGTGGCCGTATGGAGGGAACATATTTTGCGCACCTGAACTCGTCGTAGGCCGCTAGAGGGATCTACTAGAGAGTGTCGTGACGTAGCGACGAATCTATTTATTCTCCTTTGCCGACTCTTGGGATGAAGTATTTTTAGGTCCCTTCTCTGTGATCTTCTTGACCGCGTTCCCAATCGCAGACCCGATCTTGGGAATCTCTTTCTCGATATTCTTAGCCGCGCTCTTCAGTCCTCGCCCAAGGTCATCCACGGTGATGCCTTTACTCTCCTCTGTCTTCCGATCGTCGGAAGAGCTCGATGCGTCGGCGGCGGCAGCTGCCTGTGTAAGCCCTACGACCAATAGGACCGCGATGATGGTGGCCATCTTGTGCATGAGACACCTCCCTGTTTCAGAAACTATACCATGAACAAGCACACCGCTGGCCTTTCCGAAGGACAGGGCGCTCCGCCGAAATGACAAGTCAAGCAACGACGCCTGCGCTACTCATTTTGTTCCTACATCAACCCTACGCCATCAATCGCTCGTCGCTTCCACCGCAAGACAACAGTGCTTGTACTTCTTGTCGCTGCCGCAGGGACAGGGCCCGTTGTGGTCGACCCCTTGACCGCGCCGGGGTACCGACGGGAGCAGCGACTCCGTGTCCTGGTGAAAGAGACCACGCAGCATGGCGTACAAGGTGGGGTCTCTACGTTTCAACAGTTCGGGCGACGTGAAGAAATACTCGGCCAGCACCGCGAAGAATTCATGTTCGTTCGTGTAGGCATAGGGGTTGATGTCGGGGTCATGTTGTGATGGACGAGCCAGTTCCCGGGCCACATACCTCACCCACTGCCGAACCACCCTCCAGGGCACTTCGGGTGGGAGACCATACTCGCTCGCTTCCTTCTCGAACAGATGCGCAAACTCATGCACACCCACATTGTGCGTGCCCGCTTCCGGAGCGAACCCTGCCAGGAGTGCTGGCTTAGAGAGAATCATCACTCCGCTCAAATGGTGCAGGCCCACCATCCCCAGAATATGTTCCTCGGACCCGCCCGTGCTCTGATAGGCATCGTCGAATGAGTCCGGATAGATCAGCACCTCACGGAGCCGGCGATACTCCCAATCGTGAAACCCAAAGATAGGGATCGCCGCACTCGCCGCCACGAGCACCCGCGTCGTCGCATCGACCTTCGTGCGAATGCCCGTGATCCGCACCTCGTCGAGAAAAACCTGCACCAGTTGCCGGAACCGGACCTTCTTCACCTCGTCGAGCGCTTGGAAGAACGCGACCTGCTCACGAAGAATCTCCTCCCACCGATCGGGAAACGGCTGCTGCAACACCGCCGTCCGACGGAGATACCGTCGGCGTACCCACCAGTAGGCGAAGGGACTCAGTCCCAGCAACAGCCACAGGCTAGGGGAGAGCCAGACCAACAATCCCGTTGCCCAGGCCACCAAAATCGCAACAATGAGCGCCTGACGACGGTTTCGACAATTTCCCTCAGGCGTCACGAGCATCGCTGACGTTCCCGGGTGAAGCTACTGCCAGAGACAGGATTCTACTCCGGACGAAACTCTGCAGGTCACACTTGATCATCTGGTTTGTCTAGTCTCATTGGTTGATTAGGTTTCTTGGGTTCACATGCTGGATTGACCTGTCCGACCAACAATACAGGCCAATTAGACCAGATAGACTAGACAAACCGCCTGCACCTACATTCCTGACGTATCACCCATTGCCCCCACCATACGCGACCTTCCACCTGCAATCAGCCACCAACAAGCGCGGTCCCTTTTTTCACCAGATTCGCACCCCTGTTGGATTATGTGCGGCCATTGGATGAGGCCGCAAATACCCCAATGCTTGCTCGTGATCACTTCAGGGATGGGGGCTGATTGATCTCCCACTGCGCACGTCCAACGAGGGGGGCCGCGACCGCGCGTTGCGCGAGCAGGGAAGACCAACCGGTCCCGTCCCACGCTGTTCTACAATGAAGAAAACGAGCAGGCTGCCAACCAATTTCTGACACAATTGCCTACTGGCCACCGTGACGCTCTCTCGATCGGTGATGGCCCATAATCTGATCTGACCGTAGGTGAGGTATCTCATTCCGTTGTCCCTCTGGCAAGAACACCCCATGGTTTGCGTTGCAGGTAGTCTGTTAGCCTCAGCTTGGATTCTCAATAGGAACATTTATAAGTCATTGATTACACTGGTATATTATTTCTTCTTTCGTGTGAATGTTCATGATAAGATTTCCACGCTGCTTTCTTGACGCTCTGGGCTCTCCCCTGGCGCAGAGGAAGTGGGGGAGGTGATGTGGCCATCACCTCCCCATTTTTTTGTCGCTCTTCCTTCTTGTGTTTGCGACGTCTGCCGGCTGGGCGCCTTCTACTATTATATTATCTGACTCCTCATCTAAACAGCGAACCCTAGCCCCTTGCTTCAACGGCTCAACCGGTTTCGTCATTGTCCCCTAGCCAAGAATTCACCAGACGACATGGTTACCTCCGCTGTCGATACAACATCGTTACCGACTGCAACCATTCCGGTTACATCCAGACATACTTGCTCACCCCACATCGGTGAGGTGTGGTCTTAAGTGACAGTCTCTCCACGTGGCGTGTGCGCCATCGAAAGGTTGGGCCTATAGGAAGTTCTGCGGAGGAATGTCCCGATTGGTCAGCCGCCTGTGAGGTGCGGCTCGATTCTGAGGGAAATCGAAGAAAAGGGACGGTGAGGAGGCGACGTGGCCGCCGCCTCCTCACGGTGCGGCTACTTCTTCTTCTTTGCCGCCTTTTTTGCGGGCTTTTTTGCTGCTTTCTTCGTTGCCATGAGAACTCCACCCCCCTTCGGTGTCAAAATGTTGATCAATGCATGCGTGGTATATCAGAATTTGTGCCCCGAGTAAATTTTTGCCTTCTAGAATTCTCCGATAGGAGTGGGCGAAGACTGCGCTCTCACACACACCTATGTCCGCTCGCCATAGAAAGGGGTTGTGTATTTCGAAGACGTGCGGTCCGTACGATCACAACCTCCACAAGGCCCCGATGTCCTTCGCGACGATCAATCGCCAGCCGAATGGCACTCTCTGGCCTGTTACCTCTTTAATTAGAAAAGAAAGGTGCCGGAAATCTTTTCTCGCCGTACGGTTCGCCTTGTCCTTCCTGAGTATCAGACTTGCGCCTCCACTGTGTTGAAACGGATCGTGTGCGCTGCTTCCCTACGGCGATAGGCAGGATGAAAATGGCAGTGCCAGCTACCGTCATGTCTTTGACGCGAGATGGTCTCCATGGGGAGAGCCTGATGGATTTAAAACTGCGCTCGGCGGGCACGGAAGATCAACAGGCCTCGTGCCATTTGCTATTCCGGGAGTAGGGGAGCAGGAGCGCGGGCATTCATCTCTTTGCGAACCAGTTCCTCGGCTTCCAGCCAGTCTTCTACGTCCCGCTCGGCCTGCCGCCCCCTTTGCTCATAGAGTTCGTAGGCTTTCATTGCGATCCGTTTCCTCACCTCATCAGAATACTTCTGCATGGATTCAGGCTCAGGCGACAGGGCCCGCTTCTCCACAGGCTGAGCGTCCGGATTGTTGGTCTTCATGGGCCTCCCTCCTTCGACGGCGGAGTCTCTTCTCCTAATATACCAGCCGGCCTGTCAAGTTAGAGGTGGTGCCGGAAATTCGGACAGGTCGATAAGTGGTAGTCTTGCTCAACCCAAGCCATGTAGCGCATGGCCAACAGAGGAGCAAGCGCATGAGAAGGACGAGAAGGAACCACGCACCTGGATTCAAGGCCCAAGTGG
>Ga0163153_10002953_pt1 | contig 23563 bp, 21 predicted proteins | sample OliLakLV19MP6IB1_FD_148629 | JGI IMG/M metagenome (GOLD analysis project Ga0163153, IMG submission 148629) | Freshwater microbial mat bacterial communities from Lake Vanda, McMurdo Dry Valleys, Antarctica - Oligotrophic Lake LV.19.MP6.IB-1 | ecosystem: Environmental > Aquatic > Freshwater >...
AGGTTGGGGTGCGTCAGGTCTTGTTCCGAACGCACGTATTCGAGTTCTTTTTTGAAGGTTTCGTAGTCCACGTCGTATTCGTTTAAAAGTTTAGTCGCGAAAGTATCGCTGTGCTTCAACAGTGCAAGCATCAAATGTTCGGGCAAGACTTCCTCGCTTTTCATCAATTTTGCTTCTACAAAAGTGACTTTCAGTACCCGTTGTACCTGCGTGGTTACCTGCATCTGACCAACAAACAGATTGTCGGCAGGCGGATAGGCGCTGAACCGCGGGATACTGCGTTCGAGGCGTTTTTTCAAGTCGTGAATATCCACCAGCAAGGCGTCAAGCACCCGCACCGGCAAACTGTCGCGCTCCGTGATAATACCCAGCAAAAGGTGTTCGGCGCCGATGTAATCGTGCCCCAACCGCTGGGCTTCCAGTCCGCTCTGATTGATAATCTGCTTGACAACCGGAGAGAATTTTTTATTCATTCGTATGACAATGAAAGGAGTGAAAATCAGGATAGGGTTCGGGGTTTTGGAGACATGGTGTTTTCCAGCTACAATTTTAGGCTAAATCACCAAATAACGTACCCCTGAAGTGAGACATTTAACAAAATTTTCTTTATTCGGTTTTTTAGGTTGTTTATTTTACAAATGAATTTTTTTATTCATTCTGAAAAAACAGTGCCAGCCTGTAAAGTACCTGACGCATTGGCAGGTACTTGGTATTGTTTAAAAAAAGCCGCGCGAATTTTTGCCGAAAACTCCCGGGCATTAGATACATTTGTCGTCCCATCTGGGATACAGAGGGAACTTAAATTCGTAAACATAACTGAAAATCAGTCTTTTATGAAATACAGGATTGACAAGCAAGATCAATATTCGATACTTGCGCTTGATGAAGAAAACCTGAATTCGACCATAGCGCCCAATCTCAAGAGCGATTTTATCTTTTTTAACAACGAAGGTGTGCGCAATTTAATCCTCGATATGTCGAATGTTAAATTTGTGGATTCCAGCGGTCTGAGCGCCATTTTGACAGCCCACCGGCTTTGGAAAGACACGGGTTCATTCGTCATTGCCGGAGATTTGCAGCCCATGGTCAAAAAGTTGATCGAAATTTCCCGCCTCGAAACCATCCTTGCTATAGTACCAACGACCAGCGAAGCCATTGATTTTGTAATGATGGAGGAAATCGAACGCGAGTTGCAGAAAAATGAAGAATAGTTTTAAAAGGTTGATGGTTTATTGTTTATAAGTTGATGGTTTATACGTTGATCGAGCGGCTATCCGCTATAAACTTATAAACCATCAACATCAATATCAAAAATCAGCCACGGAAACGGCGCCAGATATCCCAAACGTTGACGCAGATAAACACCGAGTCGCCGGTTCTGGTTCACAGCGCCCAAATTCTGCGCTTCTTTCCACAAATGGTGGTGGTAAAACGATGCCATCTCCGGCATTCCCATTTGTTGATAATACGCCATTGTGCGTTGCTCGGCTGCTAACCGGGCTTCCTCGTCCCCATAAAAATATGAATCCAGTATATGTATGCTGCCTTTTGGTTTCAGCAATGTTCGCATTACTGCCATCAGTTGTTTCAAATCAGGAAAATATTGCACCGAAGCCGCCAGCACGATCACATCGAAATACCGCCCCGGCAGCATACCCTGTAACACATCCGCGTAGACAAAACGCAGATTTTCTTTTGGAAAAACCCGGCTCCCCTGTAAAAGTTCCATCTCGTTCAAATCTGTTGCCCAAACTTCCCGTTCCGGCTGAGATGCCAGTATGTTCGACATCCAGCCATTGCCGCAACCCAGGTCGAGCAGGCGAATGGGCTGTTGCCCGTATTGTTTTTTCAGGTAGGTATCCAGACGCTCCAAAGAACGTTTTCGCCAGCGCCATTCCTTTGCAAGTGCGGCAGGCGTTTTGACATGGGGCAATTGCAGCAGCGCTTCATCCGTCGGTACGCGCCCTTCCCGGCGGCGGACTTCGAGGTAGAGTCGCTCTTTTTCGCAGTAATCTGCCGGATTGGAGCGGTATTCGAGTGGCATGTTGAAGCAGTTGATGGGTTGATGAGTTTGTTGATGAGCGTACACCAAAGCGCACGAAAGGGTTTCACAAAGGACTGGAAAATAACAGTCAACGTCACGCTTAGTATCCTTTTTGAAACGCCATGGCTGTTTTTGGCTTCCCCGCCAACAACAAAGTAGTTGCAGATGTGGCGTTCAAGCACTCATTCCACTGTTTGTTGTTGGCGGAGACGCCAACAACGGCCAAAAACCATGTGGTAAATAGATACCTTCCGCCTTACCTTTGCCGTACCCGCTCACCGCTCACCGCTCACCTCTCACCTCTCACCTCTCACTTCTAAAAAATGTCCGCGACGATCAACCTCGAACCCGAAAAAAACAAAGACGCCATGAAACTGGCATTGTCTGGCCTGCAACGCCGCCTTGATAAAATCCTGGAAGGTGGTGGTGAAAAGCGCATCGAAAAACTGCACAAGGAAGGCAAAATGACTGCCCGGGAGCGCATCGATTATCTGCTGGATCCCGGCGCTGCGCGTATCGAAGTGGGCGCATTTGCAGGCTATGAGATGTATACCGAGCATGGCGGTTGCCCGGCGGGTGGGGTAGTGGTGGTGATCGGTTACATCCGGGGCCGGCAGTGCATCGTCGTTGCCAATGACGCGACCGTGAAGGCGGGTGCCTGGTTTCCCATCACCGGCAAAAAAAACCTGCGCGCGCAGGAAATCGCTATGGAAAACCGCCTGCCGATTATTTACTTGGTCGATAGCGCTGGGGTGTACCTGCCTATGCAGGACGAGATTTTCCCTGATAAAGAACATTTTGGCCGGATTTTTCGCAACAATGCGCGGCTTTCATCGGCGGGCATTCCCCAAATCGCCGCGATCATGGGCAGCTGTGTGGCAGGCGGGGCCTACCTCCCCATCATGTCCGACGAAGCACTGATTGTGGAAAAAACAGGCTCCGTTTTTTTAGCCGGCCCTTATTTAGTCAAAGCGGCCATCGGGGAGGAAGCGGACAAGGAAACGCTCGGCGGAGCGGCCACACATTCTGAAATTTCAGGGGTAACGGATTACAAAATGCCCGACGACCCGACCTGCCTCGATACGATCAAAGACCTGGTGGATAAATTCGGGCACTTTGCCAACGCTGGTTTTGACCGGGTAGCCGCGCAACCGCCGCTGGGTTCTTCCGATGATTTATTTGAAATATTTCCCGAAAACGGCGCCAAACCTTATGCAACCGTCGAAGTGCTCCGCCGCATTGTAGATGAGGGCAAACTGACACAATACAAGGAACATTACGGCAAAACGATCATCACTGCCTATGCCCGCATCGACGGCTGGGCGGTAGGCATCGTGGTCAACAACCGGCAGGTGGTCAAAAATGCGAAAGGGGAAATTCAGTTTGGAGGGGTTATTTATTCTGATTCCGCTGACAAAGCAACCCGTTTTATCCTGAATTGCAACCAGAAAAAAATCCCGCTGGTATTCCTGCATGATGTGACCGGATTCATGGTAGGCACCCGTTCCGAGCACGGCGGCATTATCAAAGACGGCGCAAAAATGGTAAATGCTGTCGCCAATTCCACCGTGCCGAAATTCACCATCGTGATCGGCAACTCCTACGGCGCAGGCAACTACGCCATGTGCGGCAAAGCCTACGATCCGCGCTTGATCGCTGCCTGGCCTACGGCTAAAATTGCCGTGATGGGCGGCGAACAGGCAGCCAAAGTATTGACACAGATACAGGTGGAAACCCTCAAAAATAAGGGTGAAGCGCCGGATCCTGAAGCGGAACGCACTTTGTTTGAACAAATAAAAGCCCGTTACCTGGCCCAAACTTCACCGTACTACGCCGCTGCCCGGCTTTGGGTAGACGCTATCATCGATCCGCGCGACACCCGGAAATGGATCAGCATGGGTATCGAAGCCGCCAATAATGCGCCGGTGGAGAAGTTTAATGTGGGGGTTATTCAGGTTTAAAAACGCGGGCCGCTTCTAATAGTCTGCAAGGAAGTCAGAAAGTAAAACGACTTTACTCCAAGGTTCTTATTTGAATTGATTGGCTAATTTGACATCTGTAGTAACGATTATTTTATCCTGTGTAATGGTAGATGCCGCCTAGAAGAGATAGGTGTCGCTGGAATAATTAGTGCCGGGCTGGGATAGTAAACCGCTTATTGCCTGCGGGAGAGAAGGAGTGTCCTGATCGTCTATAAAAACACATTTTTCACTGTTTTCCAGTATCAGTTTGATAAACGACCTCATAGGATCTACTATTTCCGGGTGTTCCTGATAGGCTTTTGCGCATTTATATCTTCTCCAGAAATGGAGAAGGCCTTTTGACTATTATTCGATCGTTCCTTTGCCAAAAACGATTTAAAAAAGTTTCCAGTTGACGTTTCTCCTCCGCTAAGGCAGCAGGTTTAAAATATTCGGGCAACCATTCGTTGACAACAAAATCCATTTTAGTCAACTATTTTAAAAATCGACTTAAGTCCAGAAAGTTCCTGTGCAAAAAAATGGGAAAGCCCACCCGAAATCTGGCCTTTATTATTGATTTCCTGGCGTTCAATTTCTGTGTTGCCGTCCTTAACTGTCAGGTGATAAACTTTCACATCATCAGGATCAATGGCGCCTTTGGCAACTTCTTCCAACAATGCCTGGACAAAATGTTCGCTGTGGGTTGATACTAAAAACTGATGATTAAACTCGGTAGTCATCTCAACAAACGAATGCGCCAAGCCTCTGACCAAACTGGGATGCAAATGGATTTCCGGCTCATCGATGCAGGTCAAACTTTTAATGTATTGGAAGACTTTTGCCAGAATCGTTACCAATTGATTGGTGCCGGAACCCTCATTGACGAGAAAATTAGACCTGCCTGTACTTTTATTGGGACAATATTGTAGTAGGGCTTCGTAAAGCCTCTTGATACCGGTATGAAATCAGTGGCAACGAGTGAAGAAACAGGTGAATCAAGTATTGAAATCAGTTTTGATCTCAAATCCTTATCTTGAACTGTTTTATGTATTTCTGTTTGAAAGCCGTTCCATCGAGCAGGATATGTATTATGCGACCCTTTTTCCTTTATTTCACCTTCTACTTTACTTAAACCAGTGTACGGTAATCCAATGCTTAAGTTTGTACTGAAATTAAAATGACCTTTCTTTGAAGATAAGTCGAGAAAGGTTTCCCCCTTACCTAGATTAAGATTATAAGAAGTATAGTCATCTTCCCATCGGTCTGAACTTGCTGTTATACCTAATCGTATAAATTCAGAAATTTCTTTTCCCAAATCATTTTTCGACTTCACCTCCTCAAACCCGCCCAAATTGATAAAAGGCAATGCAAATAATTGCTCCAGCGATTGATTCGGATTCATTACAAAATCCTGCAACACCATCAGACTGTAAAGAATGCTGGACTTGCCACTGTTATTGGCGCCGGTAAGCACGGTGATCTTGCCGAGCGGCAGGCTCTCCTTATAGATGGGTCGGAAATTTTCAAGGTGAATCTCTCTTATCATGTTGCAAAAATAAGCATACTTTTTCAGAAATGCTATTTACATATTGATTTGTAAATCAAGGATTTAGGGTGTAAATGCCGATTCATTTAAATCTTGAAAACACGCGCTGCTTCGACGGCTTTCTTCCATCCTGAGTAATACCTCTCTGCATCCGCTTCAGGCATTTCCGGCTTAAACGCCCGGTCTAATTGCCAGTTTTGGCTGATATCTTCTTTGTCTTTCCAGTATCCGACAGCCAGACCGGCGAGGTAGGCCGCTCCGAGCGCAGTGGTTTCCTGCACCAGCGGACGCTCCACCTCCACACCCAGAATATCGCTCTGGAACTGCATCAGGAAGTTGTTGCGCACCATACCGCCGTCTACCCGAAGGGTTTTTAATTCGATACCAGAGTCGCGTTCCATCACATCCAGCACATCCTTGGTCTGGTAGGCCACACTTTCTAAGGTTGCCCGGATCAGGTGCGAACGGCTGCTGCCCCGTGTCAGTCCGAAAATAGAACCCCGCACTTCGGAGTCCCAGTAAGGTGTGCCCAGACCGACGAATGCAGGAACAAAATACACGCCTTCCGAGGAGTCGAGGCTGCGGGCATGGCTTTCCGTTTCGGCGGCGTCATTAAATAACTCTACGGTATCGCGCATCCATTTGATTGCCGAACCGGCCACAAAAATAGAGCCTTCGAGGGCGTATTCCACTTTTCCGTCTAAGCCCCAGGCGATGGTTGTCAGCAATCCGTTCTGCGATGCAACAGCCTCATTTCCCGTATTCATCAGCATAAAACAGCCGGTTCCATAGGTGTTTTTGGCCATTCCGGCGGAAAAACAACCCTGTCCGAACAGCGCAGCCTGCTGGTCGCCGGCAATCCCGGAAACAGGTATGCCTTCTATACCCAGAATATCCGCCCGCGCATTTCCAAAATGGCCGGAAGAGTCCATCACCGTCGGCAGCATGGATTTTGGGATGTCGAATGCAGCGAGTAACTCATCGTCCCAGTTCAGGTCGCGGATGTTATACAGCATGGTCCGCGAGGCATTGGTGAAATCGGTGGCGTGTACGCGTTCTTCCGTCAGGTTCCAGAGCAGCCAGGTGTCGATGGTGCCAAAAATCAGGTTGCCGGCGAATGCATCTGCCTGTGCACCGGGTACATTATCGAGTATCCATTTGATTTTGGTGCCGGAGAAATAGGCGTCGATCAGCAGGCCGGTTTTGTAGCGCACTTCGGAATCTAATCCCCTGGCTTTCAATGCTTCACAAATATCGACGGTCTGCCGGCTTTGCCAAACGATGGCATTGTAAACGGGTCGGCCCGAGCGTTTGTCCCACACGACGGTGGTTTCGCGCTGGTTGGTGATACCGATGGCCGCGATATTTTTTGCGCCCACTTTTTTGACCACGGTTCGCACGGTTTCCTGCACCGTTTCCCATATTTCCACGGGGTTGTGCTCCACCCAGCCGGGTTTCGGGAAATACTGGGTGATTTCCTGTTGCGCTACAGCAATCGTATTGCCCTGTTTGTCAAAAACAATAGCGCGGGTGGAGGTGGTGCCCTGGTCGATGGCGAGGATATAGGTCATGCCGGAATATTTGGTGATATTATGGTCGGGTTTGATGGTTTGTACGGTTTGATAGTTTGTACGGTTTCGCAGGGTAAATGTCAATCAAAAATTGAAATTAGATACGGCCGACTGAAAGATTGTCAACAAAATTTTTCATCAGGAAGCGTGACAAACAATAATGAAGAGGTCTCATAAATGGTAGCACGGCTTTTAAGCCGTCGGGATAAGCGCCTTTTAAGGCGCTTTATACTCAGGCGTAAACGCCTATTTTCCCGACAGATTAAAAGCCGTGCTACCGTCAACATCATCTGTTCAGAGCAGTTGTCTGAATAATTTTGAAAAGCAATTCCAGTCCCAATCCGCTGATCAGAAAACGTTCTTTGCGGTTTCCGCTCCCGGAAATACGGCTGCCAAGTATTTCCGCAAGTCCGGTGACTCCGCTTATCTTTGTTATGCGGTCGAGTATTTTTTGCTGCATGGTTGCTCCGGTTTTTTCTGGGAAACGTGAAATGCTGGTGAAAAATTCCTTTGATGAATACCGATTTTATTCAAAGAAAAGACGGAGAATGGAGGCAGTTCAATCGCAATACCGTACGCAGGATGTAGTTTTTAGTTAAGAAAAGCACAAAAATGGCCGACATTACAACCATTTCCAGGCTTTGCCGCGTCCTTTTACTGAACTAACTTACCTTATTCTTATGCCATCTCGAAACATCTACCTCCCGCCCAAACGGGCTTGTCCTTCCTTTGCTCTTTGGCTGTTTTTTCAGTTTGTCTGTGCGCTGCAAATACAGGCGCAAACCCGCTACACAGTCAGCGGAACCGTCACCGACCGCGCCAGCGGCGAACACCTCATCGGGGCCACCGTGCGCGATTTGAAAAGTGGAAAAGGCACGGTAACGAATACATTCGGCTTTTACAGCCTGACCTTGCCGGGCGATTCCGTGTTGATTGCCATCACATACATTGGTTACAAAGCTGGTGGTTTTCAATATTTTTTAGATAAAAACACCACCCAAAATGTGTCGCTGGAACAAAGTTCGATCTTGAAGGAAGTAGAAATCGTCGGGGAACGTTACGAGCGGATCGAAGAACGCGCGCAAATGAGCCGGATTGACATCCCTATCCAACAAATCAAAAACGTGCCGGCATTTATGGGTGAAAAGGATGTGCTGAAGGCGCTGCAACTGTTGCCGGGCGTTTCGGCAGGCGGCGAAGGGCAGAGCGGCATTTATGTGCGCGGCGGCGGACCCGATCAAAACCTGATCCTGCTCGACGGGGTACCGGTGTACAATGTTTCGCACCTGTTCGGCTTTTTTTCGGTATTCAATCCCGATGCCGTCAAAGATGTCTCGCTTATCAAAGGCGGCTTTCCGGCGCGTTACGGCGGTCGTTTGTCGTCGGTGATCGAAATCAATATGAAAGAAGGCAATGAAAATGAGTTTCACGGAGAAGGCACTATCGGCCTGATCGCTTCCAAACTGACGCTCGAAGGCCCTATCAAAAAAGGCAAGTCTTCCTTTATCGTGTCGGGGCGGCGTACGTACATCGACATCCTTGCCAGGCCCCTCATTAAAGCCGGTTTCGCAGCCGACGGCAGCGAAGGGGTGGTGGGCTATTTTTTTGATGACGTGAATGCAAAAGTGAACTACCGTTTTTCCGAAAAAGACCGCGTTTACCTCAGTTTTTATACAGGAAAGGATAAGTTTTATGCAGATTTTGGAGAAAGGGATGAAGACTACGAAGACCAGTTCAAAGCCGGGCTGGGCTGGGGAAATGTCACATCGGCCCTTCGCTGGAACCATATCTGGAGTCCGAAACTTTTTGCCAACACCACCCTGACGTACAGCCGCTATCGTTTTGAAACCTCCAACGGCTACGAAAGCCGCGAACTGGAAAATAAAAAAGTGGTGAGCGAAGACAGGTTTGACCTGCTGTACTTTTCCGGTATCAATGACGTGGCAGGGAAAATTGATTTTGACTTTTTGCCGAGTCCCGATCACTATATCCGCTTTGGCGCCAACGCTATTTTGCACACCTTCAAACCGGGTACTTTCCGGGCGGGTTATTCTTCTTTTGAAGCAGGCGAAGATTCTGTCAGTTTTCAGGCCGATTACAGCCAGGACAATGTGCGGGCTACCGAATTTGCAGCATACGTTGAAGATGACTGGAAAATCAATGAGCGCATTCGTATCAATGGCGGACTCCATTTTTCGGGATTTGCCCTGAGCGGCAAGCCTTATTTTTCGCTGCAACCGCGCTTCAACGCGCGTTATCTGTTTGACCGGGGCTGGTCGCTTAAAGCGGGCTTCAGCACCATGCGGCAATATATTCACCTGCTCACCAACGAAACCATCGGCCTGCCGACTGATCTCTGGCTCCCGACCACCAAGCGGGTGAAACCGCAGGATTCCTGGCAGGCAGCGCTCGGTACGGCCAAAACTTTGGGCCAGGACTACGAGTTCAGTGTGGAATTGTACTACAAGGAAATGAACAACGTGATCGCTTTCCGTGAAGGCTCCAGCCTGCTGCAATTCGAGGGCTGGGAAGATCGTGTTTCGCAAGGCAAAGGCACTGCCTACGGCGCTGAGTTTTTTGTGCAGAAAAAGCGCGGCAAACTCAGCGGCTGGGTTGGGTACACGCTTTCCTGGGCCACCAGGCAGTTTGACGACATCAATTTCGGCGAAGTATATCCGTACAAATACGACCGCCGCCACGACTTTGAAATCACGGGTTCCTACAAATTCACCGAACGGTTCTCTTTAGCCGCCAGTTGGGTGTATTCTACCGGGAATGCCGTCACGCTTGGCAATTCTCGTTACTTAGGCCCGTCAGCCTACCAGAACTACCTCAACGAAACAACGCACACACCGAGGCGCAACAATTTCCGGATGCCATCCTACAACCGGCTGGATGTGGGCCTGGAATTTACCAAGAAAAAGCGCCGCTACACCCGTACCTGGGCTTTCGGCGCCTACAATGCCTACAACCGGAAGAACCCGTTTTTCCTGTTCACGGAATCGGAAAATAACAATGGAGAGACCACTACAGTGCTGAAAAAAGCAGCGCTGTTTCCGGTGATTCCTTACTTCGCATGGAGCTTTAAATTTTAATTGATGAGGGATGAGGAATGAGGGATGACCGAGCGTGATGTCGGACATCACGCTCGGTCAATCCTCATCCCTCAATCCTCAATCCTCAATCCTCATTCCTCATTCCTCTTCAATAACATGAAATATTTCTTTTTTATACTCGCCACATCTCTCCTGCTGAATGCCTGCAGTGAAGATTTTTTTAGCCAGACCGTAAAAATCGACCCGCCGGAGTACGATAAACAACTGTCTTTTCACCTGTTTCTGACAAACAACGACTCCGTTGTCAGGCTCGTCGTAACGCGCAATTACGGCCTGCTCGAAACGGTACCCGCAAACGAGGGCTGGTATGTATCGGGCGCCACCGCTGAACTATATGAAAACGGGCAATTATGGCTTACACTTACACCCTTGAGTATTGACAGCAGTTTTGTATTAACAGGCGTTTTGCCGCGCCCTTTCCAAACCGGAAGTACATATGAAATCAGGGCCTCCCATCCGGACTATCCTGCGGTGAGCGCGACACAGGTAGTTCCCGCCGATTTTCAGGTGGATTCCCTGCGGGTTCGTCGCAATGCCGTCCCAGGTGAGTTCGGCGACCGGCTGGATCTGCTGGAAGTATTCCTGCAAGATCAGCAGGGTGTGAAAAATTACTATGAAGTAACCATTTTAAAAAAGTACTACGACTATTTCTACGATCCGGTAACAGGAACCTACGATACCACCGCAGTGTATGAATATCCGCTTGGTGCAGAGGGTTTTAATGATCCCAATGTACAATTCGGGTTTGGCAATGGAGGTCTGATCAGCGATCAGTTTTTTGATGGACAGCCCTATAAATTCCAGGCTCGTTTTTATGGCAACAACGGCGGGTCAGACAGCACCGTAACTGTCAGGGTGCGCAATGTGACGGAAGACTATTTCAAATGGTCGCGTTCCTATGATGCCAATTACAACACGGACGGAAACCCGCTGGTAGAACCTGTTTCCGTTTTTCATAACCTGCAAAATGGATTGGGGATTTTTTCGATCGCGCAGGAAAAGAATTTTGAGGTTCAATAGCCCGCGTAAATCAGCGTCATCCGCGTGATCCGTGTTGCTATTATTCCTACGAGGGAAAAATCCGTGTCCAATCCGTGTTCACCACCCACCACTCACGTCAACATCCGCTTCAACACCGCCTGGGCCGCAAAAACCCTGTTGGCCGCCTGCATTTGCACTAAGCTGTGCGGTCCATCGAGAATTTCATCGCTGAGTTCTATATTCCGCCGCAGGGGCAGGCAGTGCATCACTTTGGCGTGGTTGGTCGGATCGAGGTGCCGTTCCGTGAGCATCCAGTCGGCATCCGTGCAAAGTACTTTTCCGTAATCCCGGTAACTGCTCCAGTTCTTAACGTACACAAAATCAGCGCCTTCGAGGGCTTTTTGCTGGTTATACTCGATGGTTGCATCTCCGGTAAAACGCGGATCGAGTTCGTACCCTTCCGGGTGGGTGATGACAAAATCCACCTCCGAGCGACACATCCATTCGGCAAATGAATTGGCGACCGGGTGGGGAATCGGTTTGATGTGCGGCGCCCAGGTCAACACCACCTTGGGGCGATGTTTCGGCAAATGTTCCTGAATGGTAATGCAGTCGGCTAAGCTTTGCAGCGGGTGCAGCGTGGCCGATTCCAGGCTCAGATAAGGCCGTCCCGTATGCCGGATAAACTGCTGCATGATATGTTCGGAATAATCGGTATCCCGCGATTGCAGACCGGGAAAACATCGCACGCCGACAATGTCGCAATAACTTCCCAAGACAGGCGCAGCATCCCGTACGTGCTCCACCGTGACGCCATCCATCACGGCGCCATCCCTAAATTCCAAAGCCCAACTGTCCTTGTCGGCATTGATCACCAGCACGTTCATGCCTAAGTTCTGTGCGGCAATCTGGGTGCTGAGCCGGGTACGGAGGCTGGGATTCATAAATACCAGGCCGAGGGTTTTGTTTTTCCCCAGTTGTTGAAAAGCAAAAGGTTGCGCTTTCAGTTGCAGCGCTTCCTGCACGAGTGCGTGTACATCGGAAATGTCGCGGACGGAGGTGAATTGGTGCATTGTTTTTCTCTTTATTTGTCAGTCAGACTGAAACAACTTTTAATTGCTGATAGCCGATTGAACATTGCTGATTTTTGATTGGTGGAGATGCCACCTAACATCGTCAATCATCAATCAGCAATTAAAATAATTTATCTGGCAATTATACGCAACGCAAACTGGTTCTGAAAGAAATTTCAATACAAATGCCTGAAAGCGAAGACTCTAAACCATCAAACCATTTCAAACCACTCAAACCTGACTATAACAGTTCTCTGAATTTTGTTAAAAACAGATCGGCTTCATCCCGCGTAATCCCCAGCGAAGGCAGCAGTCGGATCACATTCGGTTTGGCTTCACCGGTAAAAACCCGTTCTTTCATCAACAACGCCTTTCTTAAAGATACGAGTTCGTCTGGCAAATCAATGCCGATCATCAGGCCCCTGCCGCGTACTTCGCGGATGCTGGGCAGTTGGCGCAATTCGTCGGCCAGATATTGGCCGATCGCTGTGGCGTTGGTCATAAGGTTTTCATTTTCAATCACTTCTAAAACGGCCAATGCAGCGGCGCAAGCCAGCGGGTTGCCGCCGAATGTGGTGCCCAACATGCCGTGCCAGGGCTTCAGGTGCGGGCCGATCAGAATACCTGCCACTGGAAAACCATTGCCCATACCTTTGGCCACGGAATAAATATCGGCTTGCACGCCGGCGAAATCATGTGCAAAAAAACGACCGCTGCGCCCGTAACCGCATTGCACACTGTCTGCAATAAATATGGATCCGTGCGCATCGCAAAGGCCACGTATTTTTTGCAAAAAGGCATCACCGGCAACATATATGCCTCCCACACCCTGTATACCCTCCGTAATTACTGCCGCAATCTCATTGCCCTGTTCGCTGAAACAGCGCTCCAGGGCGACAGGATCGTTGAAGGGCAGGAAAATAACATGGTCGGTCTGGTTGACGGGCGCGATAATTTTGGGATTGTCCGTGGCAGACACCGCTAAGGACGTGCGGCCGTGAAAAGCGCCTTTAAACGCCACCACTTTTTTTCGGCCTGTGGCAAAAGAGGCGAGTTTGAACGCGTTTTCATTGGCTTCGGCGCCTGAATTGCACAAAAACAGTTGGTAATCAGGCTTCCCGGACAGCTGCCCCAGTTTTTTGGCTAATTCCTGCTGAATGGGCATCTTCACAGAATTGGAATAAAATCCGATTTTTTTCAACTGCGCAGTTACCCGTTTTACATAATGCGGGTGGGTGTGGCCGATGCTGATGACAGCATGCCCGCCGTACATGTCGAGGTATTTGCGGCCTTCCGCATCCCATACCCAGGCGCCTTTTGCCCTGTCGATGGTAATATCCTGCAGTGGGTAAACGTCGAATAGTTGCATCATCAAGGTGTTTTAGTGTTTTAGTGTTTTGGTGTTTTGGGCTGCCAACTTCTGGAATACTGAAATGCTGAAAGCGAAGCACCTCAAAAACACCAAAACACCAAAACACCTAAAAATACGTCGCTTTCAGTTTTAACCCGCTCGTCTCGTCCAGTCCGAACATCAGGTTCATATTTTGCACCGCCTGACCGCTGGCACCTTTCAGCAAATTGTCGAGGGCGGCATGTATAACCAATTGATTACCCTGCTTTTCCAGAAACAACAGGCATTTATTGGTATTGACTACCTGTTTCAAATCGATCGGTTCCTTGCTGACATGTGTAAAAGGATGGGTGTTGTAAAAATCCCCGAACAATTGATTGGCTTCTTCCAGGCTCCCTTCAAAAGGGGTACAGGCACTGCTAAAAATACCCCGTGTAAAATCGCCTCGCCAGGGGATGAAATACACAGGTGCAGGGGATTGTCCCATCAATTGACCAAGCGACTGATTGATTTCGGCCAGGTGCTGGTGGTTCAGCGTTTTGTAAGCGGAAATGTTGTTGGCGCGCCAGGCAAAATGCTGATTAGCCTGCAGGCTTTGACCCGCGCCAGTAGCCCCGGTGATGCCGGTGACATGGACGGTTTGCAACTTGCCGGCCTGTGCCAGCGGCAACAACGAAAGTTGAATGGCCGTGGCAAAACAACCCGGATTGGCGATGTTTTTGGCAGATTGAATGGCCGGGCGATTCAACTCCGGCAATCCGTATACAAACCGGCGATTGCCCTGATGCTCTCGGGTTGCCAGTCGGAAATCCTGGCTCAGGTCGATAATGCGCAGCGTTTCAGGCAGTTCCATGTTATGGAGGAGTTCTTGCGCTTCGCCGTGGCCGACACACAAGAACCAGACATCCACATCTGTTTGATAATCAGTGGAAAAGAGGAGATTAGTATCACCGCTCAGGTCGCGGTGAACCGAAGCGATCGGGCGGCCCGCGTTGCTTTTGCTGTGTATAAACACCGTTTCGATCTGCGGATGTTGCAGCACAATACGCAGGAGTTCGCCGCCTGTGTAGCCGGCGCCTCCGATAATACCGATTCGAATGGGAGTGTTGGTCATAGTGATGGTTTGAATGGGTTTGAAAGGTTTGATGGTTTGAAAGGTTTGATGGTTTGAGCGGTTTGATGGTTTGAGGTGGTAACTTAAAGCCTGGGTTACCACCTCAAACCATCAAACCGCTCAAACCATCAAACCCATCAAACCTTTCAAACCATCTAACCTTCTTTACTATTCACTGCGTGATAAATCGCCGTCTGATTCCCGAATATTTTGGCAAACCCTTTTACGTCGTCGCCGGTCCAGCCCTTGTTCATTTCGCCGTAAGTGCCGAATCGGCTGCTCATCAGGTCGTGCGGGCTTTCGATGCCGTCCAGTGTAAAACGATAGGGATGCAGCGTGATAAATACCGTTCCGCTGGCAGTTTGCTGGCTGTCGGTCAGGAATTTTTCAATATTCCGCATGGTCGGGTCGAGCAAATGCCCTTCGTGGAGCCAGTTGCCATACCAGGTGGCTAATTGGTCTTTCCAGTAGAGTTGCCATTTGGTCAGGGTATGTTTTTCCAGCAGGTGGTGTGCTTTGATAATCAGCAGCGGCGCAGCGGCCTCGAAACCGACCCGGCCTTTAATGCCGATAATGGTATCGCCTACGTGTATGTCGCGCCCGATGCCGAATGGTTGTGCCAGTTCCTGCAAGTGGTTGATGGCGAGCGTCGGATGTTCAAAAGTAGCGCCGTTGACCGCGCTCAGTTCCCCTTTTTCAAAAGTAAGGCTGATCGTTTCAGGTTCCGTTTTGCTGACGGGGGTCGGCCAGGCGTCTTCCGGCAGGTTTTGGCGACTTCCGAGGGTTTCCCGGCCTCCAACGGAGGTACCCCAAAGTCCTTTATTGATGCTGTATGCGGCTTTTTCAAAATTCATAGCCACGCCGCGCTGTTTCAGGAATTCGATTTCCGCTTCCCGGCTCAATTGCTGATCGCGGATAGGCGTAATGATTTCAGCCTCGGGCATCATACTCTGGAAAACCATGTCGAAGCGCACCTGGTCGTTGCCGGCACCTGTGCTGCCGTGTGCAATAGCATCGGCGCCGATTTGCTTCGCGTGTTCGGCTACGGTAATAGCCTGGATAATCCGTTCGGCGCTGACGCTGAGCGGGTACGTGCCGTTTTTCAGCACATTTCCATAAATCAAATACCGCAGGCAACTGTCGTAATATTGATCCGTCACATCTGCCACGGCGAAAGATGCCACGCCGAGCGCATGGGCATGGGCTTCAATATGCGCCAGTTCATCGGCGCTGAAACCGCCGGTTTGTACCGTCAAGGCATGTACCTGCATACCCTGTTCCTTCAGGTATAAGGCGCAGTAAGTAGTATCGAGACCGCCGGAAAAGGCGAGAAGGACTTTCTTCATGTTAGTTATCCGTTATTAGTTATCCGTTATCTGGTTTGGTCTGGGGAAAAGGCATAGTCATTCTTTCACCATTTTAGCCTGAAAGCCTGATAACCAATAACTGATAACGGATAACTTTATTGATAACCAATAAGCGAAAGTCAGTGTTGTAGGGTTGGCAGCCGCCATTTGCCGCTTTTCCGTTGCAGGCGTTATGCTTTGCAGTTGTTCGGCGGGGTCGTACAACATAGCTGTGCAAAGGCAGTTTTTGCGCTCTTTGCTCATCAGGATATCGTAATTGATACAACTTTTGCAGCCTGCCCAAAAGGCGTCGTCGTCGGTCAGTTCGGAATAGGTAACCGGTTCGTAGCCCAGATCGGAGTTGATTTTCATCACCGCTAATCCGGTGGTGAGACCGAATATTTTGGCATCGGGATACATCGTGCGGCTCAGGTCGAATATTTTCCGTTTGATCATCTTGGCCAAACCTCCCTTCCGGAAGTTGGGCGACACAATCAGCCCTGAATTGGCTACATATTGACCGTGGCTCCAGGTTTCGATATAACAAAAGCCGGCCCATTCGCCCTGCATGGTGAACGCGATCACGGCTTTGCCTTCCAGCATTTTTTCCTGCAGGTACTCGGGCGAACGCCGGGCAATTCCCGTTCCACGCGCCTGCGCGGATGCTGCCATCTCTTCACATATCATAGGCGCCAAATCGAGGTGCGCTGCCCCGGCCACAAGGACCTTGAAAAATTGTTGTTCCATTATTGAAATAGGAAAGAGGTGCGAAAATGGTTGGTTTGGAACCGTTTGAGTTGCAAACCGCCAAAATGAAAAGATGACAGTCTCATCCTTCCCGGACGAAACTACCTGTCACAACGATCGTGTGTAATCGTGGAATTTATCGTCGCACCCTGTATGGATACGGAAGCGTATTACCTAAAACCACTCCTGATGCAGGAACGGAAAAAACCCCATGCCTTTGGGCGACGAGCGTCGCAGCAAAAAAGGACCCGATGGAAGTATTTTTTTTCATTTTCAATTCAACAAAAATGCAGGACGTAGTCGCCTTTGTAAAATCTGGAAAAGTAAAAATCGTAATGTGGTTATTCGTTATTAGTTATTGGTTATTTGTGTTGATAATCAATTATTTACAAATAATTTAGCCAAAACTAATTTTGCTTGATTACTAATGTGGTAATAAATCGGTGTAAAGCACTGCAAACAAAAGGGTATTTGAGGAGAATGCAAGGGTTCCGGGAGTGAATTAACAAAAAATTATCGTACCACCTAAGACAAAAAATCCCGAATTTTCCACAATCGGAAAATTCGGGATAGATAAAACAGGTATTATGGAAAAACAACCAGAGGCAATAGAAAAATCGTGTTGTAACGTTACCTTTTGTGATCAGAATTTATACACAGCGGCCAGCAGAAAAGTGGTGCTGGCATCCGTTGCGCGACCGGAAGAATCGAGATAGAGTTCTTCCGATGCTTTTTCAAAACGAATTTCCGGGATAAACGTCAGGTTGTCTACCTTGAAATTAGCGGATAGTGTGGTGGCGATAATATTGCCGCCTGCAGCTGCCGAGCTGAACACGTTCAACTGGTCATCGTCGCTGAAGTACTCCGAACGCAGGGTAAGACCCATCCAGGAAACCGGATCCAGGTTGAGATAAACTGCGGCGCCGTACCAGGTGCTGGCGTCTCCGTAATCGCCATCGGAAGTCGGTTTGCTTCTCACGCCGGCTAAGGTACCGTTGGCGCCGATGCTGAACTTGTCGGAAATCGCTCCGGTCACTACCAGATCGACCTGTGAAACCTTGGTGGTTTCATTGGGTTTGCCGGCCTGGAAGTTCAGATAAGCCTTGATCTTGTCGTTTTTAGATGCCACGCTGTACTGCCCGATAATGTATTTGCTGCTGAAATTAGCCGATTTCAGGTCGGTCGGATTCGCAATACCCAACATAAATCCGCTTTTCCCAATAGTTGTTTCCGCTTTTAAGCCGGTGTGGAAAAACGGGCCGTAAGAAAACATATAGGACATGCTGTAATTGCGGTTGCCAAAAGCGTCGACCAGTTCATAGCCAACGTGTGTGGCCCAGCTGCCTGCGGTCAGTTTTACCTTGTCTTTAATCATATATGACAGGTACAACTGTTTGATAATAAAACGGGTATTATCATCGGCATAGGAAAATTCTTCTGCGCGTTTGCCAAAACCAAGATCGGCCACCATGCCCACTTTCCCTTTGGTATGCTCGCCTTTGACGGAAATCATACCCAGTTCAAAAGAGTTTTGCGAGTTCGTAAAACTGGTGAGATTGTTGGCGTAATCTTCTCCTAAATTATAACGAAAATACGCGTCGGCAGCGCCGCTAAAGGTAAAAGGATTGGGCGCCGGGGCGGCGATGATGGAATCAACCTGGGGTGCAGATTGTTGTGCTTGCGCAACGAAAAGGCACGACAAGGCGATGCCTGTTGCAAAGATTCTTTGTAACATTGCAGTTCATTTTATGGATAGTGAAATGAATTGGTGCGGCTAAGTGCTTGTTTCAGAAGCACTTGTAACAGCCGCGCCTTTTTTTATTAGAAGTGAGATGTGAGATGTGGGGAGTGAGATGTGAGAAGTGAGATGTGAGATGCGTGGCGTACACCGCTTTGTTCTGAGATCGGTATGATGGAGCGAAATGGTTACATCTCACCTCCCGTCCTCTCACCGCTCATTTCATGAGTATGATGAAGCGAAGCGGTATACGCTACGCATCTCACTTCTCACTTCTCACTTCTCACTTCTCACTTCTCACTTCTCACTTCTCACTTCTTGTTTAGTCCTCTACCAGTACTTCGGACAGTTTGCCGTTCGGCTGTGGTACGAGCAGGGTACCCTGTACATATTTTTCATTGTGCTGAGAAGCATCCAGGCCCAGTTCTTCGTCTGCTGAACTCACCCGCATCGGTTCGATCAGGTTGATGAGTTTGAAGATCAGGAAGGAAACAATAGTGCTGTAAGCCACAGCAATGAAGAGTCCTTTTACCTGGGTAAAGAAAAACTCGAAGTTGCCGTAGAACAAGCCGTCTGCACCTGCGCTATTGATCGCTTTACTCGCAAAAATACCCGTCAGCAACATGCCGACCATACCGCCGATACCGTGGCAGGGGAATACGTCCAGCGTATCGTCTAAGGTGGATTTGGATTTATAGTACACGGCAACATTGGAAATGATAGCGGCTACCATGCCAACAAAAATACTTTGTGGAATACCTACAAAACCCGCGCCCGGCGTGATGGCGACTAAGCCTACTACGGCGCCGATACAGAAACCCAGAACGGAAGGCTTTTTGCCTTTGAGCACATCAAAAAACATCCAGGACAAACCGGCAGCGGCAGCTGCTGTGTTCGTAGTGGCGAAGGCGGAAACGGCCAAACCGTTGGCGCCCAAGGCAGAACCGGCATTAAAACCGAACCAGCCGAACCACAGCAAACCGGTACCGATCAGTACATAAGGTACGTTGGCAGGTGGAATTTCCTTATTTTCCATGTGCGTAATACGGCGTTTCAGCGCCAGAGCGCCCACTAATGCGGCGCAACCGGCAGAAATGTGAACCACCGTTCCGCCCGCAAAGTCGAGCACACCCATTTGAAACAGAAATCCATCGGGGTGCCAGGCCCAGTGTGCCAGCGGTGCGTACACGAACAGACTGAACAATGCTGTAAACAGGATATACGAGGTGAAACGAATCCGTTCTGCCACGGCGCCGACGACCAGCCCCGGAGTAATAATGGCAAACATCAACTGGAACAGCGCAAAAAGTGTGAGCGGAATGGTTGGCGCCAGACTCCAGGGTGCCCCTGAACCCACATCTTTAAAAAACCAGAACGTGAAAGGGTTGCCGATAAAGCCGCCCATACTTTCTCCAAACGCAAGGCTAAATCCAACCGTAACCCACAATACACTGACTATTCCGGCAGCCACCACACTTTTCATCATGGTGGAGATAACGTTTTTGCGGTGTACCATACCGCCATAGAAAAACGCGAGGCCTGGGGTCATCAGAAACACAAGCGCGGTTGCTACAATTAGCCATGCTATATCTGCCGCACTATATTTGCCGTCATCTACAAACATCGGCAAAGTAGGCGCGAAAATCGATGCCAAAGCAACGATCGATAGCAATGTAAAAGGAGCAGCTTGTTTGAGTGTAATTCTTTTCATAATAAGCTGATTGTGAAGGTGAAGGTTAAATTATTTTTATTGTATAAAAGTGGATTACAAAACACATGACATGTCCAGTCCGACACCGGACACGGGGTCGAAACAAGTCGTTTTTGAAGTAGTATGTATGCCTGCGTTACAAATATGTGGCGCTGTGTAACACGCCTGTTCCGGCCTCTCCCGAGGCTTGACAATAGGTTGTCTCTGGTTGAGAGAAATTAAATATTGGCCGGTAATTAATTTGGTAGGACTGTTGCAAAAGTATTTTATATTCTGGAAACTATCACAATCGGAGGATAAGTTTTTTGATTCTTGTTAAAATAAGATCAATTATTTTTTATTACATAAAATCGCAGAATTAATACGCTATTTCTCTTCCAGCATCCAAAATTTCGTTCTGTTTTTTAATGAGCAAAAAAGGGGTGAAAATGAGGCGATACAGCAACTGTCGCATTTTTCAGATTATTTGACTTGTTTTATCTACCGATGTTTATCCTACTTTTGTGCTTCAAAATAATGAGATACCATGAAAATTACACTGCAAAGAGTGAATCAGGCCGTCCGTTTTGAAGGCGCCAATTCGGCGGGCAATACGGTTGTCGTAGAAGGTAGTCGCGAGATTGGCGGAGAAGGTCAAGGCATGCGCCCGATGGAATTGCTGTTGGTCAGCCTGGCTTCCTGCAGCAGTATGGATGTGGTCGCTATTCTGAAAAAAATGCGCCAGCCCCTGGAAGACCTTCGTGTGGAAGTGGAAGGCCAACGCGCCACCGATCAGGTACCTGCTGTGTTTACCGGAATTCACCTGCGATTTGTCCTCAAAGGCAGCCTTCGAGCAGACAGGGTGGAAGAGGCCATCCGGCTTTCAGTAGACAAATATTGCAGCGTGGGGCGTATGCTGGATAAAACGGCGGAGATTACGTACGAGTGGAAATTAGAGGAATGAGGGATGAGGGATCCCTCATTCCTCATTCCTCATTCCTCATCCCTCATTCCTCATTCCTCATCCCTCATTCCTCATTCCTCATCCCTCATTCCTCATCCCTCATCCCTCATTCCTCATTTGTTATATGAAATTTGAAACCGCCGCTATTCGCCTGCAAACGGAACGTTCGCAACACCGGGAACACAGTACGCCTATATTTCCGACTTCCAGTTTCGTTTTCGATGATGCTGAACAAATGCGTTCCCTCTTTGCAGATGAGCAGGAAGGCAATATTTATAGTCGCTTCACAAATCCCAATTGCAGCGAACTGGAACAAAAAATGGCTGTGCTGGAAGGCGTGGACGATGCCGTATGTACTGCCAGCGGGATGGCTGCTATTTTTGCATCCATGATGGGTTTGTTGCGCTCGGGCGATCACCTGCTGGCGACCAAAGCGATTTTTGGGGCCACGTTTACGGTCATCACACAGTGGCTGCCGCGCTGGGGCATTACCTGCGACTGGTTAGATACGGATACGACCCACTGGCAGGAGTACGTGCGGCCCAATACCAAAATGTTGTTTATTGAAACGCCTTCTAATCCGGGGCTGGACATTATCGATCTGGAAGCCGCCGGGCAATTTGCAAAGCGCAACAACCTGATATTCAATGTGGACAACTGTTTTGCAACGCCTTACCTGCAACAACCTGCCCGATTCGGGGCAGACCTGATTACGCATTCTTCTACCAAATTCTTGGACGGGCAGGGCCGTGTGCTGGGTGGCGTGGTGGCAGGTCGCGCCGATCTGCTGGCTGAAATCAAAAAATTCTGCCGGAGTACGGGGCCTTCACTTTCGCCTTTCAATGCCTGGTTGCTGTCCAAAAGCCTCGAAACACTTGCAGTGCGACTCGACCGGCATTGCGACAATGCGCTGGCGCTGGCTAAGTACCTTTCCGCACACGATCAAGTGCAGATGGTGCGCTATCCTTTTTTAGATTCGCATCCCGCCGCCACTATTGCGCGGAAACAGATGAAAAACGGCGGCGGATTAGTTACTTTTGAAGTGAAAGGCGGACTCGAGCAGGGCCGCCATTTTCTGGATGCCCTGCAAATGCTTTCCCTGAGCGCCAACCTCGGCGATACGCGCAGCATCGCAACGCATCCGGCTTCCACTACCCACGCTAAAATGTCGGCGGATGACCGTAAAGGCGCAGGTATCAGCGACGGACTGATTCGTATATCAGCAGGACTGGAACACATAGACGATATTATTGCAGATATTGATAATGCCTTGAAAATCAGTAGGCTATAATGCATGGAGCCGATTATTCCATACCGGTGGAAATTCCCGGATTACAATTTTTTCACTACGAACAAACGTTCGTGCTGGAAAACGGCGGCGTATTGCCCCGATTGACGCTTGCCTTCCATACCTACGGAACACTGAATGAAGCAGGCAGCAATGTGATCTGGGTATGCCATGCGCTGACGGCTAATTCGCATGTGGCAGACTGGTGGGAAGGTATTTACGGGCGGGAAAAAGTGCTGGATCCGCAGCGCTATTTTATCGTGTGCGCCAATATTATCGGTTCGTGTTACGGCACTACCTGTCCGCGCAGTATTTCCCCTGAAACGGGCCTGCCATATGGCACTGATTTTCCTTTGTTCAGCATACGCGATATAGTGCAGGCGCATGAATTGCTGCGCCAACACCTCCAAATCAAGGAGATTGCCTTGTGTATCGGCGGCTCCTGCGGCGGCCACCAAGTGATGGAATTTGCTTGGTTGTTGCCCGACAAAATAAAAAAAATAGCCCTTTTGGTCACCAGTGCCCGCGAAACGGCCTGGGCTATCGCTATCCACGAGTCGCAACGGCTGGCCATACAGGCGGATGCTACCTGGCGCGATAATACGGACATCGGAGGAAGTGCCGGATTGAAAGCGGCCAGGGGCATGGGACTGATCGGTTACCGGACCTTCGATTCCTATAAAAATAACCAGACGGATATAGATGAACGGCTCGATTCCTTTCGGGCGGCGTCCTACATTCGTTACCAGGGTGATAAATTGTTGCGCCGTTTTTATGCGCAGTGTTACTGGTACCTGACCAAAGCCCTCGATACGCACCATATCGGCAGGGGGCGGGGTGGGGCAGAGGAGGCTTTGCGCCAACTGAAAATGCCCGCGCTGTTAGTCGCGATCGACTCCGACCTACTGATACCGCCTTCGGAGCAGCGTTTTTTAGCGGCTTATTTGCCGCAAGCCAGTTTCTTGGAACTGCATTCTCCTTACGGTCACGATGGTTTTTTGATCGAAACGGAACGGGTGAATGAGGTGGTGGG
>Ga0163153_10002959_pt1 | contig 23531 bp, 18 predicted proteins | sample OliLakLV19MP6IB1_FD_148629 | JGI IMG/M metagenome (GOLD analysis project Ga0163153, IMG submission 148629) | Freshwater microbial mat bacterial communities from Lake Vanda, McMurdo Dry Valleys, Antarctica - Oligotrophic Lake LV.19.MP6.IB-1 | ecosystem: Environmental > Aquatic > Freshwater >...
AACTAGCGGTACTCATCAAAGATGTAATTGCTAATTATGATAAATTTTAGTAATATATAACTAACACTATATGGAAAATCAAACCAAAAATACCCCCATCAGTAAGTTCTTGGGCATAATGACTGGGTCAAAGGAAGTAGGGTTGGCTATTGCCAAAAACCAAACCGAGCTTGCTGATTTTACAAAGATGTCGGAGGAAACAGGCTTCAAACGTCTTGACTCGATTCTAGAATACGAAAATCAAATGTACGGACAATACCTTGTTGTGGAGAACGCTGATGCTTTTAAGTCGGTTTATGATTTTGTTTGCCAATATCCACTTACAGTCATTTCCCTATTTGACACACACAATTCCAAGATAATTGCGATAAAACCGGACTATAAATCGTCCGTTGTTATTATTTTAACGAAAGATACATTGAAAGGAATCCAACAAACAGGTTTTGATATTTTGGGCCGGACCGGATTAACCTATCAATCATAAGATTATATGGAATCACCAAAACAACAATATAATCAACCACCTGTTGTAGAGAGACAACCCATTGAAGAAACGAAGGAATCCATTTCTTATCTCGGCGCACGGCTAGAAAAAGCAAAAAATACTGAGGGTGGTTTTGTACCAGAGCGAGATAAACTGGAAAGTTTTTTTGTAAATGATAAGTATGCCTTGGAACTACAGCAGAAGGTGGCTATTGCTCTTGGGCTCGGACAAAATCTGCTCATTGAAGGAGGTACTGCTATTGGTAAAACGACCACAATTGCCAAAATGTGCGCTGAGCTCGGATATGAACTCCATTATGTCAATCTGAACGGACAAACTGACGTGGAAAATTTAATGGGACGATACATTCCAAATATTCGTCGGAAAAAAGAAACCGACCCCGAATATGAATTTTCTGATGGCTCGGTTACCAAAGGACTTCGCCGAGAGGAAGGAAAGATCAAGCTCATACTTCTTGATGAGGTCAATGCTACTCATCCTGGCACATTAAAGAGGCTTAATGAAGTGCTTAATGCGGTGGAGCAAGGTGGCACCGTTGTTTTAACCGAAGATGCGGCTGAACAAATTCAGGTGAGCAAAGAAACCACTAAAGTTGTTGCTTTAATGAACCCAAGCGGACAAGGATATTTAGGCGTTAATCCACTGTCCAAAGAACTCATCAATCGTTTTGTCTATCAAAAGGAAGCAAATGAGCTGCCAAGAGAAAGCTTTGGTTTTCGTCGGAAAGCGAAACGGGGCATTGGGGTAAAAACAGAAAAGATGCCGGATTTAGCTTTTATTCATACGAGCGAGGGTATCTTGTCGATGGAACAATACAATGAAATTCCCGGTATTGAAGAAATAGAAGCAAAGTTTGAGGAGTTTCATTTTGGAGCAAAAGAATTATTGAAACAGAGAAAACTTGCCGAAGATCAAACTCAGTTATTTTTATACGATGACCAGCGAGAAAGCGATCGGGTAACCGATTATATCCGTCATCACTACAACGGAGATATTAACGACACTTTCCAACAAGCTTTGAAGTATTATTACTCCAACAAACTTGAGACTGACACGGACAGGAAAAAACTTGGGGAATTGATACGGTTGGTGGAGTACAAGCCAAAAACTACTGAATCCAAGCGTAAGGGTACAGAACGAGAGGAAAAAACTTCCGGAGCACCGGAAGCAGAGGGAGTAGAGACCCTAGAGTCAAAGGAAGGAAGAGAAATCGCTGAAAAAATTACCCAAAGATTAGAAGAACTACTCACAGAAGGAGCGGACAAGAATGAAGTCGCCCAGGGCTTATCCGGAGTGGGCACATCCGAAGCTATGGCATTGCGCGAACGCCTACTCACAGAAGGAGCGAACAAGAATCAAGTCGCCCGTGGCTTAGCCGGAGTGGGCACACCCGAAGCTATGGCATTGCGCGAACGCCTACTCACAGAAGGAGCGGACAAGAATCAAGTCGCCTATGGCTTATCCGGAGTGGGCACACCCGAAGCTATGGCATTGCGCGAACGCCTACTCACAGAAGGAGCGAACAAGAATTATGTCGCCCAGGGCTTATCCGGAGTGGGCACACCCGAAGCTATGGCATTGCGCGAACGCCTACTCACAGAAGGAGCGGACAAGAATCAAGTCGCCTATGGCTTATCCGGAGTGGGCACACCCGAAGCTATGGCATTGCGCGAACGCCTACTCACAGAAGGAGCGAACAAGAATTATGTCGCCTGGGGCTTAGCCGGAGTGGGCACATCCGAAGCTATGGCATTGCGCGAACGCCTACTCACAGAAGGAGCGAACAAGAATGAAGTCGCCCAGGGCTTATCCGGAGTGGGCACACCCGAAGCTATGGCATTGCGCGAACGCCTACTCACAGAAGGAGCGGACAAGAATTATGTCGCCTGGGGCTTAGCCGGAGTGGGCACATCCGAAGCTATGGCATTGCGCGAACGCCTACTCAAAGAAGGAGCGGACAAGAATCAAGTCGCCCGTGGCTTAGCCGGAGTCAACAATGAAGAAGCATTTGCTTTTAGGGAGAAGTTTTTTGGTGAAGACTCAACCCTTGCCGCTAAAAGTTTTCACACAGGCTGGTCGGTTACTAACGGCGTTGTCTGTCGGTATGGGTATGAGGGGGGGGTTACAGAAACGGTAAAGGGAGTGTCAATACCTGAAACAAAACTTGAGGGACCGGTCGCAGAACAGATCGAAGCGGCAATTGAAAAACTTGGCAAAGAAAATGTTTTTGGCCCCAATGAAGTAGAGAAAACTTTTGGAGTACGCTTGGCAGAAGTTCCTGATATTCCCTTTTCTGTTGAAGAACTTGAGAGAGCGGAAAAAATGGGACAAATGCTTGTCTTGCGAGTTGATAAAACCGCTGAAGGAAAGCCTATGTCTTTAGAAGCAATGAATGTAGCTGTTATGGAAAGGTGGCAGAAAGAGGGAAAGGGTGCTTTATTATCGACGCCCGATGGATGGGAAAACTTCATAAAAGAGAGTTATAAAAAAGATGTTCCTCGTTCTGGGTGGGCATTGGTCTCAAGAGAGATACTGTCCGAAAGCTTGGGCAAAAACTATATAGAACAAACAGACGTAATTATCAAAACCCTTAAAGACAAGGTTTTTAAGGGTATGGAAATACCTGAAAAATACGCTAAAGCTATGGCAGAATTCGAATCACAAAAAGAAAGACTGACAAAACTAATGAATGACGATTGGCAAGAAGCAGTTAAACAACTTTCTGCCTTGGAGATAACACAAATGACCAGACAAACAATTCAAGAGACAATATACGATCTGGCTATGTATTATGACACTAACAATAAACATTTGTTGACTGATAAATATACATGGTCAGCTTCTGTATCTCCTGTCGGCACTCTCGTGGACCTCGGTGGGTTCGGCGACGGGGGCGTGAACGGTGGCAGGTGGAGGCCTGTCGACCGTGACGACGACGTCGGCGTTTCTTTCTCCCGCAGATTGTAATTTTGGTTTTTGTTACTTGATCCTTTGATTGTTTTTTCTTCAATCGACTCCCTAAAGGGAGTCGATTTCCGCGAATTTTTTTGCATCAATTATGCTATAATGATACTGGCTAATGAAGCATGGTTTACGGATCATGTTCGCCAATTAATTACACTGCTTACGTTTTTCTTGCGCAGGTAAATCGATCTTATGGAGTGCGCACGTATTTATACAAACGCAACATGTCCCATTAGCATGAAGTGTTGTTGCCCTAGATGGAAAAACGTAAAGGAAATGTTGCGATCTCCTGACGGCAATCTCGTGAACCTCGGTAGGTTCGACGACAGGGGCGTGAACGGTAACAGGTGGAGGCCTGACAACCGTAACGACGACATCGGCGTTTCTTTCTCCCGAAGTGTTGCAAAGCTCGCCTATCTTACGGGCGAGTTTTGCGTTTGTCTCATCCATCCTCCCAGTTGCTTACCTATTTCCTGCAAACGGCCCTCATAGTCAACATACCAGCGTTGTTCAAGAGCTTTCACATCCTTGGCCAATCTTATAGTGATTTTTGCACATTCTAGGGACATATTGGCTTTGGATAAAATATCTTTTTTAAGAGCAGGTTCTTTAGTGTGGTATGCGGTTACGATGAGAGTCAATACATCCAATAAAAGACTCTCAGTTTTTTGTCCGATCGTGAATCTGTCCTTTTTGGGGATAGTCTCGCACCGCACATGCCAAGCGATATATAGTTTGTAAACCGCCTGGAATAATGGTGTTTGATGAGCAGGTTGTATATTATTATTGTTATCCATATTTATGTTCGAGAAAATTATCTCTTTGGAAAATCTGTTCAATGCTTGGACAGAGTTCAAAAAAGAAAAAGCTAATAAAGACGACGTTGCTGAATTCGAAATAAATCTCGAAGACCATATTTTTAAGTTGCATAATGATTTGAAAAATAAAACCTACAAGCATGGTGAATATTTTTCTTTTTTCGTTCATGATCCAAAACGTCGCCATATACACAAAGCTTCGGTTCGAGATAGGTTGCTTCATCACGCTATTCATAGAGTTATTGAGCCCACTTGGGATAAACTTTTTATTTTCGATTCTTGGTCGTCGAGAAAAAACAAAGGCACCCATGGGGCAGTTAACCGATTGCAAAAATCTGGACTTGAATTGTCTCGCAATTACACTCGCACTTTGTGGGTATTGAAATTGGATGTGAGAAAATTTTTCGATTCTGTTGATCACGATATTCTTTTGAAAATTCTTCAAGAACGGACTCTGGATGATCAGCTCATGGGTTTGCTTAGAGAAATAATTGAAAGTTATTCTCCTGGTTTGCCCTTGGGCAATTTGACCTCCCAATTGTTTGCCAATGTTTATTTGAATCAACTGGATCAATTCGTTAAACACGAATTGAAAATGACCGGATACATCCGATATGCTGACGATTTTATTATCCTTCATCAAAACAGAGAGTTGTTGATCAATTGTCTTGGGAAAATTACAGATCTTTTGCGTGAACAGTTGCGTCTTGATGTACACCCAAAAAAAATCGAATTGAAAAGATATACAAGTGGAATTGATTATCTCGGGTATGTTTGTTTTCCTAATCATAGAGTTTTGAGAACGAAGACAAAAAGAAGAATGTTCAAAAGAGTAAACGAAAAGAATTACTCGTCTTATAACGGAATCCTCCAACATTGCCGATCCAAAAAATTGCAGGTTGAGTTGATTGAAAAAGTCAAAAAGGTTACAGATGGTAAGCTTGGAAGACAATTTCCCAATACAAAAAACCCGCCACGGGTCTCCGGCGTTTCCGCCAGACGTACAGATTTCCCTATACGGCCGATCAAGCAAACCCCATGACGGGTTTTTTATGCTTGATCGGACTTTAGACCGTGCCACAACATAAATACCGTGGGTTAGGTCTCGATTCAATTGTACTTTAAGTTTAACACAAACTCTGATACCTGGAAATATTTTTTTGATCATTAAACCTTCGTCTTTATTTAGGGAGCCACCGCTCGCATCCCTCTCCTCCCTCTGCGAGCGGGCTTGCGCGCGAACGGGAGGGTGGGTCAAGCGCATTTGTATTTGAGACTCGGACATTTCCGCTAGGGCGTCCTGACTCACGGATGAGCGCCGCCGTAATCTTGCAATACAGAAATCCGAAGCGAAAGCGACACCACAGAAAGCAATATTGAAAACGAGAAGAGGGGTTGGCGGAGCCGGGGGTGGTGAGCCCTGTTTTGCTCTGCAAAATGCGTAGCGAAGCGGAGCACGAACCGAGGCGTAGCTGGGGAGAGGATTCCTTCCTCTCCCCAAACAGTCTCCTGCCCTCGCTCCCGCTCCGCAGAGCGGTAGAGCGAGGATAAGCAGGAAACCTAGACATCTAGGCGCGAGTAGCCCTAGCGGAAATGTCCGAGGCGAATGCCGAGGATGGTCTCCGTAGTTAGACGCAAAAAACAGAAAGTCCGAGACAAACAAACGAACGGCTCATTCTCTGGTATTTGAGCCGTTAGGCTCCAGCGAAGTAAAAATTTATGCTAAACTCTAGAAAGCACAATGAGCGTAATGCTGGCACTGAGAATTCCGCCAGTTTCTCCCTTTAAGGAGAAACCCGCCCGAGACCAACCGCCCATTCCGAAAAAAAGAAATCCCGCGCAAAACAAATCAAGTATGAAAAGGCGGTGGGGCGAGGGCGGTGCGACACAGCAGAAGCGGAGGAACGCTGTCGTACCAGACAGTGTTCCGGAGCGGAGGCTGTGGCGTGGCGGAATTCGTTAGTCATTATCAGTTTGTTGTTCAAAATAGGTTCGAGCAAAGCAAAGTAATACAGCACAGCGTTAAGAAAAACCTGCACTGTTGCAAGTTTTTTAGCTGTGCGAGCCGGAAGTATGTTTTGTTAACAAACAAAACAACTGAGGCAGGGTCGTGAAAATTTTATTTTGACGAAAATAAAATTATTCCTGACCACAAGTATGGGATACTTTATGAGAGCCGCAGGCACCATGGTGCCGAGGCGGGGTCGCGAGATTTTTCAGCAGAAAAATACTTGTGACCACAAAGTACTATCTTCTACACCACCTCGAGCAGAAACTGCTCAAAGGCTTCTTCGGCATCTGCCCCGCGCTTACGCGCTTCGGGCAACAGGTAAGATATTTTGCCAGCAAAATTTTTCAATTCTTCTTCTTTAAACTTGCCATAGCTTTTTTTCAACAGCATATCTTTGGCTTTCCAAAACAATACCCCGATGAGCTCTTCCATGCCCACCCCGAGGTCTACCGCTTGCCGGAAATAAACCCACAGGTGTAGTTTATCTCTGTCTCCAAAAGCATTAGCCAAAAGAAAATTGTTAAACTTTTCTTTCTTCTCTTTGGGTAATTCAAAAATGTTAAGTTCGGCACGCGCTTTCTTGAAATCATCGATAATGGGCTTGCCAAGCTTGCTCTCTAGAAAAACAAAATCATTTTGTGAGCTTGCGAGCTCTGGTAGTTTGCTCAAAATAAATTCTCTAGCACTTTCGAGCTCAAAAACACCTTCAAAAAACACTACGCATTTAGAAAAGAAAAGTCCGGCCCCAGAATAAAAGCTCTCGGTCTCTGTTACGCTAAAATCATTCTTGGAAATAAAAAAAGTAGTCACATCGCTACTTACAGCTTTTATGAATTTATCATAAACTATATGCTTCTTCTTTGTATCATCTCCAGCAAAAAGGTAAATCATATCAAAAGTTTAAAGTTTTACTTGTTTTTTGTATTCCAAATAAGGTGTGCCGTATTTTTGTTCTAGTGCATCATCGTATTTTTTAAGAAAAACAAATTTACTTAAAATAAAAGACGCAAAGGTAGTGACGACCACAAAAAAAGCGTTGAGGATAATGCCCAAACCAATCGCCAACATAAAAAGCCCCCAGTTGGTGGGAGTGCGGGTGTAACAATAGGGCCCACGGCAGAAAGCTTCTTTGGTTAGAACTTCGTTGCTATGCAAATTTCGAGTCGTGTGTTGAGACCAGAAAATAAGAAGCGATGCTAGAACTAAAAATGCGATGCCGACGGGAATAAAAGTAGGGTGCGAGAAAATTTTAAAATGAAAAATAAGATCAAGAATAACCCCCGCTAGTAACAAAACAAAATAGAAAAAATAAGAATGAGCAAGAATGCTGTGCACCTTGTTGGTCAAAGCATCTCTATAAGAGAACGGTGTTTCGGGTTTGCCATCCATCTATATATTATAGCACGAGAGACCTATTTTACCTGCTCTAGGTTTTGCCCCGAGCCAGAGTGCACCAGAAGCGGAATTTCTGTTTTGTGCTTCAAATATGAACGCCCGAGTACCCCTTCCATAGCATCTTTTATTATCTGATCTGCTTTAACTAGCACGCTGTCCTCTATCTCATAAACCAGCTCGTCATGAATCTGAAGCACAAGATGCACTTTGGGTAAGAGCCCGGCTTTATCCAAGTCTAGAGTAGCATAACGGATAGCGAGCTTGATAACATCGGCCGCAGTCCCCTGAATCGGTGCATTGATGGCAGTACGCTCGGCCATATTTTTGAGAAATGGAATTCTAGAATTTATATTTGGAAAATATCTACGCCTACCAAAAAGAGTTTCAGTGTAGGTGTTTTTGAGTGCAAAATCTTTTACACTCTCTAAGTAATCTCTAACTCCAGAAAACTGGTTGAAATAATTATCGTAAAATGTTTGTGCTTCTTCGCGAGTGCTTGCCCGTCCTCCGGCGTGGCCACCTAGGTTTTTACGCAAAGCCGAAACACCCATACCGTAAATAATGCCGAAGTTGATGACTTTGGCCCTTCGACGCATCTCCGCATCAACTTTTTCAAGTGGCACACCAAAAACAAACGAAGCCACACCGGCATGAATGTCTTTCTTTTCTCTAAAAATTTGCGTCATTTTTTCATCTCCAGAGAGAATGGCTGCCACCCGCAGTTCAATCTGGCTATAATCAAAAGCCACTAGCTTGGAGCCTTGGGGGGCGATGAAGCCCGCACGGATTCTTTTGCCGAGATCGCTTTTGATGGGCAGGTTCTGGAGGTTCGGATCCGAAGAAGAAAATCTACCAGTGGTGCTACCGTTTTGTATGAATTTTGCATGGAGTCTGCCGTCCTCTGCCACCATGTTTGGAATGACATCGATATAAGTGGAAAGTAGTTTCTGCAATTCTCGATAAGCAATGATTTCACTAATGATGGGGTTCCCCTCTTCGAGTTCTTCCAAAACTGAAATCTTGGTCGAAAAAGAACCGCTGGCGCTTTTCTTTTTGCCCGACTTCATCCCCATTTTTTCAAACAAGACTTCGCCCAATTGTTTAGGAGAATTTATATTAAATTCTGTGCCAGCTAGGTTGTAAATCTTCTCTGTGAGCTTGTCTAACTCCTTGTGGTATTCGATCGAAAGATCTTTGAGATATTTTTTGTCGATAGCTATGCCATAGTTTTCCATCGTTTTGACTACCTCCATTATTGGTTTTTCTATCTCTTCATAAACCCTTTCCAGGTTTTTCTCTTTTAATTTGTCAAAAATATATCTGTAGGCCGACTTGAAGGAGTTTGTTTTGGCAAAAAGTAAAATGTCTTCGAGTTTGGGGTTAGCAATATCTGAATTGATAACCCAAAGGGCGATAGCGGCTTCATTCAACTCTCGTTCGTCAACTTTTTCTTTGGAAGCAAAAGTGAGGTCTAGGGAATCGGTCGCGCTCTCAGCGCCATTTTTGCCGAAAAAACTTTTGAGTCGTGCGAATAAGCTTCTAAATTCAAATAAAATAAAAACTTGTTCTATCTTTTTTAAATCAGCACTCTCCCAGAAAGTTTTTGGGGGTAGTGCAAAGTCAATCTCTACATCGTATCTTATCTTAGCGAGAGTTTTTGAAAAAAGTGCTTCTTCTTCGTTTTCTTTGATGAGTTTTATCATGCGCTCGGAAAAACCCATTTCTTTAAATATTTCCTCCCCGCTTTTCCCGCCAGAGGCGGGTCCGCCTTTGGTGAATATTTTTTTATAAATATCTTCAATCGTGCCAAAGGTGGCAATCAGGTCGGTGGCTGTCTTCTCCCCCACTCCTTTGATACCTTTGATATTGTCCGATGGGTCTCCACGCAAACCTTTGTAGTCTGGTAAAAATTTGGGGCTAAAACCAAAACGCTCTACTACTTTTTCTTCGTCATATAAAATGGTGTCGGTGATGCCTTTTTTCAAAGTATAGACTTGCACTTTTTTATCATCCACCAATTGCATCGTATCCATATCTCCTGAAGCAATAATGATTTTAATGTTTTTGTCTTTGCGAAATTTCCCTACGATGGTGCCGATAACATCATCGGCTTCGAAGCCTGGCGCATCGTAAATAGGAATTTGAAAGGCTTCAAAAATAAGGCGGGATTTTTTGAGCTGAGAAACTAAGGCGTCGTCTGTTTTGGCACGGCCCGCTTTGTAGGCATCGTAAGTCTCATGCCGAAAGGTTTTACCTGGAAGGTCGTAACAGGCCACAATATAGTCTGGTTTCAAGTCCGAAATGATTTTCATCAACATGCTCGAGAGGCCGTAGAGAGCTCCAGTCGGCTCACCCGAGGAAGACAAAAATTCTGGCAGAGCGTGGTAAGCCCGATGGATGATGGCGTGTGAATCCAGCAAGACTAGGGTTTTGGCATTTGTGTTGTATTTTGAGTTGCTGGTGTCTGACATTGTGTAAATTATATCATTTAAGATATACTTTAGTTATAATGCCAGACTTTGATGACGAGAAACAAAAAAAACAACTGGACGATTTGCACAAACGAGAAGAAGAACAGTTGATAGCAACCCTAGCAGAATCTAAATATGGTATTCCCTACATCGATCTCTACAGCCATGTGGTAGACAATGAGGCGCTAAGAGCAATCCCCGAGAAAGAAGCTCGCGAAGAAAAAGTCGCGCCTTTTAAGCTGACTGGGCAAAATGTCTTGATTGCAGTGCGTTCTCCCTCCCCCGAGCTTCTGCAGAAATTGAAGGAGGACATGAATAAAAAAAACCTAGAGGCTGTTTTTTACATGGCCTCAGAAGCCAGCCTCAATAAAGTCTGGGACAGATATAAAGAACTTTCGATGGCAGAAAGTTCACAAGTTGGGGGTATTGAAATTTCTAAAGAAATTTTAAGAGAGACAGCAAAAAATATAACCAAGTTACAGGATATTGAAAAAGAAATAATAAAAACACTCGCAGGTCACCAAACACACAGAGTCTCCCGAGTTTTGGAAATAATTTTGGCTGGAGCTATCGCTATCAAAGCTTCGGATGTACATATAGAGCCAGAAAAAGATCGAGGTAGGTTGCGTCTGCGTTTAGACGGTATCTTACAAGACATTACTTTTTTTGGGCTCGATGTATATCATCTTCTAAATTCAAGAATAAAACTTTTGTCGGGCATGAAGCTAACTTCCAAGATTACCCAAGATGGACGCTTCAATATAACTGAAGGAGATGAAGAGTTGAGCGTTCGTACTTCGCTCATTCCGGGAACTTATGGGGAGTCTATGGTTATGAGAATTCTAGACCCAAAATCTATTCAAGTTAAATTTGAAGATCTGGGTATCGAACCTTATTTGCTTTCGATTGTGGAAGCAGAAATTGTAAAGCCCAATGGTTTGGTTTTGGTAACCGGCCCAACGGGTTCTGGAAAAACCACTACTTTATATGCATTCTTGAGAAAAGTCTACACACCAGATATAAATGTTGTAACAATTGAAGATCCAGTCGAATACCACTTGCCGGGCATCACCCAAACTCAAGTAAATAAAAAAGGAGAAGACCGCACCCTCTCAGGTGGTTTGCATTTGTCTTCTCACGACCAAGGATATAGTTTCCCAGAAGGCCTGCGCTCTGCATTACGCCAAGATCCAGATGTAATAATGGTTGGAGAAATTCGTGATTCGGAAACAGCAAAAACCGCCATACAGTCTGCTTTGACTGGGCACATGGTATTCTCGACACTCCACACCAATAACGCCGCTGGAGTCATCCCTCGTATGATTGATCTTGGGGTGAACCCAAAGATTATGGTTTCCGCGCTTTCTTTGTCTATGGCTCAAAGGCTGGTGCGTAAACTTTGTGTTTCTTGTAAACAAGAAGTAGAATCTACGGCAGAAGAAACAAAAATCATAGAATCAATACTGAGTGGAATGATAGAAGAAAAAAAAGATATTTTAAAATATGGAATTGGGGAAAATATAAATTTAAAACCTCCTTTCAAGATATTCACCGCTCCAGGTTGTGAAAAATGCAACCTGACTGGATACAGTGGCCGTATCGGTATTTTTGAAGCAATCAAAACAGATGAAGCTATTGAAAAAATAATGCCACAGAACCCAAGTGAGCGAGAGGTAAAAAGCGTAGCTAAAACCCAAGGGATACTTTCTATGCGCCAAGATGGTATTATAAAAATGCTAAACGGGATAACTTCATTTAGTGAAGTAGCTGGAGTGGTTGATTTAAACGAAGAATAATTAAAAATTATAAAAAAAATGAGAAAGAGATTTAACATAGAGGAAATAAAGAATGATAAAAACTTTAAAGTAGCTGTTTTTGGTAGTTCTAGAATACAGAGAAATGATATTATTTACAAAAACGTTAGAGACCTTGCTTACATGTTGGGAGAAAAAGGTATTGATGTTATTACGGGAGGTGGCCCGGGTCTTATGGAGGCGGCCAATAAAGGCCACAAAATGGGAACTACCAAAAGTAAAAGTAAGGCCCACTCTATCGGCATAGGAGTAAAACTTTTGTGGAAGCAAAAATTTAACACTTCCGTGGAGTACAAAGAAGAGTTCGAAATATTCTCTAGAAGGCTCGATGAATTTATGCTCTTGAGTAATGCGGTGGTTGTGACCCCGGGTGGGCTTGGAACAATTTTGGAACTTTTCTACACTTGGCAACTTGTCCAAGTGCATCATATTTGCGATATACCAATTATCCTTATGGGGGAAAGTTGGAAAGGATTACTCAAATGGATAAAGAAAGAACCATTAGCAAAACAATATATGGATGAAGAAGATTATAAATTAATCTTTTATGTAAAAAATCCCAAAGAAGCTGCTGAGATAATAGAAGAAAACTACAAACATTTCAAAGGAGGAGGAAAAAACTTTTGTTTAAATTATAAAAAATATAAAATAAATTAAAAAAACACTAATCTCTAAACAATCCTTTTGGAGATAAACCCCGAAAGTAACAAATTCTTGAAGGATGGACCCAGCGATATCAATAAAGATAGCCAGAACGTCCTACGCAAACTTGTATAACCAAAGGCTGATTGATTAGAGATTAGTGTCTTCTTGCACCCACTCTTGTTTGGAAATTTATTATACTACAAAGAACCAAACTCAAATGCTATAATGTGGATAGCGTGTTGATAACATCGCTCCGAGAAGTATATCATACTCTAAAGCTAATGTCAAGCTGGCTATATATAAATAAGCTTGTAAAACAATAACAAAAAATGCCTAAAAAAGAAGCGGAAAAAGAAAAGAACGAAGAAGCATCCTTGGACCAAGCCTTGCGTCCTTCTCGTTGGGAAGAATATGTCGGCCAAAAACATATAAAAGACAACGTAAAAATACTATTGCAAGCTGCCGAAGAGCGTGGACACATCCCAGAACATATCCTTTTTTATGGTCCTCCGGGATTAGGAAAAACTACCCTTGCACACCTGATAGCCAAAGAAACTGGCAGACAGATGAAAATAACTTCCGGACCGGCAATTGAAAAAGTCGGGGATTTGGCTTCCATCTTGACCAACCTCTCTCCTGGAGACATAATCTTTATCGACGAAATTCATCGGCTCAATAAAATGGTTGAGGAAATACTCTACCCTGCCATGGAGTCTGGGGTACTCGATATTATTATCGGCAAAGGGCCTTCGGCTCGCACTATCCAGCTCGACCTACCTCCTTTCACTTTGATTGCCGCGACTACTCGTGTAGCTCTTATCTCCTCACCACTCCGTTCGCGTTTTTCGGGTGGAGTTTTTAGATTGGAATTTTATTCCAATAAAGAAATTGCAGAAATTGTAAACCGCTCGAGCAAATTGCTCAATACAGAATTGGCTGGTGGTGCAGTAGAAGAAATTGCTAAGCGTAGCCGGTCTACTCCTCGTACCGCAAACTATTTTCTAAAACGCTGTCGAGATTTTGCGCAAGTACACAAAAAAAAGTTAGACAGGGAAACAGTTCGCGGGGCGCTCAACATGCTCTCGGTAGACGAGATTGGCCTTAATACTTCAGACAGAAATCTTTTAGAAGTTTTGATTAAAAAATTTAAAGGTGGACCTGTGGGTCTCAACACCCTCTCGGCTGCGATGTCTGAAGAAGAAGCGACGATTGAAGAAGTTATCGAACCCTATCTTATACAGCTAGGACTCCTAGAACGCACTGCTCGTGGCCGAGTAGCTACCCCTAAAGCTTATGAACATCTGGGACTAGGAAGCGAACAAGACAAACTTCTATGACCCATTCGACTAACTCAGGGTCATGGTGATAAAATAGAACCATGAAGATTTTAGGAATTGACCCTGGGTATGAGCGATTGGGTATCGCCATCCTCGAAAAAGAAAAACGCGGAGAAAAAGAGCGAGTACTTTTTTCTACTTGTTTTAAAACTTCATCCAAACTAGAGTTTCCTGAAAGATTGGGCCTACTTGGTAGAGAAGTAAAGAAAATAATCAAAAAATATAAACCCGAAGTGCTAGCAATAGAAACTTTATTTTTAAACACAAACCAAAAAACAGTCATGCAGGTAGCCGAAGCACGAGGAGTAATAATCTACGAAGGAGTAAGTGCAGGTTTGAAAATATTTGAGGCTTCTCCTCCGCAAATAAAAATGGCAACCACCGGCTACGGCAGGGCCGACAAAACCCAGATTATAAAAATGGTAAAAATTTTGGTGGATATAAAAAATGATAAGAAATCCGATGATGAGTTGGATGCCATCGCCATCGCCCTCTGTGCTTTTGCTCACCTTGGGAGCCTTATAAAATAAGCGCAAATCCGCCTGTAGAAAAATTTAAAAGGTTATCCACAGATTCTGTTTTTTTATCTTGCTAAAAGAAAATGTTTTTGATAAAAATAAAGAAAATTAAATTGTTTTTTTATTAAAGGGTCGTTTAAAAAAAATAAAAAGTCACATATGAGTTACGATGAAGATGAATTGTTAGTCGAAGAGCGAAGCTTTATGCTAAGCAACGATGAAGATGAATCAGAGGATGACGAAAATACTGAACCAAAAGAAATGACAGATTTTGGTTTAGATGAAGAAGACCCAGACAACGATAGCTAAACTAAAAACACCCCGAGAGGGGTGTTTTTAGTTTCTTAATTTTGTTGAACTTTATTTAATTTTAACAAAACGCCTTTTACCTATTTTTAACTTCATCCCGCTCACCCCTTTTATATTTACCTCATCAATTTTTTTGTTTGTAGATAAATCAGTAATCGCTCCTTCTTCTACAAGTCTACGAAATTCCATTTTTGAAGCAACAATTTTATTTTTAACCAAGAGGTCCATGATGCTCTCGCCTATGCCAATTTCGAGCTCAGTCATTTCTTCTGGAATTTCTCCTTTTTGAAAAGTGTTTACAAAATTCTCTTCTGCTTTGACTGCTTCTTTTTCTCCATGATAAATGGCCACTATTTGTTTGGCTAGATTCATTTTTATTTTCTTGGGGTGCATTGACCCATCAGCCAATCCTTGCTTGATTTCTTTTATCTCATCCATTGCAGTGAAGGTGCATAATTCAAAATAGTTCCCGATAGAAGAGTCTGGTATCGACATGACTTTGCCATACATGTCGTTTGGGGTGTCGGTAATTCCAATATAGTTATCTAAGCTTTTAGACATCTTGTCTCTACCATCTAAGCCTTCGAGCACTTGAAAAGACATGACCGCTTGAGGTTCTATTTGGTTTACTTTCATTACATCGCGCCCCATAAGCATATTGAATGTCTGGTCGGTTCCCCCAACCTCCATATCGCAAGATCCATAAATTCTAGCTAAGGCATACGAATCTATTCCTTGAATTACTGGGTACAGCATTTCGTGCATAAAAAGCTCTTCGTTGTTTTTTATTCTTTCTTGAAACATGTCTCTACCCACCAACTTTGAATGAGTAATGTTTTTGAGTGTCCACAACAAACCTCTTAAAGTAACTAAAGTAATTTGTTTTGGGTTAATTGTTGTTTGCATTCTGGTTTTTTCAAAAAGAATTGTTTTTCCAAGAAAAGAATTTGGGTCTATATTAATAGAAATTTTTTTATTTTTGCCTTTTTCATTAATATCTACATCGATGCCTGCCTTAACTTCTGAGCCATACAACATGTCGGTAGTACTAAAAAACCAATCGGAATTTTTAATCCAAGAAAAATTGGCAGGCGAAGTATCTAATATTTTTTTTATTTGTTCTGTGTAGGTAGCCATGTTTTGAGCTATTTCTACATTACTTGGAATTTCTGAGATAACTGTTTCTTGTTTTTTATCTATACTCCCACTAATGTTGTGTGTGGAAGCACTTAAAACTGAAGATGTGTTGTTTATTTCTTTATTAGTAGAAGTCTCTGGGCGTGTTTTGTTTTTGCCAGTAGGATCTCCAATAGATGCGGTAAAATCTCCAATAATAAAAACAACCTTGCAACCCAAGTCTTGCAGTATCCGGAGTTTTCGTAACACTACAGCATGCCCCAAGTGAAGATCTGGCCTGGTTGGATCCGCTCCTAGTTTTACAATGATGTCTTGTTTGTATTCTCCATTTATTTTGGCTTCAAGTTTTTTGCGAAAGGAACCATTGGGATCAATAAATTCTCCCACGCCACGGGAAAATAGCTCATCCAAGACTTGATTGTTGTCAATTTTCTTCATAGAAGAGCATTATAGCATTTTAAAGGTAATTAAAAAAACTTCTTAAAAAGACATTTTTCCTGCTATAATCAACCCTATGAGAGCAAAATTAAAAGAAATTCACCGAAGATTGTTGGTAGATGGTAAAATTGTGAAAGTAATCAAAAGAACCTATAAAGATAAGCATTTAATGAAAAACATAATACTCTTTGGAGCAGGTGTTTTTGTCTTACTCTCTGCTTTTGGCTTCATTTGGGTTTCTTCTTTTAGAATACCTGATTTTAATTCTTTTCAGGATAGAAAAATTACAAATTCTACGAAAATATATGACCGCACAGGAGAGGTCTTGCTTTACGATATTTACCAAGATACAAAAAAATCCGATATTTCTTTTGAGTTAATGGGACCAAACATAAAAAACGCTACGGTAGCCATAGAAGATGCTGAATTTTACAACCATAGCGGGATAAGAGTAACTTCTATTTTCCGAGCAGTACTTTCTAATTTATTTAGCACTGGACGAACACAGGGAGGTTCTACCATCACCCAGCAATTAGTGAAGAACACTCTTTTGACGCAGAAAAAAAGCTATACCAGAAAAATAAAAGAATGGGTTTTGGCAATCAAAATAGACAAAGCTATGTCGAAAGAGAAAATTTTGGAGTTTTATTTAAACGAAGCTCCTTATGGGGGAAATATTTACGGCATAGAAGAAGCTAGTAAAACTTATTTCAATAAACGCGCCCAAGACCTGACTCTTCTTGAGGCAGCCTATCTGGCTTCTATCCCCCAATCTCCGACCATGCTTTCTCCTTATGGAAAAAACCTAGACAGACTGGAAGAAAGAAAAAACCTAGTTCTTTCTAGAATGCTCGCTCTGAATTTTATTTCTCAAGAAGAATACGATACTGCTAAAAGCGACACAGTGGAATTTACTCCGAAGGAAAATACTGGCATCAAGGCTCCACATTTTGTGTTTTTTATTAAAGACTATTTAGAAAAAAAGTATGGAAGTGAAATGGTAGAGAATACTGGATTGAAAGTTATTACCACGCTTGATTATGACTTACAACAAAAAGGAGAGGAGTTCGCAAAAGAAGGCGCCCTAACTAACGAAAAAAGCTGGAATGGAGAGAATGCTGGCTTGGTGGCAATAGACCCCAAGACTGGGCAAATTTTGACAATGGTGGGGTCTAGAGATTACTTCGATAAAGATATAGATGGCAATTATAATGTGACAACTGCTCGTCGACAACCAGGCTCTTCTTTTAAGCCATTTATCTATGCCACAGCTTTTAATAAAGGATTTACTCCGGAGACGGTTTTGTTTGATGTGCCAACTGAGTTCCAAACAACCTGCAACGCATACGGCAAAGCTCTCCCGGGGCGCAACCAAAGCGATTGTTATATGCCCAACAACTATGACGGCAAAACTCGTGGCCCCCTAGCTCTTCGAGATGCCCTTGCTCAATCAATAAACATTCCAGCAGTAAAACTTTTTTATCTAGTAGGTTTAAAAAATGCACTAAAGACAGCTGAGGATATGGGTATAACTACCCTAACAGATGTAAGCCGCTATGGTCTTACTTTGGTTATCGGAGGTGGAGAGGTCAGTCTTCTAGACATGACTTCAGCCTTTGGTGTTTTTGCAAATGATGGATTAAGAAACCCATATACTGGAGTCTTGCGGGTTGAAGACTTGGGTGGAAGTGTTCTGGAAGAATTTTCTCAAAAAACAAAAGAAGTTTTGCCAAAAAATACAGCACTGACTATTTCAGACATCTTGTCTGATAATGTAGCTCGTGTGCCAACTTTTGGAGCATCTTCTCCTTTAGTTGTGGGTAACAAGCAAGTAGCAGTAAAAACAGGAACAACTAACAGTAATCGAGATGCGTGGACGGTTGGATACACCCCCTCAATCGCAGTTGGGGTATGGGTTGGGAATAATGACAACACCTCAATGAAAAAAGGTGGAGCAGCTTTAGCTGGACCTATTTGGAATAAATTTATGTCTGAAGCTTTAAAAAGCTTCCCAGATGAAAAATTTGAAAGGCCAAACCTGGAAGTTGATGAAGAAACAACCAAGCCAGTAATTCGTGGATCTTGGCAAGGAAATGAAACCTTCTTTATAGACAAAATCTCTGGAAAACTAGCGACAGAATTCACCCCAAAAGAAACCACAGAAGAGAGGGTATTAACAAGCGTACATACGATTCTTTATTGGATTAACAGAAGTGATATTCTAGGACCTCCTCCGTCAAACCCAGAGAGTGATTCTCAGTTTAGCCACTGGGAAATACCAGTACAAGCTTGGTGGGAACAAAATAAACACAAATATAAAATAACTACCAGAAGCGATATACCAACCTTGAAAGACGATGTTCACACCCAAACATCTGGACCGGTTATATCAGTTCTTATGCCAAGCAAAACAACAAACTACTCTCCTGATGAAAGAATAAATTTGAAAATTTCAAGCCTGGGAAGATACCCAATTAAAAAGCTCGATGTTTTTGTAAATGATATTTATTTGGGAAGTACGGACTCTGGTGCAAGTTTTTCTTTTGTTCCCAGGGAGCTCGACAACTTAAGAGAGGAGAACGAAATTCGAGTTATCGCCTATGACTCTATTTACAATAGATCTGAGGTGGTTTCAACCTTCATAGTTAAATAAATCCTACCTATTCATTGGCATAATTAGGTAAGTAAAAGATGGGTCAGAAACCGCAGAAACTACAATAGGAGAAGATGCACCGCTAAATTTAATAGATACACTGTCGGTTGTAATAGACTGGAAACAGTCTAAAAAATATTTATAGTTAAAACCAAGCTCAATACCCTCTCCTGTTAGAGCAGCATCTAAGTAGGTTTTGTTTTCTCCAATATCATTATTTTTTGAGGAAAGTTCAAAAATTTTTTCTTTTGGTTTAATAGAAAGATTTACCTGATTAAATTTATCTGAAAAGATGTTGGAAAGTTTGAGGGCATTTAATAACTCTTGTTTTAAAACCACTGCTTCTGTTTTTGACTCTTTTGGAATAATTTGGCGGTAGTCTGGAAAAACCCCATCAATTACCCTAGAAGTTAGGTAAATATTGTCAGCTGAAAAAGAAATTTGATTTTTATCAAAACAAACACTGACTTCTCCTCCCGTATCTCCAAACAATCTTAAAATTTCTGGAATATTTTTGAAAGGTATGAGTATTCTATCAACCTCTTCAATGCCTTTCATTTTTACTTTCTTTTCAGCCAACCGAAAAGAATCAGTTGAGACAAACACCAAACCCTCTTCATTAGAATAAATATAAACACTAGATATTTCGGGCTTTATGTCAGAAACCGAAGAGCTGTAGTAAACAGACTTTATCCCATCGACAAGCTTTCTGGCCTCTATTTTAAGTGTTACTCCAGAAACATTTGGTATTGTTGGGAAGTCTTCGTGGGGTTGTCCTTTCACTTTTATTTTATTTTTTCTTGTTTTGACAACCAGGTTTCCATCTATTTCTTCTAAACTAATGTTTTCATTGTCTCCAATATTTAAAAACATACTAGCCAAAACAGTTCCTGAAATAGCCATAATGCCCTCTTTTTCTACTTTGGCTGGAATTTCAATTTCAATACCTAGGCTTAGGTTTGTGGCTCTAAGTTTTAATGATTTTTTAGATGCAACAAAAAGAATTGAGTTTAAAACTGGAAGAGTAAGATTTTTTCCCGTGATTCTTTCTGTTTGTAATACACCATTCTTTAATTTTTCTATCTCACATTCTATTTTCATATTGTTTATATCTTTTATATATATAAATTTATTAATACTATTAGTTCTGTTTATAAGTGGATAACTTTGTTTTGTATATACCTAATATGGGTTATTTTTGTTAATTTTTTTTAGTTTCTTTCTAATAACTTTTGAATTAATCTTCTGTTTCTATAAGCGTTTATTTTTTTTGTTTTGTTATTCACAACACCTTCTCTAGTTATCCCTATCTTTTCAATTACTTATAAACAACTATTTAAATAGGATTCTTATTTGTTCTAATTCTTGTAATAATTGTGGGTCGTTCTTGATGTCTGTTTTAATTTTTAAATAGGAGTGAATAACTGTCGTGTGATCCTTCCCTCCTAGTTTTTGACCAATCAGTGGATAAGAAACACTAAAATCTTCTCGCAATAAATACATTACCACCTGCCTGGCTTTTACAATTTCTTTTCTTCTAGTTTTTTCGTAAATTGAAGATTCCTCTATACTATAAAAATCACTCACAGTTTTCACCACATCTTTTATAGCCACATTTCTTTTTGGTTTAATGTTGTTTTTCAACAAGCTCTTTACTTCAACAAGAGTAAGGGGTCTATTTTTAAGACGATATTGGCAAACAATTGTGTTTAGACTTCCTTCTAGCTCCCGAATGTTTCCTTGTATTGCGCTGGCTACATATTCAATAATTTCTGGATCCAAACCTATGTCTAGTTCTTGTAGTTTAACCTTTAAAATGGCGATTCTAGACTCATATTCGGGTTCGGTTATATCAACAATCATGCCAGCCGCAAAACGAGATTTTAAGCGATCTGCTAGATCTGGTATGTGGTTGGGGTGTTTGTCGGAGGAAAAAATAATTTGCTTATTGTTTTCATGAAAAGTGTTGAATGTATGGAAAAGTTCTTCTTGAATTTTCTCCATTTTTCCAATAAATTGGATATCATCAATGATTAACAGGTCGTATTTACGATATTTTTCCTTAAAAGAGTTTGCTTTGTTACTTTGGAGGGAATTTATAAAATCAGTAGCAAACTTTTCTAGCGTCATATAGTGCATTTTTTTGTTTGGGAACTTTTCTTTGATCGAGTTCCCTACTGCCTGGATTAGGTGGGTTTTCCCCAAGCCGGTTGCCCCATAGATAAAAAACGGATTATATTTTGTACCCGGATTGTCTATTATGGCTTGAGAAGCAGCGTAAGCAAGCTCATTAAAAGCCCCAACAATAAAAGAATCAAAACGATAGCGTGAATTTAGATTGTCTTCTGGGTTTATATAGAGATCTTTGAGGGGTAATTCTTTGTTTACAAAAGATTCGTTTGTTTTCGGTATTTCCTGTTTACTCGACTCGATTTTGGTTATAGTATATTCCACTGCACGCATATTTTCGTAGACATCGGCGATTGTTTTGGTTATAAGCTTGTGGTACTTTGTTTTTAACCAGTCTCGGACAAATTCATTTGGCACCCCTACATAGATAATACCCATATCTTCTTTTAAAATAGAGGTATTTTTAAACCAGGTACTAAAATTTGCTTTCGAGACATCTGCCTCAATTTCTTCTAAGCAGTTTTTCCAAAGTTGTTTTGTATCCATCCCGTTAGAAATTTATTAAATAATAATTCATATGATAATTTTACCCCTCCCGTCATTTCGATGATTTCTAACGGGAGCCATTTGTTGCATTATACTACCACGTAAACATTTTGGAACTTCCAAAAACTTACTAACTATGTTGATAATCTGTTGATAATTAAAAAAGTGAATTTTTATAAACCAGGTTTTCTACTATAAAAAACACAAGCCGTGTTGATTTTCTTTGAGAGATGTTATATTATAACGACATGTCACAAACATACCAACCTAAAAAAAGAAAAAGAAGTAAATCCCACGGGTTTTTGGTTAGGTCAAGGACCAAAACAGGCAAAGGGGTTATTTTACGAAGACGCAGAAAAGGACGCAAGAAACTCACCGTCTAAACCCCCAACACCCCTGTTTTTCTCTTTTATGTTCTCTAAAAAAAACAGAACAAATAAAAAAGAAGTTGAAAGAATTTTTAAAGTTGGGCGTTTTGTTGGTACAACCAACCTAACCTTAAAATTTATCAAAAATAGCGAAAAAACTTCACCAAAAGTTTCTTTTATTGTGCCCAAAACAGTTGCCAAAAAAGCGGTTGACCGAAACCTCTTAAGAAGAAGGGGGTATGTGGTTTTGGAAAAATATTTACAAAGACTTCCAGTTGGATTTTTGGGTGCATTTGTTTTTGGCAAAAAAAGCAAAGAAGTTTTTGGCGGAAGAAATAAAAAAACAATTCAAAATTCCTCTTCTAAACAAAACTTAGAAAACGAGATAAAAATTCTTTTAAACAAGGCATGAAAAAACTATTTATAAAAACCATCGAGTTTTACCAAAAAAGAATTAGCTTTTTTAAAAAACAAAGCTGTGTGTTTTACCCCACTTGTTCGGAATATACCAAAGAAGCAATAAATAAATATGGAGTTTTGAAAGGGTGTTGGCTTTCTTTTTTTAGAATTCTTCGTTGCCACCCTTGGCAAAAAAACCACATCGACCCACTCAAGTAATTTAGCAATAGGAAGCGACCGCTTCTTATTGCTAAATTACTAAGTAGAAAATCAATATTTCTAGCGTTTTTTTGTGTTTTCGTATAGAATAAGAAAATGTTAAAAATTGTTTGGGACACTATATTATATAAGCCCCTTGTAAACGTTTTGGCCTTTTTGGTTGCAATTATCCCTGGTGGAGACATAGGCATAGCCATTATAATCCTAACTCTTTTAGTAAAAGCCGTTCTCTACCCTCTTTCTCAGCGTTCGATTGAAGGTCAAGCAAAAATGAGCTTACTGACGCCAGAATTAAGTAAAATAAAAAAAAGTGGCGCGAGCAAAGAAGAACAAGCGAAACAAACATTTGAACTTTATAAAAAACACAAAGCCAACCCTTTTTCTGGGTGTTTACTGGTTTTAATTCAAATCCCAATAATTTTTGCTCTATATTTTGTTTTCTTAAAAGGTTTAAAATTTGATAATGGAGTTTTGTATTCTTTTGTTGCTTCGCCGGAAAATTTAAATATGCACTTTCTTGGAGTTTTAGACATAGGGCAAAAAAGCATTTTGTTGGCACTCTTGGCGGGAATTTCACAATATTTCCAAGCCCATTTTATGCCGAAGCCAGCCCTTAGTACTGCAGAGCCTGGCACTTTTGCTGAAAGTTTTGGCAAAAGCATGCACATGCAAATGAAGTACGTCTTCCCTTTCATTGTAGCCTTTATTGCTTATAGTGTTTCTGGTGCAGTTGCTCTTTACTGGATTACGAGTAATATCTTTTCTATTTGTCAACAAATATATGCACAAAAGAAAAAACACTTAATTCCTGAAGTGAAATAATTATTATAAGTCCCGTTAGAAGTCCTATTAAC
>Ga0163153_10002960_pt1 | contig 23517 bp, 25 predicted proteins | sample OliLakLV19MP6IB1_FD_148629 | JGI IMG/M metagenome (GOLD analysis project Ga0163153, IMG submission 148629) | Freshwater microbial mat bacterial communities from Lake Vanda, McMurdo Dry Valleys, Antarctica - Oligotrophic Lake LV.19.MP6.IB-1 | ecosystem: Environmental > Aquatic > Freshwater >...
TCGGCCAGCGCCTGCGCCGAGATCGCCAGCACCGGCACCGGTTCGGGCGCGCGCATGGCGGTCTGCGTCTTGAGGGTCATGGTCGCCGTTACGACCTTGCCCTGCAGCGCCATCAGCATCGCGGCCTGGAATTCGCGCGCGGTCTGGAAGCGGTCCGCGGGTTTCTTGGCCATGGCGCGCGCGCACACGCCGTCGAAGCCCTTCGGGATCGCGGGGCTCAGGCTGGACGGGGCCGCGGGATCGCTCTGCAGTACGTTGTGCATCACGGCCGCCGGAGTTTCCGCCAGGAACGGGCTCACGCCGGTGAGCAGCTCGTAGAGGATCACGCCCGAGGCCCACAGGTCCGCGCGGCCGTCGGCGGGCAATCCCATCAGCTGCTCCGGGGCCATGTGGGTGGGCGTGCCCACCACAGTGCCGACCTGGGTGAGCGAGGACGATTCGAGCCGCGCGATGCCGAAGTCCATGATCTTCACCTTGGTGCCGGTCATGATCATGATGTTCGCGGGCTTGATGTCGCGGTGGACCACACCCTGCTTGTGCGAATAGTCGAGCGCCGTCAGCAGCTGCTTCATGACCTCGAAGATCTCGATCACTTCGTAGCGCATGCCGGTGCCGAGCACGCGCTTGAGCTCCTGGCCCTCGACGAACTCCATCACGATGAAGGCCATGTCGGCCTCGTTGCCGTATTCGTAGACGCCGACGATGCCGGGGTGCTGCAGGCGCCCGCCGGCCTGGGCTTCGCGCTTGAAGCGCGCCACGGCTTCCACCATCTCGGCGGCCTCGAGGTATTCCGAGAGGATGGTCTTGATCGCGACCTTGCGCTCGATGACCGGGTCGAAGCCTTCGTAGACCACGCCCATCGCACCCTTGCCGAGGGCACGGGTGACGACGTATTTGCCGATGTTGCGCGGGTGATCGGCCATCGCGGGCGCCTCCGGTTACTTCTCGATCAGCTTGAGCGCCTTCTGGAGGCTGCGTCGCATGCGGTTGAACGAGGTGCCGAGCACGCTGATCTCGTCCTTGCCCTTGCCGAACTCGGGCACGTCGAAGTCGCCCTGCGAGACCTTGTCGGCCGAGGCGGACATGCGCGCGATCGGGCGGATGATCATGAGCGACAGCATGACGTTGAGCACGATGAAGGTGACCGCGAAGATCGCGGCGAGCGAGCCCATGAACACCTTGAACGCGTTGTTGGCGTTTTTGATCGCCAGCGCCATCGGCACGCTGACCACCTGGGCGCCGATGATCTCCATGTGTTTCCAGCCGAAGCCGTTGCCTTCGCCGTAGAGCTTGATCATCGAGGCGGGCGCGGCCGAGGGCACGCTGTGGCAGGCGAGGCAGGCCGGATCCTTGATCTGGATCGGGCGCGCAAGGTAGATCATTCGTCCCGCGGGCGTGTCGCGTTCACCCGAAAGCTCCTTTGTGTCGGCGACGTTGCGGAAGCTGTTGACCACGTCCGCTTCCCATTCCACCGCGCGGTCGCGCGGGTTGGTCGGGTTGAGCGTGGCTTCCTTGTAGGTGAAGTCGGGATATTTCTTGCGCAGCGAGTTGAAGGTTTCGGTGGCGGCGTAGGCCGGCACGGTCTGCGGCAGGAAGGTTTCGGCGAGTTGCGATTCCAGGTGGGGTTTGACCTGCGAGACGGTGTAGCCACGCACCGAGAGGGCGGCTTCCATCATGAGGCCGGCGCTGCGAAGCACCTCGTCCTTGGCGTTTTTTTCGAGCAGCTCGTGCGACACATAGGCCGAAACGGCCATGCCGGCGGCGAAGACCACGGCCAGCACGATGTTGAACTTGAGGCGCAGACCCATTGCCGACTTCTCCCTGTTGTTGTTCTGGCCGGGGCGTAGCCTCGGGCACAATCCGCGTACGAAGGATACTCCCGACCGGATTCACCCCTCTATGAACTTGGTCACATGGCTGGAGCGCGCCGCCCGGGCCTGCCCGGACCGCGCCGCCATCTTCCTCGGGCGCGAAGCCTGGTCGTCCTACGCCCGGCTCGGGCTCGTTGCCGCGCGGATGGCCGGTGGCCTGGACGCCAGGGGTTTCGTGCCCGGCGACCGGGTGGCGATCTGCATGCGCAACGGCCCCGAATACCTGCAGGCCCTGTACGGCATCTGGTGGGCCGGAATGGTTGCGGTCCCGGTGAATGCCAGCCTGCACGCCAGGGAGGTGGATTTCATCGTGGCCGATTCGGGCGCGCGCCTGCTGCTCGATTCGCCCGGGCAGGTGGCCGGGCTTGCCGGCGGGGCGCCGCTTGGCCTCGTCACCAGGGCTCCCGGCGACCTTGCGTGGCTCTTCTATACCAGCGGCACCACCGGCACTCCCAAGGGCGCGATGCTTTCGCACCGCAACCTGGCGCAGATGACCTGCAGCTACTTCCTCGACGTGGACGCGGTGCCGGCCTCGGGACGGCTGCTGCATGCCGCGCCCCTTTCACATGGCTCGGGCCTGTACAACTTCCACCACCTCGCGGTGGGCGCGGCCCAGGTGCTGCCCGAATCCGGCGGTTTCGATTCCGCGGAGGTGCTGGAGCTGCTGGAATCACACGCGGAGGTCACGATGTTCGCCGCGCCCACGATGGTGGGCAGGCTGGCCGATGCCGCGCTCGCCTCGGGTGCGCGCGCCCCGGGCCTGCGCACACTCGTCTACGGGGGTGGGCCGATGTACCTTGCCGGCCTGCAGCGCGCGACCGCGGCCCTGGGCCCGCGCCTGGCGCAGATCTACGGGCAGGGCGAAAGCCCGATGACCATCACGGCCCTTTCTCGCGCGCATCACGCCGATACGGACCATCCGCGCCACGCCGAACGGCTGGCCTCGGTGGGGCTTGCCCACAGCGTGGTGGAGATATCGATCCGCGATCCGGGCGGCCGGGACTTGCCCGCGGGGGAAATCGGCGAGGTCTGCGTGCGCGGCGACGTGGTGATGTCCGGTTACTGGAACAATCCCGAGGGCACCGCGGGTGCCCTGCGCGACGGCTGGCTGTGGACCGGCGACCTGGCGGCGATGGACGCCGACGGATTCGTCACGCTCAAGGATCGCAGCAAGGACCTGATCGTGAGCGGCGGCTCGAACATCTACCCGCGCGAGGTGGAGGAGGTGTTGCTGCGCCACCCGGCGGTGGCTGAAGCCAGCGTGGTCGGCCGGCCGGACGCCGAATGGGGCGAGGCCGTGGTCGCCTTCGTGGTCGCGCGCGGCGCGCCGCCGCCGGTGGCCGAACTCGACCAGCTCTGCCTCGACCACATCGCGCGCTTCAAGCGCCCCAAGGAATACCACTTCGTCGACCAGCTGCCGAAGAACAATTACGGCAAGGTCGTGAAGTCGCGGTTGCGCGATACCATCGCGAAATGAGCCTCTTTCCCGGATTCGAATCGCGCCGCGTGCCGGCCAATGGCGTCGAGATCAACGCCGTTGTGAGCCCGCGCCGCGATGCGCCCGCGTTGCTGCTGCTCCACGGCTACCCGCAGACACACGCCATCTGGCACCAGGTTGCGCCGCGCCTTTCCGGGCGCTTCAACGTCGTGGCATCCGACCTGCGCGGCTACGGCGACAGCGCCAAGCCGCCGACGACCGAAGACCACGCTCCCTATTCGAAACGCGTCATGGCCGCCGATCAGGTAGCGCTGATGCGCGCGCTCGGCCACGAAAAATTCCTGCTCGTGGGCCACGATCGCGGCGGGCGCGTGAGCCATCGGCTGGCGGTCGACCATCCGGACCGCGTGATCAAGGTCGTGATGCTCGACATCGCGCCCACGCTTGCGATGTACGAGCAGACAACCGAGGCTTTTGCACGCGCCTACTGGCACTGGTTCTTCCTGATCCTTCCGGAGCCCGTCCCCGAGACGATGATCGGCGCCGATCCGGCCTTTGTGCTGAAGAAGAAGATGCAGGGCGGCAGCGCGGGGGCAGGGCCCTTCACGGCCGAGGCCTGGGCGCAGTACGAGCGCTGCTTCACGCCCGCGACCATCCACGCCAGCTGCGAGGACTATCGGGCGGCCGCCGGCATCGATCTGGTGCATGATCGCGCCGACCGCGACGCCGGCGTGAAAATCCGTTGTCCGCTACTGGCCCTTTGGGGCGCGCACGGAGTTGTGGAAAAGTGTTTCAAACCCTTGGACGAATGGCGCCGCGTGGCCGATGATGTGCGTGGCCGCGCGTTGCCGGCCGGCCACTACCTCCCCGAGGAAGTCCCCGAACTCGTATTGGAAGAGCTGGAGACGTTTTTCAGATGAGCAGCAGATATCGCATCGCAGTGGTCGCCGGCGACGGCATTGGCAAGGAAGTGGTGCCCGAAGGCCAGCGCGTGCTGGAGGCGGCGGGGCGCAAGTTCGGGTTCTCGTTCCAGTGGGACGAAAAACCCTGGAGCTGCGAGTACTACCAGAAACACGGCGAGATGATGCCGAAGGACGGCCTGGACACGATCCGAGGCCACGACGCGATTTTCCTCGGCGCCGTCGGCTTTCCCGGCGTGCCCGACCACGTGTCGCTGTGGGGGCTGCTGATCCCGATCCGCCGGGAATTCCAGCTCTACGTGAACCTGAGGCCCGTGCGCCTGATGCCCGGCGTGCCCAGCCCGCTGGCCAACCGCAAGCCGGGCGACATCGATTTCTGGGTGGTGCGTGAAAACAACGAGGGCGAATATTCGTCGATGGGCGGGCGCATGTATTCCGGCACCGAGGCGGAATTCGCCACGCAGATGTCGGTGTTTTCGAAGAAGGGTTGCGACCGCATCATGCGTTTCGCCTTCGAGCTGGCGAAGAAACGCACGAAGAAACACGTCACCTCGGCGACGAAATCCAACGGTATCTCGATCACCATGCCGTACTGGGACGAGCGCTTCAAGGCGATCTCGGCGCAATACCCGGACGTGAAGACCTCGCAATACCATATCGATATCCTCACCGCGCATTTCGTCCAGCATCCGGACTGGTTCGACGTGGTTGTGGGCTCCAACCTCTTCGGCGATATCCTCTCGGACCTCGGCCCCGCGTGCACCGGCACCATCGGCATCGCGCCTTCGGCCAACCTCAACCCGGAGCGCGAATTCCCATCGTGTTTCGAGCCGGTCCATGGCAGCGCGCCGGACATCTACGGCAAGGGCATCGCCAACCCGATCGGGCAGATCTGGTCCGGCGCGATGATGCTGGAGCACCTGGGGCAGAAAGCCGCGGGGGACGCCATCGTCGCCGCCATCGAGAAGGTATTGAAGGACGGCCCGCGTACGCGCGACATGGGCGGGACCGCAAACACGGCCGATGTGGGCAAGGCGATTGCTGAAAACCTTTGAATCCGCCGGTGAACGCGGATCAACACCGATAAACCAAACAATGAGACAGACCGATGAAAAGACGTGAATTCCTGACCGTGAGCGGCGCAGTCGCGGCATCCCTGGCCCTGCCCGCGCATGCGGCCTACCCGGAAAAGCCGGTGCGCTACATCATCGCCTTTGCCCCCGGCGGCGAGTCCGACATCGCCGCGCGCTTCCAGCAGGCCACCTGGCGGAAAAAATTCTCGCAGGAGCTGGTGATCGAATCGAGGGCCGGCGCGGGCGGCGCGCTTGCGTGGTCGCAGCTCAACACGTTCCCCGGCGACGGCTACGTGATCATGGGCACCAACCTGCCGCACCTGGTGCTGCAGCCCCTCGAGGGCAACGTCCAGTACAAGACCGAGGACATCACCAACGTCAACTTCTTCAACTACACGCCCGACGGCATCGTGGTTCGCAACGAGTCGCCGTTCAAGACCTACCAGGACTTCATCGCCGCGGCGAAGGCCAACCCCGGCAAGTTGAACCTCGCAGGCTCCGGCACCAACTCGGCCAACCACGCGGCGCACGAGCGGCTCAACTCGGCCGCGGGCGTCAAGACGACCTATGTGGCATTCAAGGGCACGGGCGACCTGGTCGCCTCGCTGCTGGGCGGCCATGTGGACGGGGCGATGTCGTACTCCTCGCTCGCGCTGGCGCAGAAGGGCAAGACGCGCCTGCTGGCGGTCGCCACCCCGGAACGCCTGGCGTATTTCCCCGACGTGCCGACCTTCAAGGAGCTCGGCATCGACTGGGTCGACGGCGCCTACCGCGGCATCGGGGTGCCCAAGTCCACTCCCGAGGACGTGCGGCGCAACATTTCGGCGATCTTCAGCGAAATCGGCCGCGACCCCGATTTCCGCCGCCAGATGACCGAGCAGGGCCTGGAGATCGTCGACGTCCCGTACGACAAGATGGCCGCCTTCATGGAGGCGCGCAAGAAGGCCTACCTGTCGTCGGCGAAACTGCTGGGCCTGATCAAGTAGGGGGGCGGCACAACGCACGTCAAGACCCGCGTTGTGCCGGATGCTGCGGCGCATCAATGCGGCGGGCCTGTTTTTGCTGACATAATCGGGTCCGCAGCCGACATCACATACCGCGAAAACACGAGGCAACGCGCAATGAAGATTGGCCATCCGAAGAATTTCTGGGGCGGAGTGCTCTTCGCCGTCATCGGACTGCTGTTCACCGTGATCGCCAAGGGCATCAAGTTCGGCGATTCGGTGTTGATTGCGGGATATGCGATGGGCACCCCGGCGCGAATGGGACCGGCCTTCTTCCCGTTCTGGCTCGGGCTCATGCTGACCGCCCTGGGCGTGATCATCGCGATCAACGGCATTCGCGAGCAGGGCGGGCCGGATTCGGCGTTCCCGAAGTTCCATTGGCGGCCCATCCTGCTGGTCCTCGGCGCGGTGGTGATGTTCGGCCTCATCCTCAAGCCTGTGGGCATGCTTATCGCGGGACTACTGCTGGTGGTGGTCGCCAGTGTCGGCAGCAAGGAGTTCAAGCTCCAGAAGGCGGTGATCCTCGGCACCATCCTCGTCGTGTTCTGCGCGTTCGTATTCGTGGGCGGCCTGAAGCTCCCAATCCCGCTGTGCCCGGACATCGAGTCACTGCAATCGTCGATCGGCTTCTGCCGCGGCTGAGGAACAACCATGGAAATCTTCTCGAACCTCGCGCTAGGGTTCAGCGTCGCGCTGACCTTCTCGAACATCATGTATTGCTTCGTCGGCGTGATGCTGGGCACCCTGATCGGCGTGTTGCCGGGCATCGGGCCCATCGCCACGATCTCGATGCTGCTGCCGGCCACCTTCGTGTTGCCGCCGGTTTCGGCGCTGATCATGCTGGCGGGCATCTATTACGGCGCCCAATACGGGGGATCGACCACCGCCATCCTGGTGAACCTGCCGGGCGAGGTGTCTTCGGTCGTAACCTGCCTGGACGGCTACCAGATGGCGCGCCAGGGCAAGGCGGGCAAGGCGCTCGGTGTTGCGGCCCTCGGCTCCTTCTTCGCCGGTTCGGTCGCCACATTCCTGATCGCGGGTTTTGCCCCGCCCCTGGCGGAGCTCGCGCTCAAGTTCGGCCCCGCCGACTACTTTTCGCTGATGGTGCTGGGCCTGATCGCCGCGGTGGTGCTGGCCCACGGCTCGCTCATCAAGGCGGTGGCGATGATTGTGCTCGGGCTGCTGATCGGCCTCATCGGCACCGACGTGAACTCGGGCGTTGCGCGCTACAGCTTCGGCCTGCCGGAACTCATCGACGGCATCGGCATCGGCACCATCGCCATGGGCACCTTCGGCTTCTCCGAGATCATCCGCAACCTGGAGAAGGGCGAAGGCGAGCGCGAGGTATTCACCAAGAGCATCCACGGCCTGCTGCCAAACTGGTCCGACATCAAGCAGGTCGCGTTCCCGGTATTGCGCGGCACGTCGCTGGGCGCCATGCTCGGAATCCTTCCCGGCGGGGGGCCGGTGCTCGGCGCCTTCTCGGCCTATACGCTGGAGAAGAAACTCGCCAAGGATCCGTCGCGATTCGGCAAGGGCGCGATCGAGGGTGTCGCTGCCCCGGAAGCCGCCAACAACGCCGCCGCGCAGACCTCTTTCATCCCGCTGCTGACGCTTGGCATCCCGTCCAACCCGGTGATGGCGCTGATGATCGGCGCCATGATCATCCACGGCATCCAGCCCGGCCCGCAGATCATGACCGCCAAGCCCGAGCTCTTCTGGGGAATGATCGCCTCGATGTGGGTGGGCAACTTCCTGCTCGTGGTGCTCAACCTGCCGCTGATCGGCATGTGGGTGAAGCTGCTCACGGTGAAATACGACTACCTCTTTCCCGCGATCCTGATCTTCTGCTGCATCGGCGTGTATTCGATCAGCAACGCCTCCTACGACGTGCTGATGGCGGCACTCTTCGGGTTCATCGGCTACACCTTCATCAAGCTCGAGGTCGAACCCGCGCCATTGCTGCTGGGATTCGTGCTCGGACCGATGATGGAAGAGAACCTGCGGCGCGCGTTGCTGCTTTCCCGCGGTGACCCCGTGGTATTCGTCACGCGCCCCATCAGCCTCACGCTGCTGGTGCTCGGAGCGGCGCTGATCCTGATCGTGGTTTCGCCCGCGATCGCGAAGAAACGCGAAGAGGCTTTCCAGGAGTAGCGCGCTGCGCGCGCGCTAAAGCCGGAAACACGGAGGCACAGAGGAAAAGAGAGCCACAGAGAAAGACACATTGAATGATCCGTGCACCCAGAAACAGGCACGAACATTCAGTTGCTTTTCCTCTGTGCCTCTGTGTTTCCGGCTTCAGTCTTTCAGCAGATCCACGAGGCCGGCAAGGCTGGAAAAGACGCCGTCCGGCCGAACCCCCAGCCGCTCCACCGGAGCGGCCCCGCGATTGATCCAGAAGGTCTGGAAACCGAAGGTCTTGGCGCCCGCCGCATCCCATCCGTTCGACGAGACGAAACCCATTAGCGTGCGCGGCACGCCGAGCTGGTCCTCCACCAGGCGGTAGACCGACGGCGCGGGTTTGAAAATCTTCGCCGAATGGACGCTGATCACCCCGCCGCGGAAGCGTTCGGAAAGCCCGTTGTGGGCCACCACCGCATCGAGCATCTCCGGATGCCCGTTGGAGAGGATGGCGAGCGGCCGGCGCGCGGCCAGCTCCTCCAGCGCCGCGGCGACTTCGGGGAACATCGCGAGCCTGCGGTATTCGTCGAGAAGGGCCCGCCGCTCGGCTTCGGCGGGTTCGATGCCGAGGTTCTCGAACGTCCACTCGAGCGCGGACAGCGTGACTCGGCTGAAGTCCTCGTAGCGGCCCATGAGGCTTCGCAGCCACGTGTATTCGAGCTGCTTGGCGCGCCACGATGCCGACAGCGCCGCGCCCTTGCCGGGGTAGAACGATTCGCCCAGGCGCGTGACGGAATGCACGTCGAAGAGCGTGCCATACGCGTCGAACACAAGCGCTGATATCTCGCGGGACATGTGGACCTCCTTTTTGCCGATGCTACCATTGGCGGTCCCCCGCAATCCTGGAATCGCGCCATGCCGCTTCGCCTCGCCGCATGCATCGTTTTTTCGCTCGCCGCAGCCGCGGCGCACGCGCAGTGGCCCACCAAGCCCGGCGCCGGCGGCACCATCGGGTCCGACATGGTCGCCAAAAGTACGCCTGACGGTTACACGCTGCTCTTGGCCACGGGCAGCACGCATTCGGTCGGACCGTACCTGCAGAAACTCGCCTACGACCCGGTGAAGGATTTCATCCCGGTCGTCTACGTCGGCAACGCGACCAACATCCTGGGGGCCTCCCCGACCCTCGGCGTGAGCACGGTGGCCGAATTCATCGAGCTGGCGAAGAAGAATCCGGGCAAGTACAACTATTCGACCAGCGGCATCGGCAGCGTCGCGCACCTGACGAGCGAGATGTTCGCGGCGCAGGCCGGCATCAAGCTCACGCACGTGCCGTACAAGGGCACGCAGCTGTCGATACCGGACCTGGTGCAGGGCAACGTCGCCATCCTCTTCGACAACGTGATGACCGCGAAGCCGCATGTGGACTCCAAACGGCTGAAGGCCCTGGGCATCTCGTCGCTGAAGCGCTCCGATGTCGTCCCCGAAATTCCTACGATCTCGGAGTCCGGTCTCAAGGGCTTCGACAGCTGGAACTACTTCGGCATCTTCGCGCCCGCGGGCACGCCCAGGGCCGTCATCGACCGCGTCAACGCGGAAATGAACAAGGTCCTCCGCGACCCCGCCATCAAGGAACGCTTCAATACGCTTGGCTTCGAACTCACCGGCGGCAGCTTCGCCGACTTCGCCGCCGTCATCGCGTCCGAATCCGCGAAGTGGTCAAAGGTGATCCGCGACGCCAACGTGAAACCGGAGTAGCCGATGTTCAACTGGAGCTTCCCTTATCCGTCCCAGCGCATGCCGATGCTGGCCAAGAACGTCGTGGCCACCTCGCAACCGCTGGCGGCGCAGGCCGGCCTTGCGATGCTCGCAAAAGGCGGCAACGCCGTCGACGCGGGAATCGCCGCGGCCATCACGCTCACCGTGGTCGAGCCCACCTCCAACGGCATCGGCTCCGATGCGTTCGCCATCCTCTGGGACGGCCAGCGGCTGGTGGGCCTCAACGCCTCGGGCCGCTCGCCCGCGGGCTGGACGCCCGAAAGGTTCGCCGGCAAGAAGGCGGTGCCCACGCTTGGCTGGGATTCGGTGACGGTGCCGGGCTGCGTCTCGGCCTGGGTCACGCTGTCGAAGCGTTACGGGCGCCTGCCCTTCGAAGACCTGTTCGAGGCCGCCATCCGCTACGCGCGCGAAAGCTACATGGTGTCGCCCATCACCGCGGCAAGCTGGGCCCACCAGGCGGTGAGCCTCAAGAGTTTCTCGGAATTCGCGTGGACCTTCCTGCCGAAGGATCGCGCGCCGCATCCAGGCGAGCGTTTCTATTGCCCGCAGCAGGCCGAAACGCTGGAAGAGATCGCCTCCACGCGCGGGGAAAGTTTCTACCGCGGTGCGCTCGCCGAGCGCATCGCGCTGGCCAGCGGCGCCGATGACGGCGCCATGAGCCTCGACGACCTGGCCAGCCACCGCAATGACTGGGTCGACCCGATCTCGATCGAATACCGCGGCTACGAGTTGCACGAGATCCCGCCCAACGGCCAGGGCATCGCGGCGCTTTCCGCCCTCGGCATCCTTCGCAACTTCGACGTGAGCTCGTTCCCGGTGGATTCGACCGATAGTCTTCATCTGCAGATAGAGGCTATGAAGCTTGCGTTCGCGGACACCTGGGGCCACGTCTCCGATCCCGCGACGATGGAGCTGACCACCGCGCAGCTCCTCGAGGACACCTACCTCGCCGATCGCGCGAAGCTGATCGACATGAAGCGCGCGCAGGAGCCGAAGACGGGCTTCATCCCGAAAGGCGGCGGTACGGTGTACCTCACCACCGCCGACGAGAAGGGGATGATGTTCTCGTACATCCAGTCCAACTACATGGGGTTCGGTTCGGGCGTGGTCGTGCCGGGCACGGGCATCAGCCTGCAGAACCGCGGCGCCGGATTCAGCCTGGAGTCCGGGCACCCCAACCAGGTCGGCCCCCGCAAGCGCCCGTTCCAGACCATCATCCCGGGCTTCCTCACCCGCGGCGGGCAGCCGGTGATGAGCTTTGGCGTGATGGGCGGCAACATGCAGCCGCAGGGCCACATCCAGATGATCGTGCGGCTGGTGGACTACAACCAGAACCCGCAGGCGTGTTCGGATGCGCCGCGCTGGATCGTCAACAACGACTTCACCGTGAGCCTGGAGGATTCCGTTTCCTCGTCGGTGAGGGAGGAACTCGCGCGTCGCGGGCACCGCATCGTGCCGTCCGACCGGCCGATGTTCGGCTTCGGGGGCGCGCAGCTGATCCATCGCCTCGACGATGGCTACTGCGCGGGATCGGACCATCGCAAGGACGGCGGGGCCATCGGCTTCTAGGTCAGGGCTTCCCCGGGCGCACGCGCAAGGAAAAGCGCCGCGGCGGTTGCCCGGCGCGGCGCGGATGCGATTGTTCCTGCCGCGGCGCCCGGGTCTATCCGGCGAGGCGGCAGCGGTGGCGCCGCCCCTGCCCGAGGAAGCGCTGCCGCGCGCCATGGACGAACTCGCTTTTTATCGCGCCGGAGCCGAGCAGCGCGAAGCTGGCCACCAGCGTGAAGAAAGCGATCCACAGCACGATGCCCCGGTTGCGGATGGTGGCGCGCGCGAAGCGTCGCTCGCGCAGGGAGAACGCCGGGATCCAGAGCTTGCGCGCCTCGGCCTTGAAGGCCCAGCGCAGGATCGTGTCGTACTTCGCGTGCAGCCAGTCCATGAAATGTTGCTGCTGGCGCAACACCCACCCCAGCGGCCCGCGCTGCATCCAGGCCGACGGCGGATCCTTCCACACCGACGAGAGCATCGGGTCCAGCGTGAACGACACGAAGAGCGACACCATCACCGCAACCACGACGGTGATGCCGAACTGGTAGAAGAACTTGCCGATGATGCCGCCCATGAAGGCCACCGGGACGAACACCGCGACGATCGTGAACGTGGTCGCCATCACCGCGAGTCCGATCTCCTGCGTGGCTTCGAGAGCGGCCTGGCGGTGGGTCTTGCCCATCTTCAGGTGGCGGACGATGTTTTCGCGCACGACGATTGCATCGTCGATCAACACGCCGATCGACAGCGACAGCGCCAGCAACGTGATGAAGTTGATGGTGAAGCCGAAGGCGTGCATCGCAATGAAGGTCGCGAATACGGAGATCGGCAGCGTGAGGCCGGTGATGACCGTCGATCGCCACGAGTGCAGGAAGAGGAAGACGATCAGCACCGTGAGCAGCGCCCCCTCGATGATGGTGTGCTTCACGTTGTCCACGGAGTCGCGAATGAACTCCGAGCGGTCGTTGGTGATCTCGAGCGCCACGTCGGCGGGAAGCGCCTTCTTCAGCTCGCCGATCTGCTTGCGGATCGACTGCGCCATCTCGATCGTGTTGGCCCCGCGCGTCTTGCGGATCTGGATCGATACGCCACGCTTGCCGTCCACGGTGGCGAGCGAGTTTTCCTCGCGCTGGGTGTCGCGCACGTCGGCGAGCTGGCCGAGGGTCACCGCCGAGGTGTTTGCGCCGGTGCCGCGTCGCGCCACGATGATGCGCTCGAAATCCTGCACGTTGCGGATCCTTCCCCGCACCCTCACCACGCGTTCTGTCCGGTCCGAGACCAGCGAGCCGGCCGGGGCGTCCTGGTTTTCCACACGCACCGCGGCGATGATCTGGTCGATGCCCACGCCGTAGGCCGCCATCATCTCGGGCTTGAGCCGGATCGCGAGCTCGCGCTGCACCGAGCCGTTCACCTCGATGTTGCCGACCCCGGGCGCGCCCTGCAGACGCTTGGCCACCAGCAGCTCGGCGAGGTCCGAGACCTCGCGCAGGCTGCGGGCGTCCGACCGCATCGTGAGGTAGATGACCGGCTGGTCGTTGTCGTTGTCGGCGCGCGAAACGGTGGGTTCACCCACGTCTCGGTTGAACTGGCGGCGCGCCTCGGCGACCTTGTCGCGCACGTCCTGGATCGCGGTCTTGATGTCGACGTCGAGCTCGAACTCGGCCACGACCCACGAGAACCCGAGCTGCGATCCCGAGCGGATGGTGCGGATGCCGCTCACGGTATTGACGGCCTCCTCGATGCGGCGCGTCACCTCCTGCTCGACGGTTTCGGCCGAGGCGCCGGGGTAGGGCGTGCGCACCACCGCGACGGGGATGCTGACGTCGGGCATCTGCTCGATCGACAGCCGCTGGTAGGAGAAGACGCCGAGGACCATGATCGCGACCATCACCATGGTCGCAAAGACCGGGTTGTTGATCGAGACACGCGTGAACCACACGGTCAGGACGCCTTCGCCGGCCGGGCCGCGGACGAATCCTTCACGATGGCCGTGGCGCCCGCCTTGAGGCCCTCGGCCTTCACCGCGACCACGGGCACGTTCGCTTCCAGGCCCTCCTTCACGACCACGACGCCGCGCTCGATGCTGCGCGCACCGGTGACGACCGAGCGGCGCTCGATCTTGCCGTTGCGCACCACATGCACGAAGGTCTGCCCGCCCTCCTCGAGCAGCGCGCTCACCGGGATCACGTCGACGTCGGCGCCGGCGGCGGTGGCGAGGATGCCGTTGGCGAACATGCCGCCCTTGAGCGAGGAGTCCGCGTTCGGCAGCGTCACGAACACCATGATCGAGCGCGAGCCCGCCTCCGCGGCGGGGTTCACGCGCTCGACCTTGCCGCTGAACTTGCGCCCCGCGAAGCCGTCGACGGTGAAGAGGATCTCCTGGCCCACGCGCACGAAGGGGATCTCGCTCACGGGCACTGGCGCCTCGAGCTCCATGCGCGCGAGGTCCACGATCTGCACGACCGGCATGTCGCCGGCCACCTTGTCGCCCACGTTCACCCAGCGCTTGGCGACCACGCCGCCGAAGGGCGCGCGGATCGAGGCATCGGAGAGCGCACGGCGGGCGATGCCGGCCTGCGCCTCGGCACTCTGCAGGTTGGCTTCGGCGACCTGCACGGTGTTGGCGACGCTGTCGTAGGCGTTGCGGGAGATGAACGATTTTTCCAGCAGCGCCTGGTTGTTCACCTCGTTCTTGCGCGCGAGGTCGAGCCGGGCGCGCGCCTCCGCCACCGCGGCGGCCTGCGCGTCGTAGCGGGCCTGCAGGTCGGCGGTGTCGAGTGTCACCAGGGCCGCGCCGGCAGCGACGCGGTTGCCTTCCTGCACGTGCACGCGCGCCACCTCGGCGGGCACCTTGGCGCGCACCGTGGCCTGGAGCAACGGTTTCATGGAGCCCGAGACCGGGATCTGGCGGCCCAGGGGGACGCGCTGCATCACGGCGAGGTCGCCGGGGGCGAATTCGAAGACCTTTTCCGGGTCCTTCTTATCTTCCTTTTTCGCCTGGCTCGCGCGCAAGCCCGGCAGCGAGCCGGCCACCACCAGCACCACGACCCCGATGATCGCGGGCTTCGCGTAGCGGCTGCTTTTCTTCATCTCCATGGCGGGACTTTCAGGCGTCTCGCGCGTGCCCGGGTTGGGCGGCGCTCTTGTCCCGTTGGATGCCGGGGCCGAGCGTTCTGGATTCGGACGCCGTGGAAGAATCGAGGGCGATCATATGCCGTCGCCGGCTGCCGGCCTGTCACCGAAGGTTGCGCGGATCGCCGTGGCTTTCGGGATCAGCCCCGGCTTCCATGTTGCGGCGGCGCGCGCCAGAAGTTCCCGCGCCGGGCCGTCGCCCGCGTCGGCCTGGCCCAGGAAGGCTAGCGCCGCGCGCAGCGTCCGCGAAGGTGATGCCGGCCCGACGGGCGCGGCGAGGGTCTGCTTCGACAGCTTCTCGCCCCGTGTATTCGCGGCGACGGGCACATGCAGGTAGCGCGGCGTGGGATACCCCAGGGCGAGTTGCAGCGCGACCTGGCGGGGCGTCGACCACAGCAGGTCGGCTCCGCGCACGACATCGGTGATGCCCTGCACGGCGTCGTCGACAACCACGGCCAGCTGGTAGGCGTGCAGGCCATCACGGCGCTTGAGGATGAAATCACCGATGTCGTGCGCCACGCTGTGGCCGATGCGGCCCTGCACCCGATCCATGAAGGTGATCGGCCCGGCGCCGGCGCGAAATCGCTCCGACCGCCCGGGGCCGCCGGCGAGGTTCAGCGCCGAGCAGGTGCCGGGGTAGACGGCGCCTTCGATGCCACTCGCGCCGGAGTCTGCCACTTCCTTGCGGGAGCACTTGCACGCATAAACCATTCCGAGCTTGCGCAAGCGCTCGAGCGCCTCTTCATACAGCGCGGTGTGATCGCCCTGCCGCACGACCTCGCCATCCCAGATCAGCCCGAACGCCTCGAGCGTGCGCAGGATGTTGTCCGCGGCCCCGGGAACGGTGCGGGTGGCATCGACGTCTTCGATGCGCACGCCCCAGGTGCCGCCCGCGGCCCGAGCGTCCAGCCAGCTGGCCACCGCGGCGACGAGCGAGCCGAAGTGCAGGGGTCCCGTCGGCGAGGGCGCAAATCGCCCCACATACGGCGTACCCATCATCGCGAAATCCTGTCCAACGTTTGCCCCCTCTCCCTTGGGAGAGGGTTGGGGAGAGGGTCTCGAGCAGGCGTACCCATCATCGCGAAGGGTGCCGATTCACGTCAGCAACTCCGCGGCCACCAGCGGATCCTCCAGCCGCTTCACGAACCACTTGAGCGCCTTGCCCTCCTGCCCGGGGCGCCATGCCACGAGAACATCTCCGCGCACACGCGCTCCGGCCACCTCCAGGATCCGAAGCCGGCCGGCGGCGGCTTCCCGTTCGGCGATCCATCGTGGCAGGAAACCCACGCCCAGCCCGGCAACCTGGGCGGCCGCCTTCGCTTCCATCGTCGGCACGGTCAGGGTGTCCTGGCCCGACAGCAGCCCGACGGTGCGCGGGGCGAGGAGCCGCGAGCTGTCCGCCACGCTGACCGCGCGGTGGCGCTGGATCGCGGCGTCGGTGAGGGGCACGGGGGATTGCACGATGGGGTGGAAGGGAGCGGCGGCAAACACCATCTCGACGTGGCCTATCACCCGGTTCGCGTAGCTGCGCCCCGCGGGTGGGTCACCCGACGCCCCAATCGCCAGGTCCGCGCGGCCCAAGGCCAGCGCGTCCCAGGTGCCGCCCAGCACCTCGACCGAGAGGCGCAGCCGGGTCCCGGTGGCTTCGTGATAGAACTCCTCGATCACACCGTACAGGCGGTCGATCCCGACGATGGTGTCGACGGCGATTCGCAGTTCCGACTCCCAGCCCCTGGCCACCTGCTGGACCCGGCATTCGAGGTCCGCGGCGGCGCGCAGCAGCTGCCGGCCCTCGGCCAGCAATTCGCGTCCGGCATCCGTCAGGACGGCGCGGTGGCCGCTGCGGTCGAAGAGCTCCACGCCCAGATCCTCCTCCAGTTGCTTGATGGAGTAAGTGATTGCTGACGGCACGCGATGAAGCTCCACACCGGCGGCGGCAAACGACCCGTTGCGGTCGATGGCGTCCAGGACAGCGATGGAATCAAGCGACAAGCTCATATTCAGTAAATTCGAATGATAGGGTCCAAATTATTCACTTTCAATCAAAAAACACTAGCCCCATCATAACTTTCATCGATGAACAACAGTGAAGGGAAACGCCATGAATGAAGTCCGCCGCAGCCAGGAAAGGGGTCATGCCCAGCACGGCTGGCTCGACTCGTTCCACAGCTTTTCCTTTGCCGATTACCACGATCCCGCCCACATGGGGTTCGGCGCCCTGCGCGTGATCAACGAGGACCGCGTTCAGCCGGGCCGTGGCTTCGGCACCCACGGCCACCGCGACATGGAGATCATCAGTTGCGTCCTCGATGGCGCGCTGGCGCACCAGGATTCGATGGGCAACGGCTCGGTGATCCGCCCGGGTGATGTCCAGCGCATGAGCGCCGGCACCGGGGTGCAGCACAGCGAATACAACGCCTCCGATCGCGACCCGGTCCACTTCCTCCAGATCTGGATCGAGCCGAGCGAGCGCGGCGCGAGCCCCGCCTATGAGGAAAGGAACTTCGACGCCACGTCCAAGCGGGGCCGGCTGCGCCTGATCGCCTCGCCCGACGGGCGCGACGGCTCGGTCACCATCCGCCAGGACGCGAACCTCTATGCGGCCCTGGTCGACGGCAATGAAAGCGCGGGTTTTGCCCAGAAGGCCGGGCGCCGCACCTACGTGCACGTGGTCCGCGGCGAAGCCGAGGTCAACGGGCAGGCCCTCGTCGCCGGCGATGCGCTGAAGATCGTGGGTGAAGCGCGCGTGGACATCACCCGCGGCAAGGACGCCGAAGTCCTGCTGTTCGATCTCGCCTGACACTCGATTCCAAATCCAAGGAGGACAACATGATCCAGAACAACGTGAACACCATCGCCCTGGTGGCGCGCATCCTCATCGGCCTGCTGTTCGTGGTCGCCGGCTACGGCAAGATCGGCGGATTCGACGGCATCGTCGGCTACATCGGCTCCAAGGGGCTGCCGATGCCGCAGGTCCTCGCGGCGCTGACGATCGCGCTCGAACTCGGCGGCGGCCTGCTGCTGATGGCCGGCTACAAGGTGCGCTGGGTGGCGATCGCCTTCTTCCTCTGGCTCATCCCCACGACCTTCATCTTCCACAAGTTCTGGGGGATCGATGCGGCGCAGGTGCAGAACCAGATGAACCACTTCCTCAAGAACGTCTCGATCATGGGCGCCATGCTGATGCTGGTTGCCTTCGGCCCCGGCGCCTACAGCGTGGAGAAGAAATGAACGCCGTCACCGAGCGCAGCGCCACCCGGTCCGTGGAGCGGGTGGTTGCCTCCCAGATCGCGCCCGTAGGAACCTTCACGGTGCGACGGGCGTTGCCGGACCGTGAGCGCCATTCGGTGGGGCCGTGGGTTTTCCTCGACCATTTCGGGCCGTTCCGGGTGACCCCGGGCCACGACGGTGTGGGGCCGCATCCCCACGCCGGGATCGAAACCGTCACCTACCTGCTTTCCGGGCGCCAGCAGCATCGCGATTCCGCGGGGCACACGGGCATCGTCAATGCGGGCGGCGCGCAATGGATGACCGCGGGCCGCGGGATCATCCACGCGGAGACGCCGATGCCGCTCACGGAAGGGGAACACATCGTGCACGGCATCCAGCTCTGGACCTCGCTGCCGCGCACGCTCAAGCTCACCGAGCCGCGTTACCAGAACCTGGCCGCGGAGGCGGTTGCGGTCGCCAGGCCCGCCGGGGCAACGGTGCGCGTGGTGGGTGGCACCCTGGCGGGTGTCACCGGACCGGGCGAGACCTTGATGCCGCTGGTGGTTGCCCACGTGAGCCTCGATCCGGGCGCCACGTTCGAGGAGGGCGTGCCCACAGACTTCGAGATGGCGGCGTACGTGATCGACGGCGAGGCGTCGTTCGGCGCGCATGTCGCGCGCACGGGAGAGCTGGCGATCTGGACCGGCAACGAGGGCGCCATCACCTTCACCAATGCCGGATCGGCGCCACTCGAGGTGCTTCTGATTGGCGGAACCCCCGCAGAAGGTCCACTGGTTTTCCATGGTCCGTTTGTCATGAACAACGTGGAGCAGGTGCGCGCGGCCGAGGTTGCATGCCGGACCGGGCGCATGGGCACACTTTCGGAGTCGTGAAATGGGCGCGCGCATCCTGGTGTTCTCCGGCAGCGCCCGCAAGGCGTCGCTCAACAAGAAACTCGCCCGGGTGGCGGCCGATGCCGCGCGCGCCGCGGGCGGCGAAGTCACCTACGTCGATCTCGACGACTACCCGATGCCCGTCTACCACGGCGACCTGGAGGCGAACGAGGGCATGCCGGAGAACGCCCGCAGGCTGCGCGACCTTTTCATGAGCCACGATGCGCTGCTGATCTCCTCGCCCGAAAACAACCAGTCGATCACGGCGTTGCTCAAGAATGTCATCGACTGGCTCTCGCGCGACATCGGCGACGGCAAGGGTCCCAACAGCGGCCTGGCGCCCTACCGCGGCAAGGTTGCCGGCATCATGAACGCCACGCCCGGGCCGTACGGCGGGGTGCGCCACCTCCATCACCTGCGCCAGGTGCTTTCCGGGTTGCGGGTGATCGTGTTGCCCGACCAGGTGCAGCTGGCGCGCGCCGACCAGGCGTTCGATTCCGAGGGCCGGCTCACCGACGAGCGCATGGCGAATGCCGTGCGCGCGCTGGCGGATTCGCTGGTGCAGGTTGCGGGAAAGTTGAAGGCGGGGGCTGACACCGCAGGATCGGGATAGCCCCGGTCAATCGGCGCCATCGGAATTTCCGATTGGCGCGCGCAACCGCGATGCTTCATGCTGTCCAATCCCCAAAGGAGCCACGCCATGGCCAAGACCAAAAGCTCGAAACAAGCCGTGATCGACATCGGCATCTCGGAAAAGGACCGCCAGAAAATCGCCGAAGGGCTCTCGCGCCTGCTCGCCGACAACTACACGCTTTACCTGAAGACCCACAATTTCCACTGGAACGTGAAGGGCCCGATGTTCCAGACGCTGCACCTGATGTTCATGACCCAGTACAACGAGCTCTGGCTGGCGCTCGACGAAATCGCCGAACGCATCCGTGCCCTCGGATTTCCCGCGCCGGGCACCAATTCGCAGTTCGCGCGGCTGACATCGATCCCCGAGACCGCGGGCGTGCCCGAGGCGCAGGAGATGGTGCGGCTGCTGGTCCAGGGCCACGAGGCGGTGGCGAAGACCGCCCGCAAGATTTTTCCGGCCGCCGAGAAGGCGAACGACGAGCCGACCGCGGACCTGCTCACGCAGCGCTTGCAGGTACATGAAAAAACCGCGTGGATGCTGCGTTCGTTGCTGGAGGCGTGATGGCCGTTGTTGAACTGACCAAGGACAATTTCGAGCAGGTGGTGACCGGCAATTCCACCGTCGTGGTGGATTACTGGGCGCCGTGGTGCGGCCCGTGCCGCGGGTTCGCCCCGGTGTTCGAGAAGGTCTCGGAGCAGCATCCCGATGTGGTCTTCGCCAAGGTGAACACCGACGAAGAGCAGGAGATCGCGGCGCATTTCCAGATCCGCTCGATCCCCACGCTGATGGTGTTCCGCGAACAGATCATCGTGTTTTCGCAGCCCGGGGCATTGGCGCAGGGGGCGTTCGAGCAGGTTGTCTCCAGGTCGAAGGCCCTGGACATGGCCGAGGTGCGCAAGCAGATCGAAAGCGACTCGGGAAAAGGCGGCGACGCCCCGGCGGCGGCTTCGGCGCGCTGACTTGCGTTTCGCGGCAGCGCTGGTCGAAGGCCGCCTGATCCGGCGCTACAAGCGCTTCCTGGCCGACGTCCAGCTGCCTTCCGGCGTGATCACCGCGGCATGCCCGAACACCGGCTCGCTTCTGGGCTGCTGCGAGCCGGGCAGCCGCGTCTGGCTTTCGGAAAGCGCCAGCGCCACGCGCAAATACCGCCACACCTGGGAAATCGTCGAGGTCGGCAAGGTGATGGTGGGCATCAACACGCACCTGCCCAACGGCCTGGTGGCCGATGCCATCACCGACGGCACCATCGGCGAGCTCGCGGGATATTCAAGTGTCCGGCGCGAGGTCGCCTTCGGCGAAGAGCGCAGCCGCGTCGACCTGCTGCTGCAGGCCCCGGGGCGGCGGGATTGCTACGTCGAGGTGAAAAACGTCACGGCCGCGGCCAGCAGGGGCGTGGCCCTGTTTCCCGACTGCGTGAGCGAGCGGGGCTCCAAGCACCTGCGCGAACTGATGCGCCTGAAGGCCCGCGGCCTGCGCCCGGTCCAGGTCTACTGCGTGCAGCGTGGCGATGTGCGGGAAGTCCGCCCCGCCGACGGCATCGACTTCGAATACGGCCGCACGCTGCGCGAGGCGATCGCCGCGGGTGTGGAGGTGCTGGCCTACCGCGCCCGGGTGAGCCCCGCGGGAATCCACCTGGCCGACCGCATCCCGGTCGTCTGTCCGTAGCCGGGCGCCTACTCCTCGGCGGCGGATTCGAGTTTTGCCACGCCCTTGGGCGCCTTCGATCCCGACAGCAGCACCACCATCGGCTCGCCGTCTTCCTTCCAGGAGGCCACCGAGTCGCGCAGGATTTCCACCAGGGTCTCGAACTGGTCGGGATGGGTCGCGAGCAGCCCGTCGATGTGGTCGTAGTAGACCAGGTAGCCGTCGGCCTCCACCCACTCCAGGTCGGTGAGGCATTCCTCGAGCGCGTCCCAGTTGTTGCCGAAATGTTTGGGAAAGTGCAAGGCGGTGGCCACCGCGTTCATCAACTGCTCCTTGCGGTTGATGTTCTTGCCTTCGATGTGGAAACAAGCGAAGCCCGCCGCCTTGGCGAGTTTCTGCAGCGCCTTCGGATCCGCGTGGTCGCGCAGGAACCACACCCCCCCGCGGTTGGCCCCCAGCAGCGTCTCGATCGAGTCGAGGGACATCGTCCGCGCTCCTATTCCTTGATCGGCCGGAAGTGGCCGTAGTGGTCGTCGGTGTAATACAGCTCGCCGCCCGCACCCTTGATGATGCGCCGTGCGCCGCGCGTGCGCTCGCCCGGCGTCTTCACGGTGTATTCGCGGTAGTACCCGCGCTTCTTCTTCGGCAGATGTCCCTCGCGATTGCCGAAAATCGAGTGGTCCTTGGCGTAAGGGTAGGGCCCGCCCTTGCGGATCAGTGCCAGCGTTGCGCGCGCCTCGCGCGGCAGCTGGTCGACGCTGACCTCGGTGGCCGGCGGCGCCGGTGCCGGGCCGCGTTGCGCGCCGGCCGGCATCACACCGGCCGCCAACGCCAGCAGCAGCGCAGCCAGGATGGCGGCGAGCTTCATGCGGACCCCACCGCCGCGTGTTTGGCGGCGACCCGGGTGGCGAAACGCGCGGCGTCGATCACGTGGCGCTCGTGGGTGCCTTCGGTGATGGTGTCGACCCCGTCGTGGGCCGAAACCGCGAAGCCGAGCTTGCGGCCCTCCACGGCCGTCAGGCGCGCGCGCACCTCGACCGTGAAGCCGGGCGGCGTGGCGGCGACGTGCGACAGGTTCACGTGGGTGCCGAGGGTCTGTTCACCCGGCCAATCGAGGTGCGGCTTCACGAGCTCGATACACGCCCATTCGGTCAGCGCCACCAGGTAGCCGGTGGCGAGCACCGGCGGCATCATCTGGAAGTCGGGCGCCTCCTCGTAGATGCGCGCGACCGTCTTCGATTCGGGGACCCGGTAGCGGAACGTGGCCTCCAGGCCCGGACGCAGCGTTTCCTTCACGGGATCATTCCTTGGGGCGGCGAGGGCAGTTCGCCTTGACGCAGTCGGCGTAGAGGTGCAGTTGGTGGTCGTGGATCTGGAAGCCGCGGTCCTTCGCGACCTTGTGCTGGCGCTTTTCGATCTCGGAGTCGTAGAACTCCTCCACCTTTCCGCACTGCAGGCAGACCAGGTGGTCGTGGTGGCCGCCTTCGTTGAGTTCGTAGACCGCCTTGCCGCTTTCGAAGTGGTGGCGCATCAGCAGCCCCGCCTGCTCGAACTGCGTGAGCACGCGATAAACCGTCGCCAGGCCGATGTCGGAATGCACTTCGAGCAGCCGGCGATAGACGTCTTCGGCCGTCATGTGGCGCTCGGTGCTTTGCTGGAAGAGATCCAGCACCTTGAGCCGCGGCATCGTGACCTTCAGGCCCGTGCCCTTCAGTTCCTTCGAATCGCTCATCGTGGGTGCCATGGTGGATGCCACGAAATCATACAGGGGGCATTGATATAATGCCCGGCTACCGATTGGCCAGGCACCCCATGCGCATCTTCGCACTCGTATTCACCTGCTCGCTCCTGTTGGGTTGCGGCGCCATCTACAAGATCGACGTCCAGCAGGGCAACTTCCTCACCCAGGATGCCGTGGACAAGCTCAAGAACGGCATGAGCAAGGCCGAAGTGCGCCAGGTCCTGGGCACCCCGCTGCTGGTGGATGCCTTCCACGCCAACCGCTGGGACTACTACTTCAGCAACAAGGAGCGGTTCAAGGCCGAGGAGAACAAGCGCTTCTCGGTCTTTTTCGAAAACGACAAGGTGGTCCGCTTCGGCGGCACCAACCAGCCGGCCGCGCCGCCGCCGGTGGGTGGCGCCATGCCGCCGCAGGCGCAGATCCGCCAGCCCGCCCCCGCGAATCCCGACGGCAAGCCCGCTGCCCCGCCGAAAGCGCCTCCCCAGAAAAAGCCCGAGGTCTTGAAC
>Ga0163153_10002965_pt1 | contig 23501 bp, 21 predicted proteins | sample OliLakLV19MP6IB1_FD_148629 | JGI IMG/M metagenome (GOLD analysis project Ga0163153, IMG submission 148629) | Freshwater microbial mat bacterial communities from Lake Vanda, McMurdo Dry Valleys, Antarctica - Oligotrophic Lake LV.19.MP6.IB-1 | ecosystem: Environmental > Aquatic > Freshwater >...
TTGCCGATTCGATTGAGGCGACCGGGGCTAAGCTTCTCTACTTGCCGCCCTATTCTCCTGATCTCAACCCCATCGAGAACATGTGGTCGAAAGTGAAAGCCTCTTTGAGAGGCCAAGCCAAACGCACCACCGCGACGCTCACCACGGCAATCGGCAGAGCGATGAAGGGCGTGACTGCACAAGACTGCCGAGGCTTCTTCCAAGCGGCAGGAATCAACGCTACAACAACATGAAAACCGCTCTAGCAGTTTTTAACGCCGGAGAATTGGATTCCCGCCTGCGCGGGAATGACGGAGCGGGCGCGCGGGAGTGGAAGATCAACGCAGGAGCGGTGGGATGGCTTTCCCACAGGAACCGTGGGGACGAGGGGGCCGACGGCCCCGCGTGTATTTGAAAGCAGGACTTTCAAAATCACGCGGGGCTAAATGACCTCAGGGGGCTTGAACGTGAAGTTGCGGCTTTGTTGGAAGAAGGCGATGGGGTTGTCGTAAACGATTCGGTGGATCAGGCCTTCGTTGTGGCCGCGACGACGCATTTCGAGGATGAAATCGGGGACGGCGGTGGGTTTGGATGGTCCCCAATCGCCGGCGGAATTGACGAGCAGTCGCTCGGGGCCATGGATCTCCACCATGTCGGCCGCGCGGGCCGGGGTACACTTGCTGACCGGGTAGAGCGTCATCCCGGCCCAGAAGCCGGCTTCCAGCACGGGCCGAATCGTATGTTCCTCGACGTGATCGACCAAGACGCGACTGCGGTCCAGGCGGCTGTCGCCCGTGAGCATGTCGAGGATCATGCGCGTCCCCTGGTGCTTATCTTCCAAGTGCGGCGTGTGGATGAGAATCTGCTCGTTGGTCTTTACGGCTAGGTCGATGTGTTCCAGAAACACGATCGCTTCGTTGCGTGTGTTCTTGTTAAGTCCAATCTCGCCGATCCCCAGCACTCCAGGCTTGCCGAGAAATTCGGGGATCATCGCGAGCACTTCGCGGGAGAGCGCGACGTTCTCGGCTTCCTTGGCGTTGATGCAGAGCCAGGTGAAGTGCTGAATGCCGTAGCTGGCCGCGCGCTTTGGCTCGAAGCCGGTGAGCTGATGAAAATAGTCGCGAAAACCATCGACGCTCCCGCGATCATACCCGGCCCAAAACGCGGGTTCGCTCACCGCCACACAGCCCATCTTGGCGAGCGTTTCGTAATCGTCGGTGGTCCGGGAGACCATGTGGATGTGGGGGTCGAGGTAGTACACAGCCGAATTGCCTTTGGTTTATTTCGCCCTTTCAGGGCTATACCTTCTAACGATCCGTCAACCCAGGGCTGCGCCCTGGGCTATCGAATTTCGGTCTTTCAGACCTAAGAATACTACTCGACCGCAAGGGCTTGCTAGTGAACCCGCATTTTAGCCCTGAAAGGGCACTCTAAGGCTCCACTCCTAGCGACTTGCGCCAATTTTCATCGTAGACGCGGCTGAACAGGAGTTGGACTTGTTCGGCGCGGTCGTCTTCTTGTTCTAATACCAATTCGAGGGCGGCGCGTAATTGTGACCAACGGGGATCGTTGGGTGCTTCACCATCTGCGCGGGACACCCGATCGAGTGCTGCCGCGATTTCGAGAATTTTGGCGCGCGTGGGCAGAAATTCGCGGTCCATGATTTCACGGCTTGACTGTGACGACATCATCAGACCCTCAAACATTTGCAGGGGACTCACGTCCCCCGCTCGCCCTTGTACTCACAAAGATGCCGAGTGCCATGACAAGCAGTTGGCTGAAGACAAACAAGATCAACCACTTGACGCGGCCTTCGGTAAAGCCATAGGAATGTAAACCGACGCCCATCAAGTTCACGCCGAACCAGGACCAGGCCGTTACGATGTTGCCGAAGATGGCTAGGATGGCCAAGCCACGGTGGGCGATCATGCCACCCCAACGGGCGTGCAGGACCAAGGCATTCCAGAGCACGATGATGAGGGCTCCATTTTCCTTGGGATCCCAGCCCCAGAAGCGGCCCCACGAATCGTCGGCCCACAATCCGCCGAGCACCGTGCCGACAAAGCTAAAGAACGTGGCGAAGCAGAGCGTGCCGTAGGTCATGCGGATGAGTTGCTTGCGACTTTCATCGTCGAGTCGGTTGAGCCACAACGCCATCACCACGTAGACAATTCCCATCATGCCCGCGAGGATCGTGGTCGAGTAGCCGAGCGTGATGCAGACCACGTGCGTGGCGAGCCAGAACTGTGTATCGAGCACGGCTTGCAGCACCATGAAGGTATCGCCATCGCCGGCCAGATTGTAAGCGATGAACAATGTCGGAAAGCCCACAATCGCCGCGAGCAGATTACCGAGACCACGACGGTAGACGTATTCATAAACCAAGGCGAAGAGCACCGCGGCCCAGCCGATAAACACGGCGGAGGAATAGAGATTCGTCACCGGCGGACGGCCGGAGATGTAGATTCGTGCCACCAAGGCGTAGGTGTGCAGGGCAAACGTGAACCAGAGCAGCCAATTTGCCGAGCGGTTGAGGGCCGTCGACCAACCGAGCCAGGAACAGGCCGCGAGGACAAAGCAGACCAAGTACAAGGCCATCGCCAACACGAAGGGATTGAAATGGTTGAAGTAGGCTTCGTAGGCAATGCGGCCCAAGTCCAACCGCTCAGCCGTTTTGCGGTCGCCAACACCTGCTTCGGTTGTAAGTTTTTCCTGATAATCAGCATCCGCGACGGCACGTTCCGAAACAATTTTTTGATACGCACTTAAAGCGGTATTGAATTGATCGAGATCGTCAGCGCGGTAAGCGTCGAGAACCGCCCGTAACGCGGGGGTCGCAGCATTAAGCGGACGCTGCATCAAACCGTTGACGGCGTATTCCACCTCGGCGGCGAACACGATCTGCCAAGGTTGATCGGGTTCCAGGGGCGGAATCGCGCGCGGCCCCATCTTATCGAGCCGCTGCACTTCGCGACCAATGAGAGCCAAATCCGCCTGCAAATTCTCGACAGTGTCCGTGCGCAGCGCTGGGTTAGCAAACGAATCTTGCAAGGTTGTGTAGAGGAAAATCCGCTTGGAAAGCTCCATGACTTTCTTCTGCTCGAGCGTTTGCTTTTCAGCGGGAACTTCACGTGCGAGTTCAAACTGCTTCATCGTCTCGTCGCGCCGCTCGGTGAGTTCCGCGACGCTGTAGCGGAAGCCGTCGCGCGGTTCGAGCCCTAGCGTTTGCAGAAGGTCAAGATTCTCGATGCGGAAGACTTGGTAGTCCTTTGCGGCGGGCGCGGCGGTGATTGTGTCCAAGAGCCATTTCGTGGCCGACACCTTCGGTTTGATGCCGAACAAGCGGCCCAATGCCGAGGAGCTTTCTTTCTCCAATTCCACCACGCCATGGCCGGAGATCACGGTCAGGACATTGCGAGCCAAAGTGTCGAACGGTTGGATGCGGCCCTCGTAAGCCAACGGCAATTTGCCAAATTCAGAGACATTCATGGCGGTGGCGGCAATTTTCGGGGGCCGCGCGCGGCCTGAGACCCAACCCGCGAAAATCAGCACAATAACCGCTGGAACCCACACAGCAGGCGACTTCCAATTCGCTAACAATCCACCCGTTTCAAGCGACGCCGTCGAATTTGTCGAAGTTTTGCGCTCGGCAAAGCGTGTAAAGGTGAGACCAAAGTGGAAGAGCATTCCCGTGGCCACCAACATGCACGAGACATAGGGAATCATCCAGCCCGAGTTGGTCACGACTTGCAGCACCGTTCCGCGTTCCGTTTCTTTATCCCAGTCGGCCTGGTAAAGCGTATCGCCGCCGTAACGGAGCGGGTTATTCATCCAAATCTTGGCCGTGCGATCGACGCTGTTTGCCGGATCGGTGAGCCGCACTTCCGAGGAAAAATTTTTGGGAGTTTCGGTCCCTACGTAGCGGTCGTGGCGAAAGTCGATCAAGTGAACAGAGTAGGGCTTCGGCAATCGCTTGAATCGCATCTCGATTTCATAGGGCTTGCCCGCAACTTCAAGACTATCGGTCATGGCCGCGGAAGAGGGGAGGGCCCAGAGCAAATAGGTGCCGAGGGGCTTCTTGTCGTCTTTAGACAAGAGTTCAACATAGGCGGCGGGCAAATCGACCGCTTGTTCAGCGGCAGCCCCCGTGCTCTTGGGCCGCTCTTCAAGCAAGCGCATCGCGCCCCAACCCTCACCAGCGCGAGTTGTTTCGCCCGGCTGGGCAAGCCGCGTCACGGCATTGGGAAAATACTCGGTGACTCGAATCGCAAAGGGTAACTCAGGAACTTCGATCACTTCGTTCGACTCGGCTGCTTGTTGAAGCAGCGAGGCAGGAACCACGGTGACTTTGTCGCGCTGAATGTCTGACTTGTCGATGATCGCGAATTCCGCCGAACGAATGTCTTCAGCAAAGCTGACGGTCTGCCCCTCGGCAATCTGCATACGGGCTTCTTGAGCCGTGAGGCCCGTGTGCAATTCGCTGAACATTAACAGCGCAATTCCGCTGTGGAGCAATACGATTCCAGCCCGCTTGCCAAACACGAGATAGCAGCCAGCCAGCAGAATCAATCCCGCCGTACCACCTTTGATCAATTCCCACATGATTCGCAAACCAGAGGAATCGAGCTTCGCTTCGGGATTCAAGAACAGCCACAAGGTCACGGCCGCCAATGCCACACAACAGGCCGTACCCAGCCACCATGACCAAGCCGATCCGGATGCCGCGCGAGTGCGATACGAAAGGGCGAGCGTATACCCCAACAGCAACGTGCCACCACCCAGAGCGAATCGCAGTGCATGCCAGAGTCCGTTGGAAAACTGGGGGGACAACTCGCTGCGGACCGTGTCGCCCAAGCCACTCTGTATGACTGCGTAGGTGAAAAACATGCCAAACGCAATGAGTCCCGTGCCGATCCCGAGCTGACGACCGGTGCCGGTGACTTTGAAGCGTGTCAAATGGGCGGCCAGCAAATTGGCCGCCAAGAAGGCTCCCAGCGTCCAGCCCCCCGGGAAGGGAAACACGCCGCCGATTTTCAAATCTCTGGGAAAGAAAACTTGCAAGTCGATCAAAGCGATCCAAGTGCGGAAGTATTCGTGGACCACGAACCAAATGTCGTGGTCGATCTGGGCGAGTGTCCCCGCGAGCACGAGAAAAATACTCAGCGCGAACAACACCACGGTGAGCCGCAGCGAAGCGAACGCCGAAACCACTGTCGTCAAAATGCCCGTATCCCAGGTGGCACTTGTTCGACGGGAGGTGGGAAGGGGAGCAGACTTTTCGTAATTTCCAAGATCGGTAGTAGCCACGGCAACTTGCTAAGAGGTGTGCGGAATCCGCCTAATAAACATTAACACTAAGTTTACCGCCGAGCAGCAACTTAGGTAACGCCACTGCCGCGAGATTGCCGAGAGAATTTGGCTATTTGAACTTCACGGAATCGACAAACTTGCGGAAATTCTCGGTCTCGCGCTCAACAAGTGCCGCCGCGCCAAAGAGCTTGAAAAACCAGACTTTCTCCTCCCGCACCACCATGGCCGCTAACATCGCTTGGCGAGGATTGGTGCTCTCGGGACCAACGAGATTCACGAAACTTCCCTTCGTGCCGTCGATGTCGATTTCTTCCTCAAGTTCCGCAAGCTTGTCATCGATGGGCAGTCCCACCTGCGCAGCCCAGCGCTGGACGTTGGCCATCACATCGGTGATTTGAGCGCCACCACTTGAGGGCAAGTCAATCACCGTGAACTCGGCTTGGCTCTCCTCATCCACGACCATGAACGCGGCTTTGCGCATGGCTGAAACTCGCCCTGGTTGCCAGTTTGCTGGCGTGTCGAAGGTGAATTCGGCATTTGTTTGTGGTGCTGCGGCTGGAGCAGTTTCCGATGGCACGGGAGCAGGAGTCGCGGGAGGGCTTTGTGCCGTCGTGCCGCCGTGCGGATTCATGGGCATCGTGTCCTGCATCACGCCGGCAAGCTCAATCACCGTTGCCGGCCCCGCCGCGGTTTTCAGTTCCTTGGTCAGATTAAGAATCGTCTGCCGTGGCAGTTCCCCTTGGCTGAGTTGCTTGAGCCAGCGATTCACATTCATGGCGACGAAATCTTCCCAAGCACCCGACATCGGCAGCGAAGAAACGGCAATTTCGAGAGCGCCCCCTCTGCCGGAAACCCCTGCGTCGGGGATCACCACCGTGTTGAGCCGCATCTCCGAGGGGCCTTTTTCTGTCCAACCCTCGGGCAGTTTCCAAGCCAAGGGCTGCTCTTCGGTGTCGCCTTTGCTCACGCCAGTCAGGAAAGCGTCGAATTCCTCGCGATGACGGCCCACGGCCGGGGCTTTACCGACCAGCTTGAAGAAGTAGACCTGTTCGCCCAGCGGCAACATCGCGGCGAGTGTGCGATCCAATTCATCCGCCACTTCCGCGGCGACAAACGGCGCGCGCGGCGGCCTGGTTCGCTCGACCGAGTAGGTGCTGATTTCTTCCTGCGGCTGGCAACCCACGCACGCAAACACCATCAGAATAACTGTCGGGCCGAGTAGCGATAACCGAAAGAACGAAGCGATCATGGAAGTAAACCTAATCACGAATTGGCATGTGTTGAACACCTGCAGCGTGACCGATTTACTCGTAATTCGCAACCCGCGATGTTAGCGTAGTGGTGGCTTCCAGCCGCCGACCTCCAAGACAATTGGCGGCTGGAAGCCACCACTACCGTGACCTACCTGAGCCCAAACATGCCGAGCAGCGCGTCGAGTAGCGAGCTGTTGATTGTGTAATTCTCGTTCCAACTCCAAACATTGCGGACCATGTCGAGCATCATGAGGCCACAAAAACCAAGCAGCATGACACAAGCCGACAACAACAGGACACTGCCTAAACCATATTGAGCCTCGGCACCAACCGGCACCGCCATGGTGCCTGCGTAAGCCCCCATGCCGAGATCACCGGCCGGGGCCTCGCCAAAATCTTCGCTGAGCACGACTCCTTCATCGGCTTCCGCAGGGAAGCCGTCTTCCAATAGCCCCGCGCCGCCGTCAAACCCACCGAGGTCGGCGTCCAGGGCGATGACCTGCGAACTGCTGTCGCCGTCATCAAGCCCTCCTTCGCTTAACGGGGTAAGCTGAAAATCGTCGTCGGTCTGCAAAGCAGCACCCGAGCCAGCGGCAAGTCCCGCACCGCTCCCCAACAAAGAAATCTCGGGGTCCGAGCCTTCAAGAGATAGCGAGCTCAAAATCGCCGAGCCACCTACATCGAGCGGAATATCGTCGAGGGCCAAACCGCTGTCCGAGGGCGAAATCAGGTTGATGCCGCTGTCACCACTATCGAGCGTGATATCGCTGCCCCCCGCGTCGGCGAGAATGAGGTCGTCATCGCCCGCCAATTCGAGCTCGACGTCCCCTGCTTCTTCCAACCCCGTACCCGCCGCCAAATCCTCGAGCGGCACATCGGTGGAACCCATGTTCCCTTCATCCTCGGCCTCTTCGTCGTCGCCGAGTTTGAGATCGCTGTCTCCCTTGGGGCTCGTCAACGACTTGCCCGCTTTTTGTTTGGCGTCCGCGACGTCGGCCGGGTTGAGCGCGAGACTCGACTCGGCAGCGAGATCGATTTCCAGCTCTTCCAAATCCTTGAAGGCCTTTTTCGCGTCCGAGAGGTCTTCCATCTCATCAAGGACGCCGGAACCAGAAACTTTCGAGGATAACACATTAGACGCGTCACTCGACGGCGATAACTTGGTGTCCTCCTCGTCAGTCACGTCGTCCAATTCAAACTCCAGATCAGCATCCGGCAAATTGAGTTCCTTGCGGCCAATAATCGTACTTAACGAAGCGGTGACCGATTCGCCCAATTCTTCGTCGCTCAACAGAATGGAATCGGTGGGATCACTTGGTTCATCGGGGGCATCGAGCGAAAGATCACTCGCCCCCGCCGTGACCGTATCCTCCAGGCCAGCAAGCTCCAGTTCGCTGCCTGCCGACACGGCATCGGTATCAGCCATCCGCAGATCCATGGCCGATTCATCGGGTTCCGCCGCGGGTGCAGGTTCGTCCGATTCGAAATCGGCGAGGCCCAGATCATCGTCGAGATTCAGATCGGGCAGAGGTTCGGCATCCACCAAATCCTCGGGATCGATCAGGCTGATGTCGCTGGGAGGTGGCAAATCAGGCACGCCCTCATTCGCCATCTTCTCAATTTGTTCGGTTCTGAATTTCCAGCTTGACCCATCACGGTAAGCCTTAACAAGCTGGCGATCGCGCAGTTCGTTGAGACGCTCCGCCGAGATATTGAGTTTTTTGAGTGCTTCTTCAAAGCTGATAAATTGGTCCATCGCTGCCTCTGGTGTTCCCAACGTCTCGAATTCAACGTTTGGGGATTCACTCTCAGGCTCGGCGCTGTAACCTCCGTGCGAGCAACGAGCAGTTTTTATGGATTAGTTGTCCCTGTTGTCTCTCAATTATTTTCTTTCCAACGAGCCTTGGATCTCGGCTGGCGAGGGTCCACCGCTGTTAAACTCCAACATCTGCAAATCCGCGTTGAAGTTGCGAATACTCTTCGGTTTAATCTCTCCAGTCTCTCGGCTGATGTCGTACACACCCATCACGCGCTGCGCGGGATCAATCACCACCACGCGCAACAATTTGCCTTCGAGTTCTTGCACATGGGTAATCAAGCCCATCGAACCTACGCTTGATGGCATGATCGGTGCCGCGAACGCCGCGTCCCGATTAACCTGCCAACCGCCAGCCAACAACCCGATACCCAGAGCCACCACCGCCAAGCAGATTCCTTGCCGCATCGCTCCATGTCCTCCATTTTAGTTACAATCAAGCGGCGGGTGACTCCCAACCTCTATTTTAAGAGCCGACCCCTCCACTTCAAGGAAATTTCACCCCATCCTATTGCGCCACCAGGATTTACTCAAACAGCATAATCGCCAGAATCGCACCTTTGGGCCGCCCGGACCGCAACTAGGCGATTTCCTGACCGTCTGATAACCTGACCAGCCTATGAATAATCTGGAAATCAACGCCCGACTGAACCATGCCGTGGCCATCGCTCGCCAGGCGGGAAAGTTCACTTTGCAGCACTTCCGTACCCCCGGTTTGGCCGTGGAACGCAAGGGAGACGGTTCGCCGGTCACAATTGCCGATCAGGGAGCGGAAAAATTGTTACGCAAGCTGATTGCCGAGGAATTTCCGCAGGACGCCATCGTCGGCGAAGAATTCGGCGAAACCCCGGGCAAGAGCGGTTTTCAGTGGATTCTTGATCCGATTGATGGAACGAAATCATTCGTCAGCGGTGTGCCGCTTTACACGACGTTGGTGGCTGTCATGCGGAATAATGTACCGCTGGTCGGAGTGATTTTCGCCCCGGCGGTGGATGAAATGGTCTACGCCGCGACGGACCAAGGGTGTTGGCACGTCATCAACAACGGCGAACCGCTACCCGCAAAAGTCTCCACTGTGGACTCGCTGGCCGAGGCGGTTTTTCTCACCACCTGCGTACGATCCTACACGCTTGATCGCCCGCAGGATGGCCGGGGGGTCTTCGACAAACTTGCGGAATCTTGCCGAGTGAGCCGCACTTGGGGCGATGCATTTGGCTATTTGCTGGTCGCCACGGGGCGGGCGGAAATCATGATCGACCCCATCATGAACATCTGGGATGCCGCCGCCTTGCAGCCCATTATCCAAGAAGCCGGTGGAAAATTCTTCGATTGGCAGGGGAATTCGACCGTCCACAGCGGTGAAGCGGTGGCCACCAACGGTGCCTTGGCCGCCAAGGTAAAGCAAATCGTCATCTCGCAGTAATAAGTGGGCACCGCTACCGATGCAGGCCCCCGAGGGTTTTCCGTCGCAGAATCGCAATGTTCCTGAGCGAGCTACTAAATATTGACTTGGCAATAACCGATGACATAATGTCATCATGAGGGTGATCTCTAAACGGCGGCTATGGGAGTTTTGGGAACGCCACCCCGACGCCGAGGAACCGCTCAAGGCGTGGTGGCGAATTGTTGGTGACCGCGACACGCAATGGCGGCACATCCATGACGTGAAAACCATGCTCACCGGCGTGGACGGGTTCAACTTGGAATGTGGAATTCCCGTGATTGTGTTCAATATCGGTGGCAATAAGTACCGACATGTGGCTCGCGTCTTGTACGAACACCAACGAGTCTATGTCAAAGCAGTGTTAACTCATTCGGAATACGATGCGGCCCGATGGAAGGAGCAAATATGCCTCGGACTGATATAAATTTATCCGCACTTCCCGGCGACTTTGATTCCCTAGTGCGTCTGCACCCGCCCGCCGCGATTCATGATGAGGTCGCTTATGAGAATACCATGGACTTGGTCAACAAACTTACATCCGTTCCGAATCCCACGGAAGGACAACTCAAGTACTTAGACACGCTCACAATTCTCGTTGAGCATTACGAAGACGGTACCGAGGGCACCGAGCCGCCGGGCATCGACGCGCTCTCCGTGCTCCGCTATCTGATGGAGGACCGCGGCATGACTGCCTCTGACGTCGGCCGACTGCTCGGCGATCGCTCACTCGGTCCCAAAATTCTCAACGGCGACCGCGCGCTGAGCAAAGCGCACATCAAAATCCTCGCGAAGCACTTTAACGTCAGCCCCGCAGTGCTGCTGGATTGAACCGTCGCCGCCACAAAATTCCCATACCGGCCAGCACCCCCAGCAGCAGCGTACTTGGCTCAGGTATACTTGCATCGCGAAAACTAACGTTTGGTCCGACCAGGTGGGGTTCAGGTTGCCGGTGGTGTTGTCCAGAACGTGGCTTTTCTAGTGTTTTTTTTGGGAAATTATTACTCTGGCGGGCGGTGGCCCGCGAAGACGCAAGCGGTGGGTTGGGGGTTCTCCAGGGATTAGCCCGCTAAACTCTGGCCTCAACAGCGGTTGCGTACTTTGCTTGAATCGCTATATTCAGTAGTTTACCTACCAGTATTGAATCCTGCTCTGTTTACGAAGGACCAGCGACATGGCCCGGCAATGTGAAATCTGCGGCAAAGGCCCCCAAATTGGCAACTCGGTGACGATCCGCGGCAAAAGGAAGTACCTGGGCGGCGTCGGTACCAAAATCACCGGCATCACCGCTCGGCAATTCAAGCCGAATCTGCAACGTATCCGCATCACCACTCCCAATGGTACGCATAAGACGATCCTGGCCTGCACCCAGTGCATTCGCTCGGGCACGATCACCAAGATCGTTCGTCAAGCTCCGTTCAAAGTCCCCGACCAACCTGTGGCTACCTAACCAGAGGTATCGCAAGGTGCCAAAGGGTTTAGCGAGGGATTCTCATGGCGATCACTCGTGCCTACGTTGAGAAAGTTTCCCTGCTCGCGCGGCTGCAACTCGGCGAAGCCGAACTGGATCGGCTCGCCGGAGAATTGGCCAGCATTATTGGTTACGTGGATCAACTCGCCGAAGTCGACACCGAGGGTGTTGAGCCCATGGCTCACGCGGTGGAAGTTCATAATGTGTTCGCTGCCGACGAAGTGCATCCCAGCCTCGCTCGGGAAGCGGCCTTGTCGAACGCTCCGCGGCACAATGATCGCGGCTATCTCGTGCCTCCCGTGCTGGGTTAATGAGTTTGTTGGGTGAATGAAGTTTATCTGTCTGGATTTTCGCCATGTCGCTCGTCGAGACTTCGGCCACCGAACAACTAAAGCGACTTGCCAAGGGCGACATCACCGCCGTTGAATTGACCCAAGCGTATCTGGACCGCATCGACGCGGTTGATTCCAAAGTCGGTGCCTTCCTGCGAGTTGAAGGTGAAGCTGCTCTCACTCAGGCAGCCGATGTCGACACTCGCCGCAAGGCCGGCAAACCGCTCGGCAAATTGGCTGGCCTGCCGATTGCGGTCAAGGATGTGCTTTGCGACCGGGCAACGTTGACTACCTGTGCTTCTCGAATGCTCGAGAGTTTTCATGCTCCCTACGACTCGACCGTCGTAGCGAAACTCAAGGCTGCCGATGCCGTGCTGATTGGCCGCACGAACATGGACGAGTTTGCCATGGGGGGCTCGACCGAGAATTCCGCGTTCCAAGTCACGCGAAATCCGTGGGATTTGGAGCGCACGCCGGGCGGATCGAGTGGGGGCGCGGCGGCTTGCGTGGCAGCCGACATGGCCCCGCTTTCCATCGGCACTGACACTGGTGGTTCGATCCGCCAACCCGCCGGGCTGTGTGGCATCGTGGGCATGAAGCCGACTTACGGGCGGGTGAGCCGCTATGGCTTGGTGGCCTTTGCCAGTAGCCTCGATCAAGTGGGGCCGCTCGCGCGCACGACGCAAGATGCTGCCTTGTTGTTGGAAACGATCGCGGGTCATGATCCGCAAGATTCCACTTCGCTCGACAAAGTCGTCCCTGAATACTCAAAAACGGTGACCAAACCACTCACCGGCTTGCGGCTCGGCTTGGTTCGCGAACACTTCGCCGAGGGTCTCGATGCCGAAGTCGAGGCAGCCGTTCGCGAAGCGGTGAAGGTGTACGAATCGTTGGGTGCAACAGTCAAAGAAGTTTCGCTTCCCAACAGCAAATACGCGGTGGCCACCTACTATGTGATCGCCCCGTGCGAAGCGTCGAGCAATCTCGCCCGCTACGACGGCGTGCATTACGGCCATCGCACGGATGAAAAGCCGATGCTCGCGGAGCTTGCCGCGGAACGGAAAGAGTTGGAAGCCGCTGGCAATCAGGCGGGCTTGCGGCGGCTCGATTCCACGCTTGTCCGCATGTATCGCAAGTCGCGCTCCGAGGGGTTTGGTCCCGAAGTGAAGCGGCGGATCATGCTCGGCACCTACGCGCTGAGCGCGGGATATTACGATGCGTACTACCTGAAAGCGTTAAAAGTTCGGCGACTGATTCGCCAGGATTTCGATGCTGCATTTGGCCAAGTTGATCTGATCGCCGGCCCCGTTACCGCGCAAACCGCCTTCAAAATCGGCGAGATGGTGGACGATCCCTTGGCGATGTACTTGGTGGACCTCTACACCGTAAGTGCGAACCTCGCGGGCCTTCCCGGTATCAGTTTGCCTTGTGGTTTCAGCAAAGCAGGCTTGCCGATTGGCCTGCAACTGATGGCCCCGCCACTTGCTGAAGAATCGCTGTTGCGAGCGGCCCATATGTTTGAATCCGCCACGGATTGGCACACACATAGACCGACTCACTTGCCAAAGTAAGATTGCCCGCGAAACACGCGAAACTGCGCGAAAGTAATTTCACTATGAGCGATCTCATCTTGCCCAATGAAAGCTATCAAATCATGGGCGCTTGTTTTGAGGTTTACAAAAGGATGGGTTGCGGTTTTACGGAAGCAATTTACCAAGAGTGCTTACAAATAGAGTTCGATTTTCGAGAAATTCCGTTTCAATCCCAGGCACATCAAATACTCCAATACCGAGAAAAGATACTCTTGAATCACTTTGTACCTGACTTTATTTGCTTCGGTCAGATCATCGTTGAGATCAAAGCAGTTTCTAAAATCATCGACGATTTTCGATGCAAAGCCATCAACTATCTCAATGCAACGAAATTGGAATTGGCTCTCATAGTTAATTTTGGGCACTCTCCCAAACTCGAATACGAGCGATTCGCACTTACTCAAAAAAAGGCATTCTAGTTTTCGCGATTTTTCGCGTATTTCGCGGGCAAAAATCTTTTATGTCGCAACCTTACACCACCATCATTGGCCTCGAAGTCCATGTGCAGCTTGCTACCAAGAGCAAGCTGTTCTGCCGTTGTAGTACGCAATTTGGCGCGGAACCGAATACGCAGACATGCCCCGTTTGTATTGGTTTGCCGGGAACGTTGCCGGTGATGAACCGCGCGGCGTATGATCTCGCCCTCAAAACGGCTCTTGCCATCAACTGTAAAATCCCCGCGTTCACCAAGTGGGACCGCAAGCAGTATTACTATCCGGACCTGCCCAAGGGTTATCAAATCAGCCAATTCGATCTGCCGATGTCGTCGGCGGGCTATCTGGAAATTGCCGACGAAAAAGAAGCCTTTGAGCCGAAACGAGTGCGGATCACGCGGGCCCATTTGGAAGAGGATGCCGGGAAAAGCGTTCACGATGAAGTCGCTGGTAAGGCCGACAGCGAAATCGATCTCAACCGCACGGGTACACCGCTGCTGGAAATCGTCTCCGAGCCAGATATGCGCAGCTCCGCCGAGGCGAAGGCTTTTTTACTGGAACTCAAGTTGCTGCTCACGCACATTGCCGTCTCCGACTGCAACATGCAGGAAGGGAGCTTGCGCGTTGATGCGAACGTGAATTTGCACATCGACACTCCTAATGGAGAAATTGCCACGCCCATCGTCGAAATCAAAAACATGAACAGCTTCCGAGCGGTCGAGCGGGCGCTCGATTACGAAGTCGAACGCCAATACCGCGTTTGGCAAGAAACGGGTCAAAAAATGGGCGATGCACCCAAGCAAACCCGCGGGTGGGACGACGTGGCCGGCACCACTCTTGAGCAACGGAGTAAGGAAGAATCGAGCGACTATCGCTACTTCCCTGATCCTGATCTTGTGCCGGTGGTGGTGACGGACGAGCAAATTGCTGCCGTGCGTAATTCACTTGGTGAATTACCCGCCGATCTGCGGAAGCGTTTTACCGATAAGCTGGGACTCTCCGCCTACGATGCCAATGTGATCGTGAATCAGGGCCGTGCGCTCATCGCATACTTCGAGGAAGCCGTCCAAAAATCTGGCGATGCGAAAAGTGCGTGTAATTGGATCACGCAAGATATTTTGCGAATTCTGAAAGACAATAATCAAGCGATCGCAGAGTTCCCAATTTCTGCTGCGGCACTTGGCGACATGATTTCGGCGATCAACGACGGCAAATTGCCTAAGCCGCGTGCTAAAGATGCGTTTGAGCTTATGCTCTCCGATGGGTTAAACGTCGTCGAGGCTATTCAGAAGTTGGGGATAGAGCAAGTCGATGAATCGGCCCTCGTGGACATTTGCCGAGAATTGCTGGCGAAGAACCCCAAAATCGTCGCCGATGTGCAAGGGGGTAAAGTGCAGGCCGTCAGTTCTCTGATTGGCCAAGCAAGAAAACTGAACCCCAACATTGATCCGGGGCGCTTCCGTGAAATCTGTCTGGAGTTAATCAGTTCAGGTCAGGTTTGAGTCATGGCCGTACAACGAGAATCGATCATCGGCCATCATCTCATCTGGACACTCTACGGCCATTGGCTCGCGAACGATTTGCGCGGGAGTGGGTCGAACGAACTTCGTGAGGAGAAGTTTTCTGATTTGGGACCGATTCATCACGGACGAAAGCCGGAGCATTTGCAGCCGAAACGCGACGAATTACGTGAGTTTCACAAGGCGGCGGAAACTTTGCTGAACTTCCCGAGGATTTGGTTGGATGCCGCGAAGAGACAAGACGTGGGCGAGGTAATTGGTGAGGTTATCGCGAAACAAGGGTACACCGTGTGGGCGTGTGCGGTGCTCTCGAATCACGCGCACTTGGTGATCCGTCGCCACCGCGACGATGCGCTCACCATGTGGCACACGTTCGCGGATACCCTCCGCTTGCGTCTTCGCGAAGAGGCAAGCCTGTCGCTGGGGCACCCTGTTTTCTCCGAGCGGCCATACAAGGTGTTCCTTCATAATCCTCACGAGGTTCGCACGCGGGTTGCGTACGTCGAACGAAATCCGGAAAAAGAAGGACTACCATGTCAAAAATATGGCTTTGTCACGGAGTATAATAATTGGCCGTTTCATAAGAAGTCTTGACCGCGAAGACGCAAGCGGATGGTACAAATTATCACCCTCACTACGGATTTCGGCGTTTCTAGCCCCTATGTCGCGGCGATGAAAGGGGTGATGCTCTCGATGAACCCGCAATTGCAAATCGTTGACATTAGCCACTCAATCCCGCCACAGCAGATAGCCATCGCCGCCATGGCACTCGCTGATACCGCGTTGCTGTTTCCCGCAGGGACGATTCACGTTGCCGTTGTAGACCCGGGCGTGGGGACTTCCCGCCGCATTATTTACGCGGAAATCGAACCCCACCGATTCATTTGCCCCGATAATGGGTTGCTGGATCGGTTGGCGGAGCGGCAGGCACCCACTAAGATAATTCAGATTACGGAGCAACAATATTTCCGGCACCCCGTGGCACCCACGTTCCATGGGCGCGACATCATGGCACCCGTGGCTGCACACCTCAGCTTGGGGCTTGATCCTCAGCGGTTGGGTTCCCCTCACCCAAAACTAAAAAACTTGGACTGGCCTGGAGCAACAAGAGTGGCAAATCGGATTGAAGGACAAGTGGTGGCGGTCGACTCCTTCGGCAATCTTATTACGAACATTACGCGCGAAATGCTCGTCGGTGTCCCAACCGATGAATCGGTAACAGTGCGTTGTGACGAACACGAAACACATAGCATTTTCACCACGTATGCCGAGCAGCCGCCGATGACACTCGTCGCGTTGATTGGCTCCAACGATCAACTGGAAATTGCGATTGTCGAGGACAGTGCCAAAATCATGCTGGGCGTCGGCGTGGGTGCCCCTGTTGAAATCGTTTGGTAACTGACGCTGCTCATGCCAACTCCATTGGAACTCGCCGCTTGGGATCGCCAACACTATTGGCACGCCTTCACGCAAATGGCCGAATACGTGCCGCTGGTAATCGAGCGGGCCGAAGGGGTGTGGCTTTACGATACTGCGGGAAAGCGCTACCTCGACGGCATCAGCAGCATGTGGTGCAATCTGTTTGGGCATCGGCATCCCAAGATTGATGCCGCGATTCATACACAGCTCGATCAAGTGGCTCACGCCACATCGCTCGGTATGGCAACACCGCCTGCCATCGAGCTTGCCAAGCGGCTGGCTGAACTGGCTCCGGGTGATCTCAATCACGTCTTTTTTGGCAGTGATGGTTCATCGGCTGTCGAAGCCGCTCTCAAAATCGCCTTTCAATACTGGCAACAGTGTGAGAATCCGCAACCACGAAAGACACGCTTCCTCGCGCTTGGTGAAGCCTATCACGGCGACACGCTGGGGAGCGCGAGTGTTGGTGGCATCGACCGCTTTAACGCGATGTTCAAACCCCTGCTGTTCGACGTGATTCGACTCCGCACGCCGGACAGGCAGAAAATGCCTCCTGATGTCGGTGCGGAATATTATCTGGCGGAGCTGGAAAAAGTGCTGGCGGCTCAGCATAAAGAAATTGCCGCGATGGTGATTGAACCTTGCATTCAAGCTGCGGCGGGAATGGTGTTTCATCCTGCGGGTTATTTGCGCGGCGTGCGCGAGCTGACTCGGAAATACAATGTGCTGTTGATTGCTGATGAAATCGTCACCGGCTGCGGACGGACCGGGCCGCTATTCGCTTGTGAATTGGAAGGAGCTGTACCCGACTTACTTTGCCTAGGAAAAAGCCTCAGCGGGGGATACTTGCCACTCTCGGCAACAATTGCGACGCCTGAGATTTATAGCGCATTTTTGGGAACTTCTGCCAGCGGTCGCTCTTTTCGCCACGGTCACACCTACGCGGGTAATCCCCTAGGTGCTGCTGCGGCGCTTGCGACGCTTGAAATTCTCACCAGCGATGCCGTGCAGCAACGGTTGCTCGATCAAATCACGCAACTTGAGCAAATTCTTGCCGCACTCCGTTCTCAACCCCACGTCGCCTCGACACGACAGATGGGAATGATCGCCGCCGTGGAACTGACCCCATCGGCTGATCGCAACGAGCGCTATCCCGCGGACATGCGGATCGCGTATCAGATTTGCCGCGAAGCGTTGAAACACGGTCTGTGGTTACGCCCCCTGGGCGATACCCTGGTGATCATGCCACCACTGTGCATCACCAAAGATGAACTCAATTTCCTGGGCGACTTGCTTTCAACTGCCATCGCGACAGTCACCGATAACCCACTTCCTGCCGAGGCCGTGAGTGGCATCGCTGGCGACGATTGAGCCAAAGATCAATAAGTCGGCTGCGGCTTGCGCGGACGGAATTCGCTCGAACCGGTGACGGTGCGCGGCGGCTTGTAATCGCCGGGCGCGACGGCGGGAAAATCATCGGGACGAGCCGTTCTGCCCAAGTTCACGGTCTTGCGATCCGCTTTCCAGCCCATCAGATTCAAAAACTCGTCGAGCGTGATCGTTTCAATGCCAAGTTGGTCGGCACTTTCGGTCATATTTTGCCAAGCCTTTTGCAGGCCTTCCGCGTCAGGCGCTGAGCTCTCCGGGAATTTGCCAAGAATGAGATATCGCGTGTCGACTGTCATTTGGCCATCAACCGCGCCATTCGCACCGGGTTGGGCATCAACTTTGCCGTTATTAAGCGCGATCACGCTCTTGAGTTCATCAATGTCGCTCTTCTCGTCGCCGTCCATATCCATGATGCCGGCCAGCGCAAAACCAACCTGACGACCACGATTCCACACCTGACTATAAATCTTGTCTCCTTCCATCAAGGGACGTGTCGGCACGTCATTCGTAATCTGAGCCTCGGCTAGATGGGGACTTAGGATCTTAGTGACCTCGATACTCCCTTTCGTGTCGGCCTTGAGGGCATCCGCCTCGTCGCCGCTGTAGACGCTAAACGTCACTTGCGGACGCAGGGCATCGGCCTCGCCGATGTTGATCCAAACTTTGCCTTCTTTTTGGTTCACCCAACTAATCAAACCGTCTTCTGGCTGGGCAAAGGGGTCGGGATCGAGTTGGTTGCCACGGAGAATCTCAATATCCTGGGCCATGTCGGCGACGTCCTCTTGCTGCTTTTTCGCGGCCGCGGCGCTGTCGGCGTTGACTTTGTCGATTTGCAGACGTTGCTCAGCAAGTTGTTGTGAGAGCTTTTCCTTTTCGGCATTCATTTTGTTGCGATCTTGTTCAAACTTGTTCCGTTCGCTGGCCGAGTCTTCCTGATTCTGCTGCATTTGCTTGCTGAATTTCTCGATCTGCAAGTCTTTTTCTTTCTCCGTCGCCAGTAGCTTTTCTTGGAGGTCTTTCTTTTCCGACTTGGCTGTCGCCTCGCTCGTGGCGAGAGCACGATTCTCCTTGGCCAGATTCGCAAGCAACGGGCTATAGAAACGCGACCCTTCGTCGAACGTCGCGCCATACTTGGTCATATCGTCTTCAAACGACTTTTTCACGGTGTCGAGCGTGTCGTCTTCACCGAAGCCCATCCAAGTTTTGTAGCTGTTGGCCTCCGCTTGGAGCTCACCAAGAGATGTTTGCGCTGTCTGAGCCTGTTGTGTGGCATCATTCGCGCGGGCCTCCTGTTTAGCGCGTTCGTTGTTCAAGAGGAACAATCCCACGAAGAGCAATAACAACAGCAGCACCAGCGCGATCACCACGCCTTGCAAAGTTGTGTTTTCTCGAGACGCCATCTTATTCTTTCTCTGTCCTGGAAAGTATTTGTGAGAATAGGGCAGAACCTGCCTGAGGCTATCAACACATTGTACGTGGGGCCGACAGCAACGTGGCAAATCGAAAAGTACGCTTCCAAAATGAAGCGCGATTTCATGGTGGTCCCAAATAGGAAAAAATCGTCCTAAGTCGAGCTTAATTGTGGGATTACGTCATGTCAAGAATTCGCGTTTAGGCGGTTTGGGATGGCATCCTCATGCCTTGCCAAATCCGACCGGCACCTTGGTTATCACGGTGCATTAGGGGATACTACTGGCTTCGTCGGGTCGAAATGAGGCCGGGCAAATCGTACAAACAGCTTCTTCCTCTCTCGCAGTCGCTTTGACCCCTGCCGCCCGGACGACCCGACATGCCCCAGCAATCGCGACAACCGACACTACCCGGCATGGAAGGCGACGAGCCTGCGGTTGTTCCCCCCATTGTCACTTTGGCTCGGCAAGAGGCACCCGAAGGCCAACCGGCCTCGCTTGAAGGCTGGAATATCGTCGCGATCGACGCCCACTCGCTGATCTTCCAGGTGTTTCATGCGATCCCCGAAATGACCAGCCCGCACGGAGAACCGGTCGCCGCGGTTTACGGCTTTACCCGCGACGTGCTGCAGCTTTGGGAATCGCGGCAACCCGACGCGATTCTCTGTGCGTTCGACCTGCCAGGGCCGACATTTCGTCATGAGTTTTACGACGCCTACAAAGCCGACCGCGGCGATATGCCGGCCGACCTCGTGCCGCAGATTCCGCAGATTTGCCAGGTGCTCGATGCGCTGGGAATTCCCGTGCTCACCAGCCCCGGCTTCGAAGCGGATGACGTGCTCGCGACTTTGGCGCGACAGTGCGATGAGATGGGTGCCAATCTTTTGATCGTGACCGGGGATAAAGACTGCCGGCAATTGATCACCGACCGGGTGTCGCTCCTCAACATTCGCAAGAACGAAGTTTACGACGCGAACTCACTGTTCGCTGATTGGGGAGTTCGTCCCGATCAGGTGGTCGATTTCCAGGCGCTAGTCGGAGATAAGGTTGACAATGTGCCCGGTGTGCCGCTGATTGGCCCCAAGATCGCGCAGGAATTGCTCGCGACTTACGACACCTTGGAAAATGTGCTGAACAATGCGTCGGCCGTGCCGGGTGCCAAGCGACAGCAAAATTTAATCGAACACCGTGGCAACGCACTGCTTTCGCAAAGGCTGGCACGGCTTGACGCGAACGTGCCGCTGACACCCGATTGGCACGCAGCACGGGATCGGCCCATCAATCATGAGCAGATTCAAGAGCTTTTCCAGAAGTTTGGTTTTCGCTCGTTGGGACAACGGATCACGGCCCTCGATAAGCAAACGCCAACCCAGGTGAAAACCGCCGCGATGGCTGCCGAATTTCACATCATCGATACTCAGGAAAAACTCGCGGAATTTGTCGGTAAACTCGTCAAACAGGCGATTATTTCCGTCGACACCGAAACGACCGACGTTGACCCTCGTAAGGCGGAAATCGTGGGTTACGCCATTGCGTTCAAACCGGGGGAAGGTTACTACATTCCCGTGCGTGGGCCAGTGGGCGAGGCTCTGCTGGACCCCCAGCTTGTTGTCGATACGTTGCGTCCCATCTTGGAAAACCCAGCCATCGCCAAGGTGGGACAGAATCTCAAGTACGACTACATCGCCCTTCGCGGAGCGGGGATCAAACTTGCCGGCATCAAGTTCGACACGATGATTGCCAGCTATTTGCTTGACGCCGGCGAGCGGAGCCACAATCTCGACCAGCTTGCGCTACGGTATCTGGATCATGAAACGATCAAGATCGAATCGCTCATCGGCACGGGCAAGAATCAGAAGCGCATGGACGAAGTGCCGGTCGTTCAAGTCGCCCCATATGCGGCCGAAGATGCCGAGGTTGCCCTGCGGCTCGTGCCACTCTTGACCGCGCGGCTTGAAGAGCAGGGTCTCGAATCGCTCAACGAGGCCGCTGAAGTTCCGCTGATCGAAACCTTGGGCGACATGGAATTCGCCGGGATAGCGGTCGATACCGTTCGCCTTGGTGAATTGAGCGCCCAATATCGGACCAAACTCGATCTGCTCACAATCGAAATCGAAGAACTCGCCGGGCATCCGCTCAACATTGCGTCGCCGAAGCAACTGGCGGAACTGCTGTTTAGCGAACTGAAATTGCCGGTCATCAAGCGGACCAAGACTGGCCCGAGCACCGATGCGAGTGTGCTTGAAGAACTTGCGGAGATGCATCCGCTGCCGGCGAAAATCGTGGAACACCGCCAATATGCCAAGCTGCTGAACACCTATGTCGATGCACTTCCCCTGATGGTCCACCCGGAAACGAAGCGGGTTCATGCCTCGTTTAACCAAGTCGTGGCCGCCACGGGGCGACTCAGTTCGAGCAACCCCAACCTGCAAAACATACCGATCCGTACCGCTGAAGGCCGAGAAATTCGCTCGGCATTCAAAGCGGGGTCGGCGGGGTGGAAGCTCTTGGCCGCGGACTATTCCCAGATCGAACTGCGAGTTCTGGCCCATTTTTCGGGCGACGAAACCCTCTGCCAGGCCTTTGCCAATAACGAAGACATCCACACGTTGGTGGCGAGTCAGGTAGAAAACGTGCCGCTCGCGGAGGTTGATTCCGCCATGCGCCGCCGGGCGAAAGCAGTCAACTTTGGGATCATCTACGGCCAAAGTCCGTTTGGACTGGCCAAGGGATTGGGAATCTCCAAAGAAGAAGCCGCCACGTTTATTGAAACCTACTTCGCGCGCTACCCCGGTGTGTTGCGATTTATGACCGAGACGCTCACGCGTTGCCGCCAGCAAGGTTATGTGTCGACGCTGCTAAGTCGCCGGCGCTCGGTACAAGGAGTCCGCCCCGTGCCACTTGGCTTGCGTGAAGAAAAGTCCGGTGCTTTGCGTCAACTGAACCTCGCCGAGCGTACCGCCGTCAATACGGTGATCCAAGGTTCGGCGGCTGATCTCATTAAATTAGCGATGATCGGCGTCTCGCGCAAGCTGGCGGAGTCGCAACTCCCCGCCACGATGCTGCTGCAAATTCACGACGAATTGGTGTTTGAAGTTGCTCCGGACAGGATCGACGACTTGGCTCGGCTGGTGGTCGAGGAAATGAGCGGCGTGATGTCGCTGGCCGTGCCACTGGGGGTTGATGTCAAGTTTGGCGAGAATTGGGCGGAATGCGAATCGTGGCAGGAGTCCTAAACGGCACTTGCCCCTGTGGAGACAGGGGTAAGGATTTAGAATGGTTGTGGAAGTTTCAGACTTGATTTGGGCTTCTTGATGATGAAAATGTAGACATGACAGTTCCTGGGAGAGTACATAACGGCGTTGTGGTGCTGGAGGCTGATTCGGCCTTGCCGGAGGGAGCGATTGTCACCGTCACTTATACAGAGGTTTCAGCGAGGACTGCCAACGGAAAGGCGTCTCGGGTCTATGTGCCTTTAGTGAAAACGGGGCACCCGGGTAGCGTAATCCTCACTGGTGACCGCATCGCTCAGATCTTGGACGAAGATGATGCTGCTCCCTGACGTGAATGTTTGGCTCGCTCTGACCTTCGATTCGCACGCCCACCATCCGGCTGCAAAATTGTGGTTTGACAACTTGTCGGACGAGCAGTGTTTTTTTTTGCCGAACGACGCAGCAAGGATTTCTGCGGTTGGTTACCAATCGCAAGGTATTCGGTAAGCATGCACTTTCCCTTCACGAAGCGTGGGAAAAGTACGACCTCTTCCAGGATGATACCTTTGTGTCGTATATGGACGAGCCGATCGACGTGGAACCTGAATGGCGCGACTATACCGATGCGCAGACCTATTCGACCAAGTTGTGGAATGACGCTTACTTGGCGGCTTTTGCACATGCGGCCGATTTGGAGATGGTCACCTTCGATAAAGGGTTCATCCAGTTTCAACACACTCGCTGCAAAATTCTTTCGTGAGCGACGATCCATCAGTCGGCCTCGGGAGTTGCTTAAACCCGGATTTCCCAGATGACTTCCCGCACAATGGCACGCGATTTGCGCCACACCTTGTAAAAACAGCGGTTTGTACGCTCAACATGCCATCGTGACAGGGGAGCCCCATGGGTGACTGCCAAAACGAG
>Ga0163153_10002966_pt1 | contig 23493 bp, 21 predicted proteins | sample OliLakLV19MP6IB1_FD_148629 | JGI IMG/M metagenome (GOLD analysis project Ga0163153, IMG submission 148629) | Freshwater microbial mat bacterial communities from Lake Vanda, McMurdo Dry Valleys, Antarctica - Oligotrophic Lake LV.19.MP6.IB-1 | ecosystem: Environmental > Aquatic > Freshwater >...
GGTGGAATCTCCGGCCAATCGGCCTCGCCCTTCAGGCACGCCCGCAGCTCGCCGAGGCGACGGGCCACGAGGACCTGCGCGCCCGGCACGAGCGCGGCCTCGGCTGCGTTTGTCTCGGGCACGACGACCCGGGTCGTGCCCGCGGCGACGAGCGCGTCGACGAGCGCGAGCGTTCCGAGCACGGGCCGCACCCGCCCGTCGAGGCCGAGTTCGCCGAGCAGGGCCATGTCGTCGAGCACGCCGGCCGGCAGCTCCTCGTTGGCGCACGTGAGTGCCATGGCGACTGCCAACTCGAGCCCCGAACCCGACTTGCGCAGCGCCGCCGGCGCCAGGTTCACGGTGATGCGCTTCATCGGGAATTCGATGTCGGACGACAGCAGCGCGGCCCGTACCCGCTCGCGCGACTCACGCCCGGCCGTGTCGGGCAGCCCGACCACCGTGTACCCCGGCAGACCCCGGGTGACGTGCACTTCGACGGTGACGACCTGACCGTCGACCCCTTGCAACACTGCGCTGCGCACCGATGCGAGCACGGTTCCTCCTCAATAGCTCCGTTCAGGAGCTCCGTTCAGGTGAGGAGGGCCGTAACCGCGGCCGACGACGGTGAAGCGCACCCTACGAGTGCCGTGAGACACATTGGTTACGACCCCCCGCGATCAGCGACTACCGTCGGTGAGATGCCGTCGCGCCACGATGTCACCGGGTTCGCGACCACCCTCGGGTCCCGGAGCGAGCACACCCGCCGCGCTTACGTCTTCGACGTCGAGGAGTTCGTCGCCTGGTGCGACCGCGGTGACCTCCGGCCGAAAGACCTCGACCATCGCACCCTGCGCCGCTACCTCGCCTACCTCACGACCCGGGGCTTCTCCCGCAGCTCGATCAGCCGCAAGACCGCAGCTGTGCGCGCCTACGCCCGCTACCTCAAACGCCACGGGCAGTTGAAGAACTCCGTCGCCGGGCAGCTCCGCGCCCCGAAGACGACGAAGCGGCTCCCGAGAGTCCCTCGGGCCTCCGAAGCCGAGGCCCTGCTCGAGCGCGCCGCGGCGCTCGACGAGCCCACCTCCCGCCGTGACCTCGCCGTCATCGAGTTGCTCTACGGAGCGGGCGTGCGGGTCAGCGAGTGCTGCGGCCTCGACGTCGGCGACGTCGACTTCAAGCACCGGACGGTGACGGTTCTGGGCAAAGGGGCCAAGATCCGGCGGTTGCCCCTCGGTGACGCGGCCAGATTCGCTCTCGAGGATTATCTCCGGGCCGGAAGGGCTCAGTTACTGCACGAGCCCACCGATTCACTCTTCGTGAACGCCCGTGGACGGAGGCTCACGCCCCGAGATGCCCGACGGATCCTGGCGAGATACCCCCTCGAGGACGGCCGGGCCCTGCACCCACACGCCCTGCGCCACGCCTTCGCCACCCACCTCCTCGACGGCGGGGCCGACCTGAGAGCGGTTCAGGAGCTGCTCGGACACGCCGACGTAGGTACTACGCAGGTCTACACTCACGTGACCCGCGACCGACTGAAAGACGTGTACGAACGGACGCACCCTCGTGCCTGACGGAAGCGGTCCCTCCACCGTGGACGAGTTGGCGGCGACAATCGCCCAGCTCTGGGAGGACTACAAACTCGAGGGCACCCGTGACGCACGGGAGCGCCTCATCCTTCACTACTCGCCCCTCGTGAAATTCGTGGCGGGTCGTGTCGCCGCGGGCCTGCCCCAGAACATCGAGCAGTCCGACCTCGTCAGCTACGGAATTTTCGGCCTCATCGACGCGATCGACAAGTTCGACCCGGGCCGCGGGTACAAGTTCGAGACGTACGCGATCAGCCGCATCAAGGGCGCCATCATCGACGAGCTCCGCTCGATCGACTGGGTGCCGCGTTCGGTGCGGGCCAAGGCCCGCGCCATCGAGCGCGCGTACTCGAAACTCGAGAACGAACTCCGCCGCAGCCCCGACGACAAAGAAGTCGCCGCCGAACTCGGCATGACCGAAGACGAACTCGCCGCCGTGCTCGGCCAGGTGAGCTTCGTCGGCGTGGTCGCCCTCGACGAACTGCTCAGCGCCGGTTCGGAACGCGGCACCGGTGCCACGGTCGGCGACACCATCGCGGGCTCGGGTCACGACCCGGTCGAAGCGTTCGAGTCCGAGGAGATGCGCCAGGTCCTCGCCGACGCGATCAACCGCATGCCCGACCGCGAACGCCTCGTGCTCACGCTCTACTACTACGAGGGCCTCACCCTCGCCGAGATCGGCAGCGTCCTCGGCGTCACCGAGAGCCGGGTGTGCCAGATCCACACGAAGGCGAGCTTCCAGCTCCGCTCCCGCCTGTCGGAGCCCATGCCCGAGCGCGGGATAGTTACCTGAGCGACCGGGTTTGCCCGTAGACGGTGGCGCAGTCCGGCGGTAACGTTCGCACCACTTCCCTCCTTCCCCGTCTGACCGTTCGCGTCCGGGGAGGTGCCCGTGAAGTTCGTCGTACTCGTGCTCGCGTTGTCTCTTGTCGCTCCTGCCGGCGCGTGGCAGAAGCCCGTCGACGGCGCCGTCGTGCGTCCGTTCGACCCGCCCGCCACCCGCTTCGGTGCCGGCCACCAAGGGGTTGACTTCGCCGCCACGCCCGGCACACCGGTTCGGGCCGCGGGCCCGGGAACCGTCACGTTTGCGGGCATGGTCGCCGGCGCGCGCCACGTTGTCGTCGGTCACGACGGCGACCTGCGCACCTCGTACTCGTTCCTGGCCACATCCACGGTGCGGCGCGGTGACGAAGTCGAACGGGGCGATGTCATCGGAACGACCGGCGGCACCGGCCCCCACCACGACGACGACGTCTCGCACTTCGGGCTCCGCCGCGGCGAGGTGTACAGCGATCCGATGAAGCTCTTCGCCGCCGTCGATCTCGCGAGTGTCGTGCACCTCGCACCCGTCTCCGACCCGTTCTTCCGAACCGTTGCCGACGAGCGGGGCGGGTTGCTCGACGGGCTCGGAAGTGTCGTCGGGGGCACGATCGACTTCGTCGGAGGCGTGGACGATGTGATGCTCGACGCGCTCGTGGACCTGGCCGAGCCCCTCGCCGACCTCGCCGTCGACCTCGGAGCAGATGCGTTCGAACGGTTCCGTAAGCTCGTCGCGCTGCACCCGATCGTGAGAAGGACGCTGCTGGCCCTCACCCTCGCTCGCGGCGCCCTCGCGTACGCGCAGGAGCAGTTCCGCTGCGACCGGGATGCGCCCGCGGCCGACGGCGAAGGCGGCTCCGGCCACCGGGTCATGCTCGTCGCCGGTATCGACAGCAAGCTCACCGAGCCGGGCGGCAGTTCCTTCGACCTCGAGCCCGAACGCCTCGGGTACGCGTCGGAGGAAGCCACCTACTTCTCGTACTCGGGCGCCGCGACCTACCGCGCCGACGACACGCTCACGGACATCGAGACCTCGGCCCGCGAGCTCGGCGAGCAGCTCAAAGCCATGCAGATCGCGGACCCCGGCCGCGAAGTCGATCTGGTCGCGCACTCGCAGGGTGGCGTGGTCGTCCTCGCGTTCCTCGAACTGGTCTACGACCCCGGCGACCCCGACTACCCGCCGCTCGGTACCGTGATCACGTTCGCGTCACCGCTCGACGGCGCGCCCCTCGCGACGCTGGGAAACAGGCTCCAGGAAGGCCCCCTCGGTTGGCTCCTGGTGGAAGGGGCCGAGCGGCTCGGGGCGCCGCCGATCGACGGCGACTCCACACAAGACCTTGTCGACGGCTCCGACCTCATGGACGACCTGGACGCCGCCGAACGGCCCGGGACGGTCGAGCTCACCACGATCGGCGGTGCCCACGACTTCGTCGTGCCCGCCAATGTGGCCACGACCGACGGTGCCCGGCACACGGTCGTCGCGCCCCGCGCCGCCTCCGCGCATTCGGGCATCCTCACCGACGACGAAGCGCTCCGGGCCGCCCGCTCCGCCCTCGAAGGCCGCGACGAGCTGCCCTGCCGGGGCCTCGGTACCTTCCTCGCCGCGGAGCTGTTCCCACCACTGATCGAGGAGTACACCTACGGGTTCGGCGACCTGATCGAGCAGACGGAGGGCCCGGCGCGCCTCATCCCGACCCCGTGAATCGGCCCGTGAACGGCCCCGGGAGCGGCGGGCCCCGGCCGCTACACTGCCGCCCGAAGCCGGGGCACCCGTCCCGGACACGCTGCACGCCCGCGACCCCAGGTGGCGCCGCCCTCGCATTTGCAGGAACGGCGCTCGCGCGGGCGGAAGAGACCAACCTAGGGAGGCACGGCCGTGGCCGTCGTAACCATGAGACAACTTCTGGAGGCCGGAGTTCACTTCGGTCACCAGACCCGCCGCTGGAACCCGAAGATGCGCAGGTTCATCTTTGGCGAACGCAACGGGATTTACATCGTCGACCTGCACCAGACCCTCGACCGCATCGACACCGCGTACCGCTTCGTGCGGGACACGGTCGCCAACGGCGGCTCGATCATGTTCGTCGGTACGAAGAAGCAAGCGCAGGAGCCGGTCCAGAACGAGGCCAACCGCAGCGGCATGCCGTACGTCAACTTCCGTTGGCTCGGCGGCATGCTCACCAACTTCCAAACGGTGCACTCGCGTGTGTCGAAGCTGCGCGAACTCCAGCGCACGATCGACTCGGGCGAGATCGAGCTCATGTCGAAGAAGGAAGGGTTGAAGGTCCGCCGCGACCTCGCCAAGCTCGAACGCAACTTGGGCGGCATCAAGCAACTCGAGAAGGTTCCGAGTGCGATCTTCGTGATCGACACGAAGAAGGAACACATCGCGGTCACCGAAGCGAACCGGTTGAAGATCCCGGTCGTCGCGGTCGTCGACACGAACTGCGACCCCGACATCATCGACTACGTCATTCCCGGCAACGACGACGCGATCCGCGCCGCGCAGCTGATGTGTCGCGTGATCGCCGACGCGGTGATCGAGGGCAAGCACATTCAGCAGCGGCGCAACGCCCGCGCGGGCACGCGCTCCGAAGCTGCGGCGCCGGCGGCGCCGGCGGCGCCGGCCAAGCCGCAACGCAGCACCGAGGAAGAGGCCGCGCACCAGCAGCGGCAGGCCGAGGCCCGGGCCCAGGCGGCGGCGAAGCAGAAGGAAATCGAGGAGCGGGCCGCCAAGGCCAAGGCCGAAGCCGAAGCCGCCCCCGAACCGGAACCCGAACCGGAGCCCGAAGCCGCGCCCGAGACGGCCGCCCCGGCCGAAGTACCGGCAGAGACTGAGACAGGCGAGACAAGTACCGATGGCTGACATTTCCGCGAAGGACGTCGCCGCGCTGCGCAAGATGACGGGCGCGGGGATGATGGACTGCAAGAAGGCGCTCGAGGAGTCGAACGGCGACATCGACGCGGCGAAGGACTGGCTGCGCGAGAAGGGCCTGGCCGGCGCGGCCAAGCGTCTCGGGCGGGCCAACGACCAGGGCACCATCGAAATCGCGGTCACCGATACGGGTCAAGGGGGCACCGTCGGCGCGATCGTCGAACTCAACTGCGAGACCGACTTCGTGGCCAAGGGCGACGTGTTCAAGGACGCGCTCGACAAGCTGACGAAGCTCGTCGTCGAGCACGGCGAAGACATCGCGGGGCTGCCCTTCGAGGGCGGCACCGTCGACGAGTTCGTGAAGGGCATGGCGGGCACGCTGGGCGAGAACATCCAGCTCGGCCGCATCGTGCGTTACGACAGCCCCGACGGCCTGGTCGACGTGTACAAGCACGTACAGAACGAGCGCGGTGTCGTGGGTGTGCTCGTCGAACTCGGTGGTGTCGACACGAACGACGCCAAGGCCCGCGAGGTCGCGCACGACATCGCGCTGCACATCGCCAGCGCGGTGCCGCGCTACGTCAGCCGCGACGATGTCCCGGCCGACGAGGTCGAGCGCGAGCGGGGCATCCTCGAAGCGCAGACGAAGGAAGAGGGCAAGCCCGAGCAGGCCTGGCCCAAGATCATCGAGGGCAAGCTCAACGGCTTCTTCAAGACGGTGACGTTGCTCGAGCAGTCGTTCGTGAAGGACCAGAAGACGACGATCCGGCAGCTGGTCTCGGGACTCGGTGGCGACGCCACGGTGCGGCGCTTCGCGCGGGTGAAGATCGGGGAGGAATAACTACCGTGCGGACGCAGTGGAGGCCCGCTTGCCGCAGGCGTCTCGGCCGTGAACGTAGGGAGTCATAGTTATGAGCGGGAGCAGCAGCAAGTACCGGCGAGTGGTGCTGAAGCTCTCGGGTGAGGCCTTTGCCGATCGCACGACCTCGTACGGCATCGACGCCGAAGTGGTCAGCCGCATCGCGGGCGAGGTCGCCAAGGCCCGCACCGACCTCGCGGTCGAGATCGCGATCGTCGTGGGCGGCGGCAACATCTTCCGCGGCATGAGCGGCGCGACGCGCGGCATGGACCGCGCCCGTGCCGACTACATGGGCATGCTCGCCACGGTCATCAACGCGCTCGCGTTGCAGGACGCGTTCGAGTCGCTCGGCCAACCCACGCGCGTGCAGACCGCGATCACCATGTCGCAGGTCGCCGAGCCGTACATTCCGCTACGCGCGATCCGGCACCTCGAAAAGGGCCGCATCGTCATCTTCGCGGCCGGGAACGGCAACCCGTTCTTCACGACCGACACGACGGCGGCCCTGCGCGCGGCCGAGATCGGTGCGGAGGCGGTGCTGAAGGGCACGCACTCTGGTGTCGACGGCGTGTACAGCGCCGACCCCCGTCTCGACCCCGACGCGGTGAAGCTCACGGAGGTCACACACTTCGAAGTGCTCAACCGGGGCCTCAAGGTGATGGACTCGACGGCCATCACGTTTTGCATGGACAACCAGCTCCCGATCATCGTGTTCGACGTGACGCAGTCGGGCAACATCCATCGTGCCCTCGTCGGCGACCCGATCGGGACGCTCGTCAGCACGCCACTCGATCGTTCGGGGGAGACCGGCTGATGCATCCCAAACTCGACGATGCCCGCACCAAGATGCACAGCGCAGTCGCGCACCTGAAGGACGAGTTCGGGACCGTGCGCACCGGGCGCGCCTCGCCCGCGCTGGTCGAGCGGATCAAGGTCGACTATTACGGCAGCGAGTCGACGCTCCAACAACTCGCCGGTTTCTCGGTGCCCGAGCCGCGCGTGCTCATCGTGTCGCCGTACGACAAGTCGGCGATCAAGGCGATCGAGAAGGCACTCCAGACGAGCGACCTCGGCGTCAACCCGTCGAACGACGGCGCCGTGATCCGCCTCACCTTCCCCGAGCTGACGGCCGACCGCAGGAAGGAAATGGTCAAGGTCGTGAAGGCCAAGGCGGAGGACGGCCGGGTCGCCGTGCGTAACGTGCGCCGCCATGCCCGCCAGGAACTCGAGCACATGGAGAAAGACGGCGAGATCTCCCGCGACGAACTCGACCGGGTCGAAAAGGACCTCGAGAAGCTCACCCACGACGTCGTCGCCGAGATCGACACCCTGCTCGCCCACAAGGAAAAGGAACTCCTCGAGGTCTAGGGTGACCGGCCGGGGAGGGGACGCAGGGTGACCGATCGCAACGACAGCGACAGCCGCATAGGCAGCCAGACCGAGGGCGTGCGCATTCTCGGTGCCGAGGAGGCGCGGGCCGCGTTGGGTGAACGCGCCCCCGATTCGGCACCGGGGGTCGACGCCGAAATCGTCGACGATTCCCTCGAAGTCATCGAGGCCACCGATGCCGCGCCGGCCGAACCGCGCACCATCGTTCGCTTCCCGAACGACGGCCCGACATGGACGGGCGGCGGCGAGACTGCCGGTGCCACGCCAGAGCCGGGTGATGTGACGGACGAAGAACCGACGGGTGAGATCCCGCCGCTGCCGCACTGGACCGAGCCACCCACGGGCACGATGCCCGCGATCTTCGCCGACGACGGAGGCGAGGCGAGCTCCGAAGACGGCGAAGCCGACGCGTGGGCGGCCATCAGTGGCAGTCAGCCCCGGTTCCGCGCCGAAGGTTCCGACTGGGCCGAGGCCGACTTCTCCGACGAAGGACTCATCGACGAGGCCGTGAAGATCGGCGCGCTCGCCGAAGCAACCCCCGTCGACGAGGACGAAGCGTTCGAAGAGGAACTCGAGCAGCGCCGCCGCCGCACCCCGCGCGGCCGCGCACCCCGCACCGTTGTGACCACCTCTCCCGATACGCCACCGCGGCCCGACGCGCCCCGCACACCGCGGCCCCGCCCGGAGAACGAGAACCAGAACCAGAACCAGCCTGCGCCATCGACTCGCGATCTTCCTACCGCGATCATGACTGCGCTGGGCATCCTCGTGATCGCGCTCTTTTGCTTCAAGGCCGGCACCTTCTGGACCGCGCTGCTGTGTTCGGTCGTCGTCGGACTCGGAACGCTCGAACTCACGGGCGCGCTGCAGCACCGCGGCTTCCGGCCCGCGTCGGTCCTCGCGCTCATCGCCTCGTTCTGCCTGCCGATTGCCGCACGCGAATACGGCGCGAACGCATACCCCGTGTTCATCGGGGTGCTCGTGCTGTTCTCGATGCTGTGGTTCTTGTGGGAGGTCACACCGGGCCGGCCCCTGATCGGCGTGGCCACGACGGTCCTCGCGTTCGGGTACGTCGGCGGGCTGGGCGGATTCGCCGGACTCATCCTCGGCGCCAAGGACGGTGTCGGGCTCATCATCGGAACCGTCGCGTGCGTGGTCGCGTACGACGTCGTCGGCTTCTTCGTCGGATCGCAGTTCGGCAAGAGTCCGATCGCGCCGAGCATCTCGCCCAACAAGACCTTCGAAGGAACGGTTGCGGGCATGGTGGCCGCGGTTGTCGTCGGGTGGGTCATCGTCGGCGGGCTCGCCGGCCCCGGCCTGTATCCCTGGTCGCCGGGTTCGGGTGCGGTCCTCGGCCTGTTCGTCGCCGCCGGGGCGTTCCTGGGCGACCTGAGCGAGTCGATGCTCAAGCGCGACCTCGGCTTCAAGGACTTCGGGTCGTTGCTGCCCGGCCACGGCGGCGTGCTCGACCGCTTCGACGCCCTGCTGTTCTGCCTGCCGATCACCTACTACCTGGCGCTGCACCTGGACCTGATCCAGTTCTGAAGGGCCAACGGGCTTCGCTCGCTGGGTAGCCTGGAGCGGTGAGCAGGGGCGTTGTCATCCTCGGGTCGACGGGTTCGATCGGAACCCAGGCCCTCGACGTCATCGCCCGCCACCGCGACGAGTACCGGGTCGTCGCCCTGGCCGCCGGCCGCAACACCGAGCTGCTCGCGGAACAGGCCCAGACCTTCGGCGTGCCCGCCGACCTCGCCCGCTCCGGCCTCGACGATCCTCACGCGCTGGCCGAGCTCGCCGCGCACCCCGATGCCGACGTCGTCCTCAACGCGGTCGTCGGCTTCGCGGGACTCCCGGCCACCATCTCGGCCCTCGAGGCCGGCAAACGCCTCGCGCTCGCGAACAAGGAGAGCCTGATCGCGGCCGGACCGGTTGTCGCCAAGGCGCGGGCCTCGGGCGACGGCGAGATCATCCCGGTCGACTCCGAGCACTCCGCGATTTGGCAGTGCCTGCGATCGGGACGCCCGAGCGAAGTGCGCCGCATCCTGTTGACCGCGAGCGGCGGCCCGTTCCGCGGTCGCAGCGCTGCCGAACTCGCGACCGTCACGCGCGCCGACGCGCTCAAGCATCCGACGTGGACCATGGGTGCGAAGATCACCATCGACTCGTCGACGCTCATGAACAAAGGGCTCGAGGTGATCGAGGCCCACGAACTGTTCGGCATCGACTTCGACGACATCGACGTCGTGGTGCACCCGCAGTCGATCATCCACGGCATGGTCGAGTTCGTCGACGGCGCGACCATCGCGCAGATGTCGATGCCCGACATGCGCCTTCCCATCGGGTTGGCGCTCGGTGCCCCGGAACGGTTCCCCGAGCCGTTCGGTGCCATCGACTGGCAGACGCTGGGTGCGCTGACGTTCGAGCCCCCCGACCTGGCCACGTTCCGGTGCCTGGCCCTGGCCTACGCCGCCGGTCGCGCCGGGGGCACCGCGCCGGCCGTGCTCAGCGCCGCCAATGAGGTGGCAGTGTCGGCATTCCTCGACGAGCGCATCGGGTGGACAACAATCGCCGAGGTCGTGGCCGAAGTACTCGATCAGGGCACCGGGAACGCCGATGAGATCGCCGACGTTCTGGATGCGGACCGGGTCGCGCGCGGGCGCGCCGCCGTGGCAATCGACCGGAGGAGTAGCACGTGAGGGATCTGTTGGAGGACTCGGACATTCGCGTCGTCCGGCCGGGCGTCTGGATCTTCGGGTTCCTCGGTCTGCTCGTACTGCTCGGCGTGCTGTTCCCCACCCAGACCGCGCTTCTCGTCGCGTTCGTCTCCCTGCCCGTCATCATCTTCTTCCACGAACTTGCCCACTTCGTCACCGCCAAGCGCGCGGGCATGCTCGTCACCGAGTTCTTCGTCGGGTTCGGTCCGCGCGTCTGGTCGTTCACCCGCGGCGAGACCGAGTACGGCCTCAAGGCAATCCCGCTCGGCGGCTACTGCCGCATCATCGGCATGACCAACCTCGAGGAAGTTGCCCCCGAGGACGAACCGCGCGCGTACCGCAACAAGAAATTCCTCCCGAAGGTCATCGTCTCGGGTGCCGGTCCCGCGATGCACTTCCTCATCGCGTTCGTCCTCGCGACCGGTTTGCTGTGGGTCCACGGCGACCGCGAGGGTGAAACCCTCACGACACTCGAGGAGATCTCCGCCGACTCGCCCGCGGAGGCAGCCGGGCTGCAGGCCGGTGACCGCATCGTCGCGGTGGACGGGGTGGTCATCGAAGAGTGGAACGACCTCTACGAGAACATCGGGGCCCGTGAGAACGGCGAAGTGGTCGTGTTCACCTACGAGCGCGACGGTGTGGTCCGCGACACCAACGTGACGTTGGAGACCATGGAAGACCGGGGCATCACGCGGGTGCGCGCCGGGGTCGCCCCCGCCTTCAACGAATGGACGGTCGACTACTCGCTTCGTGAGGCAGTCGTCCAGGCGCCGCAAGAGGTGTGGCGCATCGGCGCCGCGTCGGTCGGCGCGCTCACCGACATGTTCTCGCTGTCGGGAATCGAGAACTACTTCGGGATTCTCGGCGGCGACGAAGACGCCGACGAGAACAAGCGGTTCCTCTCGCCCGTCGGGTTCGCCCGTACCGGCGGGCAGGCCATCGCCGAGGGCTGGGCCGAAGCGGTGATGCTGCTCATCCTCGTCAACGTGTTCATCGGCTTGTTCAACCTGTTCCCGCTCCTGCCGTTCGACGGTGGTCACATCGCGATCGCCACGTACGAGAAGGTGGCGTCGACGATTCGCCGGCGCCCGGTACGGGCCGACGCGGCGAAACTGCTCCCGCTCACGGGAGTCGTGGTCGCGATCATGGCGTTCATCTTCATGTCGAGTTTGTTCCTCGACATTGTGAATCCCGTCGACAACCCGTTCTAACCTGCATTCGTGATCGAACGGCGGCGTACGCGACAGGTCCAGGTCGGGGCCGTCGCGGTCGGCGGAACTGCTCCCATCTCGATCCAGTCGATGACGACCACGAAGACGGCCGACGTCGAGGGCACGCTCGCCCAGATCTACGCGCTCGCCGCGACCGGCTGCGACATCGTGCGCTGCACCTGCAACGAGGCGGAAGCGGCCGAAGGTCTGGCGCAGATCGTCCCCCGCTCGCCCGTTCCGATCATTGCCGACATCCACTTCCAGTACCGGCTCGCGCTCGCCGCCATCGAGGCGGGTGTGCACGGGTTGCGCCTCAACCCCGGCAATATCCGCAAGCCCGAGCACATCAAGGCCGTCGCGCGCGAGGCGAAGGATCGCGGACTTTCAATTCGCATCGGTGTGAACGCGGGGTCGCTCGACCCGGCCATGGCCGAACAACACGGCGGCATCACCCCCGAAGCGCTGGTCGCGTCGGCGATGCACGAACTCGACCTGTTTCGCGAGGTCGACTTCGACGACGTGAAGATCTCGGTGAAGGCATCGAACGTGCCGTTGATGATCGACGCGTACCGGTTGCTCGCCGACACGACCGACCATCCGCTGCACCTCGGTGTCACCGAGGCGGGTCCGCCCCCGGCCGGTCTCGTGAAGTCGACCGCCGGAATCGCGACGTTGCTCGCCGAAGGCATCGGCGACACCATCCGGTTCTCGCTGACGGCCGACCCGGTCGAGGAAGCGAAGGCGGGGCGCACATTGCTCGAAGCGTTGGGTCTGCGCGAACGCAAGGGCCTCGACCTCATCGCGTGCCCGTCGTGCGGGCGGGCCGAAGTCGACGTCATCCGCGTCGCCTCCGAAGCGCAGGCCGCGCTCGAATCCCGCAATATCCCGCTCCAGGTCGCGGTGATGGGCTGCGTGGTGAACGGCCCCGGCGAGGCGCGTGAAGCCGACCTCGGTATCGCGGCCGGGCGGGGCAAGGGCCATCTGTTCGTGAAGGGTCACGTCGTGCGCGTGGTGCCCGAAGCCGACATGGTCGCGGCGCTTGTCGACGAAGCCGAGAAAATCATGGCCGAGGGCATCGAAGCCCGCATTGCCGCCGCCGACGAGAACGCCGAGGCGATCGCGGCCGCGACGCGAGAAGAACTGCTGCAGATTCAGGGGCCCGACGTGAACCAGAGCGAGGAGCGGATCGCCCGTATCCGCGAACTCGGCGCTACCGACTAACGGGCGCGGCCGAGCGGTCGGCGCGGCGGGCGACGCTGAGGCACGCCTCGACGAGCACCGGCGCCCACGACGGCCGGGCGCACGCCAGGTGGCCGTCGGCGAGCGGGTGGAGCGTCGCGCCCGGGATCGCGTCGGCGAGCGCGCGCTGCAAGTCGGGGCGCACACCGCGATCGCCTTCCGTACACACCACCGCGGTCGGTACGTCGATCTCGTGGACCCACCGTGTCGCGTTGTACGTCGAGAGCGACTGCCCGGCCTCGACGACCATGCGCCAGTCGTGGCGGCGCATCTCGGCCGCGGTCCACGCGGGCAGCGCGCGCGGCCAGAACGGCAGGTTGGGGAGTCCCGGCGGTCGCACCGCCGCCGCCAACCGCATCGCGGCCGAACTCGCGACCATGTACGACTGGAACGCGCGTCGGGGGGCGCGCTCCGGGATGAAGCCGCCCGCGGTGGCGCACAGCACGAGTCCCGACACCAGTTCGCGGTGCCTGCGCCAGAGCAACTGCGCGACGGGGCCGCCCATCGAGTAGCCCACCGCGATCGCCGGCCCGGTGCCGAGTTGTTCGAGTGTCATCGCACAGTCGTCGGCGCAGTCGGCGAGGCGGAAAATGCGGCGCGACCGCAGTCCGCGCGCATGACCCCGCAGGTCGGGCGCGATCACGTTGAAATGGCGCGACAGTGGCTCGAAGACGTGAAGCCAGTTCATACCGCCGCTGGCGCCCCACCCGTGGAGGAGCAGCAGGGTCGGGGCGCCGGGTGGGCCTTCGACCTCGCGGACGAAGGTGGTGCCGCGGCGCGACAGTTCGATACGACGCCCGTGTGGGAGCCCCGGATCGAGCATGCTCATGGTCTGATGCTGACACACGTGTCAGCCAGAGGCGAGGACTCGCAGCTCAGGGGCGGTTCGCTGTGACGCAATCCACTCGCACCCATCCGGTTTGAAGCGTACTGGCCCCTCAGGGGCCACTTACCTGCAAACTCAGGCGGACGGGCCGAGGATCATGCCGCCGGCCAGCGTGTCGTTCGTGGCTTCGTCGACGAGCACGAACGAACCGGTAGTGCGATTTCGCCGGTACTCGTCGAAGAACAAGGGCACCGTGGTGCGCAACGACACCCGACCGATGTCGTTGAGGCCGAGGTTCGGCGCCGACTCGTCGCGGTGCAGGGTGTTCACGTCGAGCCGGTAGTGCAGATCCTTCACCATCGCCCGCGCCCAGCGCGTCGTGTGCTTGATCGCGAACTTCGCGCCCGGCGTGAGCTGCGCCCGGTCGCTGAACCAGCACAACATCGCGTCGACGTCCTGGCCGACGTCGGGCTGGTTGTTCGGCCGGCAGATCATGTCGCCGCGGCTGATGTCGATGTCGTCGGTGAGGCGTATCGTCACCGACATCGGTGGTACCGCTTCGGCGACGGGGCCGTCGGCCGTGTCGATCGACGCGATGCGCGACGTGAACCCCGACGGCAGCACCACGACCTCGTCGCCCGTCTTGTAGGTGCCGCTCGCGACCGTGCCCGCGTAGCCGCGGTAGTCGTGGAACTCGTCGTCGCGCGGACGGATCACGTACTGCACGGGGAACCGGCAGTCGATCAGGTTGCGGTCGGAGGCGATGTGGGTTTCTTCGAGGTGGTGCAGCAGCGACGCGCCCTCGTACCAGGCCATGTTCGCGGACCGGTCGACGACGTTGTCGCCGTGCAGTGCCGACACGGGCACGAACGAGAGGTCGTGCACGTCGAGCTTGGCCGCGAACTCGCGGTACTCGTCGCGGATGCGGTCGAACACGGCCTGGTCGTAGCCGACGAGGTCCATCTTGTTCACGCACAGCACGAGGTGGGGGACGCCGAGCAGCGCCGCGAGGAACGAGTGCCGGCGGGACTGTTCGACGATGCCGTTGCGGGCGTCGACGAGGATCAGCGCGAGGTCGGCGGTCGACGCGCCCGTCACCATGTTGCGGGTGTACTGAATATGGCCGGGTGTGTCGGCGATGATGAACTTGCGCCGGGGTGTCGCGAAGTAGCGGTACGCGACGTCGATCGTGATGCCCTGCTCGCGTTCGGAGCGCAGCCCGTCGGTGAGCAGCGCGAGGTTCATCTCCTCGCCGCGGTCGCGCGACGTGCGCTCGATCGACTCGAGCTGGTCCTCGAAGATCTGTTTCGAGTCGAACAGCAAGCGCCCGATGAGGGTGCTCTTGCCGTCGTCGACGGAACCGGCGGTCGCGAACCGCAGCAGCTCCACTAGCGCTCCCTGTCCGAAATTGCGCCATCTGGCGACCGAAACGGTCGCCGACTGACGCAATTTCGGCTGGGTGGGGCCGGGACGGGCATCAGAAGTAGCCCTGCCGCTTGCGGTCCTCCATGCCAAAGTCGGAGATCTTGTCGTCGGCCCGGGTCGCGCCCCGTTCGGTGATGCGCGACGCGGCAACTTCGGTGATGACCTGTTCCACCGTCACCGCGCTCGACTCGACCGCCGCCGTGCAGCTCGCGTCACCGACCGTGCGGTAGCGCACGAGCGCTTCGAACACTTCTTCGCCCTCGGTGGGGGAGAGGTACTCGCTGACCGCCATCAGCATGTTGTCGCGGCGGAACACGTCGCGCCGGTGGGCGAAGTAGATCGTGGGCAACTCGATCTGCTCGTCGGCGATGTACTGCCAGATGTCGAGTTCGGTCCAGTTCGACAGTGGGAACACGCGGATGTGCTCGCCCTTGCGGTGCTTGCCGTTGTAGAGGCTCCACAGTTCGGGGCGCTGGTTCTTCGGGTCCCACTGGCCGAACTCGTCGCGGAACGAGAAGAACCGTTCTTTGGCCCGGGCCCGTTCTTCGTCGCGGCGGGCGCCGCCGAGGACGGCGTCGAACCGCTGCTCCTCGATCGCGCGTAGCAGCGTGGTGGTCTGCAGCCGGTTACGCGACGCGCGCGGCCCGGTCTCTTCGACGACGCGGCCCGCGTCGATGTCGTCCTGTACCGACGCGACGACCAGCCGGGCGCCGGCGACCTCTACGGCCGAGTCGCGGAAGCTGAGGACTTCGGGGAAGTTGTGCCCGGTGTCGACGTGCATGACCGGAAACGGCACCTTCGCGGGCCAGAACGCCTTCTTCGCGACGTGCAGCATCACGACGGAGTCCTTACCGCCGGAGAACAGCAGTACCGGCCGCTCGAACTCGGCCGCGACCTCACGGATGAGGTGAATCGATTCCGATTCGAGCGCGTCGGTGTGCGAGATCAGGCGTTGCATGCGCGAAGTCTTTACGAACGGCTACGGCTGGGGCCAGCCGTGCAGGCCGCACTCGGTCTTGCCCTCGTCCGACCACCGGCCCGCGCGCCGGTCTTCGCCCGGCTTGACGGCCCGCGTGCACGGCCAGCAGCCGATCGACGGGTAGCCCTGGGCGACGAGCGGGTGCTCCATCAGGTCGTGGTCGCGCTTGTACGTGTCGATGTCGTCGTCGGTCCACGCCGCGAGCGGGTTGACCTTCACGATGCCGCGGCCGACGTCGAGGTGCGCGATCTGGGCGTTGGCCCGTGACGGCGCTTCGACCCGGCGCAGCCCACTCATCCACGCCTGCTTGCCGCCCAGCGCGCGTGCGAGCGGCTCCACCTTACGCATCGCGCAGCATTCGTCGGTGTCGGTCTGCCAGAGGTCGTCGGGTGGCACGAGCGGGTGCATGACCGTGAGGTTCAGGTTGTAGCGCTCGCGCATGCGCTCGACATACCAGAGCGTTTCGGCGAAGTGGTACTGCGTGTCGAGGAACACGACCTCGATGCCCGGCACGGCATTCGACGCGACGTCGATGAGTACGCAGTCCTGGAACGACGCGGCGAGGACGAGCCCGTCGCCGAAGCGCTCGTGCGCCCACTTGATGGCGGCCGACGCGGGCTTGTGCTCCAGCTCTTTCGAGATGGCGTTCAGCTCGCCCAGGTCGATGTCGACCAGCGGCCGGTTCGATGTCGGTTGGAGGGTCGTCACGTCGCGCATTCGCTTTCGCCGACTTCGGCCGCGTACGGCCCGGTCTCGTCGTAGTCGACGTAGAACGCAGGGCCGACGTCGGGGGCGGGGAAGAAGTCGAGGTCCTGCACGGTTTCGGTGACGCTCTTGACGCCACCGCTGCGTTGCATCCACTGCGGGAAGGTCTCGCCCGCGTTGCGTTCGTTGGCGAAGCGCCCGACGATGCGGACGACGGCTTCCGGTGCGGCCTTGGCCGGCACCTTGGCCGACTTCTGGCCGAACTCGACTTCCATTTCGCCGAGGTGGCCGCCGAGCAGCATCTGGTAGCCGGGAGCGGCGCGCCCGTGGGCGCGACGCTCGAGTCCGAAGAACCCGATGTCGGAGATGTGGTGCTGGCCGCAGCTGTTCGTGCAGCCGGAGATGTTGACGCGGACGCCGCCGACTTCGGCGAGCCCGGCGTCTTCGAGTGCTTCGCCGATGGCCGACGCGAGACCACGGGACTGGGTGACGGCGAGGTTGCACGTGTCGGCACCGGGGCACGACACGACGTCGCGTGCGAGTTCGGCGCCCGGTTCGGCCATGCCAATCTCGGCGAGCCGGTCGTAGAGGCCGCGCAGGTCGGCTTCGGTGAGATCGCGCAGCGCGAAGTTCTGGCGGCTCGTGATGCGGATGTCGAGTTCGAAGTCGCGCTGGATGGTTGCCAGCGCCCGGAACTGCGATGTCGTCACGTCGCCGAGGCGTGAGTATGCGTACGCGCTGACGGTGCCGTTGGCGACGCCGCGCACGACGTTGGCTTCGACCCACCGCTTAAACGGGTCATTCGATCGCAGCGTCACGGCCACGCCGATGCTCGTCGGGTTGCCTTCGGTGTCGACCACCTGGCCGCCGGCGGGGGCGTCGCCCGCGACGCGCACCTGCTCGGGGATGCCTCCCGGCCAGAACCGGGCCGCCCGCAGGAACTTGCGTTCCTTGACGACGCGCTCGCGCAGTTCCTCGATGCCCATGCTGTCGACGAGCCACTTCAGCCGGGCCCGGATCTTGTTGTCGCGGTTGCCGTAGTGGTCGAACGTGCGCAGCGTCGCTTCGATCGTCGGCAGGAGGTCTTCGCGGGAGGTGAACTCCTCGAGCGCGAGCGCCGGGTGCGGGTTGGCCCCGAGCCCACCGGCGATGAACACCTTGAAGCCGGCTTCGATCGCGCCGTCTTCGAGCGTGCGGTTGACCGCGACGACGCCGACGTCGTTGAACATGGCCTGGCCGCAGTCGGTCGCGCAGCCCGAGAAGTTGATCTTGAACTTGCGGGGCAGGCGCTGCGAATACGCGTGGCGCAGCAGGTAGCGCGCGGTTGCCTCGGCCCACGGCGTGATGTCGAGCTTCTCCTGCGGGCACGCGCCGGCGAGGTGGCAGCCCATGACGTTGCGCACCGTGTCGCCGCACGCTTCGCGCGACGTCAGGTTGGCGGCGGCGAGGAGGCGCAGGATCTCGGGCGTCTGTTCGAGCTGGATGAAGTGGAACTGCGCGTTCTGGCGTGTGGTGAGGTGACCCCACCCGCGCGAGTAGGTCTCGGCGATGTACGCCATCGTGTCGAGTTGCTCGGGCGTGACCTTGCCGTAGGGGATCTTCACCCGCAGCATCTGGTTGTGGCCGCCCTGGCGCTGGCCGTACACACCGTTGTTCAGGCGGAACACCCGGAACACGTCGTCGTCGATACGACCGTCGAGGTACTCCTGCACGGTGCGTTCGTACAGGTCGAGTTCGTCGGCCACGACGGGCTCGAGCGGACGGGCTTGGAGTTCGCGAACGTCGATCGCCATAGCGGCGGCTCCCAGCATCGGGAAGGGGACAGAGGCGGGCGCGGAACCGGGAGGTTCAGACGCGCCGGGCGCGCGCGGAGCTACACATCTCGTCGTGCATCTCGTGGGGCGTGCGCCCCATGGCGATGCTCGCGGCGCCGCGTAGCCGAATCACGACCGCCAGAGTAACAAATCGGACCCCGAAATACCACCGCCCAGGTCGGATTTCATTCTGGCGCCGGACCTGCGCCTTGGGGGCGCAAATCAGGCGCCAGAACGGCGAGAATGGGGGGGTCAGGCCCCGATTCGACCTGATCTGCGAGATTGAGCCGCCGACCCGGCCCGACCTCATGCACGTCCGGCACCAGATCGGGGTGCTGAGCAAGGCAGCGGTGACCTGAACGTGCGGGGGATGATCGAAGAGGCGCGCACGTCGCCGGTACCCGATCCGCGGGTCGGTGTCGCGACCCGGCTGCGATCTGTTCCCGGGTGGAAGCTCGCGGCCGACTTCCTCGTCGTCCAGGTGTCGTTCTCACTCGACGCATTGCTGCGCCGGCGCGACACGATCACGTTCGACGGCCCCGTGTACGCGGTTGTCCTCGTGCTCTCGAGCGCGCCGATGGCCCGCAAGCTCGCGGCCGCGCTTTAAGCGCGCGATGCCGCCCGAACGAGCCGGTCGCGCGCCGAGTCGGGAAGGAAGCGGGCGATAGTCGCCGCGACGTGGGCGTCGCGGCCCACGAGGTAACGCGCTCGCGGGCGGGAGCTCGACAGCGCCTTCTCGATGACTTCGGCGACGCGTTGCGCGGGGATGGCATTGCGGTCCTGTGTCGCGAAGCCCGTGCGGATTCCCGCAATCGCCTTGCCGTAGCGCCGGCGACCTTCCGGCGGGAGCTGGGCCTCGATGTCGTCGGCGGTGTCGTTCGCCTTCGCCCACATCGGGGTCTTGATCGCGCCCGGTTCGACTAACGCCACCTTGATGCCCGCGGGTCGGAGTTCGTGCCGCAACGATTCGGTAATCGCTTCGAGCGCGAACTTCGACGCGCTATACGGCCCCATCAGTGGCGTCGACACGCGGCCGCCGATCGAGCCGATGAACACGATCCGTCCGTTGCTCGCGGCGCGGATCAACGGGAGGCACGCCTTCGTGACGGCGATCTGGCCGATGACGTTGACTTCGAACTGGCGCCGCCAGTCGTCGAGCGCGATGTACTCGATCGGGCCACCGACGCCGATGCCCGCGTTGTTGACCACCGCGGTCAGCGTGCCGTCGAGCCGCTCGCCGATTTCCTTGACGGCGCGCTCGACACCGGCCTCGTCGGTGACATCGAGTTCGACCGGCTCGAGCAGACCCGTGGTCGCGGCTTTGAGGCGCACCCCGTCGTCGGCCCGCCGGACACCGGCGAACACCTGCCAACCCAGGTCGGCGAGATGGAGCGCCGTGGCTTCGCCAATTCCGGTCGATGCGCCGGTGATCAGTACGGCACGTGCTCTCATCAGGGCAGTATCGCCGCTCGATCTCGTCGCGTGCGCATGCGGCGGCCTCTAGTCTCGCCGCATGCGCCAGGCCGTCTCATGAGAATGTCCGAGCTGTTTCTGCGCACGCTGCGCGACGACCCGGCCGACGCCGACGTCGACAGCCACCGCCTGCTGGTCCGCGCGGGGTACATCCGCAAGGTCGCAGCCGGTATGTACTCGTGGTTGCCGCTCGGGCACCGGGTGCTGCGCAAGGTCGGCCAGATCGTGCGCGAAGAGATGGACCGGGCCGGCGCGCAGGAAGTGCTGCTGCCCATCACACAGCCGCTCGAACTGTGGCAGCGCTCGGGTCGCGACGCGCTCTACGGGCCGATGATGTTCCGCCTCGAAGACCGCAAGGAGACCGGCTTCTGCCTCGCGCCGACCGCCGAGGAAGTGATGGCCACCCTCGTCGGCGGCGAGTACTCGAGCTACCGCGACCTGCCCGTCAACTTGTACCAGATCCAGTGGAAGTACCGCGACGAGCTGCGGCCGCGCTTCGGGCTGCTGCGGGGGCGCGAGTTCCTCATGAAGGACGCGTACTCGTTCGACACCGACATGGACGGCCTGCGCGCGTCGTACAAGAAGATGTACGACGCGTACTATCGCGTGTTCGAGCGGTGCAGCCTCACGTTCCGCCCGGTCGAAGCCCAGTCGGGCGAGATCGGCGGCGACGTGAACCACGAGTTCATGGCCGTCGCCGCGGTCGGTGAAGACGACTTCGTGTGGTGTACGGCGTGCGACTATGCCGCGAACGTCGAGGCCGCGCGGCGCGGCCACACGTGGAAGCACGACGAGGTACCGGCCGTTACGGATGGCTCCCTCACTGCGCCGTCCGTGGCTTCGCTGCGTCCGCACGCCGACGCGCCCGCGATGGCGAAGCACCACACGCCTGACATGCCCGGCATTGCGCCCGTCGCCGCGTTCTTCGAGGTCGACGCGTCGCGCACGTTGAAGTGCATCGCGTTCGACATCGACGGCGAACTCGGGCTCGCGCTCGTGCCCGGCGACCGCGAAGTCAACGAGCACGCGCTGCGGGCGGCGGTCGCGCCCAAGCCGATGCGACTGTTGACCGACGAAGACTTCGCGGCCCGCCGCGACCTGCCCAAGGGCTACATCGGGCCCCACTTCCCGGGCGCGAGCGTCGTCATCGCCGACCCGGCGGTCGCCGAACCGATCGGCTGGATCACCGGCGCCAACGAAGCCGACCATCACGTGCGCGACGCCGTCCTCGGGCGCGACTTCACCGTCGTCGTCTGGGCCGACCTCGTCTCGATCGTGTCGGGCGATGCGTGCCCCAACTGCGGCCAACCGCTCTCGGTCGACCGCGGCATCGAAGTCGGACACGTGTTCCAGCTCGGCACCAAGTACGCGGAGTCGCTCGACGTGAACTACACCGACGCCAACGGCGAGCAGCACCCGATGGTGATGGGGTGTTACGGCATCGGCATCTCGCGCATCGTCGCTGCGGTCGTCGAGGAGTTCCACGACGAGAACGGCATGATGTGGCCCGTTGCGCTCGCGCCGTACGACGTGCACCTCATCGCGCTCGCGGGTCGCGGTGACCAGGCCGAGAAGGTCACCTCCGAGGCCGACCGCCTGTACGAGGCGCTCACCGACCGAGGGATGGACGTGCTCTACGACGACCGCGAAGCCAGCCCCGGCGTGAAATTCGCCGACGCCGACCTGCTCGGCATGCCCGTGCAACTCGTCGTCGGCGCCAAGGGTCTCGCCCGCGGCATCGTCGAACGCAAAGTAAGGGCGACGGGGGAGCGCGACGAGGTCTCACTGGGGGACGTGTGAGGTGAACTTGCCTGTGAACCCGCCGCTCGACCCGATGCTCGCCAAGCTCGTACGCGAGCTCCCGGCAAGCGGCGACGTGCTGTACGAGCCGAAGTGGGACGGGTTCCGCTGCATCGTGTTCCGCGCCGGCGACGACCTCGACCTCCAGAGCCGCAACAGCAAGCCACTACTGCGTTACTTTCCCGAACTGCGCGAGCCGCTCCTCGCGCAGTTGCCCGATCGCGTCGTGCTCGACGGCGAACTCGTCGTCGTCACCAACGACGGGCTCGATTTCGACGCGCTGCAGCTGCGTCAGCATCCGGCCGAATCGCGCGTGAAGAAGCTCGCGGTCGAGATTCCCGCGTCGTACGTCGCGTTCGACCTCCTCGCCGAGGGCGACGAGTCGCTGCTCGCGACGCCGATGAAGGAGCGGCGGACCCGGCTGGAGAAGCTGTTGCAGAAGGCGAAGCCGCCGATCCACATCACGCCCGCGACGACCGACCGCGACACGGCCGCCGACTGGTTCACGCGCTTCGAGGGCGCCGGGTTCGACGGTGTCGTCGCCAAATCGCTGGCGAGCCCGTACGAGCCCGGCAAGCGGACGATGGTGAAGGTAAAGCACGAACGCACCGCCGACTGCGTGGTCGCGGGGTTCCGGGTACACAAAGACGGCAAAGGCGTCGGTTCGCTGTTGTGTGGTCTGTACGACGACGAGGGTGTGCTGCACAACGTCGGCGTCGCGAGCGGCATGGCTGCGGCCGTGCGGGCCACGCTGCTCGACGAGGTCGAACCGCTGCGCAAGGACGCGCTCGACAACCACCCGTGGCGCCAGTGGGCCGAAGCCATGGCGCACGCGTCGGGAACGCGCATGCCCGGCGGCCCGTCGCGTTGGAACGCCGACAAGGACCTGTCGTGGGAGCCTCTCCGCATCGAACGGGTGGCCGAGGTCGCGTACGAGGGCCTGATGAACGGCCGCTTCCGTCACAACGGCCGCTTCCGGCATTGGCGCAGCGATCGCGACCCCGACAGCTGCACGTACGCGCAGCTCGAAACCGTCGCCCCCGCCGAACTCAAAGACGTCTTCGGCCACTAACCCGCCACTAACCCGGCGCAACTGGCGTGACTGAATCAGACGCCGTCTGCCTGAGCGACGCCAGTTGGGCGAGGGTAGGGGTGAAGTGGACCGGGAAGCGGAAGATGCGAGTCGGGAATCTCGACGAGCCGGCGGGCGATGTCGACCGCGCGACCGACGACCTCGGAGCCGTTCGCCACCGCGATGCCCCAGTGCACGCCCGCGCGGTGCCCTCTGTGTCAACCTCGGGTGAGGGTGTCGACCACGGCCGCGAGGCCCGTGCGCAACGCGGTCGTCGCGTCGTGCGGAAACCACATGCACGAGTCATCGACGATCGCCACCGCACCGACCTCGAGGGTCACGCGTCGTCCCCTGTTCACGCGGCGGCCGTGTCACGCCCGTGTCACCGTCGCGAGTAGACCGCCGAGTCCGAGCGCAGGAACTCACCGTCGAACGGCGCAACCGCATCCGTTCCGAAGAGCGCGCTGACATGGCTGCGCACCTGCACGACTCCGTGCTCCAGACGCTCGCGCTCGTGGCTCCTCGCCGGTGAGACGGTCACGCCCGATGCGTCGATGACATCGTTCGGGCTCGCGCTCGAAGCCGCGGCCGCCGGTGTCGAAGACGAGTCCGGCATTCCCGTCGAGGTCGTGCGCGTGCGCGACTGCCCGCTGCACGGTCTCGAACCGCTCGTGTCCGCGAACCGGAAGGCGATGCTGAACGCGGCTCGGCATTCGTGCGCACCG
>Ga0163153_10002968_pt1 | contig 23492 bp, 19 predicted proteins | sample OliLakLV19MP6IB1_FD_148629 | JGI IMG/M metagenome (GOLD analysis project Ga0163153, IMG submission 148629) | Freshwater microbial mat bacterial communities from Lake Vanda, McMurdo Dry Valleys, Antarctica - Oligotrophic Lake LV.19.MP6.IB-1 | ecosystem: Environmental > Aquatic > Freshwater >...
AAAACAAATGGAAGCCGGCGGAGGAATCTTAGGGGTCAAAGTGAAAGGGGATTATGTCCATACCCTGCAATTTATTAATCAATTGGAAATGATTTCGGTTTCACCCAACCTGGGAGATACCCGGACAATAGTAACCCATCCTACTTCCAGCACACATTGCAGGATGACGGAGGCTGAGCGGTTGCTGGTAGGTATTCCGCCCAATCTGGTCCGGTTTAGTGTGGGCCTGGAACATATAGATGATATCGAGGAAGATATTCAAATAGCACTTTCCAAAATGCAAAAGGCTGGTTTATGAACCGATTTATAAAATTTGCTGGTATTGGATTTGGGTTAGTATTATGGCAAAACGCCTGTAAACCTGCAACAGTTAACAAAGATCCTCAATATATTATCGACCAATCAATAAAGGCACATGGCAGCAAGGTCTTTGACCAGTCCATCATAGAATTCAAGATGGGAAACCGGTTTTATAAATCCACCCGTAGCCAGGGCCAATTCAGGTATGAACGGTTCTGGGATTCGATCGGTGTGACGATCCATGACGATTTGACTAAAAAGGGTTTGGTACGTCAAATCGATCAAACCGAAATCATTCTGGATACCAAAAAAATTGACAATTATTCCAGTTCACTTCGTTTGGCCATGTACATTTTTGGGTTGCCATTTGGGTTCAATGATCCGGCCGTGATTAAAACCTATCTGGGGGAGGTCATTCTGATGGAAGAGCCTTACCATAAGATTAAAATAACCTTCCGATTAAATCCCAACGACCGCACCATTCATGATAATATTTATGTAGCCTGGATCCATAAAAAGAAGTTTACCCTGGATTACCTGGGATATTTATTAAATGAACCAGAGGAGAAAGGGAACCATTTTCTGCAGGCACTTAATGCACAAAAAGTAGAGGGTTTGAGGGTACAGAAATACAAGGTATATAAACCCAGTCAGGATAGTTTACTTATCCAGCCAGAAGATCTGGACCAGGCCTGGGCTGCGAACCAACTTATGCTTTGGTCATCCTTTGAGGTAAACCAATTAAAAATAAGGCCTAAGTAACAGTATAATTCCGGATTTAACTTCTTTAAGGTTAAGATTTTACTGTACAAAGCGTTCTAAAATTATTGTATTTTTGATTCACTTAGATAAATCTTAATAATGAGGTTAATTTTTAAAATCACACTAGGTTTCCTCTTGTGCTGGAGCCAGTTATTGACGGCACAAAAACTGGATATCAGTCTGACCAGTGGCCTGGTGGCGATCAATGAAAAATGCGCCTTACTTAATAATGAACGGATCCAGTTATCCCTGGATAGTGCTGCTAAACAAAACATCCGGTTTGCCATTTCACTGGGAGGAACTGCAGTAAGATCCACTGACTATGCTACTAATCTGACCGATACCGTCTCTTTTAATATAGGGGAACGCACCAAGTCTTTTGACCTTACCGTATTCAATGATGGGACAACAGAAGCGGATGAAACGATTCGAATCATAGCTCGCTCAACCACCGGGATAACCGATACCCTTATACTTACGATTAATGACCACATAGCCAGGATTCTGACTTCACAGGATACCTTCAGAAGATGTTCCAATGAACCGTTTGAATTAAAAGTGTCCAGGGTGAATCGTTCTTCGATAACCTGGTTTCCGGCCGATATGATCAAAACAACTTCCGACAGTTCTGCATTTATCATCAGTCCGATCCGGACCAGTTCCATAGTAATGACCGCTATGATTGATAACTGTGTAGAACGCGATACGATTTATATAGTAAGTCAACCTATTGGAGTTTCTTTAAATACGCAGGATACCCATTATTTATGTTTTCCGGATTCATTCCGGCTGGTAGCAAATATTACACCCGGCACTGCGATTGTCAGCTGGACTCCATTGGATAGTACTACCCGGTTTATCAATGCGACGAATATCCAGGTAAAACCTCCTAAATCCGCAACGTATATCGTCAAGGTGATTGCAGGGGTATGCCGGGCATCCGATACTGTATTTATACGCATGGATTCCCTGAGAGACACCAAAGTTGATCACTTTCCAAAAAAAGATAAATACTGCAAAGGCGATAGTATATTTTTCTTTGGTCAAAGGCACCCCAGAGATTTATTTCCTTCCATTATGCCAATGTGGGACCCATCCAATGGATTCCAAACCCCCGCAGATACCTTTAATGCCGTTATCCAGGCCGATGTCACGACTACTTATTTCAGGACGACCAAAAATAATGCTTGTATCCATCGAGACAGTGTCTACATCAAAGTGGTTGAACCTTCTATACCGGTAGGCCCCGTGGATACGACAGTATGTCCCGGCACCACGATTCAAATTACTTTTAAACAGGACACCTCAGCGTATAAAGATTTTAAATGGACCCCTCAGGATGGGCTTATTAATTGCAGTACCTGCTCTGACCCTAAAATAAAAGTCAACGGCCAGCAAATGTATAAGGTCGAAGCCAAAAAAGATGGCTGCGATGCTTCCACTGAAATCAGTACCAATGTATTTCAAAAACCCAGCGTCCGGGTGGCTGCCGATTTACCACCTCCTCTTTTAGCCGGTACGGACATCCGGTTATTTTTATTGGGAACGGAAAGACTAAAGGCCTATAGTTGGAGGGTCGACGGGACTGCTGTTCCAGCTGCCACCCTGATATACACCCTGGTAAAAGCTACCCCGGGAAATCATGTGGTCGATGTGGTAGTAACCGATGAAAACGGCTGTATGTGGAATTACAATTTTATTATTCAGGTCGTATGTCCCCCCAATACATTGGTATTACAACGTTCTCCGCTGGGCAATATCTATGAAGGGACAACGCTAACTATTTCGGCGGTTGGTATCAGTACCATGGTGACCGGGATACGCTGGAGTGCCAATGGCAATAACCTCAACACAAATGGCCTCATTTTGACCAATAAAGTAACCAATGCCGGCGTAGTGACATACCGATTTGAAGCCACAGATGTAAATGGCTGCCCCCTCCTGGCAACCATAGCAGTAACGGTGATACCTTGTATATCACCGGAAGAATTGAAGAAAAAAATTCCAAACGCATTTAGCCCCAATGGAGATGAGAAAAATGACTTTTTCACTTATTCGGATGGCTCATTAACTATTGCTAAAATTTTAGTATTCAGCCGATGGGGACAACTCGTGTACAACAATACCGACCCGGAGAATGGATGGGACGGAAAGTTTAATGGCAATGATGCAGCATCGGATGTTTATATTTATAGACTTACCTATATCTGTGGTGATGGAGCACCCTTAGAAGTGAGTGGAACGGTGACTTTATTGAGATAAGACAGGTTACGCATCGATTTTTTGTACTTCACCCTATTGTCAGGGGAATAAGCCAGATCGCATCACCAATGTCTTTTAGCTAACGATTTTTATTCCATGCTACCTGAACAGTATAACCTGGAAATTCAGGTTGTAACTATCCAGGTCTTTCTACTCGATGATTGTATTGCTTTAATCTATTGGGTCAAAAATCATGGTGTTATTCCAGAGCCTCCTGGATTAGAGGGCTAGAACCGCTTCTCGTTGCAGGCCAGCCGGGACATTTGGATCTAAAAGTGAATAATGTCCCGCAGCTATTTCCAATAAGAAAACTGGTAATAACTGGGATCTTATTAATTTTACCACAAGTATTATCAGTTAAAATATCATTTTTTCCATATTATTTACCCAGCCTATCCCCACTTCAAATGAAAAAAATAATCTGTATTTGCTGCTGTGTATCCCTATTGTCTTGTCATTCCCGGAAACAATCCTCTGATGTTGTAACCAGCCCTATTCAGGAAGAAATTAGTTTGACTACACCAGTACCCGGAGATGAAGCCGGGTTGAAAAAATTAGCCAATGAGCTTGCCCAACAATACCAGATCGTCGACGGACATGTGGACCTGCCATACCGCCTAAGCATTAAAAATTTCAGGCCGACCAAAGAATTTATCGGTATACCGGTGGATTCTAAACAAGGGGACTTTGATTTTGTGAGGGCAAAAAAAGGAGGGTTGGCCATCCCTTTTATGTCTATTTATATCCCTGCGTCCTATCAAAAAGGAGGAGCTAAAAAATACGCTGATGAATTGATAGACATGATCAATTCTATTATCAAAGCCCATCCATCCAAGTTTGCACCCGGTCTGAGTGTTGACCAGGTGAATAACAATTTTAAGAAAGGACTTATTTCGCTTCCTATGGGTATGGAAAACGGTGCGCCGGTGGAAAATGATCTGGCTAACCTGGCTTATTTTCATCAACGAGGGATACGCTACATTACCCTGACGCACTCAGAAGACAACCAGATCTGTGATGCCGCTTATGCCAAGACACGGACCTGGAATGGACTGAGCCCTTTTGGACGTCAGGTCGTTGCCGAAATGAACCGGGTAGGAATGATGGTGGACGTTTCACATATCACGGACAGTAGTTTCTGGCAGGTTATCCGTCTGACCAAGGCCCCCGTCATCGCTTCTCATTCTTCCTGCAGGTATTTTACACCTGGTTTCGAACGGAACATGGGTGATGATATGATATCAGCTTTAAAATCCAATGGCGGCATCATTATGATCAACTTTGGGTCTGATTTTTTAGATGGCAGTATCCAAAAGAAAAATAACGAGAGCCGTAATGAACTGGAAAATCTGCTGAAAGCTCAAAATCTTAGCCCCCGCGATTCAGCCGCCAAACCCATCATCAAAGCATTCGAATTGTCCCACCCATCATTGTATTCCGATGTAAGCCGGGTGGTAGATCATATCGAGCATGTAATCCGCCTTGCCGGTATAGACCATGTGGGTTTTGGTTCTGATTTCGACGGCGTGGGAGATTCCCTGCCCGTAGGTCTGAAGGATGTTTCAGCCTACCCCAATATTATTTATGAGTTGCTCAGGAGGGGTCACAACGAGGAGGAAATAGCCAAAATTTGTTCAAAAAATTTATTGAGGGTATGGAAACAAGTGGAACAAGTTTCCCGACAACTAAAATCATAAAAGGTTTATCCCCCTGTTAAATTGGAATGTCAAAGAGGGGATCACCATTCTTGTTGTAATAATTCCTATATTTATTCAAAGGCTTTATGTTATGTTGCTAAGATGGATACCTGTAATGATTGCCGCCGCCTGCTTCGCTTCGTGCCAACCCGTTGTCAATATCGGTCCGGTAATATCAAAACATAAAGATTTTGATCAATACTGGAACCAGGGCAAAGCAGAGATTACAACCTATGATCTGTACCAGGCCAGGTATGGTGAAATGCGCCAGGGTGAAGCAGTCATAGTATTTGTGACTGAAAATTTTTCAAAAGAAAAACAAGTTAAAACGGATAACCCCAATGCAGTTGCCACACCTGTCATTCCGGTATTAAAAATGAACCTGACAAAAAGGTTCTATACAGGGATATACCCTTATTCTATGATGTTGTCCAGTTTTGTAGCCGCCGGAGGTATGGCTCCATGGCAAGCGCTCAAAATTGCTTCTTCGGTGTCGGAATGGTGTGGACAAGTATATGCCCAACTCAACCTGCACGATGATCATTACCGCTTCAACCTACACTCCTATTTTGAGTCTGAGGGAGATATAGACAAACACCTGAACCGGCACATGACTGAAGATGCAGTCTGGAACCTGATCCGTATCAACCCGACCGCCTTATTACAATCCGACAGCATCATGATTATTCCCAGTTTGTTTTATGCCCAATTAAAACATATCGAACTCAAGCCCTACCGGGCAAAAACATATCATCTCAACCTGGATATAGGCAACAAAGTATATCATATTGAATATCCTGAGCTTGGACGGTCCTTGTACATAGAATATGAGCCAGAATTCCCCTTTGCAATTGTCAAATGGAGTGAAGAATATAAAGATGGTTTTGGTGAAAATGCAAGGGTTCTATCTACCACAGCTCACCGCAAAAAACAAATCATGTCTGATTATTGGAAAAAAAATAAAACCCAGGACGATAGCCTGCGGCTCGAACTGGATATAATGAAACTTTAAGCCGTACTCTTTTTTTGTTTTGATCGTTACCTACAATTTTATTCATGAATCTTATTGAAGCTATTATCCTTGCCATCGTGGAAGGAATCACTGAATTTTTACCAATTTCATCGACCGGGCATATGATTATCGCCAGTTCCGTCATGGGTATCCAATCCAATGACTATACCAAATTGTTTGAAGTGGCCATTCAGTTTGGTGCAATCCTGGCAGTTCTGGTCTTGTACCGTAAAAAATTCCTGGCATTTAAAAATTACAAATTTTATATCAAACTCCTGGTTGGCGTGATCCCCGCCCTGGTGCTAGGTTTTTTGTTTTCAGACTCTATCGATGTTATGCTGGAAAGTCCATTAGTCGTAGCCATCACGATGTTATTGGGTGGTTTTGTGTTGATTGTAATCGATAAAATTTTAAACCGGCCCTCCATTCAGGAAGAAGCTGGTATTACGTACCGAACAGCTGCGATCATCGGGCTGTGGCAAACCTTGGCGATGATACCCGGTGTGAGCCGCAGTGCCGCCTCCATCCTGGGAGGTATGCAACAAAAACTAAGCCGTGACCTCGCAGCGGAGTTCTCCTTTTTTCTTGCAGTACCTACTATGGCCGCAGCGACCTTGTATTCGGTGTTACTTAAAAATTGGGAGATCGATGGCACCGCCACCAAAGGATACGAAATGATCCTGGCCAGTTCAGAAAATACCCTCGCTTTTATTGTGGGCAATCTCGTCGCGTTTATCGTTGCAGTATTGGCTATCCGCTTCTTTATTGGTTATTTACAAAAACATGGATTCAAATGGTTTGGATATTACCGGATAGTTGCGGGATTGATTTTACTTTTATTGCTGTATTGGGATGTCCTGGGGTGAATTAACTATACCCCAACAATCCGGTGTGGATAACTTTTTAAATCTTATGCATTCACCATGATGAAAATATTTTGCGTGGGTATAGTCTGCCTGCTGGCTTGCAAGTCATTGCCGATACAAAATGCTGGCAGTGCTGGCCGTGAAACATGGATAGCAGAGAGCACCATGAGTGCGCTGGCGGCTGAACTGGGTTTTAATACCGCTGTTTTGCGTTATGCTGACAGTAAATAAAGGCGCACCTTCCGGATCTTCGATCTTCCTGAACTAGATGTTTGGGAGGAGATGTTCTCCGACCTTGAAAATAATTGTGAATACCTCGTTTGGGAGATGTTCTCCGACCTTCGAAGTCCAACTTTCTCCCCAACAAATAAAGAAACAACTTCCGGATCTTCGATCCTCCTGAACTAGATGTTTGTAAGGAGATGTTCTCCGACCCTCCCCTGAATATTTTTCATGGTTGAATTCCGACCCTCGCACGCACTCCACAGTCGAAGTCCAACTTCCGGGGTTTCACCCCTCCCCAACAAAGTAGCCTGAAAGGCGCAACTTCCGGATCTTCGATCCTCCTGAACTAGTGTCAAGTTAAACTTGATATGGCGGACAAATTATCCCATAGTGAGCGAAGCGAGCGGTGACAGCGATAGCGCAACGAATAGCGCAGCAAGCGGTGACAGCGATAGCGCAACGAATAGCGCAGCGCGGCGTGCAGCGAAGCTGCGAAGCAGTGTCGTACAACTCCAATCCGATTTTTCGTCACTTCCCTGTAGTTTTCGCTCGTTGTGCTCATGGTGTCGTAGTGGGAATTGGACAGATTAAACTTAACATAGCACTAGTTTAGCCTGAAAGGCGCACCTTTCGGATCTTCGATCCTCCTGAACTAATGACCTGCAAAAACTGCACTGAAATATTCCCGGTTCATCCGGGCAATATGTTCCACTGAAATGTCTTTGGGGCATGCCGCTTCACAGGCGTAAATATTTGAACATTGTCCAAATCCTTCAATGTCCATTTGGTTGATCATGTTTTTTACCCTGGTCTTTCGTTCGATCTGTCCCTGAGGCAGGTGGGCCAAATGTGAAACTTTGGCTGAGGTAAATAACATGGCCGATGCATTCGGGCAGGCGGCCACACAAGCCCCGCAACCAATACAAGCTGCCGCATCAAAAGCAGCACTCGCCTGTTCCCTTTCTACCGGAATAGCATTGCCATCGGGAGCTTGTCCGGTATTGACTGAAATATATCCTCCGGACTGAATGATCCGGTCAAAAGATGAACGATCTACCACCAGATCTTTAATGACCGGAAAAGCATTGGCCCGGAAGGGTTCAACTACAATGGTATCCCCGTCTTTAAAATGCCTCATGTGCAACTGGCAGGTGGTGGTCCCACCCATAGGACCGTGCGGCCGGCCGTTGATCATCATACTGCAGGCCCCACAAATGCCTTCGCGGCAATCGTGATCAAAAGCTACCGGATCCTTTTTGTTTTCCAGCAAATGCTCATTGAGCACATCCAGCATTTCCAAAAAGGACATATGCTCATTCGCATCAACTGCATAGGATTCAAACTTCCCCGGGCTTTGATGGTTGGGCTGTCTCCAAACATTTAATTTTAGCTTCATATTCATAGTTCAGCGGGTATGGCTATTTATAACTTCTGGATTTTAACTCCACATTTTCAAACTTCAGGGGTTCTTTACTGAGTTCAGGGTGACTGTCGTTCCAGGACCATGCAGCGACATAGGTGTAGAGGTCGTCCTGCCTCAGTGCTTCCCCTTCTGCATCCTGGTATTCTTCACGGAAATGGCCCCCACAACTTTCATTTCTATTCAGCGCATCGACAATCATCATTTCACCCAATTCGAGGAAATCGGCGACCCGGTTGGCCTTGTCCAACTCCGGATTAAATTCATCTGCTTTTCCCGGGACATAAACCGAGGACCAAAAGGTATCCCGTAATTTTCTGATTTCCTGGCGGGCAAATTCGAGGCCTTCTTTGGTGCGGGCCATTCCACAATAATCCCACATGATTTTACCCAGCTGACGGTGAAGACTTTCTACGGATTGACTGCCCTGGATATGCAACAAATGTTCGATACGCTCTTTGACTCCTTTTTCAACCTGGTCAAATTCAGGGGTATTGGTTTTAATGGCCGAAGTCCTGATTTCTTTAGATAAAAAAGCACCAATGGTATAGGGGATTACAAAATAACCATCTGCCAAACCCTGCATCAAAGCGGAGGCCCCCAACCGGTTGGCCCCATGATCGCTGAAATTACATTCTCCCAGGGCAAACAAACCCGGTATATTGGTTTCTAAATTATAATCTACCCATAGTCCACCCATAGTATAATGGATAGCGGGATAAATCATCATCGGGTTTTTGTACGGGTCCTCTCCTACTATTTTTTCATACATTTCAAACAGGTTGCCGTATTTTTCACTGACCACTTCCTCCCCCAGTTTTTTTATAGTAGCGGCATCAGCATTTTGTAATCCTTTTACATTAGCCTGGGATTTGCCATAGCGCTCTATCGCTAAAGTAAAATCGAGGTATACCGCCAGACCAGTGACATTCACTCCCCTGCCTTCATCGCATACTTTTTTTGCTGCCCTGGAGGCTACGTCACGAGGCACCAGGTTACCAAATGCCGGATACATACGCTCTAGAAAATAGTCGCGATCCGCTTCCGGGATATCGATAGCCTTTTTTTTTCTTTCTTTTATTGCGGTTACATCGGCCATATTTTTAGGTACCCATACCCTGCCATCATTGCGCAGAGATTCCGACATGAGCGTCAGTTTGGATTGGTATTCACCACTGACGGGAATACAAGTGGGATGGATCTGGGTAAAACAAGGATTGGCCATCAAAGCTCCTTTTTTCACTGCTTTCCAGGCTGCACTGACATTGGACCCCATAGCATTTGTCGACAGATAGTATACATTGCCATAACCCCCCGTAGCCAGGATCACGGCATGAGCACCAAACCGCTCCAACTTGCCGGTGACCAGGTTACGCACAATGATTCCCCTGGCTTTTCCATCCACTATGACGATATCCATCATTTCATGCCGGTTGTACATCTTTACATTGCCCAGGGAGATCTGCCTCGATAAGGCACTGTATGCTCCGATTAAAAGTTGTTGTCCGGTTTGTCCGCGGGCATAAAATGTACGGGATACTTGTACTCCGCCGAAAGACCGGTTCTCCAAAAGTCCACCGTAATCACGGGCAAAGGGGACACCTTGAGCGACACATTGGTCTATGATATCGACACTTACCTCAGCCATGCGGTATACATTGGCTTCCCTGGCACGGTAATCACCACCTTTGATGGTATCGTAGAATAAACGGAATATACTGTCGCCGTCGTTGGCATAATTTTTTGCTGCATTGATCCCACCCTGGGCTGCAATACTATGAGCTCTGCGCGGACTATCGTGAAAGGTAAAACATTGCACATTATATCCGAGTTCTCCGAGACTGGCTGCCGCCGAAGCACCGGCCAAACCCGTACCCACTACGATCACATCTATTCTTCGTTTATTCTGAGGGGCGACCAAAGGAACGGTAGACTTGTAGCGGGTCCATTTTTCAGTTAAGGCCCCTGGAGGTATTTTGGAATCTAATTCCATAAATTTTAAGTTGTTTATCTGAAGAAAAAATGATAAATCGGAATACTGGCAAAGCCGGCTGAGAGCAACAGGCAAAATACAATGCCGAAGCCTTTAATGATAGGGGTGTATTTGGGATGATTGATTCCCAGGGACTGAAATGCACTCTGAAAGCCGTGTTGCAAGTGATAAGCAAGGATTATCATTCCCAGCACGTAAAATAAAACGATCCACCATTGGTCAAAAGCAGCAGACACCCGGATATATAAATCCTGAATATTTTCATAACCTTCATAACTGACAGTCGGCAGATACTCCTTATGCATCTTATACCAAAAATCACCCATATGCGTAACGAGAAATAAAAGGATAAATGATCCCAGCAAAGCCATATTGCGTGAACTGAAAGAACTGCCGGATGACTTTTTGGTGCTATACCCTTGTTTCCTGGATGATCTGTTCTGAACAAAAAGTGTCAAACCCTGGATGGTGTGAAGGACGATAAAAAAATAGGTCATATAACTCACCAACAGAATGAGCGGGTTGTGGGTCATAAAATAAGCATAGGTATTAAATGCTTCTCCCGCATCGTCCTTAAGCAATTGAAGGTTGCCTATTAAATGGACCACTAAAAAAAGACACAGAAATAAGCCGGTCAGGCTCATGATTATTTTTTTCCCCAGGGATGATTTTAGAAAAACGACTATCCAATTCATATCATAAAAACCGGAATTCCGATATTGGAATTCGTCTTCAAAATTAACAAAGCCCCCTGTCCTGCATTTAAAGAATAAACAATCAAGGGTATTTAGAAACAATCTAAATAAAAACCAACCCATTATGTCATTTCCGACCTATCCTTCAGCATGTTAGAAGAAATTAAACACACAAGCAATTTAAATTTAACTTTGCAGCTGATGAGTAAACCTCCCTTTCAACAATTCCTGGCACTTTTTGCCCCTGTTGAACTCCCTGTTATCCTGACCCTGGACTCACACCGGACTTTCGAACAAGTTTCCGACCTGCTCCCTCCGGGCCTCACTGCTTCGTTTATCGCGCAGGACGATGAACTTCCCGAAGAAGAATTCACAGAGTATCTTCCATGTTTTATCCTCCCGGGTGACAAGGAATTTATTTCTTTAGTATACTGGAAAGCCTCCCTGATGCGGTATGACTTTATCATAGCCACTTATACCAAATCGGGGATACCTATCTCCAGACAAGTGATCGCCGGCACATCCAGCGATGGAAAAATTATTACAAAAAAAGTAGCCACCATTCTACCGGACGGTTCTATCGATGTGATCGCATCCCATCAGTCCGTCAATGATTTGCATTTTGATCCCAGCCAAAGCCAGGAGCTGAATTACGAATTGATGCCTAATGGTTTTATTGCCTTATTGAATGAAAACGAATAAAGAAAAAAAGTTCTCCGGAAAAAAACTAAATTTTGACGCTTTAAAAGTCTTAATCTCCGACTACCTTAAAAAAAATCAAAACAAATCCTTTTCTGCCCGTCAGTTGGTCAAATCCGCGCAATCCGGAAATGACAAATCGGAAGTTGAACAAGTCCTTGAACGATTGATCCAAACTAAACGGGTCACGGTGAGCCGGAATGGTATGTACCAATACAGCGGGGGCAGGTCCCCCGGTACGTCACGCCAACCCTCGCGTTCCAAGGACAGCCACACTATAGAAGGCCGTGTTGCCATAATCCGAAGCGGGGCAGCATATCTCATTTCAGACCAGAGTGCACAGGATGTTTATATACCCGCTAAATTTCTCAAAGGGGCGATTCAGGGTGATATTGTAAAGGTAGCTGTAAATGACAGCAGGCGTGGTAAGCCGGAAGGTAAGGTAATCGATATCATCCGGCGGGAGACCCATTTTTTTGTGGGTACCATCAGCCTGCGTAAAGTGACCCATTTGGTTTATCCCGATGGTGAACATCAACAACTGGAAATTCACGTCCGGAATTTGGACAGCATGGATGCAAAAGACGGCGACAAAGTAGTCGTCAAAATCACCTCCTGGAGGGACGATGCGCATAAATATCCGATTGGAATAGTCACCCAGGTCCTGGACAAAGGGTCTGTAATTGACAATGAGATGATGGCCATCCTCATCAACAATGGTTTTCCGCTCGAATTCAGCCCGGAAGCAAATGAGATCGCGACCCAGGTAGCCGGTACCATGCACGATGGACTTTCCTGGCCGGATAGAACGGACTTTCGAAATACCACTACATTTACGATCGACCCCCTGACCGCTAAAGATTTTGATGATGCTTTGTCCTTTCACAGGCTGGATCAGGGTTTGCTGGAAATCGGGGTACACATCGCGGATGCTTCACATTACCTTCAGGAAGGCACGGTCCTTGACCAGGAAGCTTATGCTAAAAGCACCTCAGTGTATCTGGTAGACCGGGCGTTGCCGATGTTACCTGACGTTTTATCAGGCGATGTCTGTTCCTTAAAAGCACATTGTGACCGTCTGACTTTTTCTGTTGTCTTTAAAATTGACCCGGTTAAATGTTCAGTCCTGGATACCTGGGTAGGTAAGACCGTGATTCATTCGAATCATCGCTTTACGTATGAAGACGCCCAGGGTATACTAGATCAAAAACAAGGGTTGTACTATGATGAATTAAATACCCTCAATGAACTGGCCATCCAGATCCGCAAAAAAAGGTTTGTTGCGGGATCCATTGGGTTTGAATCCACCGAATACCGGTTTGAACTGGATCCGGTGACCGGCAAACCGCTGGAGGTCAAAGAAAAAATCAGGATTGACACCCATTTACTGATCGAAGAGTATATGCTGCTGGCGAATAAAGCGGTTGCAGAGTTTATTTATCAAAAAGAAAAAAATCAGGACCTTATTCCTTTTGTGTATCGCGTGCACGATCTTCCTGACCTCGAAAAACTAGCCGACCTGGCTGCTTTTGCTAAAGAGATGGGTTACGAGATCAAACTAAATACCCCCAAAGAAATTTCGCATTCGCTGAACGCCTTGTATGAAGCTTCTACACACAATGAAGCACTGAAACTGTTGCAGCCTCTGGCGATCCGGACCATGGCAAAAGCTGAATATACTACCAACAACATCGGACACTACGGTTTAGCTTTCGATCTTTATTCCCATTTTACTTCGCCCATACGCCGGTACAGCGATATCCTCGCTCATCGGATATTATATAAAAACCTCCACCACACCTACCGCGTGGATAAAAAACAACTGGAAGAACAATGTAAACACATCTCCAATCAGGAGCGGAAAGCCATGGAGGCCGAACGGGAATCTGTTAAATTTTTCCAGCTTTTATACATCACTGCTCACGTAGGCCAGGATTTTCCAGGCAAGGTATCCGGCATGATCGAGAGGGGTATTTTTGTTGAACTGGACGAAAACCACGTTGAAGGATTTATTCCTTTTGAAGATATGAATGATCAATTTGTATTAACCACCAACCGGTTGAAAGTCATGGGCCGCCGTTCTGGTCAAATCATTTCCATGGGAGACCGCATCCGGGTCAAAATAGAGTCTGCCGATATGAAAATGCGGCGTGTACAAATGTCTTATATTAGCAAAAATGAAAGTTAGTTTAGGGATTTGGATTGGTTGTTGTTTTTGCCTGATCTCCTGCACATCGACCAAAAAACTGACTACCTACGGGGGCATTGGAGAAGATAAATCTATTTTTTATTACCATACCGGACAGGGCGAACCCATGGTCATCGTGCATGGTGGCCCCGGTCTCAATCACAGTTATCTTTTACCCTATCTCAACCGGTTGAATGATGTCCACCATCTGATTTATTATGATCAAAAGGCATGCGGTCAGGCTGAAATCCCTTCGGACACCAACGCCATGAAGCTTCGTGCTTTTGTGGAAGATATTGAAACCGTAAGAAAAAAATTTGGCCTGAAACAAATGCATCTTATGGCCCATTCCTGGGGAGCTTTGCTGGCCATCCAGTATGCCGCGTTGTACCCTCAACATTTAAAATCCTTGATCTTGATTTCACCTGCTGCCATTTCTTCTGCCGATGTGCGGGAAGCCAGCAGGCTGATCAACGCTAAATTTGAACATGTAGATCAATTGGCCCGAAGCCGAATAATCGAATCACCGGCATTTAAAAACAACCGCCCTGAGGCTATGGCTGAACTCATCAGGCTGAGCTTTAAACAAAATATGTCGCAGAAAAACCTGGCCGACAGCATACACATTTATATACCGGAAGATTTTTCAAAGCGGAATGCTGCGCTGAGGTATTTGTTTAAAGACCTGGCATCCTATGATTATTATCCCGTGTTGCCCAGGATCACCACCCCTACCCTGATTATCTGCGGAGCTCAGGATGTGGGTTTGCCATTTGCTGACAAAATCCAGCAAACAATCCCCTCAGCCCGGATCAACAGGATAGAGAATTCCGGTCATTTTCCATTCATTGAACAGCCAATGGAGTTTAAACAACAGGTGGTTCAGTTTGTATCTATCCTCCAGATAAAAAAATAAACCATTCAGACCAACCATACGGTTCAGCCAAGCCAGCTGCTAAAACTTATTTACATTTGAGAACCAACCAGGGAAAGTGGTTTAAAATGAGGCTTAAGGTATGATACCATTATTGTTTATAAAAAATGACGCTGTTACATTCGGGATCCTGATTTCAGTGTTAGCGTTGGTTTTTTATACTACTCAAAGCAGCAAACCTTTCTGGATCAGATTTTATAAATACGTACCGGCCCTTTTGTTGTGTTATTTTATTCCGGCCTTATTGCATTGGCCCTTAGGCCTCATTTCCAATGAATCTTCAAAACTTTATCCATTTGTTTCCCGATATTTATTGCCTGCCAGCTTATTGTTATTTTGTATAAGTCTCGACCTTAAAGCCATTGCCCGGCTGGGTCCAAAAGCCCTGGTCGTATTTCTGTCCGGTACATTCGGGGTGATTATCGGTGGCCCGATCGCTTTATTTTTGGTTTCCAGGTTTTTTCCGGGCATTTTGCCGGCTCCTCCGGCTGAATTGTGGCAGGGATTATCCACTATTGGCGGAAGTTGGATTGGAGGTGGAGCTAATCAAACGGCTATCAAAGAAATATTCCAGGTTTCGGATACCCTTTTCGGGAGTGTAGTGGTGGTGGATATTGCTGTGGCAAACGTATGGATGGCGATTTTGCTATACGGTGCCGGCATTCATCACCGGATCAATAAATGGTTAAAAGCTGATTTTACCCAAATTGAAAACCTAAGGGTAAAAATGGAAGCTTATAGCCTGAGTGTAGAAAAGAAGCCGGACATGGCCTCGCTGATGATTTTGATGGGGGTTACATTTGGTGGGGTAGGTTTAGCCCATTGGATAACCGATCGGATCATGCCAGTCATGGAACAATACAAACCCTGGTTGGAAACCTACAAACTCAGCGCGATCAACTCTTCATTTTTCTGGATTGTAGTCCTGTCTACATCAATTGGAATCCTGTTGTCTTTTACCAGGGCAAGAAAAATGGAAGGGGTTGGAGCGTCCAAATGGGCATCCATTTTTTTATACATCCTCGTAGCCACTATCGGGATGCAGATGGACCTAAGCCAGATTGTCCAAAACCTGGGCTTAATTACGGTCGGGGTGATCTGGATGTGCATCCATATTTTAATTATTGTCCTGGTAGCCAGGTGGATACATGCCCCATTTTTTTATGTTGCGGTGGGCAGTATGGCCAATATAGGAGGGGCGGCATCTGCCCCGGTGGTTGCAGCAGCTTTCGGTCCTGGTCTGGCACCGGTTGGGGTTTTATTAGCGGTATTAGGGTATGCCGTTGGGACTTATGGGGGTTTGATTTGTGCTTACCTGATGCAGGCGGTAGTGAATTAAGTTGCCCCCGTCTATTTTTACCTTTAAGGCTCGCAACCAACCTGTTGAGCAGCACTTTTATTAGGGTGTATGACAAATTGCAGGTTTAAAGAATTTGAATAAAACGAGACCTGGAAGCCCGCCTGGCCAAGAGGGACAGGGTTTTTAGTTGGTTTGATGAGGTTTCAAACCCTGTCCGCCGACAGGCGGGCTTCCAGGTCTTGTCAAAAAATCCAAAAACCTGCAATTTGCCATACACCCCTTTTATACAATATCAACAAATATCCTTTATTATTAGTACCTTTGCAGTCCGAAAAAGCGACCAGTTTATTGCTTTTTGTTTACCATGGAGAAAAAAAGAATCCTCTTCGTCACCCAGGAAATGAAACCTTACACCGAGCTGGGTGAGATGTCTGACATCGTGAATCAAATTACTCAATACGTTTCTTCCAATGGCTACGAGATCAGGGTATTGATGCCCAGGTTTGGTACAATCAATGAGCGCCGCCACCGGTTACACGAAGTGGTGCGATTATCCGGAATGAATATTATCGTTGACGATGATGATTATCCATTGATCATCAAAGTCGCCTCTTTACCCGGCTCCAGAATGCAGGTATACTTTCTGGACAATGAGGAATTTTTTAAACGCAAGCAGATCTTTGCCGATGCTGCTGAAAAACAATTTGACGACAACCTGGACCGGATGGTATTTTATTGTAAAGGCTCTATTGAAACCGTTAAAAAATTTGGTTGGGTCCCCGACATTATTCATTGTCACGGATGGATGACCTCATTGATACCACTTTATCTCAGGACAACGTATAAGGATGAACCTATTTTCCGCAACGCGAAAATCATTTACTCCCTATACCAGAATGATCTTGAAATGCCATTCGATAAGAAATTTTTAACCAAAGCTTCCATCAATAATCTGGATCCTAAAAAATTAGAAGATTTTTATTCCGGCAAATCCTACAAACTCCATCAAGGTGCAATTAAATATGCGGATGCGCTGATCTCTGGCAGCGAAAAGCTGGATAAAGATGTTTTAACTGCTAAAAAATCATTTGGCAAAAAACCACAATTGGATTTTATCCCACAGGAAACCCGCAACAGCGTTTACCTCAATTTTTACGAAACCCTGCTCAAATAATTTTCCTGGAAACCCCCTTTTCAGTATGAGGAAATCAACCCTGTTTGTCATTAGCATTTTGTCTGGTTTATTTTTCCTTCGGTGCAATGACCCCGGTATCCTGGGATCAGATTTGCTGAAAGAAGATGAAATTAACCTCCGGTTTGTAGATACATTTCGCCTCCAGGCCCAAACCATACTGGATACCGGTAATATAACATACGACCCGAATATCCCCATTATTTTCGATCAAATGCCGGTGGGCTTTTTTAAGGACCCGGTTTTCGGCAATACGGATGCCAGGATTTATTTTCAGTTCTTAAAATCCAGTTTTGTAACCAATCCTGATTTTAAAAATTCCACCCTGGATTCCGCCATGCTGTACATAGCTTTGGATACCTTGTCCACCCCGTATGGCAAAACCAATGAACTGCATGACCTCGAAGTCTTTATTATGAATGAAAAGATATTGACTAACCGCAGGTACAAATCCGGGTCTTATTCCTTTACCAACGAACCCATGCCTATAGGAGGCCTTTACAATTATATACCCAATACTAAACTGCGGCCGCAAGTTATAGAACCTGTCGACACGTTTCAATACGAACCCAATGTGGCATTCAAACTTAGTCGTTCTTTCGGAGAATATGTGTTGAACCTGGATTCATTGTGGTACAATAGTGATTCCATTTTCCTGTCGAATGTAAAAGGATTGTTGTTCAAACAGTCCAACCTCAATGCACGCATGTTCAACTACCGGATCAATTCGTCTTATTCCCGGTTGCAGATTTATTATACAAAAGGTGGTTCCCAATTATTGTATCTCTATCCTTTACTCATTGGGCCCAGGATTCCCTTATGGATCCACGATCACAGCCCGCTGGTTAAGGAATCACTTAATTCCGTTACTAAAGGAAATGACCTGATTTTCCTGCAATCCCTGTCCGGACTAAAAGCCAAAATCGAATTTCCGGATATTACCCTGCCACCAGGCGCCATTATCAATAAAGCCGAACTCGAGGTCACCGCAATAGAATTGCCACAGGATAATCTTGGTATCTTTACCCCAGCTACCCAACTTGGTCTCTTAAAACTAAACCCCAATGGTTTCGAAGTATTAACCTCCGATCAGGGTGATTTAGATGATTTTACTTTGCTGGGAGGTGCCCTGACTAAAAAAGAGGTAAATGGGGTGACGCTTAATGTATATACGCTCAATCTTTCTAACCATATCCAGGAAATCATTACCGGAAAAGAAAAACCTGAAGTATTTTTGGCCGTATTTCCCAGGTCAGAAACGCTGTCGAGGGTGGTCGTTGGGGGACCCAAACATGCTCAATATCCCATGAAACTGAGGATTAGCTTTTCTACACAATAAACCTAAACAGGTATGAATTACAATTCCAACAAATCCCTGCTGTTGTTTCCAGAATATGGACGCAACGTCCAGGAAATGATCCACGTAATAAAAAATGAAACTGACGGCACCAAAAGACAAAATATGGCTAATGCCATCATCAGTCTTATGGGCCACCTTTCACCCGGCTTGCGCAATGGAACAGATATCCGGCCCAGGTTATGGAAACATTTTTTTGCTATCGCTGAATATGATATCGACGTGGTATCTCCGGATGGAGTTAAATATCTGGCCGAAGAAGCAGAAATAGCCCCCTTACCATTAGGTTATCCGCCGATCGGTGATAGTTTCCGCCACTATGGCAACCATGTTAAAAAGTTGATTGAAAAGGCGGTCCAGATGGAAGACGGACCCAAAAAAACATATTTTGTTTCCCTGATCGGTTCTTATATGAAAATGGCTTACAAAACCTGGAACAAAGACCATTTTGTAAGTGATGAAGGGATACTCAAGGATTTAAAAACTATGGCCAAAAACCAGCTCAACATAGAGGAAGAGACCTCTCTGGAAGTGCTTAGCAAACGGTCAAAAAATGGTGGTCAAAACCTTCAACCACAGAGTTCTGAGCCCAGGCCGATTAAAAACAACCGGTTCCGTTCTAACCGCAATAACAACAATAATAACCGACGGTTTAATGACCGGCACCGCGGCGGCAGCAGTGGCAATAATCAACGAAGAAGCCGATAATCCAAATCGCCGGATGTCGAATAAACACCTGGAAGACCTGCTCCTGCTGGGCGATACCAGATTATACCAGGTCTCAGCTCCGATACTTACCGAAGAAAAGAACGAGGCGCTGTACTGGGTTGAAGATTTACATCAGGTGATGTTTGAAATCAGGGCCAGGTATCAGTTTGGCCGTGGTATTGCCGCACCCCAATTGGGCATATTCAAAAGATTGATTTACCTCCATCTGGACCGTCCCTATATCATTATCAATCCCAGGCTTATTGACCTCAGCCCCGAGACCTTCGAGGTATGGGATGATTGTATGTGTTTCCCCAATTTATTGGTTCGCGTCCGACGGCATCGATCACTAACCCTGGAATATCTGGATGAAAACTGGAATCATCAATCCTGGTTTGTTTCTGATGCAGAATCCGAACTGATCCAGCACGAATATGACCACCTCGAAGGAATCCTGTGTACCATGAGAGCCATTGATGATGTTTCGTTTAGATGGAGGCCAACTCCCTCTTAAACTCAGATTTTGCAGTTGACTACACAATCTGCCCGAAGGGCCGCCCTTTGGGGGTCTGATGATGCGAAGCATATCAGCCCTACAAGGGCGGACGCTGGCCAAAGCGTCATGAGCTGACGAAAACTGCTTTGCATTTTTGTCAGGGTTTAACAGGAGATGCTTTCCATCGGGTTTAAGATTTCATATTAAATAATTTATTAATATATTTGGGCCAATAGAATAAATTATGGTTAAAGATGCATTTGAAGTCGAAGGAAACAAAACCCTGAATGGCACTTTAAAACCGCAAGGGGCTAAAAATGAAGCATTACAAATCCTTTGTGCAGTGTTATTGACAGAAGAAAAAGTAACGATCTCTAATATTCCAGGTATATTGGATGTAACGCGTTTAATTGAATTGCTCGCCGGTCTGGGGGTTCGGGTAGAGAAAATCGCGGAGGGAGAATATGCCTTCACCGCTTCATCATTGGATCGGGAATTTATGAGCAGCGATGATTTTGATAAAAAAGCCAAGGCTATCCGCGGTTCTGTCATGTTGATCGGCCCTTTACTTGCACGACTAGGTAAAATGTACCTGCCCAAGCCCGGTGGTGATAAAATAGGGCGCCGCAGGCTAGATACCCACTTTATGGGATTAAATCACCTCGGAGCTGAGGTCAATTATGATGCATCCAAAGCACAATATTTTATCGAGGCCCGGGAACTCCAGGGGGCCTATATCCATATGGACGAGGTTTCCGTTACAGGTACTGCCAATGTCGTCATGGCAGCGGTGATGGCTAAAGGGACTACAACGATCTACAATGCTGCCTGCGAACCTTATCTGCAACAATTGTGCAAGATGTTGGTCCGCATGGGCGCCCGGATTGAAGGCATTGGTTCCAACTTACTGACAATAACCGGGGTGAGTGCCCTTAAGGGAACCACCCATACGATGTTGCCGGATATGATTGAAGTGGGGAGTTTTATTGGATTGGCGGCTATGACCCGGTCAGAGATCCGGATTAAAAACGCAGGAATCAAGGACCTGGGTATCATACCCGATGTATTCAGAAAAATGGGCGTAGATGTTCGGGAAGAGGGGGACGATTTGTTTATTCCGGCTCAGGAAGAATACGAGATTTCGACGTTCATGGATGGATCCATTCTGACGGTGTACGATGCTCCTTGGCCCGGATTTACCCCGGACTTAATGAGTGTGATCCTGGTGTTGGCCATTCAGGCAAAAGGAAGTGTGTTGATCCATCAGAAAATGTTTGAAAGCAGATTGTTTTTTGTAGATAAATTAATCGATATGGGTGCCCAGATCATCTTATGTGACCCACACCGGGCTACCGTGATCGGCTTAAACCGGAAACATTTTCTCCGGGGTATTGAAATGAGTTCACCCGATATCCGCGCAGGTGTGGCTTTATTATTGGCGGCATTAAGTGCCAAGGGCACCAGCCTGATCCACAATGTCCATCAGATTGACCGGGGCTACCAAAATATCGATGGGCGATTAAATGCCATCGGGGCGAGTATCCGGCGTCTATGATTTTCGGCTTACGGTAAATTCAATGAGGGCACGCAGGCTTTCACGGGCAACAGAATCCGGGAAAAGTTGTAATTCCTGGTCTGCTTTAAGCGCATATTCCTTCATGACTTTGGTACCATAGTCCAGTCCGCCGTGGGTCCTCACCGCATCAATGACTTGTTTTACTTTTTTCCGGTCATCACTGTGATTGCGGACGATGTTGATGATTTCTGATTTGGTCGACCGGTCAGTATGGTGGAGGGTATAGATCAAAGGCAGAGTCATCTTTTTTTCTTTAATGTCAATTCCGGTCGGTTTCCCTATGGCATCATCCCCGTAATCGAATAAATCATCCTTGATCTGAAAGGCTATGCCAATCCACTCTCCGATTTGTTTTATTCTGGATATCATCGTTTTATCGGTCGTCACCGAGGCTGCCCCTGCGGCACAACTGGCGGCAATCAACGAAGCGGTTTTTTGCCGGATAATATCAAAATAAACTGCTTCCGTGATGTCGAGCTTCCGGGCTTTTTCGATTTGTAGTAATTCTCCTTCACTCAATTCTTTGATGGCTGAATTCAGAATGCTCAATATTTCGTATTGATTTTCTTTGAGCGCAATATCCAGACCTTTTGCAAACAAATAATCTCCTACGAGGACCGCGATCTTATTTTTCCAAAGTGCATTGATTGAAAAAAAACCCCGGCGTTGCATGGATTCATCGACTATATCATCGTGTACCAGGGTGGCGGTGTGAATGATTTCAACCAGGGCGGCAGCCGTAAAGGTGGCAGGTTTGATAACATCCACCAATTGGGCACTAAAAAATACAAACATAGGACGGATCTGTTTGCCCTTCCGTTTAACAATGTAATACGTGATGCGGTCCAATAAAGAGACCTGGCTTTTCATAGCTTCCCGGAAATAAATTTCAAACTCCTTCAACTCTTTTTCAATCGGTGCCTGAATAGCTTGAAGATCCATATTCATAATTTCACTGGCCGCACAAGATACCAATATTGTCCTTGGTCCGTTGATATAGATAAAATTTTGTTCTTCAGGATAGGATAGGCAGCATTGCCCAGGTTTTATAAAAACCTTACATTTAATACATCCTATTGAATACCAGCATTTTGATTCACGACTATGGCTTACCTATCCACCTCCTTTCCCATAGATAAAATTCAAATTTATATAATTGGCCAAGTCCGTTTTTAATGTTTTAATTTTGCGCTGACCCATGCTGGCTTTATTCAAAAAAAATAGTTTTTTCAATAGTATGTTGCTGCTGGGATATGCATTCGTATTGCACATCATCCCCGCTGTCATGGGTGTCGGCAATGGATATATATTTCCCGATTTCCATTCGAAAACATTAGCTCCTGTCCTCCATGTCCTTATTTTGTTTGTACAGGCTATTTTTATCAATCGAATGGTGATCGAAAACCGTCTCCACCGGGACATCATGCTTTATCCGGGTGTATTTTTTATTTTATACAGTTCTATCTGGCCCGAATTCTGGCCATTGTCCCATATCCATTTTGCTAATCTGATGGTGATCTGGGCAATTCATGAATTATTTCAGATTTATAAAACCAATAATCCGGCAATTGAAATTTTTAATGCGTCCTTCCTCATTGGAATTGCCTCCATTATCTGCCCCCCGACCATTTTATATCTTTTTCTGGTGTTGATCGGGGTCAATAATCTGAAAAAAATGGAATTGGTGCACCCTTTACAGATCATTATCGGAGGGGTCTTGCCCTGGTTTTTGTGGTTCACCTGGCAATATTGGCGGGGAGAAGGTGCAGACGTGTTCGCGGCCTGGGGCCCCCATATGGGACTCAATATC
>Ga0163153_10002969_pt1 | contig 23478 bp, 17 predicted proteins | sample OliLakLV19MP6IB1_FD_148629 | JGI IMG/M metagenome (GOLD analysis project Ga0163153, IMG submission 148629) | Freshwater microbial mat bacterial communities from Lake Vanda, McMurdo Dry Valleys, Antarctica - Oligotrophic Lake LV.19.MP6.IB-1 | ecosystem: Environmental > Aquatic > Freshwater >...
CGCTCCGTCCCTCAGTCTCTCCCGACTTCGGTCCCACATCGGCCGGCATTGCCGGCAGTTCCGGCGGCGCAATTGCAATTTGATGTCGCATTGCCCCGTTTCACCGATTCGGCCTACAATCGCCGCCGCTTTCTTCCTCCGGTGAAAGGATTCCCCGTGACGATCGCTCTCGTAGCCCCGCCGTCGGCAACCGCCGACGTGGAAGTCGCCCCCCGGCGCACGACAACCGGTCGCAAGGTGTTGCTGGTGACCCAGCTCCCTTCCGATTTTACGGAAATGGTCCGCGTGGCCGAAGCTTTGCACCGCCGCGGGCACTCCGTACATTTCGTTCATCACCCTTCGCGATACGACCAACTCGACGTCGATCCGGTCGTGATCCGTCTCCGGGAGCTGAAGGCTTCGGGCGATATTGCCGATTTCGACCTGGTTTATGAGTTGCCCGCGCGCCTCCCGATGCCGTGTGCGTCGCCGGCGGCGCCGCCGGCCAAAAAAGACGAGAACGAACGCTGGCCTGAACTGTGCCGCCGCGCCATACGCAAATGCTTCGATTCGACGGACAAACAAGAGAGATGCCCCAAGTTCCTCTTACCCATGCTCAACTGGGGCGCGGCGACCCTGCTCGCCGCGCCGGGCGCCCTCGACAATTGTCAAACCGCCGTCCGACGGTTCGCCATGCGGTGGTTCTATTACGAGCCGAAAGCCTTGCTCGCCGACAAGAAATACAAAACCGTCGAATGGATCAAGGAAACGCTGGAAGGTCCTCGCTACGTTTTCGCCCTGCTGCGACTCTACGCCAAGCGTTACCGGGCATACCAGGAAATTCTAGCCCGCCGCGACATCCAGTGCATCGTCCTGCCGGAAGACACCGTCGGCATGGTCAGCCCGCTGTTGATCAAAGCGGCTCGCCGGCGGAACATCGGCACGGTGATCCTGCCCTACACCATCGCCAACCAGCAGGAGGCCTTCCGGAGCCTCAGCGTTCACGAAGACTACCAAGTGAAGGACTTGGGAAATCGCATCGTCGGCCGCATTTTTCGCCGCTGGCGGATGCGCGACGCCCGTCACGACATCGTCCGGCTTCCCGGAGCGCACATCGTGGCCCACGAATGGCTCCGCGTCACGCCGCCCGACCCCTGGATGATGAACAGCGGCTACGCCGACGTGGTGGCGGTCGAGAACGAAGCCATGCGCGACTACTACGTCGCCGCCGGTCTCTCGGACAAAAAGATGAACGTCGTCGGCGCTATCTACGATGACGCCCTATTCGCGGCCCGCCAGGGCCGCGGCCGGCAGTTGGCCGAACTGCGCGAAGAACTCGGCCTGTCGTCGGACAAGCCGCTGCTCGTGATCGGCGGCTGCCCCGACCAGCTTTCGAGCTGCCCCGGCTGCGATTTCAAGTCGATGCGGGAGGCCGTGGCGTTCATGGCCGAGTCGCTCCAACCGCTCCGCGAACACTACGACATCGTCGTCCGTCCGCATCCGAACTACATGCCCCTGGCCGACGAGTTCGCCCGGCACGACATTCCGTCGACGACCGTCGATACGGTACGCTTGGTGGCGGCCTCGGACGCCTACATCGCCTTCGCCTCGGCCACCCTTCGCTGGTCGATCGCCTGCGGAATTCCGACCGTCAACTACGACGTTTTTCAATACAACTACGACGATTTCAAGGGCGTACCGGGCGTTTCCAACGTCCGGACCAAGAACGAGTTTCGCGCGGCCGTTTCGGCGCTGCGGCCCGACGGCGCCGCCTACGCCGAGCAGGCGACCAAGATCAAGGCTTCGAGCCGTCGCTGGTCGATGTTCGACGGCCGCTGTGTCGATCGGATCGAAAAGCTCATCGATCAGTTCGCTCGCCAAACCGCCTAGGATCCCTCGTCAGCTTGGTTCGCGCCGCAGCTGTTGCATGACGAATGACGAAGCTCGAATGACGAAGGAAGCACTAATGACGAAGGACGAATGTCGAAACGTCTACAACAGCGGCCGAAGCATCGAGAGTTCATTCGTCATTAAGGCATTCGTCATTCTTTCGTCATTAGTCATTAGTCATTAGTCATTAGTCATTCCCGTCAGTTCCAGACCGCGCTCGCAGTGGTAAGGGGAGATTCGTCGTGGCGTTTCAAGTTGCCGTGGTGGGCGCCGGTTCGATGGCCGGTCGGCATGTTCAGGCCTTCCGCGCGTTGGAGGGCGTTCAAGTCGCGGGCATCACGAGCCGCACCCGAGCCCGGGCCGAAAAGTTGGCGTCCGACGCCGAAATTCCGGTCGTCGCCGACGGAATCGACGAGCTGTACGCAAAGACCAAGGCCGATCTGGTCGTCGTCACGGTGCCGGAACTCTCGGCCAATGCCGTAGCCAAGGCCTGCTTTCGTCACGACTGGGCCGTGCTCTTGGAAAAACCCGCGGGCTACGACCTGGCCGACGCCCAAGACATCGCCGCCGCCGCCGCGGGTCGCAAGCGGCCGACGATGGTCGGCTTCAATCGCCGCTACTACTCGAGCGTTCGGGCCGTGGCCCACGATCTCGATTCGCGCCCCGCCGAGCACCGGTTCATCCACGTTCAAGACCAGCAAAGCTATGCCGAGGCGCGGCGCTACAACCATCCGCCGCAAGTGGTCGAGCGGTTCATGTACGCCAATTCAATCCACAACATCGACCTGATGGCCCACTTGGGCCGCGGCGCCGTGACGGACGTCAAGGCGATCACGCCGTGGCGCGGCGAAGAAAGCCAAATCATGTTGGCCCACGTCGAATTCGAGAGCGGCGACTCGGCGCTCTACGAAGGCGTTTGGAAAGGCCCGGGGCCGTGGTCCTGCAGCGTCTCCACTCCCTCGCGCCGGTGGCAACTGCAGCCGCTCGAGCAAGCCAGGTATCAGAACGCCGACGAGCGCGCGCAGACCTCCGTCGAAACGGACGATCTCGACATGCGATTCAAGGCCGGCTTTTATCGCCAGGCGGACGCCGCAGTGCGCAAGTCGCGCGGCGAGCCGAGCGACATCGTCGACCTCGAAGAAAGTCTCCGGACCATGGAGCTAATTCATCGGATATTCGTCGTCTGACTTCTCGCGCCGGCAGAATGCGGCGGCCATGTCCGGCCGACGAATGCCGAGCGCCGCTTTCCCACTTACTCCGCCGAAACCAACCACCTCCAATCATTCCTACCTTTGAGTCCCTGATGAGCGAAAAAGCCGTAGTTTCGGACCTGAGCGACATCTTCCGGAACACCATGGACCAAAAGAGCTGGATCGGAAAACGCCTGCAGAAGAGCGTTCAGCAGACCGAACGCTCGCTGAAGCCCCCGTTTCCGCGACAGATCCAAATTGAGACCACGAACATCTGCAATCACCAGTGCGGATTCTGCGCCTATACGCTGATGACTCGTCCGAAGAAGCAAATGGAACGGGAGCTGTTTTTTCGGGTCGTCAAAGAGGCGTATGATTTGGGGGCCCGGGAACTCGGCCTGTTTGCCGGTGCCGAGCCGTTGGCATGCAAGTACGCCGAGGAGTTCACCGCCTTCGCTCGAGACACGGGATACGAGTATATCTACATATCGACCAACGGCGCCTTGGCGGACGAAGACCGTTTTCAGAAGCTCCTCGATGCGGGGATCACGTCGATCAAGTTTTCGATCAACGGCGGAAACCGGGAGACGTACCGTCGGGTTCACGGCCGCGACGACTTCGACAAGGTGCTGCGCAATCTTCGTTTCGTCCATGAGTACCGCGACCGATTGCCGAAAAAAGTCTTCCTGGGCGTGTCGTTCGTCGGTATGGAGGACACTCGCGACACCTTCGACGAACTGAAGACGTTGGTCGAAGAGATCGTCGACGAGATTATTTACTACGAAGCGTCGAATCAGTCGGGCCAAATGCCCCATTTGCCGTTGCCGCCGTATCGCGACTGCCACCTCCCCTTCGGCAAAGCGCATATCAGCCTGGAAGGTTATCTCAAGGTCTGCTGTAACGATTACGACAACCTGCTGGCGGTCGAGGATCTCGCTCAAATGCCCATGTTGGAGGCTTGGCACAGTCCGCGATTCCAAGCCCTAAGACGGGGCCATATCGAGAACGATCTCGAGGGCACTCTGTGCGCGAATTGTATCCGCGGCAGCTGCAAGCAAGCGGCGCCGTTGAACGCCTCGTTGGCCGGCGGTACCGTATTGGTACCGCTCACGCTTTCCCTCAATACGATAACCGGTCGCGACGCCGTGACGACGGTCCCTTAGGAGTACTTGATGTTCTTCCGCCGAAACCGCAAAGTTTTGATCGTCGTCGGCCAATTCGGTCAGCTGAATTATTACCGCGAAGTTGCGGCGCGCCTGAGCCGATCGGGGTGCGACGTCGGATTCTGCTGCGATCGTGATGATGCGGAGGGGGTCGATGATGCGGTTCGTTCCGCGGCGGAATCAATCGGCGTTCCCTACTTCAAGCACGGCGGCGAACGCGAGGCCGGCAAGCTCGACGATTGGCACCGCGAACGCGCCCGGCGCCTGTTGGTACGTTTTCTCGCCGACCCGGCGCGACGCGACGTTCTCAGCGACACGGCCTATGAGGCCTTTATCAACTATCACCTCTATCGACTCCAGGAAGCCCGGCGGATCTTGCAAACCTTCCGGCCGCGAGCGTTGGTGACCGCCGACGACGGCATCGCCGCGAACCTGTGGATGATCAAAGCGGCGGCGGAAAAGTGGGTCCGCATCGTCGCGGTCCCGTACGGAATCGGCGATTCGTCCGGCTTGGTTTGGAAAGGAATCGCGGAGAAACACGGCTGCGGCGAAGCGATCACGACTGAAACGCCGGCGGGCGCTTACGTGCTGCGAAAATGGCCGAAGTGGGTCAAACAGACGCAGTACGGAAACGTGATGTACTTTCCGCCGGAGTTCATCGCGGCGCTGGAAGACCTGGGCATAAAACTTCGTGATCCCTGGTGCTTTCAAGGCGGACAAAGCAATGCCGTCATGGCCGAAAGCCCGGCCATGCACGCGCACTACCTCGCCGAAGGCGTGCCGAAGAGAAAAATCCACCGCAGCGGGTCCATCTACACCGACGTGCTGCACGACGGATTCGCCGGGTTCCCGGCCGCCCGCACGGCCTTCGAACGCTGCGCACGGATCGAAGACGATCGTTTTCGCGTGCTGGTGTGCATCCCCCCGAGCGACCACTCCAACTGGGGCCGGCAAGCCGAGTTCGGGAGCGTGGCCGAGTATGTCGCCGCATTGGCGGAATTCCTCCGCGGCCTCCCCGGCGTTCAGGTCACCTGGTCGTTGCACCCCGGCTTGTTACCCGCCGACCGCGATGCGGTGCTGGCGACGGGTATCGTGCCGAGCGGCGACTTCGTCGTTTCCCAGATTCCCCGACACGACGTCCTGGTCGCCAGCAACTCAAGCGTCGCACGATGGGCGATTGCGGCACGGAAGATCGTGCTGAACTACGATCTGTATCGCTTCGGCATCAACGATTTTCCGAACGTACCGTCCTACGTTTACACGGATCGCTTTTCCGAATTCCGGGGCTCGCTGCAACGGTTCTTTTCCGCACCGGAAGCGTATCGGGCGGTCGTTCAAGACTCCCTGGACGATGCGACGGCGATGGGAGAAGTCGACGGTCAAGCGGCGATTCGGATCGCTCGCTTCTTAGGCTGCGGTAATCGCAAAGCGGCCTAATTCGCGGAAGATCCGCCGAGCCGTCCGCCGCCGGAATCACGTAATCGCGACGGCGGCGTCTGTTACGGCCGAATGGGCCGTTCGCGGATGAAGCCGGAGCCGCGCGACGATCGCGAATCGCGGCCCACCGGCTGCGTATCGGATGACCGCGATACGCCCGCCGGCCCCCGGTTATCCGCACGGCGACCGTTTCGGCCGACGGTCGCGGAGCGTTCGGACCTTCTACCCCGTCTTGAGCTTCTCCATGAAGCTTCCTAGCCTGCCGAACGCCTTCTCGCCGCGCCACCACTGGCGGCCGTGCTTCGGAACCTTCTTATACACTTCGCTCGGCCCGCTATGGCCACGCATCACTTTCCGCTGTCGGCCCGGTTCGAGCACGCCGGCGCGATGGAACGTATCGGTGTCGAAAACGATCAGCGTGCCGGCCGGCGCGACGATATCGATGACCGGTGCCAATTCGCCGGGCACTTGGTCGTTCCCCATCTGGTGATAGGCGTCGGACGACATCTCCAACATCTTCAGGCTATGCCTCTCAAAAACCTTTCGGAATCGTTGTCGAGCCACCGTGGCGCTTCCGGGAATGACGCCGAAGGGACAATCGCCCGGGTTCACGTCCTCCAGGTAGATCATGAACTTGAGCGTCCAGAGCTTGTCGAAATGCGTGGGGGCGACGACGCCCGAGCCGTTGAACTCGTGCGTCGCATATAGTTCATAGTTCAGTAGGCACGGATTCCCCACGTATCGCTTGGCCATGGCCGCGATCTTCGAGTCTTGGAACACGTCCTGAATGAACGGATGCTTTCCCTCGGGGAGCTTCAGGCGACTGACCGATGCGGCTCGTCCGGCGGGGTATCCGATTTTGTAGTACGCTCCGCCGTCTTCGGCGGCGAGCACGTCTTCGAAGTCCTGGCGCAATCCGTCCAAGCGGCGAGTATCGAGCCATTTTGGCAGGACGGCCGTTCCCCATCGCTTCACGCAGCGGTGTACTTCGTCAACGTCGAACTGCGAGTCAACCGTGAAGTCCTCTAGTCTCGTTTGCATATTCTCAATTTCCCTTGACGATAGAGCGGTCGGGCGCGTGTCGTCGCTGCCGTAGACCGGCTTCCGCCTGCAACGGAGCAGGCTACCGTAGTCGTAAGTGCTATGGGAAAGCGGCCGAAGCCGTCAATACCGATCGCCGACGACCCATCCGCCGACGAGGGTGACTTGCACGCGGGCGGTGCCGGCACGCGAAGCGTCGTTCGAATCCGGCGTATAAAAATTGTCGTATTGTCGCCGTTTCAGCCGTCGGTCATCTTTGCCGTCGGCACTTGCCGAGACCATTCGCGGACCGACACGATTCGAGTGTAAGGGACCGAGCCGATGCGCTTGCTCTTCGACGTTTCAACTGCGACCCAACTTACCTTGGCGGCCGAAACCGCCCGACGGGCGCGGAAGCTCGGCGTGAAGGTCGCCCTCAACGTCAGCGGCGGTTCCGACGAAGTGCTTAGGGCCGTGCAGCGCACGTCGCAACAGCTCGCATGCTGCTGGACTTCGCAAGCCGGCATCGCCGCGGAGTTGGCGGCCGCCCGGACGAGGCGACCGGGTCGCGTCGAGGCGGTCGTCCGGCGAGTGACGAGCGCGGCGGGACGTCGCGCCGCGAAGCTTCTGAACATCAAGCCGAATCACAAAGTCGATCGTTTGGTCCTTCAGTTTCGGGAAGAGATCCTCGCGGCTCACCGCGTGCTCCGCCGGCATCGGCCGACGGCGCTCGTCGTCGGAGAAGACGGCGTCTCGGGAAATGCGCCCTTAATCAAAGCGGCCCATGACGCCGGACTCGTCGTCATGGTCATTCCCTACGAAGTGAGCGGACGTGAAGACTTCGACAACTATCTCGAAGAGAAGCACCGCGAGGGCCGGCTCCTGACGCTCGACTCTTCGGCGGACGACCTGCAAGTGGCAGGGCGGTTCCCGCACTGGACTCGAGAAACCCCCTACGGCCGGGCCGTAATCTACCCTCCGCATTACATCATCGCTCGCGAAATCGCCCGGCTCGGCGTGCCCGACCCGTTTACTCCGCAGGGAGGCTCGGCCGATTATCTGGCGGTCGAAAGCGAAGCAATGCACGACCATTATCGGCGCGAAGGTCTGCCGGAGGAAAAAATCCTTCCGTTGGGAAGCCCGTATTGCGACGTGCTGGCCGACGTCCTGGCGAGCGACAAGGCCGCGGCGCAGGGGATGGCGGGCGTCGCCAAGATCGTCCCCGGCCGGACGCGAATATTGGTTTCGCTGCCTCCCAGTTATCACGAAACGCGCCCCGGAACCAACGAATTCTCCACGTACGAAGCGATGTGCCGCGGCCTTATCGACGCCTGCGCTTCAATCGAGGGCGCCGAGTTGACGCTTTCGATTCATCCGGCCACGCCCCCGGAACAACGGGCCATGCTTGAGCGGATGAGCGCAACCATCATTCCGGAATGGCTCATTCGATTGATTCCGCGGCACGACGTCGTCGTGACGACGTTTTCCTCGACCATCCGCTGGGCGCTCGCCTGCGGCAAGCCCGTGATCAACTACGACGCCTACCAATTCCGCCTCGATGTCTTTCGCGAGGCCCGGGCCATGACCACCGTCTATCGAGCGGCCGACGTCGCGGCGATGCTGACGAACCTGGCCGACGACGAGTCGTACGGCCGAGCCGCCGAGCGGGCCGCCGTCGATGCGCGACGCTGGGGAGTGCTCGACGGCGAGAACACGCAGCGGATCGTGACGTTCCTGAAGCGGGCCCGTCGTCGCAACGCGTTCGGCCCGATCCGACGGATCCTGGAAACCGTCGGATTGTCATAAGCGCGAAATCGGCGGCGGAAGCGGCGAGTAGGCGTACCGGAGCCGTGTTGAATTTCGTTCCGAACCGATCGGCGCCGACTCCGGAGCCGCTTGCGACCATTCGGCGGCGTCCCCTAGAATTCCCCGCATGCCCTTTCGACTGCTCATCTCGGCTCGCGACCCCGCGGCGGCCTATCACCTGACCGAGGTCGCCAGGCACGCCGCGCGCGATCCAAGGTTCGAGCTGACGCTCGTCGCCCAGGAGCCGGCCCTTTCGATCATGCGGGCCGGGGGACTCTCCCCCTTGCCGATCGAGCTCGAAAAGGCCGTGAAGGCCGAATCGGCGGAGGGAATCGCCCTGCTCGCGGCGGCCGAGCGTGTTCTGGCGGAGCATCGCCCCGACGCCGTCCTGTGCGGCCTGTCGACGCCTTTCGACGGCGGGATCGACGAAGCGATCTTCGCTAGGGCCTCGATGCGGCGCTTTCTGTATCAGGACTTTTGGGGCGAGCGGAACGCATTCTTCGGGCCTGGGCCCGACGTTTGCCTGGTACTCGACCGAATGGCGGCCGAAATGACCTGGAACCGCCACCGGCTGCCGTCCGTCGTCGTCGGCTCGGCTCGCCACGCCGCGTATGCCGATCTGGCGCCGGCCAAGCGTCGGCTGGACGTTCGCCGTCGGCTGGGAATCGCGGCCGACGTTGCCGTCTACGCGCTTTTCGGCCAGGCGCTTGCCGCCTTGGAGGGTTATCGCAAGACGGTCGAGGCCTGGGTCGAAGCCGTGCAGAGCCTGCCCGGACCGCGTGTCGCGGCGTATCGATCACATCCGCGTGAGAACGACGACGACCGGCGGCGGACCCTCGGCGTCATTCGTAACGCGGGCCTGGATGTCCTAAGCTTGGACGGCGAAAGCGTCGAGGATGCCTTGCTCGCAGGCGACGTCATCGGCAGCGCGTTCTCCAACTGTGCGTACGACGCCGCCTATCTCAATTTTTTCTCGGAGCAACCGCTCATCGTCCCGGTCTGCCTGTTCTTCGAACCGGGCGTAGTCGAGTACTTCCAGCGGATCGTGCGGCTCAAGGAGTGGCCGTACCTCAAGTCGGGACTGGTGCTGCCGGTGTACCGGCGCGAAGACCTCTCGAAGGCGCTGGCGCACGCGGCGGGCGACGACGCCAAACGGCGCTATTGGGAAGCGGCCCGAGGGAACCTGCTATCGCCCGATGGAGCGTCGCAAAGAGTGCTCGATGCCGTCCTCGGCGATTGCTCGCGGAACCCTTGAGGCCGGCGGACGCCGCGGCTCGCAGCGGCTTAGCGTCGGACCGCCGCAATCGGTCGGCTCGCAACTTCCGACTCCCGGCAGATCCCGGGAGCGCCTCGGCGTGGGGACTGCCCGCATCAACCGAGCGACACGAGCACGAAGAACGGATCAACCAATTGCCTCGCGCCGTTCACAAGCTGTCGCGGCTTAAAACTCCGTGCGCATCGTCCATGTCCGCATCTCGTCGCTGCGTTGCTCAAGGTCGAAAGGAAGTTCGAACTCCTTGAATTCGCAACCGGTAACCCGGCCGTCCTTATGGATCAGTCGGCGCAGCGTTTCCATCGACCAAATGTTCCAGCCGACCTCCCAATCGGCTTCCGCCGCCGCGGCGCGGCGATGTCGCATGATCACGTCGATAGGTTCGACGTTAATCGTGTCCATGAGCAGTATCAGCCCGCCTGGCCGGATCCACGCCAAGAGATTTTCCACGGCGCGAGTCGGACAATCCAGGCAATTCAACACTCCGAACATGCTCAACGCTCGTTCCCCGCCCGACCGGCGGTTCGAACAATTTCCATCCGCGGCGCTTTCGCGCCTTCGTCGCCAAGCTCTCTCGGCACTCTTGCTTCGCAGGGATCATTTTATTGAATCACTGCACTAGCGGCGTTCCGATCCGCCGTTCGACTTGGCGGCAACTTCCGATCCCGCCTCGCTCCCGAGCCTGCCCAACTCGCCGGCCATCCAAGCGCCGAACTCGCGATTACCACGCAGTCCCAAGTGCGTCAGATTGCAGAACAGGTTCTCGTCTCGAAGAAACCGCTCGTCGAGCCGGACCGCCGTCACGCCGTGAACGGCCCTGCAGGCGGCGTAGGCCGCGTCGATCTGCTCGCGGAGCGCCGCCGCATCGTAACGAACGCGATCGTCACCGGCCAGAAAGACCGCGGTCGGAAACGCGACTACATGGTCGCTGATCGCCTGGGCTGAACGCAACGTCGCCCCGATTTTCTCCGCATATTCGTCGCGCACGGCTTGGAACGCCTCCGGGCCGGCGAAGTAGCCGTCGTACGGTTGCACCAGTCCCAACGGGATTTCCTTATCGGCCAGCGTCAGCTCTTCGAACATCAGCGCGAGGTAGCGGACGCCGGAGGGGCGTCGCAGGAACCAGCTGAAATGGGTGGCGCCCTGAGCGTGTAACAAGCCCTCCCGGGCTTCGGCGTATCCTACCCGCCAACCTTTCGGATTCTTGGGAAGATACGACATCTCGTTGACGACCGGGACCTCGATGACGATGGTTTCAAATCGGCATCCTTGCAGGGCCGCTAGTTGGAGCGAAGTATGAATGCCGTCGAGACCGGAACTCAGCACGCTGACGTTGACCACGCGATGGTGTGGAAAAGCCTTCTCCGTTTCGCCGCTCAACGGGGCCGAAGGGGGAAATGGGTAACCGTAAGTAAAGCTCGAACCGAAGAAGCCGATCAGGGGACGACCGTCGCCACGCGCCGCGGCGAGAAATGAGGCGATCAATTCATTGCGCGCCGTTCGATCTTCGGGCTCGATGGCCCGCACGTTGAGCATGCGGTGCGGGAACCCCCTTTCGACGACGAGCACCAGGAACCCGGAAAAGCAAACGTGGACCGCACCCGCCAGGAGCGCCAAACGAACGACGAATTTGGGAAACGTCCGAAACATATCGCCCGCCCGCATTAGAAATTGAAGTACAAAAACTTGGAACTGACCGACTTGAGACCGGTGAGCGTGAAATAAAACATCACGACCACGACCGCGGCGTTACTCCAAGACAACCGAGTGGCGCTGCGGGCATTGTAGACGCCGAGCGCTCCCCGGCGGAGCCGTAGCGCCGCTCCTCGCAAGTGCCGCCACGATCCGACCCATTCGGCCGTGTTCGGCATGAACAGGGCGAATACTCCGAGCACCCCGACCAGGAGGTAGACGACCGTGTACTGTCCCGGATAAGGCAGGCAGTCGGGATAGGCGATGTGACTCGTCATCGCCGTATAGAAGAGCTCCGCCGTCTTGAACGTCGGCGCACGGAACAACATCCAACCGAACATCACTGCGACGAGCGTTACGCACCGCCCGGTGACGTACTCGATGGTCGACCACCACCGGGGAACCGCAGCCTTGGGAATGGCGGCGCAAAGGTGATTCACGAGCAGCAGGATTCCGTGATACAGGCCCCAGGCGACGAACGTAAATCCGGCGCCGTGCCACAATCCGGCCAGCGTCATCACGATGAGTAGGTTGACGCCTTGTCGAACGTACCCCTTGCGGCTGCCGCCGAGCGGAATGTAGAGATACTGTTGAAAAAACAGCGACAACGTGATGTGCCAGCGGCGCCAGAAATCGATGATGCTCGCCGCCTTGTACGGCGAGTAGAAATTCAGCGGAATGACGAACCCGAACATCCGCCCCAGGCCGATGGCCATGTCGGAGTAGCCCGAAAAATCGAAATAAAGTTGCAGCGAGTAGCAGGTGACGCCCAGCCAGGCGTCGACCGTGCTGATGCTCTGCATATAGTCGGCCCGCTCGAAGAACATGTCCGCGAACTTCCCGATCGAGTCGGCGAAGTAGAGCTTCTTGAACAGGCCGACGGCGAAGAAGAACAAGCCGATCGAAAAGGCCGAGGCGTACGGCCGCCGCTTCCCGCGCAGCCGATCGACCTGCGAGTCGATATCTTGGTAGCGAACGATCGGCCCGGCGATGAGCTGCGGGAAGAATGCGACGAAGAACGCGTACTTCTGAAACGACGTATCGCGAAGTTCGCCGCGCCAAATGTCGACCAGGTACGCCAGTTGCTGGAACGTGAAAAACGAAATCGCCAGCGGCAACACGAGGTCCCGCATCACGTCCGGAACATTCTCCGTCCCGACGGAGATGGTCCAAAAGAACTTCGAATACTTGTACCAACCCAAAAGTGCCAGGTTGAGCGCGACCCCGAGCGCCAACGGCCAGCGGGCGGGCCGCATCCGCTCGATCCAGCGGCCGAGCAGGTAGTTCAGCGGGATCGACGTGAACATGATCCACGACTGCGACCACTTCCACGAACCGTAGAAGTACAAGGATGCGATCGCCAGGCTCCAAATGGCCGCGTCGTAGGAAACCCGGCGCAGCAGATGGAACACGACCAGCGTGATCGGCAGAAAATAGAACAGGAATTCCGGCGAATTGAACAACATGGTTCGTCTCGTCCTTGAGAGCGACCGGCGCTTGGACGCCCAAGTAATGCGCCGTCGACGCCGAGGTTACGGTCGTAGTGGGGGAACTATATCGCGGGATGCCGGCATCGAGAATCGCAGTTCCGCGGCCTGAATTCGCTTTATATGCGGCGAGCACGCAGGCCGCCGGGCGGCCCGCGGCCTGCTCGGCGAGGGGGAAGAATGGGAGCGATCCGCCGGCGTCGCCGGCAAGCTTGCCCGACGTGATCCCGCACGGTGAGCCGCCCGGGCGGAAGCGATCGCGGCGAAGAATTAACGCCGAGTGGCGCCGACTTCCGGTTGGGAAGCCAACGCCGCGGGGGGGCCGGCGGTACCTTCGCCGAGTTCGCCGGCCATCCAGGCTCCGAATTCGCGATTGCCGTGCAAGTTCAGATGCGTGAGGTTGCTGAAGAGCGTGTCGTCCTGGAGGAATCGCTCGTCGAACCGAACGGCGACGACTCCCCCGACGCTTTCGCAGGCCGCGTACGTGGCGTCGATCTGCTCCCGCAGCGATTCCACGTCATAGCGGATGCGATCTTCGCCGGCGAGGTAAATGGGCGTCGAAAACGCCACCACGCGATCGCTGATTTTCTGAGCGGCCCGCAAGGTGAGGGCGACCTTTTCTTCGTACTTGTCGCGTACGGCCTCGAACTTGTCGCGCGTCGCAAAATAACCGTCGTACGGCTGACCCAGCGCGAGCCGAAGTTCCTTATCGGGCAGCATCAACTCATCGAACACGTTCGCAAGGTGTCGGCTGCTACCCGGACGCCTCAAAAACCATTGGAAGTGCGTGCTCCCCTGAAAAGCGGCGAGCGAGGCTCTCGCGTCCGCGTAGTTTTTTCGCGAATCATGGGCCGGGGCCGACACCATGTAGGCGGTTTCGTTGACGATCGGCATCTCCAAGACGAGCGTTTCGAACCGGCAGTTTTGCAAGGCCGCGAGCTCGATATAAAAATGGATGCCGTCAAGCCCGGAGGCGAGCATGCTGACGTTGATGACGTGGCGGTCAGGAAACCGAGCCTGCGTCTCCGTGGTGAACGTCGCTGAGGGAGGAAACGGATAGCCGTACGTGAAACTCGACCCGAAAAAGCCGATCAGCGGCCGCCCGTCGCGACGGGCGGCGTCAAAAAACGCCGCGGTCAGCTCCATCCGGTCCGAATGATCGTCGGGCGCAACGGCCCGTGTGTCCAGCATTCGATGGGGAAACGCTTGCTCGACCACGACCGCCATGAACCACGAGCAACAAACGTGGATTACGGCCGCCAGGCAGCCCAAACGAACGACGTATTGGGGGAACTTCCGCTTCATGGCCGCCCGTCCGCGTTAGAAGTTGAAATACAAAAACTGGGAACTGACGGACTTGAGGCCGGACAGCGTGAAATACAGCATCACCACCACGACCGCCGCATTTCCCCACGACAGACGAGCGGCGCTGCGTCGATTGAAAATGCCGAAGGCACCTTGTCCGAGTCGCGCCGTGGCGACCCGCAGATGCCGCCAAGAGCCGACCCATTCGGCCGTGTTCGGCATGAACAGGGCGACGAAACCTAACACCGCAATCAGGGCGAATACGATCTCATACTGCCCCGGAATATAAAGACACGGCGCACATCTGTGGTGCTGCGTCATGGCGGAGAAAAAAATTCCCGCCGTCTTGAAGGTGGGCGCCCGGAAGAGCATCCAGCCGAACATCACGGCCACGAGCGTCACGCCCCGTGCGGCGACATACCACCCGATTGACGCCCAGCGGGGAACCTCGGGCTTCGGAATTGCGGACCACAAGTGATTGAGAAGCAACAGCACTCCGTGATACACGCCCCACACGACGAACGTCATTCCGGCGCCGTGCCATAACCCGGCCAACGTCATCACGATGAGCAGATTGACGCACCGTCGAACGACGCCTTTGCGGCTGCCGCCGAGCGGAATGTAGAGATACTCCTGAAAGAACTGCGACAACGTAATGTGCCAGCGCCGCCAGAAATCGACGATGCTCGCCGCCTTGGCCGGCGAGTAGAAGTTCAGCGGAATGACGAATCCGAACATCCGCCCCAGGCCGATGGCCATGTCGGAGTAGCCCGAAAAATCGAAATAGAGCTGCAGCGAGTAGCAAATGACCCCCAGCCAGGCGTCCTTGGTGCCGATGTCTCCCATGTAATCGGCCCGCTCGAAAATGCTGTTCGCGTACGTGCCGATCGAGTCGGCGAAGTAGAGCTTCTTGAACAGCCCCGCGGCGAAAAAGCAAAGGCCGATCGTGAATGCCGACGCATAGGGTCGCCGCTTGCCGCGCAGTCGATCGACCTGGGAGTCGATGTCCTGATACCGCACGATCGGTCCGGCGATGAGCTGCGGAAAGAAAGCCACGAAGAACACGTATTTCTGGAACGAGGTATCGCGGAGATCACCGCGCCACACGTCGACCAGGTAAGCCAACTGCTGGAACGTGAAGAACGAAATCGCCAGCGGCAGCACCAGGTCGCGCAACACGTCGGGCACGTTCTCGGAGCCGACCGCCGTGGTCCAAAAGAACTTCGAATACTTATACCAACCTAAAAGAGCCAGGTTCAGCCCGACCCCTAGCGCAATCGGCCAACGGGCCGGCCGCATTCGCGCGATCCAAATCCCCAGCAGATAGTTCGCCGGAATCGACGTGAATATGATCCACGACTGCGACCACTTCCACGATCCGTAGAAGTACAGCGACGCGATCACGAGGCTCCAGATCGCCGCGTCGTACGAGAAGCGGCGGAGCAGGTGAAACACGACCAGCGTGATCGGCAGAAAATAGAACAGGAATTCCGGCGAATTGAACAACATGGCTCGTCTCGTCCTTGAGAGCGGCCGGCGCTTAGGAGCCGACAATACTTAGCGATCCGGGGGAAAATCCCGACCCGGCGGGGGTGCGGCACTATATCGGACACTGCCGGCACGCAGAATTGCAGTTCTCGGACATTATGACGATTATTGCGCGGCCCAAGCGAAGGCCGCCGAGCGCGCGGTCGCCGCTTCGACGAGGCGGAAAAACTTGAGCCATTCGCCGGCGTCGATAGGAACGCCGGCAAGTTCGCACGACGTGATCACACAAAGGGAACGCAGGGCCAGGCTCCGCACGATACGAGCCCAATCGACGACTGACGCCGCGGGCAACACGCCGCCCGATCGGCGATAGGCCTCGACCAGCACGCTTCCCAAACGGGCCGCCTCCAGATCGTCGTCGACCGCCACCAGCACGATCCGCTCGAAAACCAATCCCAGCTCGAACGGACACGGCAGCACGCTGTGGAACGCATCTTCGAAGTCGAGCAGCAGCGGTCGGCCGTCAGGCAGCTTGCGGAGGTTGCCGGCGTTGAGATCGCCGTGCAACGTCGTCGCCGGGAGGTCGCACCGGACGAAGTCGAGCGTGAGATCGCGGGCCAATGCCGCGAGGTCGTCGGGCCGCGGGCCGAGTCGGTACGTGCCGGAGGCCCAGCCGCGGCGAATCTCCTCCAGATGGGCCAGTCTTACGCGCGTGGCGGTTTCCCAGACTGCGCGGGCCGGATGCCGTGCCAACGCCCCGTGTAACTCGGCCAGTTCTTCCCCCAGGCGGGCCACGTCGGCGGCGTCAGGCGTGAGCGGCTCGCAATCGTAGTAGGGATAGGCGAAGAGCCACGTGTCGCCCTCCAGCGGTCGCGGAAAACCGGCTGCCGGTGCGACGCAGGAAACGCCCCTCGTGGCGAGCCAAGCCGAGATTTCGTCGGCTTCGCGTTGCCGATCGGCGGAACCTTCACCCACGAGTTTCAGAAACAAAGTGCGTGCTCGGGCGGCCGGCATAGTCGAGGCGGTGGAGCGTACCGGGGCCCGGCAGGTGGGGCGCCAGCCGCCGGGCCAGTTCGCGCGGCGCCGCCACCGGCGTCGGTGTCCGCGGAAACAGCGAGATCCACGTCGGATTACGATACAGGGCGCTGCTGGACATGCGACCATTGAATTGGTTGATCGGCTTCGATGTTCCCCGCCAGGACCCAATTCTCGACCAGGTCCCAGTGTTCGACCGGGATCCCCTTGCACGGGAAGGCGAAGCGAACGTTTTCGAGGCTCACGCGGTCGCCCGCCTTGAGGGTCCGCTTGGCTACCAGGCACTGCCGCTGCGACGTGCCGATGACCCAATCGATCTTGCTTCGCGGATTGCGGGCCGGTCGGCCGAGCGACGCCCAGCAATCGTTCACTTTCGCGAGCACCCTCGGCAGGTCCGCCAGGGCCATCGTGTGCGAAATGTCCTGATCGAGTTCTTCGGGATTGAGATAGACCCCCTTCTCCAGGACCGATGCCCCCAACGCCACCGCGATATAGAGCATCTCCACGCCGACATAGTGGTCCGACAGTCCGGTCGGAACGCCGAACGCCTGGGCGAACGTCTCGAGAATGCGCAGGTTATGCGCGGCCGGCGGCGCCGGATGCCCGTCGGGGCTATGCTGCAGAATGAGTGATTCGCAACCCGCGGCACGGGCCGTGTCGACCGCCCGGTGGACCTCGGCGATCGTGGTTCGGCCGGTATCGATCACCAGCGGCAAGCCGAGCTTGGCGGCGTGGCGAATCAGCGGTACGTGCACGACGTTCGACGAGGCGATTTTCAGCCCCGCCGCCCCGTGCTCGGCGGCGAAGTCCGCGGCTCGAAAGTCGTAAACCGAGACGACGAACGGAATTTTGCGCTCGCGGCACAGCGCGAAGAGCGGAATGTATTTCGGCAGCGGCATCACCTTCCGCTCGATCAGCTCCCGGTAACTCTCCTTCTTCACGTCCCCCGCCTTACTGGCGTAAGTTTCCAGCGTATCCCCGCGGAGGCAGATCTCCGGATCGTCGAGAATCTCCGTCTTGAGGATCATCGGCTGGTGCGGCACCTTCGCCCGGCAGTTGATGACTTCATCCATCATCGAGCGGGCCAGGCGATCGTCGCCGTTGAAGAAGCTGCCGATTTCGGCGAAGAACACCGGCGGATGCTCGGCGCCGACCGAAACGTCGCCCAGCTTGACGGAAATGGCCATGGTTTTGCTCCTTCGCGGCGCTTAAGCCGTGACCGAAATGAAATAGTGATCGACGATCAGCTTCAGGCCGTTCGTAAAGTGCCGACCTTCGGGCGTGTGCAACGTCCAAGTTCGAACCGGGTCGGCCCGACGCGCGAGTTCCAGCTCCGGCGAAAAACGCTCGAACGTGCAAGTTTTGCCCCGCCCTGCGAGCAGTTCGGTGATCGTGTCGAAGCTGTAGGTGTTCCAGCCCGATTCCCAAGCGCCGACCGGGCCGCCGTCGATCCGCTTGCGATGTCGCACGACGACGTCGCAGCCGAACTCGTTGAGCGGCGCCAGCACGACGACTCGGCCGCCGGGGCGCACGACCCGCAGCAGGTTGTCCCAAAACCGTTCCAGGTCGTTCTCGTCGAAGATCGACATACACCCCATGGCCGTGACGACGTCAAACTGGCCCGTGAATTCCGCGGGGAGGTCGAGTACGCTCCCCTGCCGAAACGTCTCCTCGGGCAATTGCTCGGCCGCGGCCTCGACCAGTTCGGGAAACAAGTCGACGCCGGTGAAGCTCACCTCGGGGAACTGCAGTTTCAAATAGCCGACGAGTTCGCCGGTGGCACACCCGACGTCCAGCAGTCGACGGAATCCGGCGACCGGTTCCGTGGCCAGCAATTGCGCAAGGCGACAAAAGCTCGCCTTGGGCTCGCGGGCCCATCCTTCGCGAATGTAGTGACGGTGGTTGGCGTATTTTGCCGCGGTGGCCATCAGGAGATCCTTATAATTGCTATGCGGCGCGGGCACGGCCGGCCGGCGTTCGACGCTCGAGTAAAAGTTCCGCCAGCGTCAGGTCGAGCTCGCAATCGATGTCGACGCTCTCCTCGCCCGTCATCCGGTAGCCGGCGCACGGCGGCAGATAAAACCGATTGAGCGTGAGAAAGTCGACGACGCTTACCAGGTAAACCGCGCCGTTCTGCCGGAAGCAGGGGGTCATCTCCTGCCGGCGGCGTTCCATGTCTTCCAACGTCGTAAACGGTTCCACCATTCCGGCCGGCGACAGCACGACCGATTTCCCCGGATGGTGTTCGACCGGGGCCACCGTCATCGCCGTCCGCGCGCCCGCCTGGCGATAAGCCTCAATACAGCCGTCGAGATGTTCGGCCGTTCGCAACGGCGACGTCGGCTGCAGCAGTGCCAGATCCCGGTAGCGATCGACGCCGACGGTCTCCAGCACATGCCGGACGACGTCGTTGTTCTGTATGTGATCCTGGGCCAGGCGATCGGGACGCATCACGACCTCGGCCCCCGCTTCTCGCGCGACCTGGGCGATCTCGGCGTCTTCGGTACTGACGCAGGTCCGCGCCACATGCCGAGATCCCAGGGCCGCTTCGATCGACCAGACGATCAACGGCTTGCCGCCGAGCAAGCGCACGTTCTTCCGGGGCAGTCCCTTCGATCCGCCCCGAGCCGGAATGACGGCGATGACGCCCTCGGAGATTCCTACCGGAGGTCTCGGCGCGTCCAACCGGGCGCTGGTCATTCGGACATTCGTCATTCTTTCGTCATTCGTCATTCGACATTCGTCATTCACAAAGGTCCGGCGCGGCGGAACCGGCGCCACCGGCCTACGCGGCCATCGCCGCCGGGCGCGTATTCGAAAGATCGACGAGCCGCCGAAACGCCGGACAGCGGGCTTCCAACTCTTCGAAAGAGCCGAAGTCGACGACTTGCCCGGCCTCCATGTAAATAATCCGATCGCACGAGCGGAGCGTCGTCAGGCGGTGGGCGATGGCGACCATCGTCTTCCGGCCTTTGAATTTGAGCAGGTTGTCCGTCACGGCCCGCTCGACGCTCACGTCGAGCGCCGAGGTCGCTTCATCGAACGCCACCAGGTCGGGGTCGTGGTACAGCGCCCGGGCGATGACCACCCGCTGTTGTTGGCCCCCCGAAAGGCGTTTACCGTACTCGCCGACTCCGCAATAGATGCCGTCGGCGTGGGCGTCGACATGGTCGTCCAATTGGACCATGTTCACCATTTGACGAATACGAACTTCATCGACCGGCTCGTCGTCGGCCGCATAGGCGATGTTGTCGGTGAGCGTCCCGTCGATGAGATACGGAGATTGCGGCACATAACCGATGCCGTTCTGCCAGGTTCGTACGGATTCGGGCGTTCTGAGCTCGCCGTCGTCGAGCATGACCCGCCCTTCGGTCGGACGCAGCAGCCCTAACAGGAGCATCATCAGCGTGCTCTTGCCCGACCCCGACGGACCGGTAATGCCGATGAACTCGTTGCGCGCGATATCGATATTCAAATCGCGAATGGCCCACCGGTCCGGAGTACTTGGATACGAGTATTGAACTTGCTGGAAGCTCAGGAGTTGCCACCCCTCGCACCGTCCCTCATTCTTCTCGGGAACGTGCAGCCCCGGCTCATTCTCGGCGATTTCGGCGCTGATGATCTCCATCGAGTCCTTGGCCATATTCATCAGCTGCAGGCCGGCCAGCGCCTTGTTGAACTGGGGGGAGAGCCGAAACATGGTCGCCGCCAGCAAACCGAGCGTGGCGATCGCCACGGTCCGCTCTGCGGCCATGGCCGTTTCAAACATCACGATGACCAGGAGGCTCAGGACGACGACCGTTTCGGAAATGAAATAAGGCAGCGATTGCAAAAAATTCGCAAAACTCTGCTTCTCGAAATAGGTTCTTTCCACTTTGAGAAACTTTTCGACGAAGGCTCCCTCTTTCCCCAGAATCTTCGCTTCCTTGATGGCCCCGATCGATTGACAGATCAATCGTTGCCGTTGTTCGTGCAGGACGTTCGAATCGACCCCGATTTTTTCCACCAGCTTCCGCATCCCGAAGTAGACGCCGAGCGCCGTTCCCAAGAGCACCCCGGTTCCGAAAACGGTGGCGCTCGGCAGCGTGAAGAACAGGAGAATGATCAGGCCGATCGCCATCACGATATTGACGATAATTTGGATCGCCGACTTGAAAAACCAATCGTAAATGAGCGTCACTAGCGCCACGTTGCGAACGATCTCGGAGGTGGTTTTTCGCATGTGAATCGAAAAATCCGAGAACAGGTAGATCTTCATCAACCGTTCGCTGAGCCGCGTTTTCCAATGGGCGATCGTCTGCAACTGCCAGTAGGTAAACCACCCCATGAAGACGTTCTTGGCGGCCGTCAGTCCCGAAATCAATAAGACGAGGAAGAGGTACATCTCCAACCGCCGATCGATGCCGAGAAACTTGGTGACCGTTTCGATGATCGGAAAGTACTGGATGTAATCCGGCTGCACCATGATCAGCAGGAACGGAAAAATCAGCCCCAGCCCCGCCAGTTCGAGCACGGCCGCAACGATGCTCAGCACGATGAAAATCGCGATAAACGCCGGCTCTTTTTTCACCTCGGAGAGGACGAACTTGCGGGCCGTTGCGCTCAGATTGGGCAAAAACATCGAGCGTTCGCGCGGACGGTCGTTACGAGACCGAACGATCGCGACCTTTCGGGTGGAGGCAAGGGTTCAATGCGACGGCGGTTCAACGAGACGTATTCCAACGAAACCGGGAATCAAAACGGTGCGCCCCGCCCGAACTCTCGGTTCCGACGGGCCACGTTCTCTTTTGGTGCGGGATACTAGGCGGCGCTCCGCGCCGGCGCGGCGGCGTCGAAGACCGCGCGACGAAGCTTCCAACGTCCGCCGTCGTTTTGCCAAAGGTGGGGCGAGCGGAACTTGTCCGTCAGCCGTTCGAAGTAGGCCCGATCCATCAGCGGTCGCTCGAACATCTTCGCGGCGACCGGAAACTCGCGCCCCGGCAGGCTCAGGTACGCCAGGTTTTCCTTCTCGAACCGCTCGGGATATTCGCCGTCGTAGCGCTGGATCAGCGCCACGGCCTCTTCGCGGGTCAACTCGCCGTTGCGAACTTCCTGCGACGAATCGTAGGTCGCCCGGCCGATGCCGAACTTGATGAAGGTCGTGTAGTAGTGCAGGTCGTCGATCTTGTCGTCGATGCCGCTGTACTTGCTGAACGTGCCGGCCGTCCGTTCGGGCGAGGCCCGGAAACCGCCGTGTTCGACCGCGTAGTAGTAGCACTCCTGCGGATGCCACGGCAGGTAGTAGCCGAGGTACTGAACGTCGACGTTCTTCTCCTCGAGCATCTTCGGGTCGGGCGGCAAATACGGCTCCAGATCGACTTCCGTCAGGCCGAAGTGCGACTTCAGGTCGGCCAACGACGTGCCGGCGACGTAGATCTGCGAGGGATCGTCGATCGTAAAGTACGATTTGTCTTTGCTCGCCTTGGAATCGTCCTTGGCCTGGTTGCCGTATTCGGCCGGGTTTTCCCCGTAGAACACCAGCGGAATGCCCAGCTGGGCCGCCATCTTCGGCGGGAAGTACATCTGCCCGACGATGAACGGCTGGAACGGATGGAACATCGATTCCAGGGCCAACCGCGTCAGCAGCCGGTGCACGCGGCCGTTCGGCGTAAACAGGTAGTTGTCGAAGCCGGCGTGGAGCCAGGCCTGAAAATTCTTCCAGCCCCAGTCGGTGTAGATGTGCGGCGCCCACGTCACGGTGAGCGGGTTCATCCCGTATTCGTACTTGAGCTTGTGCGCGGCGAAGAAGCTGTCCTTGCCGCCGGAGCCGGGCACCACGCAGTCGTAGTGACCGTCGTTGCGGCGATAACGGTCGCACAGTTCGCGCAGCTGTTGCTCGCGGGCGTCCCAATCGACGGACTTCTTCCGCACCGTGATGCGGCAGGCCGAGCAGACCCCTTCTTCGTCGAAGGCGACGGTCGGCTTCTTGGTGTTGATGTTGTGTTTGAACTCTTTTTCCGAGTTCGGCTTCTGGTTGCTGTAGGTGCAGCTCGCGCAGAATTTGATCTCGGCCGGCAATCCGTAAAACTGCTCCGGGTTCACGGCCTCGGCCGCGTACTTCGCCGGATCGAACGCCGCCGGATACTTGAAGACATCCATTTCTTCAACTTCCCCCTTCAGATGATTCAGTACGTCAACCCAACGTCCGGCGCACTACCAACACGATGCAGGCCCGCCATCGTGTTCTTCAGTCGACAACCCCAACGTCGTCAGCCCGACGACCGGCACGCTACCAACACAATAAAAGGCCCGCCGACATGTTCGTCAATCAACAACGCATGCATTCAACCCGACGTCCGGCGCACTACCAACACGAAAGCCCGCCGTCCACGACGAGGTTCTGGCCGGTAATGTAGCCGGATGCGTCCGAGGCCAAGAAGACCAATGCGGACTCGATTTCGTTCTTTTGCGCCATCCGGCCCAGCGGAACTCGGGCTGAATAACGCATTTGGAAGGTTTCGTTCTGACCGCTCTCGACGCCCCCCGGGCTGATCGTGTTCACCCGGATGCCGGCACTCCCCCAGTAGGAGGCCAGGTACTTCGAAAGTCCGATCACGCCCGCTTTCGAAGCGCTGTACACGGCCGGCGAATTGATCTGCCGGTCCATGAACCGCGAGCCTTCGTAAATCCGCTGGTCGGGGGCGATCACGCCGTAGATCGAAGCGGTCTGGATG